>Ga0318509_10000609_pt1 | contig 10935 bp, 14 predicted proteins | sample GRESIP084b2f22_FD_203477 | JGI IMG/M metagenome (GOLD analysis project Ga0318509, IMG submission 203477) | Tropical soil microbial communities from Luquillo Experimental Forest, Puerto Rico - GRE.SIPMG.084b2f22 | ecosystem: Environmental > Terrestrial > Soil > Tropical forest > Bulk soil...
AGGGTAAGTGTCGAGCGTGCCCGTTGGACAAAAGCGCTGGTCTGCGACCAAGGCTGTTTTGCAATGGTGGCGAGGTTGGACCAGACGAAGTGCCGCACGGTTGGAACTGAGATGCTGCGGCGAGGACGAAGTGGAGCGCATGGCTAAGGATGTCGGCATGTCCGCTTGCGAACTCCGCAGGCTCGCGAGCCTTGGTCCTGACTCGGCCGATCTTTTGCTGCGCAGAATGGCAGCCCTTGACCTCGACCGAAACGAGGTGTCGCGGACCGAACCTCGAGCGTTCCAAGACCTTCAGCGCGTTTGCACAATGTGTAACCATCATCGCCGCTGCAAGGGGGACCTTGCGCGCGATTCCAGTGATCCGGCATGGGAGGATTATTGCCCGAACGCCGCGACGCTCATGGCGCTAAACGCACTCCCTTGGCGTGCGCGGAGCGAGTGGTAACTAGCAGTCAGCCGTGGCGCAAGGGTGCTTTCGGAAAGGCTCCTTGCAGTTCGTATCCGCTGTTTGGCGGTCGGCAAGTGTCCGATCAATTGTTCTTGGCGCCCTCTCGAATCCATGCACGGATGGCATCGCGATCGCAGATCGATAACTTCTTCTTGCCGTGCGGCATGCGCACCTCCGGCGAGGCACGCCAATCGAGAAGCCACATCAAGTTGCTGCCCTCCGGATCCCGGGGGGCAACCATCGCGCCGAACTTGGTGCCCTTCATCAGGCCCTCATAGCTGGTGAGGTCGAGCCCGCTTTTCTCGTAGCCCGCGCCGCCGCCCTGGTGGCAGCTCACGCAGCGGCCTTTGAAGATGGGCAATATATCCTCGGAGAAGCTTTGCGGTTCGGCCGCGCACAACTGAGCAGAGGGCGTCGACACGTCGGCAATCACCAGGCAAGCAGCGCCGAACGCTATCGCGGCTGCAGTCAAGTTTCGTCTTTTCATAATGTGCTCCAGACTCGATGCCAGATGCCGATGAGAAGGATGGCCGTCACACCATTGCGATCTCGGGTGGCGGAATTGTCAAATGATCGTTGATCGTCTTGACGCCGGGCACGCTTTCCACGGCGATTCGGGTTGCCTTCTTTTCATCATCCGAAGTGACAAATCCCCACAGGTCGACGGCGCCGTCGCGGACCGTCACGTTGAGCATCGACGGCCGCCACAATTGCGCATTCAATCGGGAGAGCACCTCATCACGGATTTGCGAATCGCCGGCGCTTGCGGCGGCTGCGTTCTTTGCCGGCATGCCGGCGAGTGCCTGAAGCAGGTTTGCGCGGCTGACAATTCCTAGGACTTTTCCGCTCTGCACGATCGGCACCCGCTTGATGCGGTTTCTTTCGAGCAAAGTTGCAATCTCGCGGAGCGGCGTCTCCGGCGTCGCGGTGATCACCGTGCGCGTCATGACATCGGTGACCTTATGCGAATGCGATTTCACGTATTCCGCGGCGAGCACGTGTTTCCCGGTCAAATATTCAAGCCACCAGGAACGGCTCCGGTCGGTTCCCGCCTCGGACCGCCGCATCAGGTCGCCTTCGCTCACGATTCCGACGAGCTCGTCCTGCTCGTCGATGACGGGCACGGCGCTGATGCGGTTGGCGAGAAGAATACTGGCCACCTCCTCGACCCGCGCATTCGGGCGAACGCTAATGACGGCAGAAACCATCACGTCCGCGGCTTTCATGTCGCATACCCCTCTCTCAGGCTACATAGGGACATTGGTACTTCGGCGCAGCCTTTGAACGGCTTCGCAGCGCGATGAGCATCTCGAGCGCCAAGGCGTTCTCACAATAGTCGCGCCAGTCGTCTTGACCTTGCCAAACTTGACCGGCTGATGCCCGCGCCCCCCGCGCCAGATCCGACGCACAATCTTCCCGGCTCTGACACAGCGCGCAACGCCTCCGCAGGTGACCAAACAAAGCGGGGTCCGACAGCGTCATTTCATAGGGATCGAGGTCGAGAGCGAGCATAAGGCGCCGCAATAAGTCGTCGCTATGGCCGCGCACAACCGTGCAAAGATCGGAGTCAGCCGCTTTGAGATCATGCGTCAAGTATTCGAGATTGTCGGAACCGAGGCGGGCGGTTTCGAGCAGCTGATCGGCCCGCATCGCCATCCAGCGCCGCCACCATCGCACGAACACGTTCGGTGAAGACCCGTTGTTCCGTCGGAGTGGAAACGCGCGCATCGCACCCTCCTCTGATCGGTCATGGGTTGCGCACAAAGCTACTCTCCCTCCGCTGCACTGTTGTGCAGATGGCAACCTTGGGCCTTGATCCAAGTCAAAATTCGAGCCGATTTTCAGCGAGATGCAAGGGCTGCGGATTCCGCCCTCGCGGCCTTAGGGCTCGAATGTCTGCAGATATGCCATGACATCCGCGAGCTGATCCGGGTCGAGCCGGAATTGCGGCATCGTTGGATGGTCAGCGACAATGCCTTCGGCCAAGCGGCGGCGTAGGCTCTCGATCGGGAATTTGAGATGCAGTGTGCGAAACGGGGGCGCGATGGCGAGCGGGCTGTTGCTGACCTTGTCGATGGCATGGCATTGCGCGCAATGGACGCGCACGAAGGTCAGGCCGCGTTGCGCCGCCGGCGATTGGGCGAGGGCGGGAGCGCTTGCCAACGAAAGACAGGCGCTAACCGCGATGAAAAGCCCAGGGAAGCGGCCAAAAGATTTTCGTACCATTTAATGCGCTCTGGTCTTAGCAGCTCGCTCAGCCGCCAATGCCAAGAGCGTCGTGGCGTTGGGGCAATATTTTTGCCACGCCGGATCGGAAGGATTGTTTGCGAGCGCGTGCTCGCACCGGCGTTTGCTTCCACAGACTGTGCATACGCGCTGAAGATCGCGCATGACTTGCGCATCGGCCTGCGTGATTTCCATCCGATCGAGCTTGATCTCGTTCATGCGCCAATACAACAAATCCGCGGCGTCCGGCCATTTGCCGGCGAGGACGGAGAGGTCGGCTCCGCCAACGCCGACATCACGGGCGATGCGTTCCATCTCGGCAGAACCGCAATTATCAAGGTCCGCCATCGCCCTGCGGGCGCCGTTCCAGCTTCGCCACCAATGCGCAAGCCGACGAACAAACGCGGGGTGTTCACCTGTTTGAGCCGAGCGGGACATCGCAGCCTCCATAACGAGAGTCATGCTCCTACGCGTTGAGCCGACGCAGCGCGGAGCGGTTGCGCAGCAGGATCCGGCGACGCTTCGGCACTTCGATCGCCGCCGCATCTTCCAAATGTTTGAGCGTGCGCGAGACGGTTTCGATGGTGAGGCCGAGATAGTCGGCGATATCCTGACGCGACATCGGCAACTCGACCGCCCCACCGCCGGGCGCGCGGTCCGCCATTTCCAACAGAAAGCCCGCCACCCGCTCCTCCGCGCTTTTGATCAGCATCAGCGAATGCTCTCGCACCCGTGCGAGTTCGCGAGCGGTTAGCGTCCACATTTGGCGCGCAACCTCGTTGTCCCTTGCCGCAAGCGCCATCACTGCACTGCGTTTGATCACGGTGATCTTGCACTCGGTGATCGCCTCGGCCGAAAACGTATGCACGTCTTCCGTCTCGAAACCGAAAATGTCGCCGGGCAGATGGAAAGCTCCGATCTGACGGCGTCCGTCCACCAGGACTTTGTACGTTCGCACCGTCCCGCTGACGACCTTGTAGAGGTATTCGGCGGGCTCGTTCTCGCCGTAGATCTCGGCGTTAGCCACAAACGACATGCACGCACCCATGAGCTCGATCGCACCGGTTTGCGTCGCACCGGGAGGCGGCACGCGATGGGGTTGCGTTGCCGGCTGCCCCTGGGAAACATTCCGGATCGCGGTCCGCGTCAGCATGGCTCATCCCCTCAGTTGATGAGACCATTGGTAACCTGTGCGCGGGGGAGCGAAAATTCCGATAAAATCCCTCCGGGTTAACCCGGAGGTAGGACAGGCCACAGGCTCTCGATGAAGACATTCGTCACGGATTTGGCCGCCAAATCGAGCCCGCAGGGCCATCTCAGCGCTGTTAAGCATTGGCTTTTTGTCCGGCAGGAGGCGCTTCGCTATGCGCTTGCGCCCCTCGCCGTGGCGCTCGCGTTCTTGGCCCGACTCGCGCTTACGCCGATCCTGGGAGATGCCTCGCCCTACCTGCTGTTCGTTCCCGCCGTTTTGATCGCGGCCGGCTTGGGCGGGCTTGGACCGGGACTGCTGGCAACCGGCCTCAGCGTCGTGCTCGGCTTCTTCGTCAGCACGATTTCTCCCAGTCTGTCGGTGCCGGAAATCGTCGATGCTGCTTTGTTTACGATGATCGGAGCGGGCATCGCCTGGAGCGGCGAGCAGCTGCAACGCAACCGTATTCGCGCCGCCACTAGCACGCGGGACGCGCTGGCGCGCGAGGCCCATCTCGCCTCGATCCTCAATACCGTGCCGGAAGCGATGATCGTGATCGACGAGGGCGGAATCGTGCAATCGTTCAGCCCGGCAGCGGAACGGTTGTTCGGCTATGGCGCGGCGGAAATGATCGGAAAAAACGTCAAGATGTTGATGCCGTCGCCCTACCGGGAGAATCACGACGGCTACATCGAGCAATATCTGCGGACCGGAGAACGGCGAATCATCGGAATCGGCCGCGTCGTGGTCGGCGAGCGAAAGGACGGCTCGACCTTCCCGATGGAGCTGGCGGTGGGGGAAATGCGATCGAGCGATCGTCACTTCTTCACTGGCTTTATCCGCGACATCACGCAGCGTCAGGAGTCGGAGGCGAGGCTGCAGGAGCTGCAATCGGAGCTCGTTCATGTTTCCCGATTGACGGCGATGGGCCAGATGGCATCCGCGCTGGCGCATGAATTGAACCAGCCGTTACTGGCCATCACGGGTTACATGAAGGGCTCGCGACGTATGCTCGAAAGTGGTGGCGAGGACCGCTCGGGCTTGCTGCGCGATGCCCTGGACAAGGCGGGCGATCAAGCTTTGCGCGCGGGGCAGATCATCCGTCGCCTGCGCGAATTCGTGGCGCGGGGCGACAGCGAGCGTCGGGTCGAAAGCGTCAAGAAGCTCATTGAGGAAGCGAGCGCCTTGGCGCTGGTCGGGACCAAGGATCAGGGCGTCCGTGTCCGGTTTCAATTCGATCCGGCCGTCGATCTCGTTCTCGTCGACAAGGTGCAGATTCAGCAGGTTTTATTGAACTTGTTGCGCAACGCCGTCGAAGCCATGGAAGCGTCGCAAAGACGCGAGCTCGTCATTTCCACGGCTGCCGGCGACGGCGAGATGGTCGCCGTCAGCGTGGCCGACACGGGGTCCGGGATCGCGCAGGACCTGATGTCGCAGCTCTTCCAACCCTTTGTCACCAATAAGCGCCACGGAATGGGGGTCGGCTTGTCGATCTGCCGCACCATTGTCGAGGCCCACGGCGGACAGATCACGGTGGAGCCCAATCCCGACGGTGGAACGATCTTTCGGTTCACCGTACGGGCCGCGAGCGAGGAGGATTTTGGCGATGCCGCCTGACAAATCCATCGTCCACGTCATCGATGACGACGAGGCGGTGCGCCAGGCGCTCGCTTTCCAGCTGGGATCGGCCGGCATCGAAGTGCGAACGCACGAGTCCGCCGTCGCGTTCCTGCAAGTTGCGCCCACCGTGCGGACCGGCTGCATCATCACCGACGTGAGGATGCCCGAGCTCAGCGGTATCGACCTGTTGCGACGATTGCGAGAGCTCAAACACCCCCTGCCGGTCATCGTCATCACCGCGCATGGAGATATCCCGCTCGCCGTGGAAGCGATGAGACTTGGCGCCGTCGACTTTCTCGAGAAGCCCTTCGAGGACGAGGTTCTCCTCGCGTCGGTGCGGTCGGCGCTCGACCAGGGGGACCGGGATCAAAAGCGTCAGGCCGAGCGCAGCAATATCGAGGCCCGCCTCGCGGCATTGTCGAACCGCGAGCGGGATGTCCTCAAGGGATTGGTGGCCGGACTTGCCAACAAGCAGATCGCCTACGATCTCGGCATCAGCCCCCGAACGATCGAGACCTATCGGGCCAATCTCATGATCAAGATGCAAGCTGCAAGCCTGTCCGATCTCGTGCGCATGGCCTTGATCGCCGGAGTTCTCGATTCGAACGAATCTTGAACGATGCGATAGCTCGCGAGCCTCCGGGACTTGCCGGAGGGACAATATCGGAATTTTCGGGTCTGGGCGCTCCCGCTAAAATTACCAAGTCATATCGGGGGGATCAGGTCATGTCGCCGCAGACATCGCTTCGAAGCGATTTATTGTCATCAACAGGTCGGGCTCTGAGATACCTCGTCAGCGGCTGCAGCGTGCTTCTCGCGATCGTTTCTATTGTCATCGGTATCGAAGTATCGGTCGCGACGGCTTCCTCAGGGGCTGCACCTTCCACGGAAATTATCAATCGAACACAAAAGGGCGACCGTTTGCTGCTGGTTCCTGCACTCCATCGGAATCCGGTCAACCGACCACCGGAAGTCAGCCTCCCACGCATGCACATATTGGCTCCCGATCAAGATTTGGCTGACGGCTGTGAATCGTCGGTCAGCCCTCTCGCTCGTTCTCCGTTGGCGCAAATCGCAGGCCGCTGCCTGTCTTAGGTGAAGGATTTCATAAGTTTAAGCGGCGCCATGATCGGCTGGCGTGCAGGGCGCCGGGGCTGTGTCCGACGCGGACCAGCCGGCGCGTCGCGGATTTGAGCCATGTCAAAGCGGGACTCTCCATTTTGCTGCTTGTTGCCACCCCATGCGGCCATGCGCAGGCGCGGGCGCAAGCAGAAGCAATGAAAAGTCAGGGTGAAGCTTCGAACTCGGGGGTCGTCGTCATCGTCGTCAGCGATGATCTCGCGGTTCGAAATTCGCTCAAATTCTGGCTTGAAATCGAAGGCCTGACCGTCCGTGGCTACGTGTCCGCAACCGATCTACTGGACGCAGGCGACCTCGCGCGCTGCGATTGTTACCTGGTCGACCAAAAAATGCCAGCGATGAGCGGACTCGACCTGATCGCCCAGTTGCGCGACCGACACCTCACCGCACCTGCGATTCTGATTGCGAGCCACCCCAGCCGATTGCTGCGCGAGCAAGCCGAAAAAGCCGACATCCCGATCGTGGAGAAGCCGCTGCTGGGGAATGGGCTGCTCGACAAAATTCGCGATGTGGTAAGGGGACACGATTAGGGATGCGTAGGCAAATCCTCCATTGTCTCGTCACAATGATGGCGATGAGCGTCATTGCGCCCGTCTTGGCACAAGGGACCGGCACCCCCGCAGGACGTGGCGAATTCTTGCTGACGACCCATTGCGCCCGTTGCCATGCTGTCGGCCGCACCGGCGCCAGCCCGCACCCGGAGGCCCCGCCCTTCCGAATGCTCTCTCGCAAATACAAGATCGAAGGCCTTGCCGAGGCTCTGGCTGAGGGCCTTTCCACCGGCCATCCGGACATGCCGGAGTTCGTCTTCGCGGCTGAGGACGTTGGCGCGATCATCGATTACCTTCAATCCATTCAGCAGCAGTAGCATCTGTCCTTTCGCAGACGGCCTCGAGCGATATTGCAGCCAGCCCCGGCCCGCACGCGTTGCGCAGCCTTGGCGCCACCCTTGATCCACGTCAACTTTCGGCTGCTTCATCGTGTCATCTTTAGATAGGGAAGGTCTTGCGAACTGATATTGTTCAGCGTTGGTTTCCTGAGAAGGGTGCGCGCAGATGATGAACTGGATGAGCAGGGTGCTGGTGGCAATAGGCGTGTGCGTCATGACCGGGGGAGCGCCGGTCGCCGCGCAACAATCGCCTTCTCCGTCGGTGGACAAGGACGCCATCGTCCTCATCCCCGGCGTGTTGACCGGTCCGGGAACCATGGGCCCGCGCGGATATAAGCGGCTGTGCACGCCGCGTTCGGTCGGCCTCTACGAATGGCAAGTGCGATGGATCGAGCGGGTGGTGCGGCCGACCGAAGCCCAACGCGCGGCCCTGAACGATCTGCAATCGGCCTCGAGCAAGGCGATCGCGACGATGGCGACGGCGTGCAAGTCCGACGTGCCCGCGACGACGAAAGCCCAATTGCAGATGATGGACAACCGGCTCGAGACAATGTCTCAGGCGGTGAAGAGTTTGCGACCGACGTTCGACGCGTTTTACGACTCGCTGGACAGCAAGCAACAGCAGCGTCTCGATGTATTCGGGCCAAGGCACCGCAGCTGGCGGTGGTGAAGCGGAGCAGAGCTCGTGGCCACCGTGAACACCACGCGATCGGAAAGGTCGGCCGGCTCGGAGCAAGCGACGTCATTCTCAACGATGATGGTGCACGTCGACGTCGAGCACGATTCGAAGCGAAGGGTTGAACTGGCGATCGGTCTGGCCGACCGCTTCCAAGCCGCCCTTATCGGCGTTGCGGGTTGCGCGCTGTGGCCGGCCTTCACGGCCGGAGACGTCGGACTGACCAAATCCAGCGAGTACGACGTTCAAAAGCTGATGGCGCGTTTCGAGCAGAGGGGCAAGACGTTTCGCGCCCAGGGCCGCTCGCTGCGGCATATCGAATGGCGCAGCGCCCTTGAATCTCCCGGCGAGCTGCTCTTGCGGGAAGCACGGGCGGCCGATCTCCTCGTCGTCGGTCGCAGGCACAGCGAGAACGACGCCGACCCAGGGGTTATCGTGCTGCGGGCGGGCCGTCCCGTTCTGCTGGTGCCCGACACCGTCGCGGCGCTGCCGCTTCGCCACGCGGTCGTCGCTTGGAAGGATACGCGTGAATCCCGCCGCGCGGTGCGGGACGCGCTCCCGTTCTTGCAGCAGGCCAAGGAGGTTGTGCTCGTCGAAGTCGGCGAGGACGAATCGCAGTGGCAGGCCAAGAAGAATCTGGCCGACGTTGCGGCCTACCTCGTGCGCCACCGCGTGATCGTGGCAGCCGAAGTCTGGCGCCGGCCGCGAGGGCCGGTCGCGGCCGAGCTTCTGCACGTTGTGGCGGAGGAGAAAGCAGATTTAATCGTCGCCGGCGGCTATGGACACAGCCGATTGGGTGAATGGATTTTCGGCGGCGTCACGCGCGAGCTTCTCACCGCAAGCCCGGTCTGTTGCATGTTGTCGCATTGAGCCTCGCGTCACGAGCGACCGTGGCTGCCTGCCGGGCGCTGGATCGCCTCCGCCTCTTCGAGCTCTTCGACCACAAGATCGCCCTTCCGCGTGACGACATCGCCGCCCAGCCGCGTGCGAGCCACTTCGCGGATATGTTCCGCGATGCGCGGTTCCCGCTCCATGAGCACATGCAGGTCTTGGGCATCGAGCACGAGCAGGCTTGTCCGCGTGAGCGCAGTAACCGTCGCGGATCTGCGTGCGCGGCGCAGCGCCGCGACCTCGCCGAAGAAATGACCGGCGCCGAGCCGGACGCGTTCGTGCTTGAGCTCGATCTCCACTTCGCCGGCGGCGACGAAATACATGGAATGAGCGGGCTCGCCGCGCTTGGCGATGATGTCTCCGGCCTCGACTTGCTGCGCGCGCAAGAGCCGCATGATGTCGGCGATATCGGTGGCTTGAAGCTCGGCGAACAAGGGCACCCGCGCCACCATGCCCCAAGTGACGACAAAGTCGCGACGGTGGATTTCGTCGGCGAAGGCGGTAGCGACGATGCCGATCGGCAGGGCGATCATGATCAAGCCGACGAAGATCGTAACCGATGCGACGATGCGCCCCAGCACGGTCACCGGAACGACATCGCCGTAACCGATCGTGCCGAGGGTGACGATGGCCCACCACATCGCGTCGGGAATGGTGCCGAATTTGTCGGGCTGTGCATGACCCTCGATCACATGCATGACGCTGGCAGCGACCAGCGTCGCACCCAGTAAAATGACGAAGCAGCCGAACAACGCGCGGCGTTCGTTGTAGAGAGCATCCAACAGCGAGCGCATGGCCGGCGAGTATCGCGCCAACTTGAGAAAGCGCACCATTCGAAACACCAGCAGGACCCGCAGATCGCCCGGCAAGACGAACGCGAACCAAAACGGCAGGACCGCGAGAAGATCGATCACGCCGAGCGGGCTCGAAATGAACTCCCAGCGGGCCTTGCGTTCGCTCGAATGCCGGTGCGGTGCGCGCTCGGCCGCCACCCAAACCCGCAGTGCGTACTCGATGGTGAAAACGACGAGCGATAACAGCTCGATCGCGATGAATAGCGGCCCGTATCGCGCCTGCAACGCAGGCACCGAGTCGAGCGTCATGGTGACGAGATTCGTGACGATCAGAACGACGATGAGCCGGCCGACGATGAGACCCGTCCGATCTCCGATCGTGCCGTGCTCCAGGATCTCGTACAGGCGGCGCCGGAGATCTCCGCCCCTGCGCCAGATACGTCGCGGCATAGCTGAGCTCTATCCGACCGACACGACCTTGAAGGTGTGGGACTCACCCTCGTGGCAGGTTGTCAGATATGGCGATCGCGACCTTTGATATTTGTCAAACGCGGCAAATCGATGCGTATGCGCGTATGCGAGCCGCCAGCCGCGGCTCCACGCGGCTGCCCACCAGCTTGATTGACCACTCCACAGAGGCCGCGCTTCCGCCCGACCGACCCCTGGCGGCAGCGGACTTATCGGCGCCTCGATTTGATCTATGTCAGGTTCCCTTCCGACTGATTGGCGGATCATTCCCAAATGGATGGTGATGTTCCGTTGCCGACAATGGAGGCAGCGGTCAAAAAGGATGAATCCGATGCGGATGTGGAACGCGCTGTTGTTCGCGGCAACTCTCGTGGGATGCACCCATCAAGCCTGGGCGCAACAGCACTCACATTCAGCGCAGCCCATGGTGGCGCAGGCGCCAGCTCCACCCCAAAGTCCCGCCTCGCCTCCAGCCGCGATGGCACACGGGGATACGCACGCTCCGACCATTTTCACGCTGCGCTCCGGGATCGCACAGGGCCGGATGGTCTATCTCGGCGTCGGCGGCGACATCGACGGCAAGGTCAATCCGAT
>Ga0318509_10000633_pt1 | contig 10839 bp, 9 predicted proteins | sample GRESIP084b2f22_FD_203477 | JGI IMG/M metagenome (GOLD analysis project Ga0318509, IMG submission 203477) | Tropical soil microbial communities from Luquillo Experimental Forest, Puerto Rico - GRE.SIPMG.084b2f22 | ecosystem: Environmental > Terrestrial > Soil > Tropical forest > Bulk soil...
ATCAGTGCGAGCACGGCCCACAAGATCAAAGCGGCGATGTTCAGCGCCTGCAGCCGCGCGACCCGCAAGGGGTGCAGGAACTTGAACGGCACGAAGGTCAGCGCTGCGAGCGCGACGATGATGGCGGCGGCGAGCGACGGCATGGGCTTGAGCAGGAAAAGATAGAACGCGGCCGTGTTCCAGAGCGCCGGAAAACCGCGAAAGAAGCTGTCCGCAGTCTTCATCTCCCGGTCGGCGAAATAGAGCGCGCCCGTGATGACGATGACGATGCCCGCGGGCAGCGCCAGCGCATGCGGCAATAGCCCGCCGGCGACGATCGCATAGGCCGGAACAAACACATAGGTGACGAAATCAACGACGAGATCGAGGACGTCGCCCGACCAGCGCGGAAGCACCTCCGCAACCTTGAGCCAACGCGCGATGGTGCCGTCGACGCCGTCGACGATAAGCGCAATGCCGAGGCACAGAAACATCGCCGCCCATTGAGCGCGCACCGCGTAGACCAGCGCGGCGAGCGCCAGCGCCGCGCCGGCGGCGGTGAAAACGTGCACCGCGAACGCGCGGGCGCGGATGAACATGCCATCCTCGATCGTCACGCGCGGGTCTTGACCCGCGCAGCCATCATACGGTCTTGCTATCCGTTGTCATGCCCCGCGAGCGGGCGGCGGACGCCGAAGGTGCGCCAATGCGCGGCTGCGTCAAGTTGGCCAAATCCGCGTTGCCGAACCATCGGCCCTGGCCTTCGCGAGGAGATGCTGCGGGTATAACGACGATCGGAGTGGATGGCTCGCTGAAGGTGGCGGCATGACCGCTTTGACGACACAAGTGGTGATCGTCGGCGCCGGGCCGGCCGGCCTGACCGCGGCGATCGCGCTCGCGTCGGCCGGCGTCGAAACTGCGCTCGTCGCCAGATTGCCGACTGCGTCAGATGCGCGCACCAGCGCCTTGCTCGAAGGGTCGGTCAAGGCGCTCGACGCGCTGGGTGTCTGGTCGCGCTGCCGCGAGCATGCCGCCCCGTTGCGGGTGATGCGCATCATCGACGACACGCCGCGCCTCCTGCGCGCACCCGAGGTTTGCTTTGCCGCGAGCGAGATCGGGCTCGACGCTTTTGGTTACAACATCGAGAATCGATTTCTCGTCGCCGCGCTCGAAGCGCGCGCCCGCGAACTTGCCGCGCTTACGCGCATCGAAGATGAAGCCGCCGCGGTCGAGATCGCCGATGAGCAAGTGACGGTCCGCTGCAACAGGGGCGCCACGCTGTCCGCGCGTTTGGCAATCGGCGCCGAGGGACGGCGCTCGTTGTGTCGGGCCGCCGCCGGTATCGACATGCGTGGCCGCAGCTACGCGCAGACGGCGCTCGCCTTCAACCTCGGTCATAGCCGCCCCCACCACGACACGTCGACCGAATTCCACGCCGAGGCTGGTCCCTTCACGCTGGTGCCGCTGCCACGACGACGTTCGAGCCTGGTCTTCGTGGTCGATCCGGCCGAGGTCACCCATCTCTCGATGCTCTCCGATGCGCAGATGGCGGCCGAGGTCGAGCGCCGCTCGCATTCGATCCTGGGCAAGATCGACGTCGAACCGGCTCGCGGCGTTTTCCCGCTCATGGTCGAGACTGCTGCCCGTTTCGGCGCCGGGCGGGTGGCGCTTATCGGGGAAGCCGCGCACGTCATTGCCCCGATCGGCGCGCAGGGTCTCAATCTCGGTCTGCGCGACGCAGCCACCATCTGCGAACTCGTGGTCGCCGCCCATCGGGACGGGCACGATGTCGGGGAGGTGACCGACCGCTACGATCGCATGCGCCGCGCCGATGCCACGAGCCGCATGCTGGCGGTCGATCTCCTCAACCGCAGCCTGCTTTCGGATTTCCTGCCCCTGCAGAGCGCGCGCGCGGCCGGTCTGTTTCTGATGAACCGTATCGCTCCGCTACGTCGGGCGATCATGCGCGAAGGTGTCTCGCCGTGGGCCTCCCAGCCGCGGCTCATGCGCGGAGAGGCGCTGTAGGGCTACAATCTCTGCGCGGGCTCGATCCCGAACAGCGCCTGCCCCGCGGATTCGAAATTCGACAGATGCGCCTGCCCCTGCGCCAGCAAGGTGTGTAGATCGCGGAACCGGCGCTCGAAAGCGCTGCCTTCGAAAATCGCGGTAGTGCCGGCGGCGCGGTAGGCAAAATCCACCACCTTGCGGGCCGCCTCCATCGCGCCGGCGATGGCGACGCGCAGGCGCGCGCGCTGCTCGAGCGAAAGCACGCCAGACGCTGCGGACGCTGCCCAAGTCTCGCGCAGCATCTGCAGGAGAAATGCTCGCGCCGATCCCAGGCGTCCGCACGCCCGCGCGACGCGCGATTGGATCGCCGCGTTGTCGCGCAGCACGCGGGTCGAACCCAGGCCCCCGCCGGAGGTCTTCGTCTGCGCGAGCTGCATGAAGGCGGCAAGGCACGAATCCGCGATGCCGAGTGCCACTCCGGAAAAGCCTACGCCATAGAGGGTAAGCAGCGGAATGTTGTAGAGCGGCCCGCTCTCGCGGCGGTCGGGGGCGGAGTCGCGCCACGTGGTGTATTCCTCCCGTACGAACAAATCGGCGACCTCATAGTCGTTGCTGGCGGTGCCGCGCAGCCCGATGACGTGCCAGGTGTCCTTGATGTTTGCCTGCGCGCGAGGGAACAGCATGGTGCGATTGATCGGATTGCCGCTTGCATCCCGGCACGGCTTGTCGGCGGTTTCGAACACCGTCGAATGCCCGCCCATCCAGGTGGCGTTCGCGCTGCCGCTCGCAAATCGCCATTTGCCGGTGACGCGGTAGCCGCCGTCGACGATGACGGCCTTGGCAACACCCGCGGGTGGCCCCCACGCGATCAGCGCGTCGGGTGCCCCAAAGACCTCGCGTGCAATTTTCGGGTCGAGAAATCCCGCCGCGTGGGAGCTCGCAACCGCCTGTGCAAGACACCAGGCCGGACTCGCATCGGCCGCTGCGACTACCTCGACGACTTGATTGAAGGTGACGAGATCGACGGCGCCGCCGCCAAGCGACACCGGCAGCAGCATGTGGAACAATCCGCAGGCGTGCATCGCCGACAAGACATCGGCCGGAATCTTCCGTTCCTTTTCGGTGCGGCCGGCAGCGGCCTCGATCATCGGTGCAAGGGCGCGGGCCCGCGCGACCCAATCTTGACTGTCCTTGGTCAGCAACGGTCACCCCCAGACGTCTTCACGTGTCTAGCACAGGGCAAGCCGCATGTCGGCTCGCGCTGGCGTCGAGACGTCCCCTCAACTAGCATCGCCGCGGCTCCCCTAATCGGAGCGGGTCCTGGATGCGCGGGGCAAATCGCCGATGCGACGGATCAAGGTCGGACTCGTGGCGCTCGCCGCGCTTACCGTCCTCCTTCCAACCGAGACGAGCCGCGCGCAGGACGCCTATCCCACGCGGCTGGTACGGATCGTCGTGCCCTACCCCGCGGGTGGCGGCACCGACACGCTGGCGCGCTTGCTCGCCGACCAACTCAGCCGCAAATGGAGTCAACCGGCGATCGTAGAGAATATCGGCGGGGCAGCCGGCAATATCGGCTCCGCTGAGGTCGCGCGCGCAGCCCCCGATGGCCACACGTTGCTCCTGGCCTCGCCCGGTCCGATCGCGACCAACGCCTTTCTTTACAAGGAGATGGGCTATGACCCCGCGCGTTGGGTTCCGATCGCCTTGCTGGCAACGGGTCCTTACGTGCTCGTGCTGCGCAAGAACTTCGAGGCTTCGACGGTTGCGGAGCTGATCGCGCATGCCAGGGCCAATCCGGGCAAGATCACGTCCGCGACGCCGGGCGCCGGCTCGGTCGGGCACCTGGCGACGGTCCAGCTCGAAATGCTCGCCGGCATCACGACGGCGCAGATCCCCTATCGCGGGTTGAGCCACGCCCTCAACGATCTCATCGCCGGACACGTGGACATGATGTTCGATACGCCGACAACCTCGCTTGCGCTGCATCGCGATGGCAAAGTCAAGATCGTGGCGGTCGGCACAACGGAGCGCGTGCGGGACTTGCCGGAGGTTCCCACCGTCGCCGAGTCGGGATTGCCGGGCTACCGAGCCGTCACCTGGTACGCCATGGTCGCGCCGCCCCAGACGCCCGCGGGGCTCGCCGACAAGATCAATCGCGATGCGGTCGAAATCCTCGCTCGACCGGACGTGGCCGAAAAGACGCGCGGAATTCAGATGGAACCGGTCACAAAAACCCGCGCGGAGGCGGCGCAATTCTTCATCGAGGAGGCGCAGCTCTGGGGCAAGGTGATCCGCCAAGCCAATATTCCACTGCAGTAGCGCCTGATCGAAAGTCACGCGACGGCTGCATGCGGGATCGTCCTGCACTTTCCACGGTAAGACCGAAGAACGGCAAATAGGCGGGCTGCTGCCCTTGCGCTCGTCAACGCGCTTGCCTGTAAAAGCGGCTTGGCGAGGCCTGGGCGTTCCTCATACGGTAGCCAAGGACACCCTAGATTTGGGTACGAGGGATTTGGGCCGATGAAGCTCCCGCGCAACTTCTTCAAGCCGCTGGCGATCGGCGCGCCGGCGCCGCTGCGCGAACTCCCGGTGAAGCTCGAGCGCATGATCCATTTCGTGCCGCCGCACATCGAGAAGCTGCGTGCCAAAGTGCCGGAGCTGATCGCGGAGGTCGACGTAGTGCTCGGCAACCTCGAGGACGCGATTCCGGCTGACGCCAAGCAGGCGGCGCGCGCGGGCTTCATCGCCATGGCAAAAGCCAACGAGTTCGGCGCAACCGGCCTGTGGACGCGCATCAACGCGCTCAACTCGCCTTGGATGCTCGATGACGTGGTCGAGATCGTCGGCGCAGTGGGAGAGAAGCTCGACGTGGTCATGCTGCCCAAGGTCGAAGGACCGTGGGATATCCACTATCTCGACCAACTCCTCGCTCAGCTGGAAGCGAAGTATTCGGTCAAGAAGCCGATCCAGATCCACGCCATCCTGGAGACCGCCGAAGGCGTCGACAACGTCGCCGATATCGCGGTAGCGTCTCCCCGCATGCACGGCATCAGCCTCGGTCCCGCCGATCTTGCCGCCTCGCGTGCCATGAAGACGACGCGCGTCGGCGGCGGACATCCGCAATACAAGATTCTCGCCGACGCCACCGCCGAGGGCGGACCGCGCGCGGCGTTTCAACAGGACCTCTGGCACTACACGTTGGCCAAGATGGTCGACGCCTGCGCCGCGGCGGGCATCAAGCCGTTCTACGGCCCATTCGGCGACTTCTCCGACGCGCAAGCCTGCGAGGCGCAGTTTCGCAATGCCTTTATCATGGGCTGCGTCGGCGCCTGGACGCTGCATCCAACCCAGGTGCCGATCGCCAAGCGCGTATTCTCGCCCGATCCCGCCGAGGTCGCTTTTGCCAAGAAAATCATCGACGCCATGCCCGACGGAACCGGCGCTGTGATGATCGACGGCAAAATGCAGGACGATGCGACTTGGAAGCAGGCCAAGGTGGTGGTCGATCTCGCCCGCTTGGTTGCAGCCAAGGACCCGGACGGGGCGGCGCGCTACGGCTTTTGAGCCTCTGGCGCGGCTCGCAAACCTGGATTATGTCGACTTGAGCATGAGCAAGACGCGCAACGCCAAGTTCAAGATCGGTCAGGTGGTTCGCCACCGCCTGTTTCCGTTTCGCGGCGTCGTGTTCGATATCGATCCGGAATTCAACAATACCGAGGAATGGTACCAGTCGATCCCCGCGGAGGTTCGCCCGCGCAAGGACCAGCCGTTCTACCATCTGTTCGCGGAGAACGCGGAGACCGAGTACATCGCCTATGTTTCCGAGCAGAACCTGTTAGCGGATACGTCCGGGGAGCCCGTGCGCCATCCGCAGGTCGCTGAGGTGTTCGAACGGGACGAGAAGGGCACCTACCGGCCGCGTAATTCACTGCTGAATTGATTTTCGGAATACCCGCGGATCCAGTCTGTCATCCTTCAACTCTTTGCGATCTTCGAGCTGCTTTTCGAACACCTTCGGGTCGGTTGGGGGCCCGTCGTAGGCCTGCGCGAAATCCAGGAGGGGGACCACGAAAGTGACGGGTTTGCCGGCGCCATCGATGTATTGGACGACAAGCCGCCGCCCTTTCTTCAGTTGGGCGATGAGTTCGGCATTTGCATCGTAATCCACCATGCAACCATTGCGGCGCTGATCAAAGGCACCACAAGCGTCAAGCATGGAGAACAAAAGAGGCGCGCCCAAGGCGCGCCTCTTTCTCTACGCGGTCGCGGCTGCAAGGTGCCGTCTCGCTAGAGCCTCCGCAGACTTTTCCGCTGCTGTTCGAATACGTTGGAATCGGTCGCGCTGGCGCCGCTCGCGTCGCCTATTTCTTTTCCTGCTGCTGCTCTAATTCTTTAGGATCGATGGGCGGTCCTTCGTAGGCCTTGGCAAAATCGCCAAGCGGGATCGGGATGCTGATGGGTTGACGCGATCCGTTGATGGCTTGCACGTGCAGACTTTGACCGCTCTTCATCTTGGTAATCAGCTCGTCGCTGGCCTCGTATTCAGCCATGCAGCCGTTGGGGAGGCAGATCACGTAGGGGCCGGTGAGCGGCTGGCCATTGTCGATGATCACGCGGGTGCCGGCCTGGAGCGACACGCCAAGCGGTAAGGTGACGCGCAGGAGCTTTTTCGCTTCTCCTTCCGGCTCGATCAGCACCACCACCACCACCGGCATGCCCGACTCCATGTGAGCGTCCCTGGCGATGAAGCAAACTTGCTTGGCGTTTGCCTCCGGACCCTTCTGGCAAACCTTGGTCCAGAAGGAGTAGGTGAGCTCAGGCTGTCCGCCCTGTTGCGCCTGCGGGGTGGGGTTAGGGGTAGCCTTCGGCTTCGCCTTGGGTTGTGCTTTCGGTGCGCCCTGTTGGGCAACAGAATAATGAGGTGCTCCAACGATCACCATCGCGGCCAGCACGTAAGCAAGCACCCGCGCTGCAAATGTGACTCGAAATTTCATTGGACTGCCCCGTTCAGTGTGACGGGTGACGCCGACGCGGGCGATACGACATGCTGACTGCTCACAACAAAGAGGCGCGCCCAAGGCGCGCCTCGATCTCTTCCAATATGTGCTCCAGCGTTACCTTGTGGGCGCTGCCTGGGGCGCCGCGGGTGCCGTGGGTGCCGCCTGCTGCTGGCTCTCGAGCTTCTTGCGCGCCTCCTCGGCACGCTTCTGCAGCTCCTCCTGCAATTGCTTCTGCTGCTCCTCGAACTTCTTGGGATCGGTGGGCGGGCCGTCATAGGCCTTGGCAAAATCCGTCAGCGGAACCACGAGACTGATGGCTTGGCCGGCACCATTGATCCCTTGAATGACGAGCCCCTGCCCTTTCTTCAACTTGCCGATCAGTTCGCCGCTCGCTTCGTAGTCGGCCATGCAGCCGTTGTTGAAGCAGATGACGTAAGGCCCGGTCATGGGCTGGCCGTTGTCGACGATCACCCGAGTGCCGGGTTGAATTGACATGCCCAGAGGCAAGGTGACTCGCAGCACCTTTTTCGGGTCATTTTCCGGCTCGATCAACACGGCCGCCACCACCGGCATACCCGATTCGACCCGGCCGTCCTTGCCGGTGAAGCAGACCTGCTTGGCATTCGCCTCTTGGCCTTTCAGGCAGAACTTGGTCCAAGGTGAAAAGATGAGCTGCGGCTGTTCGGGCTGCGCCTGCGGCTGCTGCGCATGCGGGACAGGAGCCTCGGCGGGCTTCTGTGCGGGCGCCGCCTTGGGGGCCGCCTTCGGAGCGGCTTTGGGGGCCGCAGGCGCCGGGGTTGCCGGCGGAGCTTGGGCGAAGGCCGCGGAGCTGATCAATGCGGTGAGCATGGTCGTCGCCGCCGCGACGGCGAACGCGCATGCGGCCGGCCGGGCCGGCGCAGAAACCAACCGATGATCCATCGACAGATCCTCTTACTGACCGTTCTACCAGCGCCCCGCGCCGGAACGGCTGCCCCATATTAAGGCTGTGTCGGCACCAAATGCGGCAAGAGCGTGACGCCAGTTAGCGGCGTGATAGCCCATTTCAGCCCTCCGATAAAGCCATAACGTCGCCGCGTTCTGGTACGAAAAATCGCGACAACGGCCGCGACTGGCTTTGAATCCAAGCCAAGCTGCCCAAGCTTGACCTATTTGGTGGAAATACTTGCCGAAATTCCCGAGTCGCATTGCCGCCGTGAGCTTGCGTCTTTTCGTCCGTCGTCTCCGCCCGCGCGGACCGCGAGGCTATGGCGCCGCTTGCAGCACCGTGCTGATCGGCCTCGCCGTCTGCGGCGGCGCGGGTCAACTGCGCGAGGCGCACACCGCCGAGGCCCGGCACGCCATTGCAATGCACGGGGCGCCGGCGCTGCCCGAGGGCTTCACGCGCTTGCCCTATGCCAACCCCGCCGCACCCAAGGGCGGCCGCCTGGTACAAGGCGTGCTCGGCACCTTCGACAGCCTCAATCCCCTCATCGTAAAGGGCATCGCGCCGCCGTCGATCCGCGGTTACGTGGTCGAGAGCCTGATGGCGCGCGGCTATGACGAGCCGTTTACGCTTTATGGGCTGATCGCGCGTTCGGTCGAGACCGACCCCCAACGCAGCTACGTGACCTTCCACCTCGACCCCGCTGCGAAGTTTTCCGACGGCAAACCGGTCACCGCCGAAGACATCATCTTCTCCTGGCAACTTCTACGCGATAAAGGCCGGCCAAATCATCGCACCTACTACGCCAAGGTCGCCAAGGCCGAAGCGATCGGCGAGCAGGCGGTGCGCTTCGATCTCTCCGGCAGTGACGACCGCGAGCTTGCGCTCATCCTCGGATTGATGCCGGTGCTTGCAAAGCACGCCGTCAAGCCCGAGACCTTCGAGGAGACTTCGTTCCACGCGCCGCTCGGGACCGGTCCCTATGTCGTCGGCGAAGTCGACCCCGGCAAGAGCGTCACGCTTAAGCGCAATCCCGATTATTGGGGCCGCGACCTTGCGATCAATCGCGGCCTATGGAACTTCGACGAGGTTCGCTTCGATTACTACCGCGAGGCCAATTCGCATCTGGAAGCGTTCAAGCGCGGTCTCTACGACCTGCGCATCGAGCACGATCCGGGACGCTGGCAGACGGCCTATGATTTTGCCGCCGTGCGCGATGGCCGCGTGCTCAAGGAGGCGCTGCCGACCGGAGTACCGAAGGCCAGCACCTATTTCGTGTTCAACACCCGCCGGGCGGTTTTCTCCGACATTCGCGTGCGCGAGGCGATCTCGCTGCTGTTCGACTTCGAATGGATCAATCACGGCTACTTCTTCGACCTCTATCGGCGCAGCGCGAGCTATTTCGATGACTCGGAACTGTCGTCGCACGGACGGCCGGCCGATCAGCGGGAGAAAGCGTTACTTGCGCCGTTCACCGAAGCCGTTCGCGCCGACGTACTCGACGGCACCTGGTCGCCGCCGGTCAGCGACGGTTCCGGCCGCGACCGCGTGACGCTCAAGCGCGCGCTCGACCTGTTCGCAGCCGCGGGCTACGAGCTGCGTGGCACTGAATTGGTCGAACGCAAGAGCGGCCGGCCATTGACGTTCGAGATCTTGGTGACGGCGCGAGACGAGGAGCGGCTTGCGCTGTTGTTCTCGCAGAGTCTGAAGCGGGCTGGGATTGCGGCGCGCGTGCGCGTGGTCGATGCGGTTCAATACGAAGGGCGGCGTCTCACCTACGATTTCGACATGATCGAGAACCGTTGGGATCAATCGTTGTCGCCTGGCAACGAGCAGGCCTTCTATTGGGGGTCGGCCGCCGCCGACCAACCCGGCACTCGCAATTACATGGGCGTCAAGAGTCCCGCCGTCGATACGATGATCGCCGCGCTCCTGAAAGCGCAAGACCGCGGCGATTTCGTCTCCGCAGTGCGCGCGCTCGACCGCGTGCTCATTTCCGGTTTCTACGTCATCCCATTGTTTTATCTTCCTGCCCAGTGGATCGCGCGTTGGACCACGATCGGGCGACCGGCGGCGACCTCGCTCTACGGTTATCTTCCCGAAACCTGGTGGCGCGAGCCGAAGACACCATGAGACGTCACTGTCGATGAGCCGGCAGCGGCCGTCGCGGTCCATGCATCCCGGCCGCGAAGTGTCGGATTTTGTTGACGAGCCGTTAACAGCCCTCGCCTAAGGTAACGGGTCCATCCCGCGCAACGGCTCGTCGTCATGGCGCTATTGGGTCCCATGGTTGTGGTCGCCGAGAGTTCGGCGGCCGATTTGATCGATGTGCTCGGCAAGGCTGGGGCCTTTCCGATCGTCGAAACGCGCTGGGCCGATGCGCCAGCAGCCATCGGCGAAATCCAGCCGGTGGCGCTCGCCATCGCCGACGCGCGCGGCACGCCATCGCCTCAACACGTAGGGGCACTGATCCAGTGCATCGAGACACGCGGCGGGCCGGTCACGCCGGTGATCGCGTTGATGGAGAGCAACAGCAGCCCTGTCATCCCGAGCGCATTGCCGATCGCACTCGACGACTCCACCGACCGGCTGATCGCACGCCTGCGCTCTGCGCTGCGGATCCGTACCCTGCATGCCACCGTGTTGCGGCGCTCTCGCACCGCGGGTGCGAAGAAGCGAGCGCCGGCGTTCATTCCGCCCGACCTGCTCGATGACGCGACCGTGCTCTGCGTCGGACGCGGCGGCTCCTATCCCGCGCTCTCGGTCGCGATCGGCGAACGTGTCGGCCTGATTGGGGCGCTGAGCATCGAGACCGCCAGCCGCTATCTCAACGCTCGCGACGTAGACGGGGTCGTCATCGGCGAGGGTTTAGGCCCACGCGTCGTCGATGCGCTTCTGACCATGCTCGCCGAGAACGCGCGCTTT
>Ga0318509_10000636_pt1 | contig 10827 bp, 10 predicted proteins | sample GRESIP084b2f22_FD_203477 | JGI IMG/M metagenome (GOLD analysis project Ga0318509, IMG submission 203477) | Tropical soil microbial communities from Luquillo Experimental Forest, Puerto Rico - GRE.SIPMG.084b2f22 | ecosystem: Environmental > Terrestrial > Soil > Tropical forest > Bulk soil...
CTATAGCGTCGCCGCCCGCGGGGGTAACACCGCCCAGACCGAGCAGGCGGATCGCGAAGCACTCGCCGAAACCAATACCGCGGCGGTCGAAAGTTGCACCGGCCTAGCACCCGGTGTGACCAATCTGCCGATTGATCAAATCCGACAAACCGTCCATCCGACAGCTGATCAGGAAGCGGCTCTCGACGATCTCAGCGGAGCATCGACGCGAGCAAGCGATGTCATCAAGTCGTCGTGCCCGAGTTCGGTTCCGCTCACACCGATTGGTCGCCTCGATGCCGCCGAGCAACGACTGGATTCGACCATCAAAGCCATACAAGTTGTCCGCTCGCCACTTGAGAGGTTTTACGAGGCGCTGAACGATGAACAGAGGCAGCGGTTCAACGCGATGAACGGCTCGACCAGGGGCGCTCCTTCGGCCGGCAAAATGGCGGCCGCATGCAATCAGGAGACGGGCATCGACCTGCCGGCGCAACGCATTGAACAGGTGGTTCAGCCGACTGCGCAACAGCAGAGCGCCTTCGATGATCTCAAGAAGGCCGCGCAAAAGGCGGGCGACCAGCTGCAAGCATCGTGTCCGACCGCGGTGCCGAAATCGCCAGTGGCGCGGGTCGATACAGTTGAAACACGGCTAACCGCGATGGCGGACGCCATCAAGTCAGTTCGCCCTGGCCTTCAGAACTTCTATGCTTCGTTGAGCGACGAGCAGAAGGCAAAGTTCAATACAATGGGCCCGCCGCCTAATACTACTTCGTCGCCACAGCAGCGTCAGACCGGCGGCCAGCAATAGCCGAATGCCTTCGCGAACAATAAGCAGCCACTGCCATTACCTCAATGCCGCTCAGGTTCGCCGCAATCTATAAGAGCAAGAAGGGGCAAGTTGTTCGTTGTTTTAACCTCTGTGGCCACCCCTTCTACATAAGTTGCCGTGTCATGCGAAAGATCGGCGCTATCTTAGGGATAACCGCACTCGCCACCGTTATTTTCTCCGCTCCGCCAGCCGCGGCGTTTAGCATCCATCTCGGGTCGTTTTATTTCCACGTACCTTTTGTCGGGCACCATCACCGTCATCACCCGGCAAACGATGCTCGAACTAAGCAGAGCGACGTCTCGCGCGGCGGTGCTGCCAAGATCGAGCAGGCCGATCGTGAGGCGCGAGTCGAAACCAATACTGCGGCGATCGAAAGTTGCACTGGCCTAGCGCCGGGCGTGACCAATCTGCCAATCGATCAGATCCGACAAACCGTCCGTCCGACAGCTGATCAGGAAGCGGCTCTCGACGATCTCAGCGCCGCGTCGTCGCAAGCGAGCGATATCATCAAGTCGTCGTGCCCAAGCTCGGTTCCGCTTACACCGATTGGCCGCCTCGACGCCGCCGATCAGCGACTGGATGCGACTGTCAAAGCGATACAAATTGTCCGCTCACCGCTTGAAAGGTTTTACCAGGCGCTGAGCGATGAACAGAGGCAGCGGTTCAACGCGATGGGCGCTCCTTCGGCTGGTAATATGGCGGCCGCGTGCAGTCAGCAAAGAGGCAGCTTCGTCGATCTGCCAGTGCAACGCATTGAACAGATCATTCAGCCCACTGCGCAACAGCGAAGCACCTTCAACGACCTTAAGAAAGCAACACAAAGCGCTACCGACCATTTACGGTCGTCCTGTCCAACTGCAGTGCCGCTATCGCCAGTGACTCGGCTCGATACGATCGAGACACGGCTAAGAGCTATGGCGGACGCAATTAAATCAGTTCGCCCTGACCTTCAGAACTTCTACGCCTCGCTGAACGACGAGCAGAAGGCAAAGTTCAATACAATGGGCCCGCCGCCTAATACTACTTCGTCGCCACAGCAACGTCAGAGCGGCGGCCAGCAATAGCGGACGCCTCTTTGGAATAGCCTCGGCTACCCGCTGCGGGTTGCATCAGCGGCTTGAGTGACGTACCCGCAGCTTGTGATGAAGGGCAGGAAGGAGGATTTTTCCTGGCCCCTCCTGGCACCGCGCAGCCCTCGCTTCCTTCCATCTCGCCGCAAAGACTATCGGTAATTGACCAGGCGGCAATCATTCCGCCACGTCTCGATGCCGCGGCCTCATTTGAAGTTCGCGGTTACGATGCACCGGCCTTGCCGATGCGGTCGATCAGGTCGAGAAGCTCCCTGGTCGAGCGGCCAAGCCGGTCAAGCCGGTCAAGCTTGGTCACGGCGACGACATCGCCAGCTTTAAGCCCGGCCATAAGCTTCGCGAGTTGCGGGCGATCAGCGCGGGCGCCGCTCACTTTCTCGCGGAAGATAGTGCCAGCGCCGGCAGCCTTGAGCGCGTCAACCTAGCCGGTCAGGTTACGCCCGCTGCGCGAGAGTCGACGGGCGTGCCGGCGTTGGCGGTCCGATGACGACATTCTCGACCGTTGGGTCCTCTTTGCGCGCTGACCGCCGCGCACGCCGAATCTCGGTCGGCGGCCTGCCGTAGATTTCGGCAAAGGCGGAGTTGAACCGTCGCAGGCTTCCGAAGCCCGCCCGCATCGCAATCTCGGTCATCGGCAGGCGGGACTCGTCGATCAGGCGTTTGGCTCGCTGCACACGCGCGGTCCTTGCCACTTTTGAAGGACTAGCCTGGAGATGGCGCGCGAATAATCGCGTCAGTTGCCGTGACCCCATACCGAGGCGCTGGGCGAGGCGCTCCACAGTGGCTCCCTCCTGATCGAGTGCTCCCTCCTCGGCGATGAGCCGCAGTGCCCGCTCGACCGTCGCCCGGCTGCCGATCCAGGCTCTACAAAATGGAGCGGTTTCCGGCCGGCAGCGCAGGCACGGGCGGAAGCCGGCCACCTCCGCAGCGGCGGCCGACGGGAAGAACGAAACGTTGGCTGACCGGGCGGGGCGCACCGGACAGACCGGACGGCAATAGATGCCCGTGGTATGGACGCCGGTATAGAACAGCCCGTCATAGGCCGCGTCTCGCGCCAAGCGCGCCCGATCACATTCCGCAAAGTCGAGCGACATGAGAGCGATAATACTCGCTGCCGCTCCTCTGCCAGACACTCTTTCGGGGATGGAGTCCGGTTTTGGCCAGCAACAGCGGCTTGGTTCCACTACATCTAATTGCGAGCGCTCAGGGGCCGTCTCGATGACTGATATCATCCTGCATCACTACGAGACCTCTCCCTATTCGGAGAAAGTTCGGCTCGGTCTTGGTCTGAAGGGCTTGGCCTGGGGATCGGTGGAAATCCCCGTCATCATGCCAAAACCCGACCTGACGGCGCTGACCGGAGGCTACCGCAAGACGCCCGTGTTGCAGATCGGCGCAGACATCTATTGCGATAGCCAGTTGATCATGCGCGAACTCGAGCGCCGGCATCCCACCCCGAGCTTTTATCCCGCCGGCCACGGCGCGGCCGATGCGCTTGCCTGGTGGGCCGAGAAGACAACGTTCAGCCCGGCTGTTAGCATCGCGTTCGCGAAGAGACCCGACGCGTTGCCCGAAGGATTTCTCGAAGACCGGGCCAAATTCTCCGGCCGAAATATCGATCCGGCCGCGATGATGGCGGCAGTACCGAACCTGCTCGATCAGTTGCGCGCGCATTTCGATTGGCTGAATCAGATGCTGATCGACGAGCGCTCATTCTTGCAGGGCTCTGCCGCTAGCCTTGCCGATCTCGCCGCCTACCATCCGATTTGGTTCTTGAAACAAAATTTCGGGCCAACGGCGGTGCCGCTCGACGGCTTTCCGAGGCTGCTGAGTTGGACCGAGCGCATTGCCGCAATCGGCCACGGCAGGCGGAGCCCAACGACCTCGAAAAAAGCGCTCGATGCGGCGAGGGACGCTACGTCGATCGCCAGCGTAATCCCCGATCTGCGAGATCCGATCGGCCGGAAACCTGGTCAGACAGTGACCGTCACGTTCCCACGCGCCGGTTTTGTCGTGATGTCGGCCTGACGGCAAACCCGTGATCAACGAGCGCGTCGTAGTGGGCGACGGCAAGACGATGCCAGCAAAAACGCCTCTGTCCGAGACAATTTCAAATGCCATGAGGAAGCGCGGAGACCTGGCTCGACAAGGCCGAGCACCATGCCGCGGCAAAGGGGTTTGACGTCGGCGTACTCTTGACCAGCCGCCTTGCCCCCGACATGAAGGATTTCATCTACCAGGTCCAAAGCGCCTGCGATTACAACACGAGGACAACGAGCAGACGACCGTCACGCTTCATCGACGTCGGTCCAACACCGCCGTGTCGCAGTTATTGGTTGTTGCAAAGGTGTCATCTGGAACAATGACGTTTGCGCAGTATCAGGTTTAAGCGCCCAACGAGCGGCAGGCGCGGCCGATGAACCAGACGATGATCGCGGCGATCAAGGCGTCAATCTCAAGGATAGGCCGACCCTGCGCCCAGCTAATGAACAAATTGCCGAAGACGGAAATCAGCATCAGCATGGCAACAATTGTCGCCAGCCAGTAGAATATCAGGCCGGGACTGAACCAAGAACTTGGCTCAGCGCCGGGTTCCCACCACACCTGCCCGTTATAGATCCGGGTCATCGGCGCCTCCCAGATGGAATTGTGAAACCGATCGGCGCTGTCGCGTCGAGTGCCATTCCGGGCGTAGTCAATCGTTCACGCCGCGGTCGCGCAAGAGTTTTTCAGTCGCCGCCAGCAGCGCGCATGTGGCGAGTGCTTGGGCGGCTTGGCGCACTTCCTCGATCGGCGGAAATGTCGGCGCGATGCGCAGGCTGGTATCGTTCGGATCGCGGCCGTAAGGAAAGGTGCGACCCGCCGGCACCACAGCCACCCCGCAATCTTTGGCCAGCGTGGCGACCCGCTTGGCGCAGCCTTCCATCACATCGAGCGAAATGAAATAGCCGCCGCGCGGCTCGGTCCAGCGGCCCGCGCCGGGAGGCACGGCTGAGATGTCTGCTAAGTGCCAATAGGCCACATCGCTCCTTCTTCGTCACCTCATCCAAACGGGCAGCCCGCGATCCATCATTTCTTGATGCTTGCTTCGAATGCTTCGATCACGGAGCGGCCACGCAACCGCCACTCCACTGATGAGGGTAATGAATTCCCGTCGCCTCACGGGTTTCGTCCTCAAGCCGGGACACGGTAGCACATCGTTGAGTGAGCGCTTGGATTGCATCGCAGCAAAATTGACGCATCTACGACCGCTGTGGGTCAAACATTTCGGAATGGTCCTGCCAATGTCCGCTCATCCCCCGAAAGTGCCGAGCGCGACTGTGATGTCCGCTTTGTGCCAAAATGCGACACTGCCGCACCTTCACTTAGGCAGAGAGTTTGCTTAGTTATGATTGCTGCGCCGCCAGCGGAACGTGCCGATTTCCGCAAAAATCAAAGGCAGCGGTTGTGCCCTCGGCGGGTATACACTTCGGAAAAAAGTCAAGATCGGGTTCCTGGCACCTTCTGCGTTTATGGAGGGCATCGAACGCTGGGCAACGCGCTACCACCGCGGGATTCCTGCATCTTTGGAAAGCCGCGCTGTCGGACAACATACGGGGCTTGCGGCGGCGACGGCAGCGATCATCCGGGAGGAATGACAATGAAAAAATTTGCTTTCATCGTCGTGACGGCCCTAGCGACGTTGTTCAATACGGCGCTTCGCGCTGACGATTACCCGACGCGGCCGATCACCCTCGTTGCAGTGTTCGGCGCCGGCAGCGCCAGCGACACGATCTGCCGGATCATCGCCAACAAGCTCGGTCCTGCGCTTGGCCAGCCGGTGATTGTCGAGGATCGTCCGGGCGCCGATGGCGCGCTCGCCGCACTTTACGTCCATCACCAGCCGGCGGATGGTTATACGCTGTTGATGGCAACCAACTCGCCGCTGTCCGCCGATCCGTATTTGCACAAGGACGTCAACTACGACCCGGTGAAGGATTTCGTACCGATTACGCGGGGCGGCAGCTTCACGCTGATGCTAGTCGTCAATCCCAACCTGCCGATCCATTCGGTCAAGGAGATGATCGACTATGCCAAAGCCAATCCCGGCAGCCTGACCTTCGCCACCGGTAACACCGCCGGTATCGTTGCGCTCGAGACGATCAAACATGACACCGGAATCAGTATGCTGCACGTGCCTTACAAGAGCACGCCCCCGGCGCTGGAGGACATTATCGCTGGCCGCGTCTCGATGACGCTTGCCGACTTCACCACCGCTATGCCGCATGTCGGCGCCGGCACGTTGCGGCCGCTGGCAGTGTCGCGCATCCGGCGTAGCTCGCTGTTCCCCGACCTGCCGACCATGGACGAGGCCGGCATCAAGGGCTTCAATCTCGACACCTGGGCGGGCCTGGTCGCACCCGCCGGCACGCCGCCGCAAATCGTGACCAAGCTCAACGGCGCCTTGCGCAAGATCATCGACAGCCCGGAGACCCAAGCACAGTTCAAGAATATAGGCTTCGAGGGATTTTCCTCGACGCCCGAAGAACTGGGCGACTTCATCAAGGCGCAGCTCGCCCACTGGGGAAAGATGATCAAGGACGCCAACATCGAACTGGATTGACGTTCTTGGCGGGTAGGCTCGCGAAGGTGTCCACACGGAGGCCACGTGAAAACTTGTCCAGACTGTAACGGTGATGGCGTCGTTGAAAAGGGTACGGACGATGAGCAGCAATGCCCAACGTGCGGCGGTAGTGGTTTCGTGCCCGATGACGATGATGATGAAGAAGTAACACGCACTGCCGGCCGGTGACGCAATCCGGCGAAATAGATGGCCGATGTCCGCTTTGGGTCAAAACCAGACATGACGCTCTGAAATCGCGATGTCCGCTTTATCCCCAAAGCGGACATGTGCGGTGCAACTACGGCTGTCCGCTATGCGTGAAAAGCGGGGGCATTGATGGGCTTCACGGTCCGTTGGCGAACGTTTTGGTCTTCGACAGGAACTATGTCGCATTCCGATCATTGCGTTTGCAGATGTTTACCGTGCATTTCGAGAGATATTTTGGTTGCCCATGTTGACCGCTAAACGACTACGCAAAGTCCTGAGTTACGCCCCTACAACTGGGATATTTCGGTGGAAGGTGAGCGCTAGCAGTCGCGCTCCTGTTGGCGCTATTGCCGGGGCAAAGAATGGGAGGGGTTACCATCAAATTCGCATTAGTGGTCGGCCTTATTCGGCAAGTCGCCTTGTTATCACTGGCAAGTGGCCGAACTCCGAAATCAGCTATATCAACGGTAGGCCATCTGACACGAGATGGGCAAACCTTCAGGAAGCACCATCATCGCAAAATCGCAGTCGCCCTAAGAGGAAATAGCTAAAGCGTTTGCGGCTGGAGTGGTCAGAAAATCATGTCTGTTTTACCCCCAAAGGCGGACATTGGTGAGCGCAACTGGATGTCCGCTTTGTGCCATTAGCGGACATTCGCTTTCCGTTATTCAATTATTTTATCGGCCAGCTGTTGAAACTGCTGCGTCACATTGAGCCCAAGCGCCTTGGCGACCGTCAAATTGATGACGAGATCGTATTTTGTCGGCGCCTGCACTGGGAGATCGACTGGTCTCTCACCCTTGAGCAGGCGGTCGGCATATGCCGCGGCAAGCCTGAACTCATCCCGCATCTCGCTCCCGTACGACATCAGGCCGCCCTCCTCGGGAAAGAAACGCCACGGGTAGACTGCGGGTATACGATGCTGAGCTGCCAGCGAAACCAGCTTTGCGCGGTGAACATTCAAAAAGCCATCTGGCATGACGACGAGGCCAGTGTTTGGCTCGCGCGCCTGCACAGCAATTATTGTTTCGAGCTCGGTTTCGTCGTGAACAATTGCTGTAGTGGCCTCTAACCCAAAAGAAGGCGCGGCAGTTTTAAATGGAGTTAGGTAAATACTCGCATAAGGTGTCGTCGCCGGATTGAACAAGAGTGCTGCACGAGTGACCTGCGGTGCAATCTCCTTCAATAGCTCTAGCCACTTGCTTACAATCGTAGGCTCCATGATTGTGAACCCGGTAGCGTTTCCGCCCGGGTGTGCCAGGCTCTTGACAAAGCCGCTGCCCACCGGATCGGCAACAATCACGAAAATGACAGGGATCGTGCTCGTTTGCTGAAGCATCGTCGCCGTTGGCGGCGTATTTTGCGTAATGATGAGATCTGGTTGTAGGGCGACAAGTTCTTTGGCAGATCGTTGTCTTACTTCCGCATCGTCGAGCGCGCCCCAGCGCACATCAATTCTGATGTTGCGCCCTTCGACCCAGCCAAGTTGCTGGAGACCACCTCGAAAAACTCCCAGATAGTCCTGAAATTCGGGGTCGCTCTCAAGGTGCGCCATGAGCACGCCTATGCGTCTCATTCGCTGCTGTGCTCGTGCAGACTGTGATAACGCGGCCGTTGCACTGGCAAGAAGTGCAATGAATTGACGTCGCTTCATTCGCCGACCCGGCTGAAAGCTGCATCAAAAGCGATTGCAGGTTATCACAATCAGCGGCCCCCAAAGGGCCGTCAATAGATCTGCTAATGTCCGCTTTGGGTCAAAAGCGGACATCGTATTAGCGCCCACTGATGTCCGCTTTACCCCCGAAAGCGGACATTGATCCGTCTGCTTCTGATGTCCGCTTTGTGCCAAAAGCGGACATTCTGCACTGCGGCAGAGACTGTTATTCGATCACCTCGTCGGCGCGGCCGACCAATGGCAGGGGCACCTTTATGCCAAGCGCGTTGGCGGCCTTCATATTGATGATCAGTTGCAGCTTAGTAGCCTGTTGCACCGGCAGATCGGCAGGCTTCTCGCCCTTGAGAATTCGGCCAGTGTAGACCCCGAGCGGACGGTAAGTGTCCGCTAGGATTGGTCCGAAACTCGCTAACCCGCCAGACACTACAAACTCACGCCATTCGTATATTGCGGGTATCGCGTAACGGAGCGTCAGAACGGCTAGCTGTTCGCTCCGACTATTAAAATATGCGTCAGGCCCGATCACCAGCCCGCCTGCGCGCAGTTGAACCAAGGTCATGAAGGCCGTGTCAATTTCCTGTTCGGTGCTGGCATGCAGTAGATGGAGCGTAAGGCCCAATGTTCGTGCCGCTGCTTGCAGATCTCTCGTTTCGGGCTCGGTTAAAACGGGATCGGTCGGGTTGACAAGCCCGGCGATTATGGTCGCCGTAGGGACCAACTCGTGCAGCAGCTCTAGTCGCTTTGCCGTTAGTTCGACCGCGAATATGGCCACGCCCGTCATGTTGCCACCTGGCCGGTTAAGGCTCGCGACCAAGCCGAGCCGGACTGGGTCGCCGCCCGTTGCGAAGACGATCGGAATGGTCGTAGTCGCCGCTTTTGCGGCAATCGATGCTGGGGTGCTCCCAAAGCTGACAATCACATTCACCGGAAGACGAACCAGTTCGGCTGCCAGTGCTGGCAATCGATCATTCCGGCCTTCCGCCCAGCGATATTCGATCATTACGTTCCGGCCCTCGACGTAGCCGGTGTCGTTCAGTCCTTGGCGGAATGCACGCAAACGGTCCGCTGTAACCGCATTGGGCCATTCCGCGCTAAGAACCCCGACTACCGGCATCGATGGCTGCTGCGCGCGCGTCGCTCGCGGCCAAGCAGAAGAAACTGCAATTCCTTGAATGAAATCGCGGCGTCGCATCGCCCATCCCAAGGCTTCGGACTACGCCGATTTTTAGAGCGCGATTACAGCAGGGATTTGCGATCGGCGGAACGGGGTTCAACGATAAATTCGCACTGCAAAAATCCTGAGGCCCCGATGCCCGCTTTGGGTCAAAAGCGGACGTGGTGCCCTAAAGCTGCAATGTCAGCTTTACCCCCAAAAGCGGACATTTCCGGGCGACCGTTCGATGTCCGCTAAATGCCAGAAAGAGATATGCACCCCTCCACGGGTCCAGAAAAGTACGATAGCGTTGTTAGATGGCTGCGGCGCTTGCTGCGTGGGCAAATGCATCAAAACGAATTAACGGAGCGCCTAGTGATGCAGATCGATCGCAGGAAGCTGTCCGTGCTCGGTCTTGCGGCGATGTTGCCGCCGCAGTTCGCCTGCGCGGCGGACGCATATCCATCGCGTCCAATCCACGTGATTGTCGGATTCACCCCAGGTGCGGCGGCCGACATTACCGCGCGCGTGTTCGGCGAGAGCATCGGACCAATTCTCGGTCAGCAGATTGTGGTCGAGAACAAGCCGGGCGCGGGATCCAGCATTGCCGCGGCATATGTCAGTCATGAGAACAAAGATGGCTACACCATGTTTCTTGCGACGCTGTCAATCATTGTCAATCAGATCATCAATCCCAATCCTTCCTTCAATTTGGTCAGGGACCTCACGCCGATTGCACTGCTGGCTTCGGTTCCTGTAATCCTGGTCGTTAATCCAGACAGCGACGTGCACAGCGTTGCTGACCTCATTGCCCTGGCCAAATCGAAGCCCGACCAAGCGCTCCACGCCACGGTGGTGGGCAGCCTGCCGCATCTTGCCAGCGAACTGTTTGCGCAACGCGCCGGCATCAAATGGACGCAGGTGCCCTTTCAAGGAAGTCCGCAGACTGTAACGGATGTCATTGCCGGCCGCGCCTTGGCGACGTTCTCGCCCGCTTCCACGGTGGTTGGCCAGATCGCAGCCGGCAAGCTTCGGCCGCTTGCGAGCGCAACCCATAAACGCTCCCGTGCGCTGCCCGACGTGCCCACGCTGGAAGAAGAGGGCATGGCGGACTTCGACACCAGCCTCTGGTTCGGCCTCCTTGGACCTGAAGGCACGCCGCGTCCAATCATTGATAAACTTGCCGACGCCGCACCCAAGGCGATGCAAACGACAAAAGCTCAGGAAGCGCTTCGCAAGCAGGGTTTTGAACCCCTCAACGGTGGTCCGGACGAGTTTGCAGAGTACATT
>Ga0318509_10000638_pt1 | contig 10814 bp, 9 predicted proteins | sample GRESIP084b2f22_FD_203477 | JGI IMG/M metagenome (GOLD analysis project Ga0318509, IMG submission 203477) | Tropical soil microbial communities from Luquillo Experimental Forest, Puerto Rico - GRE.SIPMG.084b2f22 | ecosystem: Environmental > Terrestrial > Soil > Tropical forest > Bulk soil...
GTTCAGCGCCTTCGAATGATGATGTGATAGTCGCCGTGCCGCACGTCGGCTCCCCTTGGCAGCAGCGCGTTGATGGCAACGGCGAAAATGTCGAGCGTGGCCGCAAACAGCGGCGTCCGCGCGCGCATTTCCGGGAAACGAGGACTCTCGTATTCTTTCCGATAGATCACCTCGAGGCCGTACTCCTCAGCAAAGGCTTCCAGCTTCGAGGGCGTGACCATGGGGTGGAAGTAGGTCGGGAATGGCGGCTGGCCGGGCTGGCCGGCGAGGGAATTGCCGATCACGTAGCGATAGAACCAGACGTGGAACCAGTGCGGCGTGTATTTGGTGACGACGCCGGACAATGATTTCGGGTTCGGCGCGCCGACCAGGATCAGGCCGCCTCTTTTGATCGACTCGAAAAACCCGATCAGCGCCGCTTCGACGTCGCGGACATGTTCGATGACGTTGTAGCAGATCACGAGGTCAAAACTGTCGGGATTAAAACGATAAGTCTGGATATCGCCGAGGATCCCCTCCTGCGCATATTCGTTGTTGCGGAGTTGTTCCGCGTCGATATCGACCGCGGTGACCTCTGCGCGTTGCAGCATGTCGAGCGGCAGGAAGCAGGTCGATCCGCCGCCGGCCTCATAGACCCTGAGCCGGGTTGCCGGCAGTTCGGTCCTGAGGAGTTCGTGGACGGCAAGCAGGCTTTCGCGCGCGTCGCCGGGCGACAGATCGTCGAGCAATGATCGCGGATGCGCGGCCGGCGACTGTCTCTCGGCAAATGGCCGTGCATTGCGTCCTTTGGCAGGCCCGGTGCTGATGAGGTCGAGGCTGGCCGACTTGCTCATGGGCTGGGTCCGATCGTGAGGTTGGCGCGCTTGGTCCGAAGCAACGCGACGCCGCTTTTCAGTCGGCCGCGCAGTCTTGAAATATCGAACAGCCAGCAGAGGGCGGCGTAGCTGCAAAATCCGGTGCAGGCCAGCACGATGCAGGCGGTCAAATCGCCGACGTGCAGATGCCTGTCGAGCGCACCGACCATGAGCGCCATGATCAGGGCGGCGATCATGACGAGCGCCAGCCGGCCGGCCGGAAGCGGTACGGGAAAGGCCGAGCGGCTGAGAACAAGCGCGCAGAGGAAACCGATCGCGTCGGCACCCAGACGCGCCCATGCGGCGCCGACTGTGCCGTGGCTTTCGACCAGAACGCAGGACAAGATCACGTTGGCGACGATGATCGATGCGGTATTGATGAGATAGAAGGAGTTGCGTCCCGAGAGCAGGAAGCTTGCGTGCAGATATTGCTGCGTCAGGATCTGGAAGATCACGGCGACGGCAACAATGGGCATGGTTTGAGCAGCGATTTCGCGGAAATCGGCGCCGAGCACGACATTGGCGACATGAGCCGAGATCATCGCAAAACCGAGCGCGGCCGGCAGCGTGATGCTGAACAGGAGTTCGACGCACTCGGCCAGATGCGAGCGGACGGCCGCGTTGCCTTTCCTCGCATGAATCTGCACCGCGAGCGGAAAGAACGCGGCCGCAGCGCTCATCGCCGGCAACATCAACGTCTGGCGGACGAGATCGAGGGCTGCGACATAGCGGCCGGCATCGGCCGCGCCGACGAGGTTGGCGATCACAAAGCGGTCGGCGACGCTGGAGACGGCGAGGAGGGTCAGCGACACCGTCAGCGGCAGGCCCTGCCTCGCCAGCGCGGCCAGATCGGCCCGATCGAACACCATCATCGTGCCGCGCCATGCCGTGCGCGACTGCACGAGGATGGCAATCAGGCAGGCTGCCGTGGATGACAGCAGCAGGACAAGACCGGTCGGGCTGACGAGGGCGACGAGAACGCCAAGGCACAGCACGCCCGCGGAGCGAACCAGCGTGCCCCGCATCACGGCGAACGCCCTGAGCCTCGCTCTGATCAGATCCTGGGTGAGGTCGAAAAAAGCGATTGCGATCGACAGTGCGATCGCGGCGACTGCGGCCGCCGCACCCAATCCGGTCAAAACTCCGAGCCCGTAGGCGATCGGTGCGGTAAGACAGGACAGCAGGAATCCCGAGGCCACGAGGCCTCGAACGTCTGTGCCGTCATTGCGCGCGTGTCCGCTCAGCACGAGGTTGCGGAACCAGCCGGCAAGAAACACGCTGATGACGGAAGCAAAGCCGGTACCAAGCAGATAGGTACCGTAATCGTGAGGCGAGAACAGTCGCGTGAAGACGAACACGCTCAAGAGCCCCAGCAGCGCAGAGAGAATGTTCGCCGTCAGATTGATGCTGGCCTGACCGATCAGCATGATACGGCAAGCTCCGCAGGTTCGTTGCTGCCAGCAAGCGGCACAATCTGCGCATCATTTTCCGCGATGGCTGACCGGATGATCTCCACGGGCGTTCGCGAAAAGGAGGCGACCGAGAAGGCGACGTCGTCCTTGCCCGCGCGACTCAGAAGCCTGCGCAATCCGTTCTTGTCGAGTTGCGGCGAATCCCAATAGCTCACGCAGGGTGTACTTGAAACCGGCGCATGCGTGGCAAGCGAGCCGAGATCGTTCTGCGCGAAGTAGCCGTACAGCATGTATTCAGAGAACTCGCGGGTCCGGCACAGCGCCTCGACCCAGTCGCGCCCGGTGACCGCCTCGATGCGCGAAGCCATACGGCGCGTCGTTTCCCGCTCCCAGAAGATGATGTGGCCGATGAAATCCGGCGCCGGAAGCGCGGGGACCGGCAGCCCCAGCAATTGATGGCTGGTTTCAACCCAGCGCGCATGGCGCGGCTGTTTCGCCGTGACGCCATTTGTCAGGCCGAAGAGCGGAATCTTGTTCGGAGCTTCGTAGTGCGCCAGATCGAAGTCGCGGAAGAAAACGATGTCCGAGTCGAGGATGCAGAAGCGCTCATGCGGCAGCGACATGGCCGCAGCAATTTTCAGGAACTGCTGGATGTGCCAGCCGCTTGCAGGCTTGGCGCGCAACGACCACCAGAACTGGCGGCGCTTGCGCTGGATGATGCGCGGCATGGGCCGCAGCCAGGAGGGAAGGAAGGTGGACGCCGGAATGACGGTTCGCCGATCGCTGACGAAGCGCGAGAACAATGCAAAGTCGCTGTCGGGAACCAGCAGGTAATGCCTGGCAAACGCCGTGGCATGACGATCCAGGCTTTCGCAGAGGGTGCTGCAAAGCTCGAGATCAGGCCCGTAGGTCGGGGTTAACAACGCGACAGCAGTCATTCAGAAGTGCTCATGTTCCGGCGGCGGATTCCCTCCACCGCAAAGGAGCAAGATCGATGCGCCCGGCGGCGCCGATCTCGTCCGCCTGCGCAAGCTGCCGCTCGAGCTTGACGGCTGGCCCAATCCGCTCGCGCTGCTCGCGGGCACCGGCGGCTGCGCGGTCAACGGAAATGTGGTCACGATCGGAAATGATTTCGAAACCTGGCGCAGCGCGCTGAAGAAAAGCGTCCGCAAGCAACTCGACAGAAGTTGGCGCACCTTTGCCAGCTATCCGCAAGCATCCTTCCGGGTCGTGCGCGACGAGGCCTCGGTCCGGACAATTCTTGCGGCAATGGAAATCCAGCAAAAGGCGCGGATGCGCCATCTCGGACAAAACTTCGTGCCGGACGAGGAGGCTTACACGGCGTTCTATCGCAGCCTTGTCGCCGACAATATCGGCAGCGGCTATGCAGTGCTGTCGGCCCTGACGGTGGGCGAGGAAGTGGTCGCGACGTTGCTCGGGATTCGTACCGGCACGCGCTACGTGATGGTACGTATCAGCAATGCCGGGGAAAAATGGTCGAACTGCTCGCCGGGCCGGCTGATCATCGCGCGCACCATCGCAGCGCTGCATCAGGATGGCGTCCGCGTTTTCGATTTTTCGACCGGCAACTATGCCTACAAGCGCCGGTTCGGCGTCGTACCGCTGCGGCTGGTCAATTTGACCAAGGCGCTGAGCTGGCGCGGCGTGCCGCTTGCCGCCCGCGACGGACTGGTGCGCGAAATCCGCCGGCACCCGCGTTTTGCCGTCCGCATCAGCCGTGCGCTCGGCATGCGATCCGCACGCGAAGAATATGAGGTCTAACTGAAAAGGCGGCTGCGACGGTCCGTTCACGAGCCGTCACGGAGTTTTCACGAAGCCGTGCACTCCCGGCAGCGGCGGGCGCCGCGTGTGGCGCGGAAGAGGCCACGGCAATACCAGCGGCGCGCCAGCGCCTCCAGGGGACGGCGTACCACTTGCGCCATAAAAAGAACTTCCACCATGCTGATGTCCTTCGTTTTGAAGGTGAGATAGGGCGGCGATCGCGGATGAGAATGCCGCTCCTTTCGCATCAGCCATGCACTCAGCCATGGAGCTTCTTGGCCGTCTCTGCGATCACGCGCCCTTGATAACGCGCGCCTGCAAGCTCGTTGGCGCTCGGCTGGCGGCTGCCGTCGCCGCCGGTGATCGTGGTGGCGCCATAGGGCGCACCGCCCGTGACCTCATCGAGCTTCATCTGCCCCGCAAAGCCGTAGTTCAGGCCGACCACCGTCATGCCGAAGTGCAACAGGTTGGTGATGATGGAGAACAATGTGGTCTCCTGCCCGCCATGCTGGGTGGCGGTCGAGCTGAACGCGCCGCCGACCTTGCCGTGCAAGGCGCCTTTCATCCAGAGGCCGCCCGCCTGATCGAGAAAATTCGCCATCTGCGAGGACATGCGGCCGAAGCGGGTGCCGGTGCCGACGATGATGGCATCATAATTCGCGAGATCGTCGACCTTCGCGATCGGCGCGGCCTGATCGAGCTTGTAGTGTGAAGCCTTTGCGACCTCCGCCGGCACGAGCTCGGGAACGCGCTTGATGTCGGCGACGGCACCTGCTTCACGCGCGCCTTCCGCGACGGCATTGGCCATGGCTTCGATATGGCCATAGGCCGAATAATAGAGAACGAGAACTTTGGTCATTTTTGTCTCCAGGAGGTTTGATTTCGATCGTTGAACGATTTTACTCGTGATGCCCGGGGCCAAGCCCCCGGGCATCAGAGTTATTGTGGGGGCGACATCCCTTACGCCGCGTCGACCAGCACCAGCTCGGAATCTTCCAACGCGGTGATCTTGAGCTTCGCCTCGTCGTGGATCGCGGCACCGTCACGCGCATTGACGCGGACGCCGTTGATCTCGACGCTGCCGGCCGCCGGCACGAGGTAGAGGTTGCGCCGCTTGTCGGTTGCGTATTCCGCGCTCTCACCAGCCTTCAGCGTGGTGGCAAGCACCCGCGCATCAGCCCGGATCGGCAGCGCGTCCGCATCACCGGCAATGCCGCTCGCGATAGTGACGAGCTTTCCCGAGCGGTCGCCCTTCGGGAACGGTTTTGAGCCCCAGGTGGGCTGGCCGCCGCGCGTGGTCGGCTGAATCCAGATCTGGAAGATCTTTGTCTTGGTCGGCTCCAGATTGTACTCGGAGTGACGGATTCCGCTGCCGGCGCTCATCACCTGCACGTCGCCGGCTTCGGTGCGGCCCTTGTTGCCAAGACTGTCCTGGTGGGTGATCGCACCCTCGCGGACATAGGTGATGATCTCCATGTTGGCATGCGGATGGGCGGGAAAGCCCGTGTTCGGCGCGATCTCGTCGTCGTTCCACACCCGTAACGCGCCATGGCCGATGTTGGCGGGATCGTAATAGTCGGCGAACGAGAAGTGATGCTTCGCCTTCAGCCAGCCGTGGTCGGCGGTGCCGAGCTTTGCAAAGGGTTTCAGTTCGATCATGTGATGTCCTTTCAGTTGATGTTGTTGGTTCGACGATCAGGCGCCAAAGCCGCCGTCGACATTGAGCACCGTGCCGGTCACGAATGACGCTTCGGGGCTCGCCAGGAAAACGACGCCGGCCGCCACTTCCTCGGGCCGGCCGAAGCGCTGCAAGGCATGCTCCTTGCGCTGGGCCTCGGCGAAATCGCCGCCGTCCTTCGGATTCATGTCGGTGTCGATCGAGCCGGGCTGCACCACGTTGACGGTGATGCCGCGCGGACCGAGATCGCGCGCCGCGCCCTTGGTGTAACCGACCACCGCGGCCTTGGTGGCCGTGTAATCGGCGAGCCCCGGGAACGAGGCACGATCGGCGAGCATCGAACCGACCGTGACGATTCGGCCGCCGTCGCCCATCAGTCTTGATGCGGCGCGGATGGCCGCGATCACGCCGTGCACGTTGATCGCGTCCTGCCGGGCGAGTGCTGCCGCATCCGTTGCGGGACTGTCGATCGGCCCGCCGACGGCAACGCCGGCATTGTTGACGAGAATGTCGAGCCGACCGAAATCTTTTGCGACGTCGTTGACGAGCTTTTGCACGTCGGCGGGCGAGGCCTGGTCGGCCTTGTAGGCACGCGCATTGACGCCCTTGGCCTGCAACTCCGCGATCACGGCGTTCGCCTTGTCAGGGGATGCGACGTAGCTGATCGCGACGTTGGCGCCTTCTGTCGCGAGCGCGCGGGCTGAAGCTGCGCCGATGCCGCGGGAGCCGCCAGTGACGAGGGCAACCTTGCCCTGAAGTTTCTTGGTCATTGGATTTCTCCATTGCCTCGAGGGATTTCGATTGACCTTTGGATATGCTCGCGGCCGTGGTATATAAATAGAAATGATCGAAACTAATTGTTTCCTAAATTGCTCCAAAGAGGAGACCCGCGATGGCAAAGCTCCCGGATTTCGAGGCACTCGCGATCTTCGCAAAAGTCGTGGAATTGCGGTCGTTTGCGGCCGCCGCCGGCGAGCTTGCGCTGTCGAAGGCAACCGTTTCCAAGGCGGTCGGCCGGCTTGAGGAGCGCCTGGGGGCACGGCTGTTCAACCGCACCTCGCGACGGCTCGCACTGACCGATGCCGGCCAAAGATTGTCCGAGCGTGCCGCGCGGCTGCTTGCCGACGGCGAGGCGGCCGAGAACGAGGCGCTGGCGCAGTCGGCGGTCCCTCGCGGACTGGTGCGGCTCGCGGTGCCCATGACCTTCGGCGTGAAGAACGTGGCGCCGCTCTTGCCGGAGTTTCTCGAGACTTATCCGGAAGTGTCGATCGATCTTCATCTGAGCGATGCGACGGTCGATCTGATCGGCGAGGGCTTTGACGCGGGGCTGCGCATCGCGCGTCTGCCGGATTCCTCGCTGATTGCGCGACGGCTGTGCGGCATGCCGCGTTATACGGTGGCTGCGCCGTCCTACCTGAAGCGCCACGGCCGGCCGACGCATCCGATGCAACTCGCGGACCACAAATGCTTCGGCTACGCCTACCTCTCCACGCCGAACATCTGGCACTACACGAATGCCGCCGGCGAGCAGGCGAACGTACGCCCCGGCGGACCCTTGCGCGTCAACAACGGTGAGGCCGTCATGCCCGTGTTGCTCGCAGGCCTCGGCATCGCCGATCTGCCCGATTTCATTGTGGGGGAGGCGATCGCATCGGGCGAGGTCGAAGTCATCCTCAAAGGCTGGAAGCAGCCGGAAGGCGCGGTGCATCTGGTCACGCCGCCCGGCGGCCCGCGACCTGCGCGGGTCGAAGTGCTCGCGGAGTTTCTGTTGAAGAAGTTTGCCAAGGGGAAGAAGCAGTGAGCTTTCTTTTCCCGGACGGTCTCACTCGAGGAAAACGCGGGCCGCCTCTTCGTCGGCCTCATCCGCCTGGTCGGGAGCCCTGCGGGTCAGCGCGTGTGCAATCTTCTCGCCAAGATCATGGCTGCGGAAGGGTTTCCCGATGGTTTGGGATTCGCTGATGCCGGCCAGCAGCGCGCGATCGGCATAGCCCGTGACAAACAATATAGGGAGGGTCGGATGGCGCGTCCGCACCCGCCGCGCCACGTCCGCACCACTCATGCCCGGCATCGCGAAGTCGAGCAGCAGAAGATCGATCTTCTGCGAATCCAGCATGTCGAACGCGGCGCCGGCGCTGCCTACTTCCACGACCTCGTAGCGGAGATCGCGGAGCATGTCCGCGGCCACCTGGCGAACGGCATCATCGTCGTCGACGATAAGAATGCGTGCGTGGAAGTCGGGGTCGACGCGGTGATCGGCGACAGGATCGTCAGTTCTCTCCTCGGCAAGATCCGAACGCGGCAGAAAGATACGGATGGAGGTGCCTTCGCCTTCGACGCTGTCGATGCGCACGCCGCCATTCGATTGTTTGGCAAATCCCAGCACCTGACTGAGCCCGAGCCCCGAACCCTTGCCGATCTCTTTCGTCGTGAAAAACGGTTCGAACACCCGCGCCCTGACGCCCGGATTCATCCCGGATCCGGTGTCCGAGACGCAGATCTCGACATAGTTCCCGGCGGCCGGCTCTTCCGGGGCCGCCGGCTCACTCAGCGTCGCGTTGCAGGTAGCCACCCTTAAAAGGCCTCCGACGCCCATGGCATCCCGCGCGTTGATGGCAAGATTGAGCACCGCGAGTTCGAGTTGCGTGGGATCGACCAACGCGTGCCAGATACCGTCGGCGAGCGACGTCTCGATCCGGATGCCGCCCATCGTGCTCTGCAGGAGATCGCGCATGCTCGCGATGGTGTGATTGAGATCGAGCACCTTCGGCTCGAGCCGCTGGCGCCGGGAAAAGGAAAGAAGTTGGTCGGTCAGTTTCGCGCCGCGTTCGGCCGCCGTGCGCATGAAGCGGAGCCGCTGAGCCAGCTTTCCCTCGATGCCGCGTGCCGCAAAATCCCGCTCCATGAAAGCGATGTTGCCGAGCACCACGGTGAGCAGATTGTTGAAGTCGTGCGCGACGCCGGAGGTCAACTGTCCGACGGCCTCAAGCCGCTGCATCTGGCGGAGCGTGCTCTCGACGCGCTCGCGCTCTTCCATTTGTGCAAGAAGCTGGCGATTGGCGGCTGCGAGTTCGTGCGTGCGCTCCTGGACGCGGACTTCGAGTTCCTCGTTGAGCTTTCGGCATTCGTATTGCCGTCGCCGGCCGCGAAGATGGGTTCGAACCACGCTGATCAGCGTCGTCGGGTGAAACGGGCGCTCCAGAAAACTGACGCTGCCCAGGGCCTCCGTGAGTTGCGCTGCCAGCGGGTTGCGCTCGAGGCCACCGCCATGCTCGGTCAGCACGATAAAGGGGAAATCCGACCAGGCCGGTTGTCGGCTGACCCATTCCGAGAGGTTGCGCGTATCGACGCTACGGAAGGCTTCCTCGGTTACGATGGCGAGCTCGCAACCCGCCTTTATTCCCGCAAAGAGCTCCTGAAACGACTTGCAAATCTCCGTTCGCAGATGCGCCTCGCGCAGAATGCTCTCCGCGAGCGCGGCGTCCCGTCCGCGCGGTGCCAGGATCAAGGTCCGCTCAACCGCTTCCCAATGATCTGCCTTGGTCACGAACTCTCCATCAGCGGAGCTCTTCTGCCGACATAGGTGGGAACGCCGCGCAGCACGCCCTGGAATTCCACGAGAGGCGCACCAAGGTTGATACCATTTCCGTTGATCTTCAATTCGCGGATGGTGTCCTCGTGCGAGCCCGTGCGTTTCTTGATCACCGAGATCGCCCGGCGGACCCGGCCCATTGCCTCGAAATAGCGCAGCATGACCACGGTATCGGCGAGATAGGTCACGTCGATCGGTTGCTTCATGTCGCCCATCATGCCGTGCTGGGCGACTGTCAGAAGCGTCGCGGCGCCGCGGCGATTGAGATATTGCAACAGCTCATGCAGGTGCAGAATGAGGAATTGTTCCTCCGGCATCGCAGCCTGGTAGCCGTTGAGACTGTCGATGGCGACCGTGCGGATGTTCTGCTCGTCCACGCAACTGCGGACGCGGTGGGTGAATTCGCCGGGCGAGAGCTCGGCCGCGTCGAGCTGTTGCACGAACAGCTTCCCGTCCTTGCTCATCGCTTCGATATCGATGCCGAGGCTTTTTGCGCGCGAAAACAACAGGCCAAGCTCCTCGTCAAAGACAAAAAGACCGGCGCGCTCGCCGCGTTTGACGCTCGAGGCCAGAAACTGCAAAGAGAGCAGCGATTTTCCGGTGCCTGCGGGTCCAATGATCAGTGTGCTCGAACCCGCCGTGAGCCCGCCGCCGAGCAGCGAGTCCAGTTCCGCTATCCCGCTCCTGATCGCCGTCCCTGCAAATGCATGCCGATGCTCCGCCGCCACCAGTCGCGGAAAGACCTGCACGCCGCGGGTAGCAATCGTGAAGTCGTGATAACCGCCACGAAAGCTCTGGCCGCGGCACTTCGTGACGCGCAGCCGCCGCCGCTCGGCGCCGTAAACGGGCGCGAGCTGGTCGAGATGGATCACGCTGTGTGCGATCGAGTGAACGGCCCCGTCCGTGCTTTCGGTGGTGAGGTCGTCGAGCGTGATCACCGTGGACTTGTGGCGTGCGAAATAGTGTTTCAGGGCGAGGATCTGTCGCCGGTAGCGCAGCGAACTCTGCGCCAGCAGCCGGATTTCCGAAAGACTGTCGATGACGATGCGTTGCGGCTTGTACTTTTCGATCGCCTCGAGCATGCGCTCGACGGTTTCGCCGAGTTCGAGGTCGGACGAATAGAGCAGACTTTGATGCTGATCGGGATCGAGCACGCTTTCCGGCCGCACCAGCTCGCAGATGCTGACCCGCTCGTCGATGCGCCAGCCGTGCGAAGCGGCTCCCTCCCGGAGTTCCTCTTCGGTTTCCGCAAGGCTGACATAGAGGCCGGTCTCGCCGACCGACGCGCCGGCAAGAAGAAATTGCAGGGCGATGGTGGTCTTTCCTGTGCCAGGGGTTCCTTCCAGAAGGTGAAGGCGGTTTCTGGCGAGCCCGCCCTCGAGGATGTCGTCGAGTCCCGGGATACCGGTGTGGGCGCGCGGCAATATTTTTTGAGCGGTGATTGTCATCGTGTCGCTGGAAAACATCTTCCGTAAGCAAGGCGTGGGAAAACCTACAAC
>Ga0318509_10000645_pt1 | contig 10741 bp, 11 predicted proteins | sample GRESIP084b2f22_FD_203477 | JGI IMG/M metagenome (GOLD analysis project Ga0318509, IMG submission 203477) | Tropical soil microbial communities from Luquillo Experimental Forest, Puerto Rico - GRE.SIPMG.084b2f22 | ecosystem: Environmental > Terrestrial > Soil > Tropical forest > Bulk soil...
GACATATTGAGCCAAGCTCGCGATGTCCGCTTTACCCCCCAAAGCGGACATCGCGAGCTTGGCTCAATATGTCCGCTTTGTGCCACAAGGCGACATTCGCACCTGCAGCAAAATTGCGGCTTATCGGGCCCCATCCCCATTTGGTAGTTGGTTCGACCAATCACCTGACCAGCGATTGTTCAAATCGCTCGCTGCTTTCGCCAAGTGCCGTGTCGCGGCTGCCTTTGCAGCGACAATAAGTCAGTATGTCCCGGCGGTGGTTTCGGCTCAAAGCCGGTCGACCTCAGTTGACGCCCGATAGACCTCCATAGAGAATTTGGCCGGAGCGCTTGATCTTGTTTTTTTCGGCCACGAGGGGGAACGACTATGGTCGATAAAGTCGGATTTTTGATCACAACCACGCCGGGGGACTGGCAAGATTATATTGATGCGTTCACCAACGTGTGGGTGAAAAAGCTTGGGCACTCTAACAACTCAATCCAGAAAGGGCCGTCAGGCGGCGCACATGGAAAAGATAAAGACATTAAAGACGGGGCACGCGATTTTGAGGCCGACTCCGACGTCAAGGTCATCGTTACGGCAGGCACCGGAGCGGCGCTGATTTGCAAGGCAGAGCTCACGAAGCCTTTTGTCTATGCGGCGGTGGGAGATCCGGCGCTCAGCCATTTGCTCCCAGGGGTGGACGGGACCAATTTTACTGGCGGCAACAACCGACAAGCTGACGAAGCGGCTGTGAAAGCGCGGGTGAATTATATGCTGAACCACGGTTTCCAAGCGCCGTTTGTGGTCTTAGGCAACAACGCAAACAGCCAGGAGCCATTCCAAACCGCCATGACCCATGCCTCCAACTATTTGAATTCCCTCGGGCACGCGGTCCAGTTGCAAACCATCACACCGCAGGATTCCATCCCCACGATTATCAGCGGTCTCAAAGCCCAGACCCCGCCTATCAAGTCTATTTATGTTTGCAGTGACCCGTACCTGACCGTCAATTCAAAATTGCTGAACGACGAAGCGCACGACACCACTCATGGAAGTCCATACATCGATACAATGTTCGAGATCAAAGAGCACGTGAACCAGCACGGTGGAAACGCTTGGTTCGGATCGGACTTTAACGAACTGTTCGAAACGGCTGCCTATTACGCGCACGAGATCATGACCCACACAGGCACGCCAGATAAAATGCCTAACTACATCGCATTTCTAAGCGGAGGAGGGGTCGCTCATACGAGCAAAAAGGGAAGCAAAAAAAAGCCCAAGAAGAATAAGAAGAAGAAATAACGGTCTCCCATACCGACAGTGCGCAAGAACTGGACTCGCGGGCCTGCACAGGACGACAAGTGAGGGGGCCGAAATCCCAATTTTTTGAAGGTAGTTCGGGTGCAAACGGCGGACGATCCCACCTCTTTGCAAAATACATTGCGCACCACTGCTGGAGGGTGTCAGCAACTTGCCCGCCGTAAATTTCTGAATCTGGCCGCGGGCGCTGCCGCGGTTTCGGCAGTATCGAGCAGGACGTGGGCACAAACCTATCCATCGCGTTCGGGGCGCCTGATCGTTCCCTTTCCGCCGGGCGGCCCTAACGATGTCTTCGCTCGATTGATCGGCCAATGGCTGTACGAGCGATTGGGCCAACCGTTCATCATCGACAATAGACCGGGCGCCGGTGGGAATATCGGGACCGAAGTGGTCGTGAAGGCCGCGCCCGACGGCTATACGCTGCTCCTGATCAACTCGAACCACACGGTCAACGCGACACTTTACGACAAACTCAATTACAATTTCATTCGCGATATCGTGCCTGTCGCGGCTATCACTCGTTTGCCGCTCGTCTTGGTGCTGAGCCCCCTTGTTCCAGCGACGACCCTTCTGGAATTTATCGCTCATGCGAAGGCCAATCCTGGCAAACTCAACTACGCATCGGTCGGCAATGGCAGCACACCTCACGTGGCCGGCGAACTGTTCAAGATGATGACAGGCATCGACATCGTTCACGTTCCCTATCGAGGTGCGGTGCAAGCCCTTACCGATCTCCTGAGCGGACAGGTCCAGGCAATGTTCATGGTGCCTGGAGTGGTGACCGAGCACATTAAGACAGGAAAACTCCGTGCTGTAGCAGTGACCACAGCCACACGCTCGGATGTGTTGCCGGATGTGCCGACAGTGAATAGTGTCGTGACGGGCTACGAGGCAACGACGTGGTTTGGTATTGGCGCACCGAAGAACACGCCCTCCGAGATCGTCGATAAGCTCAATAAAGAGATTAACGCTGCCGTGGCTGACCCTAAGATCAAGGCCCAGCTTACAGACCTCGGCGGAACCTCCCTCACACTGTCGCCAGGCGAATTCGGCAAGTTGATCGCCGACAACACCGAGAAATGGGGCAAGGTGATCCGGGCCGCTAACATTAAGCCGGAATGATCGCGTCGCAGCGACTTCTCATTCCCATAAAGCCCGCACGTCCCAGCTCGCCAAGTCTATTCAATCACTTCGTTGGCGCGCATCAGAAACTGTTCGGGGATCGTCAGACCGATCGCTGTCGCCGTCGTGTTATTGATGACAAGGTCGAATTTGACTGGCTGCTCGACTGGGATGTCGGCCGGCTTCGCACCGCGCAAAATCTTGTCGACGTAATCTGCGGACCGTCTGAACAGGTCCGGGAAGTTCGGTCCGTAGGACAACAGACCTCCGGCTACGACATATTCCCGAAACGCGTTTACAGTCGGCAGTTTCTGGGCGATCGCCAAGGTATTGATGCGAACCCGATGCGTGGTGAGAAACGGATCGCTACAAATATACAGCGCATCGGCGACGCCCTTCAGCGATTGGATGGCGGGCACGATCTCCTCGGCTTTGGTGACATGGAGTTTGAACGTCTCTAGTCCAAGCCTGGCCCCGTCCTCCTTCACCCCTTCCATTTCCAACGCAATGAGCGGGCTATCGACATTACCCAACACTGCCACCCTTTTGACGTTGGGTTGAATTTCACGCAACAACGACAGTCGACGCCCGCCAAGATCGGTCTGCATATTAGACAGCCCTGTCACATTGCCGCCCGGCCGGGATAGGCTGCTGACCAGCCCAGTCCGCACCGGATCTCCCGCTGCCGCAAAGACGATAGGGATCGCGGACGTTGCCTTCTTAAGGGCGATAACCGCCGTGGTGCCCGCCGTGACGATAATATCGACCTTTCGCTGAACAAATTCGCTCGCAAACTCAGCGTAGCGATCATCGCGCCCCTGCGCCCAGCGATATTCGATCGAGACATTGCGCCCATCGATCCAGTCGAGTTCGCGCAGCCGATTTTGAAACGCAGTGACGTTCGCGCTCCAGATTGTCGGCGTAGTCGCGCCGAGGAAGCCGATCGTTGTCGAGGGGCGCGCCTGCTGAGCAAGTGCATCATTCGGCCACGCCAGCGGCGCCATTGCCGCACCGCTCAGGGCCTTAAGGAACTCCCGCCGCCGCATGTCCGTCCCTTGGCTCAGGAGGAGGCCGTATCGTACCGGCTAAACCGAGTGCTTTGAATAGGGCGGAACCGGCTTCGCAACCGCAACATGGGATGCTGCCCGATGTCCGCTATGGGTCATAAGCGGACATTCGGCCATGCTGTTTCAATGTCCGCTTTGCCCCTGAAAGCGGACATGGCCGCCCGCTTTATGAGTACAGACCCTAGTCCGTCACGGGACGCTGATCCCGACCGACTTGACGATCTCGGCCCACCGCGCCGTGTCGCTCTCGATCAAAGCTCGGAACTGCGCCGGTGAGGCATGGGAGGCCGTGACGCCCAGCGGCGCAAGGCGCGTCGCAAACTCGTCCGAGTCGAGAATGGCTTTCAAGTCCGCCGTCAGGCGCGCGGCGATGTCCGGCGCAAGGCCGGCGGGAGCGAGCACGCCCCACCAATGCTCGACGTCGAGATCGATGCCGCCTTCCCTGAACGTCGGAATACTCGCCCGCGTGGCCAGCCGCGTTTCGCTTGCGACCGCGAGCGCGCGAACGCGATCGAGAACCGAGCTCGCCGTCGCGAGCGTGGTGAAGCCCGACTGCACGTGACCGGCGACGAGATCGTTCATGGCCGGGCCGGCGCCGCGAAACGGCACATGCACGAGCTTGATGCCGGCTCTGGCCTGAAAAAGCTCCGCCGTGAGGTGGGTGGCGGTGCCGATCCCGCCCGAGGCGATGGTGATTTTTTCCGGGTCGGCCTTCGCGAGCGCGACGAAGTCCTGCGCTGTCTCGGCCTTCACCGCCGGATTGACGAAGAACACCATCGAAGCGGTGCCGATCAGGCCGATCGGCGTGAAGTCGCGGACCGGATCGTAATGCACGCCCTTCTGGATCGCCGGAATGATGGTGTGCGGCATGTCGGCGAGCAGGAGGGTGTAGCCGTCCGGCGCGGATTTGGCGGCGATCTCGATGCCGAGGCGGCTGCCGGCGCCGGCGCGGTTGTCGATGACGATTTGCTGGCCGAGCGATTTCGACATGCGCTCGCCGATGAGGCGAGCGAGCACATCCGAGCTGCCGCCGGCCGCATAGGGCACGATGAGGGTGACGGGACGATCGGGATAGGGTTCCGCCGCCAGCGCTCCGCCGGCGAGGGCGGCGAGAGCAAGCGTTGCCGGCATTCCAATTCCTTTTGCGCGCAGGACCGGTATCCGCTCCAAGATCATTTTCATGCGCGCAACGCCGCTCCTTCCCATGCAACCTATTCAGATGCTGGCACCGCGGGCGTTGATCGGCCACAGCGTCTCCACGCGCCCGTTGCGGATACCGACGTACCAATCATGGAGATTGACCGTCGGATCGCAGTGTCCGGGGATGAGCCAGATCTTGTCGCCGAGCGAGAGGGGCTTCGCCTGCGGCCCGACCTTGAGTTTGCCGTGCTCGTCCGAGACGCCGGTCACTTCGACGTCGCCGCGATCATGCACCCACGGGGGGCCGCGCTCGGCGCTGTAGGACTTGAGGCCTGCGTCCACGATGGCTCGCTCCGCCGTCGGCACGCTGATCACCGATGCGAGCACGAATAGACTATGTTCGAATTCCGCGTAGGGACGATCGTCGCCCCCGCGGATACGCGCATATTCGGTGTCCATGAACACATACGAGCCGACCTGCAGCTCATTATAAACGCCGCTCGCGGCCTCGATGGCAAAAGTCCCGGTCCCGGCGCCGCCGATGATGTCGCAGGTCAGGTTCTCCGCGGCCAGCGCGTCCAACGTCTCGCGCACCGCATCGACGGCGAACGCGATCGCTTGCGCGCGTTCGTGGTAGGCCGTCATGTGCTGCGCGCGCCCATGGTAGGCCTGCAATCCCTTAAATTTCAGGTTCGGTGCATCCGCGACGCGGCGTGCGAGCGATGCCGCATCCCGGCCCGGCGCCACGCCGCAGCGCTCCATGCCGACTTCGATTTCGACCAGCCCCCCAAGCGTGACGCCGAAATCCTTCGCCACGCGCGATGCCGCGTCGACCTGCTCGGGAGCATCGAAGCACAGCGCGACGGTCGCCTCGTTTGTCAGCGCGGCCAGCCGCCGTAACTTGCGTTCGCCAACCACCTGATTGCTGACCAACACGTCCTTCACACCGCCGCGAACGAGCACTTCCGCTTCGCCGACCTTCTGCACGCATTGGCCGACCGCGCCGAGAGCGATCTGCCGTAATGCAATCGCAGTCGACTTGTGGGTCTTGGCGTGGGGCCGCACGCGGACGCCCGCGGCGCGAGCGAACTCGGCCATCTTTGCGATGTTGCGATCAAACGCATCGAGATCGATGAGCAGTGCCGGGGTCTCGACCTCGGCGACGGGTGCACCAATCTCGGCGGGCGGCGGGTTCATCCGTTTGCGCGTGTGCTTCGGCCGCTACCATATGCAATGGCCGATCGGCTTGTCTACGACGTGGCGCCGACGCGTCGTCATCCCGTGCGCAAGCATGACCGGCGCTTTGTTGCGGCAATTGCGCCCGCGCTCGCGCACCCTATATACAAAGGCATGTCCGAACACAAAGTGACTTTGAGATGGGAGCGCGGTGGAGCTGAGTTTTCGTATCAGAAGTATCCGCGCGATCATACCTGGAGCTTCGACGGCGGCCATACGATGACGGCCACGGCGGCGCCGGCCTATCTCGGCAATCCCGCCAATGTCGATCCCGAGGAGGCGTTCGTCGCTTCGCTCTCGAGCTGCCACATGCTCACGTTCCTGGCGATTGCGTGCAAGCAGAAGTTCGTGCTCGACTCGTACGAGGATCATGCGGTCGGCCATATGGAGAAGAACGCCGAAGGCAAGCTCGCGATCACTCACGTCGAGCTACACCCGAAGATCACGTGGAGCGGCGATCGCGTACCAAATGCGCAAGAGCTCGATAAGATGCACCACGCCGCTCACGAGAATTGTTTCATTGCCAACTCGGTCAAAACCGACGTGACGGTGGTGCAGTAGCCCGCCGCAATCGGGGCCGATCGTTGGCATGCACCGCGCCGACGAGGTGATCGGCCGGCGCGCCCTATTCGGTCTTGATATTGGCCGCCCGGATCACCTTGGCCCACATGTCGATCTCGGTCTTGATGCGAATGGCGAACTCCTCCGGCGTGCTCGCGACCACGTCGTAGCCGAGCGTGGCGAGCCGTTCCTTCATGTCCGGCTGCGCGAGGATTTTCGCACTCTCGCGGTGCAACGCCGCGACGATGTCCGCCGGCGTGGCGGCGGGAACAAGGATGCCCACCCAGCTGTCGCCCTCGATCTCAGGGTAGCCCTCCTCCGTCATGGTCGGCACGTCGGGAAAAAGTTGCGAGCGCGTCTTGCTGGTGACCGCAAGCGCGCGCACGGTTCCTTCCTTGACGTGCTGCATGGCCGCCTGCGGCGAGCCGAAGCTGATCGGCGTGTGCCCGGCGACCACCGCCGCGACCGCGGGCCCGCCGCCGCCGAAGGGGACGTGAACGAGGTCGAGGCCGAGCGACAGCCGGAACTGTTCGCCGGCGAGATGCGCTTGCGTGCCCGCCCCCGCCGAACTGAAGCTATATTTGCCGGGATTGGCCTTGATGAGCTCGACCAGCTCGTTCACCGTCTTCGCCGGCACGGCGGGGTTGACGGTGATCACGGTGGTGGACGCGACCGCGAGCGTGACGGGCTTGAAGTCGTTGATCGGGTCGTACGGCAGGCGCGCGAACAGCGTCGGATTGACCACATGCGAGCTGAACGCGAACAGGATGGTGTAGCCATCGGGCGGCGCCTTCGCCACCTGGGCGGTGCCGATATTGCCGGTGGCGCCGGCGATGTTCTCGACATAGACCTGCTTGCCGAATTGCTCGGTGAGCTTCTGCGCCATCAGCCGCGCGAAGGTGTCGGTCACCCCACCCGGCGCAAAGGCCACGACCGCGCGCACCGGCCGACTTGGATAGGCTTGCGCCCATGCGGCGCGCGACACGCTCGGCAGCGCCGCGGCGCCCGCGGCCAGATGCAGAAATTTGCGGCGGGGAAGTTTCATCATTTACCTAAAGGTCGGCGCTGATTGGCGCGCCGGCTCGGTAGCAAGATTACCCTAGTTTCGCACCGACCGGAATGCGACATGTCTACTCCCGGCGCTAAACGCACATATCGAGGCAACGCGCGCATGTTTTCCGCACAAAGTATCCAAACCATAAGCTCAACATCACAAATCGACGATCGTTCTCGGCGGGACTTCCGGTGGTTTGGGAGCCTTTCCTAGCGTCACTAGACGCTGCAGCCAAGTTAGCTCGCGCTCAGGCATCTTCGGAGCCGCTACATAGCTGATCACGAGATGGTTGTTCTCCTTCTCGATGCAGAAGTAACTGAGGCGAAACGAGGGATAGTAGACCGCGGGCAACAAGCCAAAGTGGACGGGAACACGATGCAAGAGCTTGAGCCAAGTTCCGGTATTGAGAACCACTCGGCCAGCCGGTCCCACTCGTCTTAGAAACGCCGAGTGCGTATGCCCGAATACAAACACCGCCACCTTTTCATCCGATTGGAAAACTTCCCGCGCCGCCTTCAGGTAAGGCTCCTCGGAATCTAGATTCGGGGTTATTTCGTAACTCGTCAGTAGCCGAAAGCGTTTAAGGGTTCGTTTGAGGTCGCGCTGAACTATCGCCGCGGGAACGCCGAACAACACCAGGAAGATGGAGTTGATCGCGATCACCACTTGAAGGACGTTGTCGATGATCCCAAGCCCGCTCATGAGTGGATTGTGAAACAGAATATTATAATCGAAGATGCCCACCACCCGGAGCAGCTCGCCCGCGATCGCCACCATCGTCACTCCGGCGAGAAGCAGAAATGGCAGCAGCACCCAGCGCAGCACCGCGCTCATCTCCCGGTAGAAGTAGTTGGATAGAACCCAGTCAGGTATCTGCGTCGTGCCGACTGAGCGAATATCCTTGAGCCAATTTCCTCTGCCGAAGTCGGAATGCCGGCTCGCTCCGCTCACAAAGGTTTGGGTGATGAAGTACCCGACTGGAAGTGCATAGGGTTTGCCGTAGTCGGGAAACGCATTGAATTGGTCGCGCTGCTGCCCGTGCTCAATCCAGATCTTCTTGTCGCCTATCGTGCGGATCAGGACCAGACTGGTGTCGAGATGAATGTTGTATTCTTGTAGCTTGGCGGCAAATTCGGCGTTGCAAGCAAGATCATAGTCATGATTGCCGACCATCATGGTGATCTTGATGCGCGTCCCGGTAGCGCGGAATTGATCGAAAATGGCTTGGTGCGCCGCAATTATGTGATCGAGCTTTTCGGCTCCGCGCACGAGGGTCAGTTCCCAGAATCCGAACGTGTCGCCGACGATTAGCAATTCTGTGTCGGGGCCTTCTTTTTCCAGTTGCTTTAGAAATGCAATAAACTCAGCTGTGTAATCGCAATGCTGCAGCTGGCCGTCACCGCCCATGTGGAGGTCGCTAACGAAATAGTACTTGCGGACAATTTCTTGCTGCATGAGTCGATCTGAGCATGCAAAGCGCATTGTGCGCCACAGCAGATTTCATACTCCCATGACCGCTCCGGGTCAGACCCGGTCATTCGGCGATGTCGGCTCAATGTCCGGTTTGCCCAAAGCGGACATGTGTGGGCGATTTATGAGTACACGCCTCAAGAGCTCACTCGCGGTTTATGCGACCAGCGGCGGCCTGGTCTCCCATGGGCCTAATTTCGTCGACTATTTTCGGTGCGCGCCGACTTGGTTGGGTGAAAGGAACTCGCCGCGATCTTATTCGTAGCCATTCTGCGGCGATAAATAAAACGATCGTGCGTTTGCTTGCGACCTTCAATCGGCATAGAACCTCGTAACGCCAGCGCAGGGAGAACGCGTCGCACCGATGCCGGACAAGGGCGACTTTGGCTCGAGCGAATTGCACAAGACGGTGCCGGGCGGCGAGCGCGTGCTGATCCGCCGCATGCGGCCCGAAGACATGGCGTTGTACCGGGATTTTCTGACAGATGTCAGCGCCGAGGATCTGCGACTTCGCTTCTTTGCGGACGTTGCCGAGCTCAGCGCTGCGGAGATCGATAAGCTCAGCCATCTCGACTACAAGCACGAAATGGCTTTCATCGCGCTCGACGAGGACACGGGCCGGATGCTCGGGCTCGTGCGCTTGAAGGACGAGCTCGACGAAAAAACCGCGGAATTCGCGGTCTTGGTACGCTCGCAGCTCAAAGGTCACGGGCTCGGCTGGCTGCTGATGCGGCGCGTCATCGATTACGCCAAAGAGAAAGGCCTGCGGCGGGTGTACGGCGACGTGTTGGCCGAAAACTCGGCCATGCTGCAAATGTCCGCCGAACTCGGTTTCTACGAGCAGGACATGGGATCGGACTTCAGGCGCGTCGTGCTCGATCTCGCAGCCGAATGCTAACGATCTCTATTTGGACGCGGCAATATCTGAGGATTCCGGACTATCCGTCACCGCCGAATCGGGTCGTCCCGAGGAGTTCGGACCTGCTAAAGCCATCGCGAGCATTCCGACCGCGATGATCAAAGCGACGATGGCATTTGCTTTGAGCCACTGATCGAATTCACGCTGATCTTCCGGCGATAGAGGTGGAATGCGACCCTCCACGGGGCTCTCCTTCTGTTTCGAAAGAGGATGCCCCAGGCGCAGGCGCGAGGCTTTGTCCGGTGCTGGATTTGTGCTTGAGAAAGCTTGGATTTTTGCTTGAGGCGGCGCTGCTTCCCCGCCTGCGGCCCAGGAGCCCGGGGGATGAGGGCGGCCTAATCGGCAAAAAAAGTGACACGGATCACAGACGACGTGGCGTTGCCCCTCTATTTCTAGCCGTAGGATCGAGGCTTGAGAGGGGGATGATCATGGTTTGGACTTCGGACCGCGCGGGCGTCCTGCTGTACACCATCGTCGGCATGTTTCTTGTGCTGTCGTCGATATGCCTTCCGGCTTAAGCCGTTATCGGCGAGCAGCTTCAATGTCTAAGTTCAGGATCGTCGCGAGCATCGTCGGCCTCGTCTTCATTGCCGCCTTCGTAGCGAGGCCGGTCGACGTGCGCAGCGAGGTAACGGCGGAACCGGCTCCAGTGGCCGCCAAGGAAGACCGTTCCGAGCTCCTCCCATCCGGCGGTGCCTGGGCCTGTGCGCAAGAGCCATGGCCCTATGGGTGCCAATGGCGAACCCCGTCGAAACAGGTCATCATCCGCGCCCCGCGGCCGATCTGACGCTTCACGGCAGGTTGCGACACCGAGAGCGCGGCTTTATCGATGCGCGTGGGTGCTGCATCGTCACCGGCTCCAACCTGGAG
>Ga0318509_10000646_pt1 | contig 10740 bp, 8 predicted proteins | sample GRESIP084b2f22_FD_203477 | JGI IMG/M metagenome (GOLD analysis project Ga0318509, IMG submission 203477) | Tropical soil microbial communities from Luquillo Experimental Forest, Puerto Rico - GRE.SIPMG.084b2f22 | ecosystem: Environmental > Terrestrial > Soil > Tropical forest > Bulk soil...
TCCTTATAGTGCGAGAACGAGACCCTCCTAAAGACGATCGGACCATCCGGAAGGACACGAGCGTGATTAGGGTACGCTACCGTTGCCGCTTCGGCCACAGCGAGGTCGGTTTCGAGCTCTCGAATCTTCTCGTAAGCAGGCAATGTGCGCGCCAAATGCTGTGCGTCCAGTTGAAGTTGCATGACGGGCCCGCTCATCCGTGAGAAAATCAGAAGCAGAGTGATAAGCACCGATGCGGAAGTATCGAAGAACATAATGCTTAATGCCATGGCGACGGCACCGACCAGACCAGAGATTGTTGTCACCGCCAGTCTGGTTATCGTCTGCTTGCGGACATAATGGATCTGCTGCGCTCCTAGCTGACTGAGAGTTGCTTCGAACTCGCGAGTAAAGCTTTCCTGAAGATTTTGGCTAATCGCGAGCTTCAAGGCCCCCAGGAATTGCGTCACATTATCGATGAGTGACAAATTAGCATTGGTTTGGAAAACTCCGATCGCACGCGCACGCTTCACCATCGGCAGGAGTATTGCGGCGCCAACGAGTACGACGCCCAACACGAATATCGCTAGCAAAGGCGCCAGCAAAAAGGTGAGGACTATCTGGCTTCCGAGCAAGATTATGGCAACCGCGTCGCGCAAAAGGATGTTCGTCGCACTGCTAATCTGGACGATGTCCGTGCCCATCACATGCGTAATGCGACTGTGACGCAAGCGCGAGATGATGTCCCAGCGTGCAGCCGCGAGTTGGCGAGTGATGCGCGAGCGAATCTGCTGGACGAAGCCGACTTCCAACTCCGCCACAGTCACGTCGCGCAAGGTGATAATGATGGCTCTCGCGATCATCAGTACCGCGAAGAAGGAAACGAGCAGGCTTAATTTTGCAAGACGGCTCTCAACGTAGAACAATGTGAAAAGCCACTGAGTTTTGTCTTCGAGCCAACCTCCAGTGTTTTGCGAATCGATAATGACAGAAAAAAACGGAATGAGGAGCACCAGGCCCACGCCCTCCACGATCGCGCCGAGGAAGACTAGAAGGAGAGCCCTAAGGCCCTTTACTCCGGCGAACACCGCGAAGTCGAGAAACAAGAGAGTGTACGGCGTGAAAGTGGAGAGCACAGTGGCTTTGGTGAATTGTGAGTTCATGAGAATTGTGCGTCAGTAGAGGGCGGCGCACATTCGTTGTGCACGGCTGATGGGCTCATAGCGGAGGGCGACCGCGCCGTCCATGTCTGACTATCATGCTTCCCTCGTAATGGCACATCCCGGCGCCGCGCCATGATGTCGATCTCGGATCCGGCATAGCCTGGCGCAGCAGCCGCTGGCATAATCTTTCTTTCTCATGGGAAATTATTAATCGGGCGGCTCCGCTCGGCGAGCCCTCTTTTGCATATCTGGCTTGAGCCAATCAGTCCGAAATTTGTGGTGACCTTGCCAGCTAAGCGGAAGGGTCTCGTCAAATGATAGACACGCCAAAGGGGGCGGGGCAGCGGCATGGAAACGTAATCGCTAACTGTCCGGGTGATTAGAAATTTCCCTACGGCGCGTGCTTTTTGCAATAGATTTTCGCATAGTTCGAGGTCGGCCAGGTCACGCTCCAAGGTCGGTGCCCGCAGCTCATTACGAGCCCGGCGCACCACGGTTTGTGCGAGACCTTGCGCCCTGGTTTCGGCGACCTTGAGCAAATCGCCTTTCACTCGGGTTCCAAGCAATTGGGCGGCTAGTTGGCAGCCCAGCAGCAGCGACCGCCCGCATCCTCTCCGCCGAGCGCGGTCTAGAAGGTAGTCCCAATCGAGATCAGGGTGCTTTTCGATGAACATTGCAAAGTCACTCAGCGATCTTAGATACCTCCAACCCTCCTTGGTCCCGTGGCCTGCTAAGAACAGAGCCAACTCGTTTCGGCCTAGCGAAGGTACCGCCCGACCCCCGACATAAACCTCCTCCAAATTATTCCAAATCTCTGCCGGCGAGATCGGAAACGGAGCATACGAAGAGGTGAAATCCCAATGCAGGTCAACCGCGAGCCTCGGGGCCTCTCGAACCAACGCAAACTGCCTCTGATATGCGAGAAACGCTCCCCGAAACACTGAGCTACCATGAACGGCATGGTAGCCGAGCGAACCTAGGGCGGCTTCAGTTTGCGCAACCTTCTTTTCATCGACGATTATGTCAATGTCGTTGCATTCCCTGAGTGATAGGTCTCCATACAATGCAGCGGCCAGCGAAGGCCCCTTAAACGTGGCGAACCTAATTGCTCCTTGCGAAAGTTGATCACTCACCTGAATTAGTTCACCGGCAAGATAGAGGCTACGCGCCTTCTGAAGCGGCAGAAAATCCAACAAAGATTGCTTTGTCGCCGATGGCACACCAATCCAGTCCAACTCTTGAAACGAACGAATTAATTGAGGTCTAACTCCGTGAGCTTCCGCAAGGTTCAATAAGTCGCTCCATTCGATATGGCCTCTAAGTGCGTTCGCAATCTGGCCGTGATCGCGCTTTGCGCGAACTATCGAGCAAAGCACGTCGAATTCTGGTGATCCACCCCCATTGGAGTGGTCCGACGTGGACCCCCATCGAAGATCGAGAAACTGTTCGGGTGCCATAGTCACTGCTTCATCCATTCTGTCGTAACAATATGGTCTCGCCCATGATTAGCACATCCATTCTGGTGCGGAGGAAGCAATCAAGCGCCTCCTTCGGCTCGCACACCACCGGTTCGTTCTCGTTGAACGAGGTGTTGAGCACAATAGGGATGCCGGTAAGATCGCGGTAAGACTCGATCAATCGGTGATAGCGCGGATTGGTGCGTCGATAGACCGTCTGCAGCCGGCCGGAGCCGTCGACATGAGTCACCGCGGGAATCAGCCGCCGCTTGTCTTCACGAATCTGGAAAACTTGCATCATGAAGGGGACGTCATCATCCTCCTCAAACCAATCCGTCACCGCTTCTGCGAGTACCGAGGGTGCGAACGGACGGAAGGATTCCCGCCGCTTGATCTTGGCATTGAGAATGGCCTTCACGTCGGCGCGACGTGGATCGCAGACGATCGAGCGATTGCCGAGCGCGCGCGGGCCCCATTCCATGCGGCCCTGAAACCAGCCGACGACCCTCCCCTCGGCGATTGCCACCGCCGCCCGACGGCACAGCTCTGCCTCGTCCGCAATATACTCCACCGAGCAGCCGGCCGCGTCGATCTCGGATTGCCGGGCGGCCATCAGCGCGTGGATATCGCCCGAACTGAATTGGGGACCCCAATAAGCGTGGTCCATTACGAACGACCGCGCGCCACCGACCTGGTGCCACAGTGCAAAGGCCGCACCGATCGCGCCGCCGGCATCGCCAGCTGCCGATTGTACATAAACCCTCCGGAACGGCGTCATCCGCCGCACTTTTCCGTTGGCAACCGAGTTCATGGCGCACCCGCCAGCGAGCGCCAGATCGGTGAGCCCGTAGCGTTTCTGCAGGGCGCCAATCAAGTGAAAGAATGCTTCTTCGTACATCGCTTGCACTGAGCGCGCGATGTCGCGATGCCGATCATCGAACGGATCGTTGGGTGCGCGACACGGTCCTAGCAACGCCTCCAGTGCGGGCGCGAACAGATCGCCAAATTCAGGTGATCCGTCCGTCCACTGATACGTCACCTGCTCCTTGTGGTGGCGAAAATAGGCGAGATCGAGTTCATATGGGCCATCGGGCTTGAGCCGCACGATTTTGCGCATCGCATCCATGAATGCCGGCTTGCCGTAGGGTGCAAGACCCATGACCTTGTACTCGTCGCCATAATGCGGAAAGCCGAGATACTGCGTCAGGGCCTGATAGAAGATGCCGAGCGAATGCGGAAAATACACCCGTCCGTCAATGGAGACGTCTTTCCCGTTGCCGACACCCCAGGCAGCACTTGAGAAATCTCCAAAGCCATCGACCGAGACTACGACGGCTTCCTCGAATGGCGACACGTGGAAGGCCGAGGCAAGATGTGCCAGATGATGCTCAATCTGGTGCACCTGGCCGTGGAGGTGCTGGCCGGAAAAGCTCGCGGCCATCAATTCCGAGATGCTTCCTCGAGCACGCCGGTTCTTGAGGCGGTTGAGCATGAGACCGAGTCTCGGGCGTTGCGTCACCAGATAGGCTAGCTTCCTCAGGAGATTGGCCCGGCTATCCTGATTGACCGCAACATGCTGAACATCGGACAGGGAGAGGCCTGCTTCCCGGAGGCAAAAGGCGATTGCCTTCGACGGAAAGCCAGCCCAATGCTTCACGCGGCGGAACCGCTCCTCTTCCGCCGCGGCAACAAGCTCGCCGTCCCGGACGAGCGCAGCCGCGGAATCGCCATGGAAGGCGTTGAGGCCGAGGATGATCATCGAGGGATTCTGGCTAGGGCGCCGGGACCGCCGCACAGGCCCTGCCGCTTTGTCCGAAACTTTTTCAGACGCCCCCGCCCGCCTCACCTGATTGCCGCGCTGAACGAGAGCCTCAAGCTTCTGCAATAAGGGACTGCATTCGCTTATTGCCATAGCGGGGCAGCCAAATCGGTCGTCTGCTCGAGGTCCGCGTATCGGCGCCCACTATTAAGTCGGGTCGGGGTCAGTGGATCGAAGGGCCTGATTGCGCAACTTTTCCTCGAGCACTATAAGCGATAGCGCAGCTTCGGCTACCATGCGCTGCAAGGCGTAAAAAATTCCCGCACGGCCGTTCAAAAGAAGACCCTTTCCAAACAGGCAGTAGAGAAAAACCGCTATGGGCATGAGCGGCGGCCTGAGCCGCAGCCAGCGGACCAGTCCACCTTTGTCCATGTGAAGATAATCGAACTCGCGTTGCATGTAGCGCGCTTGGCTGATCAGCCATTGTCCGGTTGCCTTCCAATCGTCATGGATGATTACGGCGCTGAGAGTCGCCACGGGACCATTTACGTCCCAAGCCTCGGTGTGTCCCTTATCGCGTACAGAAAAGCGTCCCTTGCGCAGCAGAACGGTATTCGCGGGATAGAGCGAAGACAACAGCTTGCGAGAGAAAATGGCGTAGTCGAACGAGACGCGATAGGCGCTAACGGGGGCGTCCGGGTCGAGCGCTGCAATCTCCGCCACGAGCGCATCGCTCACTTGGTAGTCTGCATCAAGGCGGAGGATCCAATCGGTGGCGATCTGTGTCTCCTCGACTGCATACCGCCACTGGTTTCCATGGCTATCGAAACTGCGCTTGAAAACGCGTACCTTGGGAAGGCTTGCTAGGATCGCCAGCGTCCCGTCCGTACTACCACTGTCGACGACGACAATGTCCTTGGCCCAGGCAAGGTGTGACAGAGTGCGGGCGATATTTTGTACCTCATTATGCGTCAGCAGAACCGGTGTTACATGGTCAAGCATACGACGATCCCTGGACACCTTCTTCGTTCCTGGCGTACATCGCTGGAGCTGACTGCGCACACCGAACGTTACGGCAACCGATGTCTCTTTTCTTCGGGTATCGCTATCGTGCTCCAAGTTGCGCGATTGACTATTTGCGCGTTCATCAACGGTTTTTCACCATCGAATAATCGGTATGACGCTGATGTCAAAAGTTTAGTAATTTCGTCAGTAGTGTTGGATCCCACTTCGCATACAATCAATGGTCGTACCTCATTCAGCATGCGGACCTGATTGCTCAGAACCTCAAGTTCGGCGCCCTCCACATCTATCTTGATGATATCTGGCATAGGTAATTTTGAGAGCAACCAGTCGAGATTGAACGCCGCGACCACGTGATGTTCCTCCAGCCCACCCATTTGAGTGCTACCGTATTCCGACAGCGCATTGGAAGCTCTTGACCGGGCCGCAATCGAGAGGGACCTCAGCGCAATCTCCGATGCAACCGCAATGGGAACAACCGTTATCCGCGCACTGGTAATCGGTTTCACCCGACTCGTTCTCCTGAGCAGTTGAGCAATCCACGCATCTGGTTCAAAGGCAATCACTTGGCCGCGATCGCCTGCACAAACAGCTGCCGCTAACGAAAATAGGCCAACATTGGCACCAATATCCCAAATGACATCATCCTTTCTGACCAGTGTATGAGCAACCGTCAGCAGCGGAGCATCAATATTGGCCATCGGTCTGAAAATGTAGCGAAGCCCTGCCGCCGGGGTAACGTAAAGAACTGCATTTTCAAATGCCGCCGGCAATCGGCGACGCAATACCAACCACCTTGTCGAGCACTCTAGAATGCGTCGTCCGCTAATCAAGCAATGTGATTCCGCTCGCGATCTCTACAATCTGAGGCTTCCGTACAAAGCTTCCATTCGGACGGCGATGCTCGTCCAAGAATAGTGGGCTATCGCGTGGCGTTGTCCGGCTTCCCCCATTGATCGGGCGAGGTCCACATCTGATGTCAGCCGGCAGATGGCGGCACCGAGTGGGATCGGGTCCCCAGGAACGACGAGGCCACCTCCAGACTCCCGCACGATATCGGCAGCGCCTACTTCCGGCGTTACGACCACCGGCACGCGACGCCGCATGGCTTCAAGCACGGTGTTGCCAAAATTCTCCGAATACGAAGTGAGCACGAAGACCCGCGCTGCAGCGAACAAATGCTCCTTTTCGGACCCGATGATGGTGCGCGGAAGGATGCGAATGCGGTCCGAAATTCGCAGGCTTGCCGCAAGCTTCGCCAGTCGCGGACAGAGGCCCTCGTCGTCGGTGCCCACGATGGCGAGTTTGGCTGCCCTGGTGGACGCAAACGCGCGTAAAAGCCGATCGAGTCCCTTTTTCCAGCTGATCCTCCCGAGAAACAAAACAAGCGGCTGCTCTGCGGCAATCGTCTTGACGTCTGCGGGGATTTCGCCATCGCAGGGCACTGGCTCGTCAACTCCATTCGGAATGACGGCCACCCGCGGCAATCGCCAGCCAAAGCGCTGGAGCTCCGCGGCTTCGAGTTGCGATGTCAAATGAACGGCAGCAGCTTGCTGGACGTTCGATATCTCGATCATCTTCATCCACGCTGATTTGGCAAGCCAGCTGCGCCGGCCGATCAGATCCCTGACCAGCATGCCTCTGGGCGAGAGTACGTAAGGAACGCCAGCTTTGCGCGCCGCACGCGCTGCCGCCCACGTCGGCCACAGAAAAACTGAATGAAGATGCAATGCGTCGAAGTAACCGATTTCGTTCTTTAGGGCGCGACCTAGCGCCGGCGCCCAATAAAGTCTTCTGAGCGAAGGACAAAAAAAATATTGGATCTTAACGCCATCCATATTAACGGGAAATCCGATTGGTACGGGACTGTTCCCCGGCCCGTCAATGTTCGTGGTAAAGACTTGGACTTCATGACCTCTTGCCGCCATCGCCTTGCAGAGCGAGTGAATCGCAAAGATTGGTCCTCCATAGCGCACAGCCGGCAAGTAGCTCGGGATGACGTGGAGGATCCGCATGAAGGTCCTATTCCGGGTTCGCGCCGGTCCTCTTCATCACCCCCCGCACTATCCAGCCGGGGACACGCGCTGGACGAAGAAGAAGGCGAGGACTCTACGGCTAGCGGATGCGCCGACGGCGGCGGCCAACGCCCCATGGTCCCAGTCGCTGGCGGAGCTCAAATGATGACGGTTCCTCGAACCGCGTCTTTTTCCGAAGGTGTCTGGTGTGGTCAAATCGAACCGCGCCTTTTGCCCACCGACTTCGCTTTAGCGGCCATGCCTCGACGCGCAGTAGAGCATTCGTGCAACCAAATCCAGACGCACGAGTTTGACGTAGGACGGCATTGCAGAGAATTCTCAATATTGAAACGCTATCGTCACACCTCGGTCGGAACTGGAGCCGTTTATAGATCGAGGCGAACTGCTACCGACCGACGCGCAATTCAGCGCGCCCCGCTTTCGTCTTCCGCCACCCCGCACGGGTAAAGTTTCTCCTCAAAGGATGGAACCTCGACATGGACAGCTGTCCCGTAAAACTCCCGGTGAAAAATCAGCATACGCGACAGGCGGAGAAGATTTCGCTGGGGACAATGAGCACCGAGGCCGCGTTCTGCTCTACCCAGTCCTTTAGGGCGAGAACCTCATCTTCGGTGTTCCTATTTTCGGTTCCAGCGTCCACCAATTTCGGTTGAGTTCGGTGCACGTTCAATTCCAGCCACCTCCGCGACCGCACATTGCGCTCTTTTCGATGTCCATAACAATTGCGCTTTTAGTCATCTCGTTTGATTAGGAAAGTCAAATCGTATACCCCAAAACCTGAAATGATGACGCGGCCCTTAATCTCGCGGCAGCGAATGATGAATCCCGAAGAAATAGCGCGTTGTTGCGAGACCTGTAACCGGCAGCTGGGTTAAGCACTCGCTGAAACGGGTCGTATTCGTATTGCGCAAAGCCAGCACTCAACAATAGCGCGATGTCAGCGGCCCTCTGACCTTCGGTGATCACTGCCTTGAGTAACGGTGAGTCGACCACAGCCCGCGCGCCTCGAAAGACGTCCGCTTCATAGCCCTCAACATCGACCTTGATCATGATGGGCGGAGTTAAGCCCGCGACGCGATCAAGTGTCAGCATCGCCACCCGTTGAGTTCGTCCTTCGTTTCCTTTTGTTACGTGATTGCATGTATCCAATCCCGTGGTGAACTCGACCTCGCCATCTTCGGCTCCTACGGCGGTCTGCTCTAACAGAACGCGTCCATCCAGGCCATTAAGATCGATGTTGCGCCGAAGCAGCGCCATCGTCTGCGGATCGGGTTCGAAAGCGATTGTTCTTGCCTTGCACACGCCTGAAGCGAGAAGCGTATAGCTGCCAATGTTTGCGCCGACATCCAGAAACAGATCATCGGGTCGGAGAAAATGCAACGTGAATGCCATGTCGGCAAATTCATGCAGGCCAGCGTAGATGTTGCCGGTCGCCCCCGTCATACCGCGGCGCGCAGCCAATCGAGTGCCGTCGACCCATGGAACGATGACCTCACGGCGCAAGCGGCTTTCGATCTGCCATCTGAAAAGGCGCACAAATCCCGCCGCACGATGATCTCGCGTCAGCGGATGATTACACAAGAAGCGAGCGATTTGCCGCAGTTGAACGAACATCGCTACAGGAGCTGATACCAAATCCATTGCTAACCCCAGTGCCCCCCGCGAATACGGTCTGCACTACATTTTACAGCATCACAGCGCAGTACTGGGGCGTGTCCGCGCCTGAGAGGTTTCGCTGCCAAAATTACGATTTGAATTGGCGTCTCGTTCCAAATAGAGGCTCTCAACGGCATCAATGGTTTTGCTAACATCGTACTTGGAAATGTGCGCTCTCAAGAGCTGCGAGGGCGGGGCATCTGTGACTGCTGCCACCATAGCGTGCTCCAAAGCGCTAATGTCTCCCACCGGATAGCAGAGATCCGGCCGGATCGGCTTGACAAGATCATCCGCACAACCGCAGGCGTCGCTCACAACGCACGGCAAGCCGCTGGCCATCGCCTCGTTGACAACCAGTCCCCAGGTTTCTTTGGCGTCACTTGGGAGAACCAGGCAATCGGCCGCGACATACGCTCGGTTGATCTCCGACTGGTTCAGGAAGCCGATAAAAGAGGCATTCGGTCCATGGTGACCTTTGGGCGCGGAGACAGGCGATTGGCTTAATGCATCGAAGCATGCATGGCAGGATTGCCTAAGCTCAGCCCCAAGCTCGCCCGTACCGACCCACAACAGATGTATTTTCTTTTCCCGAAGCGTACAGTGAAGGCGTTGCGCCGCCTGGATGATATCCAGCGGTCGTTTCTTAGCGACGAATTTTCCCGCAAAAAGAAAACAGAATGCGTCTGCTGGGATGCGCCATTCCGCACGAATTCGGTCACGTTCGCTGCGAGCGGCAGCGGCCGCGGTCGCAAATCGCGCATTGTCTACGCAATAGGGTGCGGAAACGAGCCGCCCCTCACTAATACCCTGTTCCAGGTAGAACTGTCGATTGGCCTCGCCGATGTACAGGAACCGGTCGACACGGCCAAGAAATTCGCGCAGCAGCGGGCGCTTGAATAGTCGGCCCATCCGGCCCGCGTTGCTGCGCGCGTTCGTTTCTCCTCGGAGCCATACCTCGGTACTGGTTTGTCGCGCTTCGAACACAGCCTGCCAATAGGCCGCCACCTGCCAGCCCTGGATCCAAAGCACGTCCACGCCCATTCCGCGCAGTGCGCTCCCAAGTCCGCGCTTAAGTCGCAGCCACCAAAACGAGTCCGACCGCTGGCCTTTATAGGTATCCAGGAACTCACTTTCGTAGCCGCCCAACAAATCGATATCCCACGAAAGCGACTTGCCAAACCCAGGGTCGAACCGCGCTTCCAGACCCTGGTCGCTCATGTAAAAGACCTTTAAAGGGATCTTTTTTCTAGCTGCCAGTCCTTTCCACACCGGGACCTGATACTGGATCGGATGAGTTGTCAGAACTGTAAGCACAACCCAATCTCAAATCCGGCTGCTAACTTCAATCTTAGGCCGGAATATCGAGGGAGGCTCTTCAAAGATCGCCAGCTGTCGGTCGCGCACCTCCCGTTCAACCAGTGCCGGAATAGCCAACAGAAAACCAAGCGTCCAGCTCAAGATCAACAATACGAAGAGGTCGCCATATGCTTGCGTGGCAACTGAGAACCCTGCCAGGTTGGCCACGAGAAAACTGAAAAGACCGAAGGAAAGTCGACCCATCCTTACCGAATGTCGCGATGCAGCTTGCATGATCCGCCAGAGATACCGGAAAAGCAAAATCGCAAACCAACCCATTACAAAAAGACCAGGTATCCCCAGCTCAAGTG
>Ga0318509_10000650_pt1 | contig 10725 bp, 9 predicted proteins | sample GRESIP084b2f22_FD_203477 | JGI IMG/M metagenome (GOLD analysis project Ga0318509, IMG submission 203477) | Tropical soil microbial communities from Luquillo Experimental Forest, Puerto Rico - GRE.SIPMG.084b2f22 | ecosystem: Environmental > Terrestrial > Soil > Tropical forest > Bulk soil...
GTCGTACCGTCCGCCGTCGCCGAACGTTTCGGTTCCCGAGTTGCCGCCCCAGAGGAGCACCGCGGTGCCGGTCCAGACGGCGCTGGCGTTGGCGCGCGGGCCGGGCGGGCCCGAGGACGAGACGGGGGACCACGCATCCGCGATCGGATCGTAGCGCGAGCCGTCGTTCAGGATCTGGCTGATCTGATTGTCGGCACCTCCCCAGACGAACATCCGGGTACCCGTCCACACGGCGGAAAACTGCGCGCGACCGAGGGGCGCTCCCGAAAGCGTCGTCGGAGACCACGAGTCGGTGACGGCGTCGTATCGCGAGCCGCTGGAGAAACACAGAAAGCCGTACAGGCCGCCCCACACGATGATCTGGTTTCCGGTCCAGACGACCGCGTGCTGGTAGCGCGCGACCGGCGGATTCGGTCCGGCGGGCCTCCAGCGGTTCTCCGACGGCGAGTAGCGGCCGCCGGTGTTCGACGGGAGACCCGTGAGGTCGCTGACACCATTGACCTCGCCTCCCCACACGACCATCTGGTCGCCGGTCCACACGGCGGCCGACAACGCATGCGGGGCCGGCGCGCCCACGAGAGAGATTGCGATCCACGAATCGGTGTCGGGCACGTAGCGCGCTCCGTCCCCGAAACGGGTCGTACCATCGTGCCCACCCCAGACGAGCATGCCGTACCCTACCGACCAGACCGACACGTGGTAGTAGCGCGGCGACGGTGCGCCCGCGGTCGCGACCGGAGTCCACGAGTCGGCTGCGGGGTCGTAGCGCGCGCCGCTTCCGAGCGCGTTCGTTCCGTCCGATCCGCCCCACACGATCATCTCGCGGCCGCTCCACACTGCGGTGTGTTCCATGCGGGCCGACGGGGCAGGGGAAAGCGCGGTCCGCGAGGACCGGCCCGCCGAAGTTCTCCCCTCCGAAGATCACCATACGGTCGCCCGCCCAGACCGCGGTGTGGTAAGCACGCGGCGTCGGCGTCGACGCGGTCACCGGGGTGACCGTCCAGGTGTCGGAGCCGGGATCGTACTGCGCGCCCGTCGCCAGGAAGTCGCGCGAATCGCGTCCGCCCCAGACGATCATCTTCGAGCCGGTCCACACAGCCGTATGGAGCCAGCGGCGCGACGGGGGGTTGACGCCCGAGATCGGCGACCACGCGTCCGCGACCGGATCGTAGCTCGCGCCGTCGCCGAACGACACCAGATTGCCCTGCCCGCCCCACACGATCATGCGGGTCCCGGTCCAGACCGCCGTGTGATCCCTCCGCGGGAGGGGGGCATTGGTGACGGACGTGGGCGTCCAGGTGTCGAGGATGGGGTCGTAGCGTCCGCCCGTGTTGACGTAGGGATCGCCGCCTCCCCACACGATCATCACGGATCCGGTCCAGACCGCCGTGTGCCCCTCGCGCGGCACGGGGGATCCGCCCAGGGCCGCGGCCTCCCAGCGGTCGTTCGGCACGCAGGCGGCGCCGCTCGCGCTCGTGGCTGCCGCCGGGCTTCCGAGCCGGACGGGGACGGGGACCTCGTCCCGGGCGACCGTCTTGACCGACGCAGGATCGAGCGACGCCGAGGCGCTCCTCAGGAACGCGTCCCACGCGCGCTGCATCTCATCGGTTTGCTCCGGCGCGGAGAGCGACCGACCGCGGAACCGGGGATCGGCGGCGAACATCGCGCGAGCCCAGCGGTCGACGAGGACCGGCCGTGCGAGGCATTCCTGGATCAGCACGGGATCGCGGCCGAGCGCATCGAAGATCTCCTGGAGGCGGTCGGGGAGCCGCGAGGCCGCCGCGATCCGATCCACCTCATGACGCAGGTCTTCGGAGGTGGGACCACCTCCCCAGAAACGCTGGAGCGCGGCGGACTCCACGAGGTAGCGCCGAACGCGATCCTCGATCACCGCGCGCGGCACCGCCTCATCGAACGCCCGCGTCGCCCCGACCTGGTGCGCGTAGTAGACGCGGAGGATCGCCTCCTCCGCGCGAGCTCGATCTTGGAACGTCAGCTCGCGTCCGTGTGCGAGCGTCGCGGTGAACAGAGCGAGCGTCGCAAAGACACCTCCGGAAAGAAGCGTTCTCATGGCGCAATCTCCACGGTGGTCTCCGTTTGACGTACGCCCAAGGGCGCGATCCGGCAAGCAACACTCGTCAGGGCAAGAGCGCCACCACGCGAGCCGGGGCTCCCGATCCGCCCCCGATCTTCATCGGAAGCGCCACGATCCACGCGCCCGTTTCCGGCACGTCTTCGAGGCCGGCGAGGTTCTCGAGCCCCGGCACCTGGGCGGCCGCGGCGATCCGGTGGACCAGGAATTCCTTCGACGGCCCGTGGTCGATGCTCGGGGTATCGACGCCGAGCGCGCCGACCTTCCGGCTCTGGACCAGAAGCGTCGCGGCCTCCGGTCCGTACGAGGGGAAGTGGAGGTGACTCGCATCTCCGGGGGTGTCGTCGCCGAAGGTGCTCTTGCGGTCCGGCCAACGCTTTCCCCACCCCGTTCGCAAGAGCACGATGGCGCCCTCCGGGATCTTGCCGTGCGCCGCTTCCCAGCGCGTGACGTCGTCGGGCGTGAGCCGGTAGTCGGGGTCCTTCGCCGCCTGGGCCGAGACGTCGATCACGACTCCTGCGGCCACGAGCTGGCGGACCGGGACCGCGTCGGCCGTGCGACCGATCTCCGAGAAGTGGATCGGCGCGTCCATGTGCGTGCCGCCGTGCTCGGGCTCGCAGAACGTGTTCGCCGCGTAGAAGTACCCGGCGTCGGTCTTTCCCCGGCTGACCGGGCTGAGGGTGAACGCGGATTTCGAGGTCGGCCAGTACAGCGTGTGCTCGTCGAACACGTGCGTGAGGTCGAGCATCCGGGCCCGCCCGGGGTCGATCGCGCCGGGGCGCGACGCGACCACAGCAGCGGCGCCTCGAATCTCGGAAAACGGCACGTCGAGGATCGTGTACTCGGTCCAGTCCTTGTAGTCGAAGTGCCACCACTCCCACGGGTAGACGAAGAATCCCTCGTGCTCCATCGCCGCGCGCAGGAGGTCGCGGCGGGCGCGCGCTTCGGGGCTTCCTCCCGCGTACGTCACGTACGATCGCTCCGACATCTCGTCGTACGCCCCGGGCATCTCGACCTCCCGGCCGGTCGCGAGGTCGTACAGCGAGAGATCGACCGCGCACCCGCGGTTGTGCTTCGATCCCTTCGCCGGGTCCGCGACGAAGACCTTCTTGTCCTGCGGCGTGAGGTCCCAGAACACCTTCGTCACCGACCAGGGCCGGTAGCCGTCGAACACGAGCAGGCCGTACCCGTCCTTCCGCAACGCGCGGTTCACGCGCACGAGCGCTTCCGCCGCGGGCCGCTGCAGGAACGCGCGCGCCTGCGTGTAGACCGGGCGCCCGACGAAGTTGTTCGCCGTGGCGTAGCGCACGTCGAGCCGGATCGTCGGATCGAGCGCCGTCAACTCCACGAGATCGGGAGGACGGAACACTCCGGCCTCGATCGGAGGGGCGTCGCTCGCGGCGGCGGCCGCTTGACCGAGCGCGATCGGAAGCGTTATGGCAAAGGCGCAAAGGAGGGGTTTCATGATCATGGTCACGGTCCTCCGGGGCGGTCCTTGACAGCCAGGAACGACCGCCCGTACGCTCGCAGTCAACCACGGGAATGGTCGAGGTCCGCATGCCGTCGTCCGGGAAAGCCGCGCCGGGGCTGTCTCTACCCGAAAGCCGTGTCGGCCGCGCGGGGATCCTCGTTCTCCTGACCGGCGTCTACGTTCTGGCCGGAAAAGCGGGCCTCGGCCTCGCGTACGTCCACCCGAGCGCCTCCGCCGTGTGGCCCCCCACCGCGATCGCCCTCGCGGCATTTCTCCTGCTGGGGCGTGGCGTCTGGCCCGCGATTCTCGTGGGGGCGTTCCTGGTCAACTTCACGACGTTCGGCACCGCGCTCACCTCTGCGGGAATCGCAGTCGGAAACACGCTGGAGGGTCTGATCGGCGCTCACCTCGCGAAACGCTTCGCGGGGGGCGCGCGCATGTTCGAGCGGGCGAGCGACATCGCGCGTTTCGTGGTCCTCACCGCGCTGCTCGCCACCACGGTGAGCGCGACGATCGGTGTCGCGACCCTCGAGGCCGCGGGCCGGGCGCCCTGGGCCGATGCCGCGCGGATCTGGTTCACCTGGTGGCTCGGTGACGCCACCGCCGCCGTGATCCTGTTTCCCGTGCTCGTGCTCGCCGCCGTCGAGGGACCGCCGCGGTGGACGGCGAGCAAGCTCGGCGAAGCGACGGCCCTGGCCGTCTGCATCGTCGCCGCCGGGTTCGTGGTATTCCACGGCGTCCTGCCCCAGGCGAAGCTCGTCCTGAGCTTCCCATTCCCTCTCTGGGCCGCGTTCCGGTTCGGTCGCCGCGAGACGGCGGCGTGCGTGTGCGTCCTCTCCGGCTTCGCTCTGTGGGGGACGCTGCTCGAGCTGGGGCCGTTCGCGAGCCCGTCGACGGGGGAATCGCTGCTCCTCCTCCAGGGGTACATGGGCGCGCTGTCGGTGATGATGCTCTCCATCGCCGCCGTCGTCGCCGACGGGCGGCGCGTGGAGCGCGAGCTCCGGACCGTGCGCGACGAGCTCGAGGGGACGGTCGAGGCGCGGACCGAGTCCCTCTTGCGTGCGGTCCTCGCTCTCGAGCAGGAGGTGTCCGACCGCAAGCGGGCCGAGGACGACCTGCGCGAGTCGGAGGCGCGCGTTCGCGGGCTGCTCGACGCGGTGCCCGACGCGATGATCGTGGTGAACGCCGCAGGCTCGATCATCGAGGTTTCCGCCCAGGCCGAGAGGATGTTCGGGTACCGGCGCAACGAGCTTTTCGGAAAACCCGTGGAGGCACTGGTTCCCGCGGCCTCCCGAAAGGCTCACGAGCACCATCGACTCGACTTCTCGGGCGATCCGCGCGCGCGCGCGATGGGCGAGGGGCTCGAGCTTCACGCCCGCCGCCGCGACGGCACCGAGTTCCCCGTGGAGATCAGCCTGAGTCCCGTGCGCATCGCCGAGGGCGTGCTCGTGATGGCGGCGGTCCGCGACATCACGGAGCGCAAGCAGGTCGAGGTCCGCATCCGGAAGCTCAACGTCGAGCTCGAGCGGCGCGTCCACGAGCGGACGGCGGCTCTCGAGCGCTCGAACGAGGCGCTCCGGCAGTTCGCCTACGCAGCGAGCCACGACCTGCGCGAGCCCGCGCGCACGATGCGGACCTACGCCGAGCTGCTCGAGCGCCGCTACCGGGGGCGCCTCGATCCCGACGCGGACGAGTTCCTCGGGTTCATCGTGGACGGCGCCGACTGGATGCATCAGCTCCTCCGGGGGCTGCTGGACTACTCGCGCGTCGAGATGCGCGAGCCCTGGAGCGCCGCGGTGCGGATGAACGCGGCCCTCGACCAGGCGCTGGGCAACCTGGGGGCGGCGATCGCCGAGACCGGCGCGCGGATCACGCGCGACCCGCTGCCCGAGGTCGTCGGGAACGACCTCCAGGTCGTGCAGCTGCTGCAGAACCTCGTCGGGAACTCGATCAAGTTCCGCCGGCCGGCGACCCCGCCGGAGGTCCACGTGTCGGTCTCCGAGCGCGAGACCCAATGGATCTTCGCGGTGAAGGACAACGGAATCGGGATCGAGCCGCGCCACGCCGAGCGGGTGTTCGCGCTGTTCCAGCGGCTGCACCCCCGCCAAGACTTTCCGGGCGCCGGGATGGGGCTGGCGATCTGCAGAAAGATCGTCGAGCTGCACGGGGGCCGAATCTGGGTCGAGCCGCGGTCCGAGGGAGGAGCGACGTTCCTGTTCAGCCTGCCGCGCGGTCCTCTGGGGACCGCGTGAACCGGCTCCGGTCGCGTCCGGCGCCCGTGGAGATCCTCCTCGTCGAGGACAACCGGCCGGACGCGCGCTTGATCGAGGAGATCCTGCGCCAGGGCCGTGTACCCAAGAACATCTCGGTCGTCACCGAGGGGGACGAGGCGCTCGCGTTCCTGCAGCGCCGGGGCGTGCACGCCGAGGCGCCGCGCCCCGCGCTGGTCGTGCTCGACCTGAACCTGCCGGGCCGGGATGGGAGGGAGCTGTTGCGGGAGATCAAGGGAGACCCGGCACTGCGCCGCATCCCCGTCGTCGTCCTCACCACCTCGGATGCCCCCGGCGACGTCCAGCAGGCCTACGACCTCCAGGCGAACGCCTACATCGTGAAGCCGGTTGGGCTGGATGCGTTCACGGAGGTCATCCTGGCCATCGAGCAGTTCTGGCTCGCGATCGCGCTCCACCCGGAGCCCGCATGAGCGCGCGGGCGGCCATGCTCGCCGCGGAGGACGCTGTATGGGCCCGATGATGCTTCCGACGCGTAAGCTCGACGTGCTCGTCGTCGAGGACAACGTGCCCGACGCCCGGTTCGTCCGCCTGGCCATGGGGCTCGTAACCGGTGTCGCGATCGAGGTCACCGAGGCCAAGAGGCTCGCCGACGCGCTCGAGGCGCTCGAGCAGCGCCCGTTCGACGTGGTGCTCCTCGACCTGGGGCTTCCCGACAGCCAAGGGCTCTCGACGTTCAGCCTCCTTCACTCGCGATTCCGGGATGTCCCGGTCGTGATCCTGAGCGGGCTCGCCGACGACACCACGATGTTCGACGCGGTGCGCCTCGGGGCCCAGGACTACCTGATCAAGGGGGATTTCGACGCGCAGCTCCTCGTGCGCGTCATGCGCCACGCCATCGAGCGGCACCGTCTGCTGATGCAGCTGTCGCGATCGCTCGGGTACGTGAAGAACCTGCTCCAGACCGTCGAGCGGGGTTCGGCGCTGAACGGCGACGCCGAGCTCGTCATGTGCGGCTGGTGCAAGCGGCTTCGCGGCCCGGCAGGGGAGTGGGAGGCGATCGAGGACTATCTCGCCGCGCGCGAGGAAGCGCAGCCGCACCACGAGACCTGTCCGGATTGCGTCCGAAAGCTCAAGGAAGAGGCGTCCGGCGAGGGTCTCGAGAGCCCGTAGCGCCTCGGGACATTCTGCTTTTCCCTGCCCTGGGGTATTCCCTTTCTTCTTGCTCGGCTCAGCCGCGGCGTTTCACGCTCGAGCGGCGCCGGCCGGCAGCCGGTGCTTCGAGAAACCTGCGCGCGAGCGGCTTCGGCGCGCGCGCGAGCCAGGCCTCGACGACCAGGTTCTCGAGCTCAGCGGCCGAGATCTTGTCGAGACGAACCAGGACGGCGGGATAGCCATCGAAATGCGGCGTCGTGAAGCAGGTCTTCGGACGCGCCGCGAGGCACGCGTCTTTCACGAGCAGGCTTTCCACGCGGACCGCGAGGATCGGTCCCTTGGGAGCCCGCGAGCCGAGCGCTTCGAGGTCGGACCGCCGGAGCGGCCGCTCCCAGGCGAACGACTTGTCGCGCACCTGCCACGCCGTGGTTCCCCACCAGATCTTCTCGGTGGTCTCGGGGAGCCCGAGCGCGATCCTGCGAACCTGCTTCCAGTCGGCCATACGCAAATTGTAGGTCGGGTGACGGGCGGTTGCTGAGGCATCAATCCGTTGTTCGCAAGAGGCTCGATGACACGGCGGGAAAGGACCGCGACACGCTCAGCGAACCGCACTGGACGACGGCACGCCGCCCCGGTACAGCTTCAAATCGGGAAAGCGCAGGGCGGTGAGCACGCCGCGCGAGATGGAATCGATTCCGTAAGTGCGATTCCGCAGCACGCGAGGCGCGGGCCAGCCCGTCGCATCGAGAATCGCGTCGTCGTGGTGCCCGTAGACGACCCGCTCCGAACCGCGGTAGTCGTCCGGAAAGTCCGGGTGTCCCCAGATAAGCAGGCCGCCGTCGGCATCGCTCGGCGGGGTGCCGTCGGGCCGGACGCCGCCATGCACGCAAATCACGTCGTCCGATCGATCGAAGTAGCGCATGCTCTGGAGCAGTACGATGTGCTCCGCCGGCACCTGGTCGAAGAAGAGATCGTAGGGCATCGCGATCTTCTCCTCGAAAAGCCGTGGGCCGATCTCTCCGAATAGGCGGCGCAGAACCGCGGCGGCGTCGGGAGCGTAGCTGGCGATCGTGCTGAAGGCCGAGCAGCTGAGAGCCCAGTGGTGCTGCGTCGGGTCGCGGAGGGAGTCGAGCAGCCACTGCTCGTGGTTTCCCATCAGGCAGATCACCTCGTGCCGGGACTCGCGCCGAAGGCGTGCAACGCGATCGAGGACCTGCTTGGAGTCGGGGCCGCGGTCGATCAGGTCCCCGAGGAAGACCAGACGGTCCCCGGGACCGAGATCGGGAAGGACCCTTTCCAGGAGATCCTCGAGCGCCGACGCATGGCCGTGAACGTCGCCGACCGCAATCGTCGCCACAGAAACTCCTCCCGGCCGGATTCCCGGTCCGTATGCTAATCGAGAGGGAGACATGCGGATTCTCGCGGCGGCGGACATCCACGGGATGGCGCGGGTCTACGACTGGCTCGAGGTGCAGACGCGCCGCCCGTTTCTCCTGCAAATTCACGGTCACGTGCACAGCGCCTTCGGGCGATCCGGCCGGCACTTGAACGTGGCGTCGGGAGGGGTGGCTCGGGCGATGATCGTCAATCTGACGACGCTCGAGTCCATCGTCGCCGGGCCGGACTGACCCGGAATCAATCCCGCCGGTTCTCCAGGCGCAGTCCCACCTCGCGCTCGGAGGCCGCTTCGGCGAGACGGCCCTGCCGCTCGAGAACGCGCGCGAGATTGCGATGCGCGGGGCCATGGCTCGGATTCAGCCGGATCGCCTCGCGCAAGTGTGCCGCCGCCTCGTCGAGGCGGTCCGCGAGCAGGAGCGCGACCCCCAGGTTGTACTCGGCCTCGACGAAGCCCCGCTGCAGCTCCGTCGCTCGCGTCAGCTCCGAGACGCCCTCGCCGGTCCTGCCCGTCTTCAAGTACGCCGTGCCGAGGTTGTAGCGCGCGGCCGGGTTGTCCGGATAGAGGCGCACCGTCTCCTCCATCAACGTGATCGCCTCGGCGGCCTTTCCCTGCGCCAGGAGGGTCTCGCCGAGGTTCAACCGCGGCTCGACGAGCGTCGGCTCGAGACGGATCGCCTCGCGGTAGAGCGCGACCCCCTCGTCGACCTGCCCGCGGCTGACCAAGATCTCTCCGAGGTTCGTCTGGGCCATCCACGCCGAAGGGTTCTTCGCGAGCGTGTCCCGCCAGAGCGTCTCGGCATCGCGGTAGATCCGGGCTTGCCGCCAGGTCAGGCTGGCGAGGATCGCCAGGATGAGCGAAGCGAGCGCTGGACCCGGCAGGCGAAATCGTTCCGCGGCGAGCGCGGCGGCGGCCGCGAAAAGCGCGATCAGCCCCGCGCTCGCGAGGTACTGGAAGTGATCGGCCACGAACGAGTACCGCATCGGGTAGACGTCGAAGAATCCGAGGGCGGGGACGAGCGTCCCGCCGAAGAAGAGGACCGCGACGAGGGGCCCCGAACCGATCCGCTTCCGCGCGAGCCAGAGCGCGGCGACGAGCGCGATGGCGGCAGCGACCGGAACGTACTGGAGCGGCGCCCCGGCGTCGAGATGCCAGCGCGGGTAGACGAAGATGAGAGGCCACGGGAAGACGAGCTTCCCTGCGTAGAACCAGACCGCGCGGCCGGCGATCAGGAATCGCTCCGCCGCGCCGAGATCCCACGCCTTTCCCGCGGCACCGACGTGGTGCTTCTCGATCCAGGCCGTCGCCAGGCCCGCGGCGGCGCCGGCGGCGAAGAGCGGAACGAGCGGGAGGACGTCACGGATCGCCAGCCGCCGTCGCTTCCACCACGTCACGAGGAGCACGGCCGCCGGGAACGACGCCGTGACCGTCTTGCTCAGGAGAGCCGCGACGTAGAGCAGCGATCCGAAGGCGTAGGAGGACCAGTGCCGGGGGGTCCCGGCGTCCGGCGGACCGTCACGGCCGCCGGTTCCGAGCTCGAGGAACCGGATGAAGCAGAGCGCCGCGCCGAGATAGAACGCCGTCGATAGGACGTTCTTAAGCTCGGTGACCCACGCGACCGACTCCACCTGCACCGGATGGACCGCGAACACGGCGGCCGCGAGCCACGCCGCGCGCACGCCGAGCCGCCGCAGCACGACGGAGAGCAAGAGGGCGTCGAGCGCGTGGATCGCGACGTTGACCAGGTGATATCCGGCCGCGTGTGATCCGAACAGACGGTATTCGGCCCAGAACGCCGTGTGGACCATCGGGTAGTACTGCGGCACCGACGAGGGATCGAGCCAGATGGAGCGGAGCGTCCGGCCGCCCGCGATCCAGTTGTTGTCGTCCCAGATCCAGCCCGCGCCCAGGACGGGAACGAGATAGGCCGCGAAGGTCAGCGCGACGAGCGCCGCCGCCCGCGTCGATCCCGTCCGGGGCCTCGCGGCGGCTACGCGAAGAACCGGCGCATCTCCTCGAGCTGTTGCCGCAGCGGCTTGGTCGCCACGCGCGCCGACAGCGGGTGGATGCTCGCCAGGCTGCGATCGCACGCCTGCGGGGCGGCGGTCGGGGTGATCCGGAGATTCAGGCCGTACGTCGCGTCGATCAGCTTCAGCAGCTCGAACTTGTCGACGATCTCGGGGGAGTGAACGTGGAAGATTCCTTTCGCGTGGAGCGAGTCGTCGAAGATCGTCTCGACGATCTCCGCGAGATACGTCGTCGCCACGCCGTTCCAGTGGTGGTTGGTGAAGCCGTTGACGGGTTTTCCGGCCTGGCTCCGGGCCCATTCGAGCAGCGAGCGTTTCTGGCCGCGCTCCTCGCCGATGATCGAGGTGCGCAGGAC
>Ga0318509_10000653_pt1 | contig 10704 bp, 11 predicted proteins | sample GRESIP084b2f22_FD_203477 | JGI IMG/M metagenome (GOLD analysis project Ga0318509, IMG submission 203477) | Tropical soil microbial communities from Luquillo Experimental Forest, Puerto Rico - GRE.SIPMG.084b2f22 | ecosystem: Environmental > Terrestrial > Soil > Tropical forest > Bulk soil...
GAGTCAGCTAGTTGAGCGCTCACCTGGTGACTGGATTCCGCAAGGGCCTGAGTGAGACTGGCTTCGTCGAGAACCAGAACGTCGCGATCGAATATCGCTGGGCCGACGGTCACTATGAGCGGCTGCCGGAGCTTGCCGCCGATCTCGCCAACCGCAAGGTCGCGGTCATCGCTGCGGCCTACTTCCCGGCGACAGTTGCGGCCAAAGCTGCAACGTCAACAATCCCGATCGTGTTCATCAGTGGCGTCGATCCGATCGCGGCCGGCCTTGTGGCCAGTCTGAACCGGCCCGGGGGCAATCTCACCGGAGTGAGCAATTTCAATACGAGTCTCACTGCAAAGCGCCTTGAGCTGCTGCACCAGGTCGTGCCCCGTGCCGAGACGATTGCTATTCTAGTAAATTCGACAAGCCCGGCGTCGCAGATCATCGAGGCCGAAGCACGGAGCGCCGCCCAGGCGCTTGGGCTGCGGGTGGATGTGCTGGGGGCCAGCACGGAACCCGAAATCGATGCGACGTTGGCAGCTGCCGCCCAGCGTGGCGCCGGCGCGTTGCTCGTCGCCGGAGATGCGTACTTCAACAGCCGTCGCGCGCAACTCATCGCGCCTGCAGCACGGTATAGAATTCCTGCGAATTACGATCGCAGGGAGATCGCGGTAGATGGTGGCCTGATGAGCTATGGGATGAACAATCTCGACTTCTATCGACAAGCCGGGATCTACACGGGCCAAATCCTCAAAGGTGCCAAGCCTGCCGATTTCCCAATCCAGCAGCCGACGAAGGTGGAGCTTATCCTCAACCTTAAAACCGCCAAGTCACTCGGCCTCGAACTGCCGACCTCGGTTCTATTGAGCGCCGACGAGGTGATCGAATGAGGCGGCGCGAGCTCATCTTGGCTTTCGGAGCAGCCGCGGTAATGCTCGCGCCGCTGCCGTTAAGCGCGCAGTCATCAAGCAAGGTCTGGCGCATCGGCGTGATGGAGACGACGTCGATGGCACTGAACGCTCCAAACTTCGACGCCTTTCGCCAAAGCCTGCGCGACCTCGGATACGTCGAGGGACAGAACCTCGTCATTGAGTATCGCTCCGCCGAAGGCCGCGGTGAGCGCTTTGCGGAACTCACCGCTGATTTGCTTCGATTGAACGTCGATGTGATCGTAACCAGAGGAACGCCAGCGGTCTTGGCGGCGAAGAAAGCCACGACGACGACACCCATCGTCATGGCGGCAATGGGCGAACCGCTGATGGTCGTCGCCAGTTTGGCGCATCCGGGCGGGAATATTACCGGATTGAGCGGCTATGCCACTGATCTTGAGGCGAAACGTGCCGAGGTCATCAAGGAATTGGTTCCGGGTGCCGTCCGAATCGCCGGCCTTTACAACATGGGCAACCCGGTCGTTCCACCGCAGTGGGACCAGCTGCAAGCTGCGGCACGAAAACTGGGGATGGAGCCGCAGCTGCTGGACATACGAAAGACCGAGGACATCGCGCCTGCATTCGATGACGCAATGCGACAACGTGCAGGTGCGCTCATGGTCTCGGTCGAGGCTCTTACCCAGGAGAATCGGACCCTCATCGCGCGGCTGGCGGCGAAGCATCGCCTGCCGGCAATCTACGTATCGAAAGAATACATCGATGCGGGCGGGCTGATCGCGTATGGGCCAAGTTATCCTGACCTCTATCGTAGTGCGGCCATCTACGTCGATAAAATTCTTCGAGGCGCCAGTCCCTCCAATCTTCCCGTAGAGCAGCCAACCAAATTCGAACTGATCATCAATCTCAAGGCCGCAAGGGCGATCGGCATCGAGGTGCCGATGACATTGTCGGTCCGCGCCGACGAGGTGATCGAGTGAAACGCCGCGAATTCATTACGCTGATCGGCGGCGCGGCTGCGGCGTGGCCGCTCGCGGCGCGCGCGCAGCAAGGCGAGCGGATGCGGCGCGTCGGGATTCTGATGCCGTTCCCCAAGGGGGATCCCGAATTCGAGGTCCGCGTTCGGGCATTTCGGCAGGAGCTCGCAAAACTCGGGTGGACCGACGGCGGCAACCTGCAATTCGACGAGCGCTGGACCGCCGATCACATGGATCGCGTTTGGGCTGAGGCGGCTAGTCTGATCGCGTCAAATCCGGACGCCGTGCTCGCCACAGGCGGGCGCGTCATTCCCGTATTGATGCAACTTTCGCGCTCGATCCCAATCGTCGTCCCGGGAGTGGGCGATCCGCTTGGCGTCGGTTGGGTGACAAGCCTGGCGCGGCCGGGCGGCAACGTCACTGGCTTTACGTTGTTCGAGATCTCGATCCTCAGCAAGTCGCTTGCGCTATTGAAGCAGATCGCGTCCGCCATCACTCGCGTTGCCCTGATCTACAACCCGGACAATCCCAATACCGTTTTCTACAGGCGGACCTTCGAGGCCGCCGCCGGTCCGCTTGCCGTCGAGCCTATTGCTGTTCCTATTCATGGACTTGCCGACATCGATCGTGCCCTCGCGAACTTGGTTGATCGAGCGGATGCTGGCGTTTTGTTTCCACCCGACGTCACGACCGTTGCCTTGCGCGACGAGATTGTCGGTTTGATCGCGCGGCGTCGTCTGCCGGCGATATATTCGGATCCTGGCTTCATGCGGGCCGGAGGTTTGGCGTCTTACGGGCCCGATCGCATCGACCTCTACCGCCGATCGGCCGGCTACGTTGACCGCATTCTGCGCGGCGAAAAGCCCGGCGATCTGCCGTTCCAGCAGCCGACCAAATATGAGCTCATCGTCAACCTGAAAGCCGCCAAGGCGCTCGGCCTTGAATTGTCGCCAACGCTGCTCGCGCTCGCCGACGAGGTGATCGAATGAAGCGCCGCGAGTTCATGGGTCTGGTTGCCGGCGCGGCGGCGTGGCCGTTGGCGGCACGCGCGCAGCAAGCGCGGACGCCAGTGCTCGGATTTCTCGGCAGCGCGGCAGAGGCGGACTATAAGAGGACAACGGCCGCCCTCCGCAGAGGCCTGAACGAGGCCGGTTATGTCGAGAAGCAGAATCTCTTGATCGATTATCGTTGGGCGGATTTTCAATACGAGAGGCTGCCCGCGCTCGCCGCCGAGCTCGTCAAACGTCCGGTCAACGCAATCTTTGCCACCGGCAGCGTGGTCTCGGCGCTTGCCGCCAAATCGGCGACGGCGACCATCCCGATCGTGTTCGCCAACGGCAGCGATCCGGTCCAATATGGGTTGGTCGCCAGCCTGAATCGGCCGGGCGGCAACGTCACCGGTATCAGCTTCATCAATAGCCAGCTTGGACCGAAACGCATTCAGCTGCTCCGGCTGCTGAATCCCAGGACTGCGGTCGTGGCCGTGCTGGTCAATCCCAAGAATCCGAACGTTGCCGATGCAAGAACCTTCGTGGCCGCCGGCCGCAGCATCGGGGTCGAGGTCGTCATCGTCAATGCCAGCACCGAACCGGAGATAAAGGAGGCATTCAATCGGGCGCTGGAGCAGCATGCCGATGCGTTGCTGATCCACGTCGATGCGCTGTTCAACGATGGAGCGGGACAGTCGCAGATCATTGCGCTCGCCGGGCAGCACCGACTACCCACGATGATGGCGAACGCCACCTTCCCGGCGCGAGGTGGGTTGATCAGCTATGGTGCGGACACCGCCGACTTGAACCGGCAGGCCGGCGTCTATGTGGCCCGCATTCTGCGCGGGGAAAAGCCGGCCGACCTGCCGGTCGTGCAGCCGACGAATTTCGCGCTGCGGGTCAATCTCAAGACCGCCAAGGTACTGGGACTTTCAATCCCGGAATCGTTCCTCTTGCTCGCCGACGAGGTGATCGAATGAGGCGACGCGAGTTCCTCACGCTGCTCGGCGGCGCGGCGGCGTGGCCGTTGGCGGCACGCGCGGAGCAATCGGCCCTGCCGCTGGTCGGATTCCTGCATCAGGGTTCCGCCGGCGCCAACGACAAGGTGGTGGGCGCATTTCTGCGCGGCCTACAAGGCGCCGGATACGAGGATCAGCGCAACGTACAGTTCGAGTTTCGTTGGGCCGACGGACACTACGACCGATTGGGGTCGCTGGCAGCCGATCTAGTTCGCCTCCGGCCCGCGGTGATCGCGGCAGCCCTCCTGCCGGCCGCCGAGGCCGCGAAGTCGGCCACCGCCACTATTCCGGTCGTCTTCGTCAGCGGCTCCGATCCAATCGAGACCGGGCTCGTGGCGAGCTTGAGTAGACCAACGAGCAATGTCACAGGGGTGAGCCTGTTCTCCGTCCCGCTGATCTCGAAACGGTTGGAGCTGCTGCACGAGCTGGTGCCCGGCGGGACCGCTGTTGCCGTTCTCGTGAATCCGAGCAATCCGAATGCCCGATCCAACGAGCTAGCAATCGAAAACGCCGCCGGAGTCATTGGACTCAAGCTCGCCTTTATGGGCGCCGCCGCCGAGCGCGAGTTTGCAGACGTCTTTGCGAACATCGCTCAGCAGCGCTTAGGCGCAGCGATCGTAAGCGCCGACGGATTGTTCGCCAGCCGACGCGAGCAGCTCGTAGCGCTGGCGGCGCGCCACAGCATTGCGACCATGTACTTTCAGCGCGAGTTCGTCGATGCTGGCGGACTGATCAGCTACGGCGCCAATTCACCTACTATGTACCAACAGGCTGGAAGCTATGTTGGTCGCATCCTCAAGGGCGCTCTGCCGAGCGATCTGCCGGTGATGCAGCCCATCAAGCTCGAATTGGTAATCAATCTTAAGACCGCGAAGGCGCTCGGCCTCGAAATTCCACCGACCTTGCTCGCCCGCGCCGACGAGGTGATCGAATGAAGCGCCGCGAGTTCATATCGCTGCTCGGCGGCGCGGCGGCCGCGCCTTCGTTGCTTTGGCCGCTTGCGGCACCCGCGCAGCAGCGCGAGCGCATGCGGCGCGTCGGCGTGCTCATCAATCTCACTCAAACCGATTCGGAAGGGCGCGCCCGCGACGAAGCCTTCGTGCAAGGGCTGCGGCAATTGGGTTGGACCGAGGGCGACAACCTGCAGATCGATCGTCGCTGGACTAAAGGTGACGCCGAGCGTGGTCGCCAATATGCGACGGAGCTGGTGGCACTTGCGCCCGACGTCATCCTGACCACCGGCAGCGCCGGGCTCATCCCCTTGTTGCAGGTAACCCGCACCATCCCAATCGTGTTCACCATCGTTCCCGACCCGGTCGGCGCCGGCTTCGTCGACAGCTTGGCCCGGCCAGGCGGCAATGCCACCGGGTTCGTTCAATTCGAATTCGGATTGAGCGGAAAATGGTTGGAGTTGCTCAAAGAGATCGCGCCTGGCGTCACGCGCGTGGCCGTGCTGCGGGAGCCGGGTCTGACCGCGGCAATCGCTCAGTTCGCCGCGCTGCAGGCGGTGGCACCGCCCTTCCGGGTCGAGCTCGTGCCGCTCAACTTCCGCAACGAGGGCGATATCGAACGCACAGTGGCCGCGTTCGTACGCTCCTCCACCGACGGAATGATCGTGACCTCCGGGCCATTAGCGGCTGTTCATCGAGCGGTGATCATCGCAACAGCGGCCCGTCACAAGCTGCCCACGGTCTATGTCTCGCGTTTCATGGCTCTCGACGGCGGCCTGATCTCCTACGGGCCGGACTTCCGCGACCAATACCGGCGCGCCGCCGGCTACGTCGATCGCATCCTCAAGGGCGAGAAACCCGCGGACCTTCCGGTGCAGGCTCCGACCAAGTACGAGCTGGTTATCAACCTCAAGACCGCCCGCGCGCTCGGCCTTGAAATCCCGGCCACGCTGCTCGCCCGCGCCGACGAGGTGATCGAATGAAGCGCCGCGAGTTCATATCGCTCGTCGGCGGCGCAGCAGCGTCGGCGTGGCCGCTCGCGGCGCTCGCGCAGCAGCCGGTCCGGACCTATCGTCTTGGCTTCTTTCTCCCGGTCGCAAAAGATGCACCGGCGATGATCGCCTTCTTCGACGAGTTACGCGTCCACGGCTTCGTCGAAGGCCAGAATCTCGCGATTATTCCAGGAGGTTTCCAGGCCGGTAACAACCAGATCGACGACCTGGTGCCGGCACTAATCAAGGCCGCACCCGATGCGATCATCGCCGGAGGCGATGTCATCCCGCGCGCGCTCCAGAACGCGACGCGGACAATTCCGATTGTGGTCATTACCGAGGACATGGTCGCGGCTGGGCTTGCGGCCTCGCTTGCCCGCCCGGGCGGCAATATCACCGGAATCAGCCTGATGTCGCCCGATCTTGACGGCAAACGGCAGGACATCTTGATCGAGGCGGTGCCCGGCACGCGCCGCATCGCAGCCCTCGCGGACTCCAATGTTGCGACATTGCGACACCTCCAAGCTCTGGAGGAAGCTGCACGGGCGCACGGAAAGGAGCTGTTGGTTGTTCGTGCTGCAAAAGCAGAAGAACTGGTGCCGGCGATGAACGATGTGAGCACGCGCGGCGCAGGTGCGCTCAACGTGCTGTCTTCGCCCATGCTGTTCCTCAACCGCCGCGTCATCATCGAGCGTGCCGCGGAATTGCGCTTGCCGTCGGTCTATCAATGGCCCGAAATGGCCGAAGAGGGAGGCTTGCTCGGCTATGGTCCGCGCTTCGTGGACGTTTTTCGTCAGCGCGCCCGAATGGTCGCCAAGATCCTCAGCGGCGCGAAACCGGCCGATCTGCCGGTCGAGCAGCCCACCACGTTCGAGCTAGTAATCAATCTCAAGACCGCTAAGGCGATTGGGCACGAGGTACCCGCCGGCCTCGTGCTCCGCGCCGACGAGGTGATCGAATGAAGCGCCGAGCTCCCGAACTCCGTTCGTCCCCGCGGAAGCGGGGACCCAGAGCCGCGGACCGTGGCGTCTGGATTCCCGCTTGCGCGGGAATGAGCGGGATAGGGCGGCGCCACTTCATCACGCTGCTCGGCGGCGCGGCAGCCGCGTGGCCGCTCGCGGCGCGTGCGCAGCAGAACGAGCGCATCCGGCGGATCGGCGTGCTGATCGCAAATGCCGAGAGCGATCCGGAAGGACAGGCCCGCGTCGCGGCGCTTCGCCAGGACCTTCAGAGGCTGGGTTGGACAGAGGGACGCAATATTCGGATCGACTATCGCTGGGGCGTCGGAGACCCTGATCGCGCGCGCGATTACGCCGCGGAGCTCGTGGCCCTGGCGCCGGACGTGATCGTGGCCAACGGCACACTGGCATCGACCGCGCTGCAGCGGGCAACTCGCAGCATCCCAGTCGTATTCGTAGTCGTTATCGACCCGGTAGGTTCCGGTTTGGTTCAGAGTCTTGCGCATCCCGGCGGAAACATCACTGGCTTTGCCACGTTCGAACCGGAAATCGGCGGCAAATGGCTGGAGTTGCTGACGGAGATCAGCCCCGGCCTGACGCGAGTAGCAGGCATTTTGGACCCCGCCTTTCTTGGATTTGCCACCGTATGGCGCGAAATCGAGAGCATCGCACCGAGATTTGGGCTGGGAGTCACGAAGGTAGTCCATCGGGATCCCGGCGATGATATCGAAGCCGCCGTTGCTGCATTCGCCCAAGACGCGGGCGGAGGCTTGATTGTGCTACCAACCCCAGCCAACAACATGTCTCGCGAGCGCATTATTTCTCTAGCCGTTCGCCACCGCCTACCCGCCGTCTATCCGTTCCGCCTTTACGCAACCGATGGCGGCTTGATGTCCTACGGATTTGACAGTTTTGACCTGTTCCGGCGAGGCGCGTCCTATGTCGACCGCATCCTCAAGGGTGAGAAGCCGGCCGATCTTCCGGTGCAGGCGCCGACGAAGTACGAGTTGGTGATCAACCTCAAGACCGCCAACGCGCTCGGCATCGAGGTGCCGTTGCAGCTCCAGCAACGTGCTGACGAGGTTATCGAATGAGCAGCCGCCGCAAGTTCATCGCGCTCATCGGCGGCGCGGCGGCGTGGCCGCTCGCGGCGCGCGCGCAGCAGGGCGAGCCGATGCGCCGCATCGGCGCGCTCATGAGCACCGCTGCGGACGATCCGGAAGGTCAGGCCCGGATCGCGGCGTTCCAGCAGGGCCTGCAGCAATTCGGCTGGACCATCGGTCGCAACGTGCGGATCGACAGCCGCTGGCCGGTGGGCGACTCCGAACGTACGCGCAGATATGCGGCGGAGCTGGTCGCGCTCGCGCCCGATGTCATCCTGGCGACTGGCAGCGCCGCGGCGGCACCGTTGCTGCAGGCGACCCGGACCGTGCCCGTTGTATTCGTCATTGTCCCCGACCCGGTTGGCGCCGGCTTCGTCAATAGCCTGGCGCGGCCGGGCGGCAACGCCACCGGATTTATCCAGTTCGAGTACGGCATCAGTGGGAAATGGCTGGAATTGCTCAAGCAGATCGCGCCCGGCGTAACGCGGGCGGCCATCCTGCGGGACCCGGCCATATCAGCCGGGATCGGCCAGTTCGGCGCCATCCAAGCCGTGGCGCCGTCCCTTGGAGTGGAGGCAAGCCCGATCAACGTGCGCGCCGCGGACGAGATCGAGCGCGCCGTTGCCGACTTCGCGCGCGCTCCCAATGGCGGCCTGATTATCACCGGGAGCGCGTTGGCAATCTTTCACCGCCATCTGATCATCGCGCTGGCAGCCAAACATCGATTGCCCGCGGTCTATTTCCAACGCACCCTTGTCGCCGACGGCGGCCTGATTTCGTACGGGGCTGATGTGCTCGACCAGTACCGGCGCGCTGCAAGCTACGTCGCCCGCATTCTCAAGGGCGAGAAGCCGGCCGACCTGCCGGTGCAGACGCCGACCAAGTACGAGCTGGTGATCAACCTCAAGACGGCGAAGGCGCTTGGCATCGAAATTCCGTCATCGGTGCTCGCCCGCGCCGACGAGGTGATCGAATGAGGCGGCGCGAGTTCATGACGGTGCTCGGCGGGGCCGCGGTGGCATGGCCGCTCGCCGCCCACGCGCAGCAACCAGGTAAAGTTTGGCGGATGGGATTTATCGCCCACGGACATGAAAGTTTTTATGACGCGTTGTTCGAGGGCCTGCGCGAATACGGGTACGAGGAGGGCCGCAACCTCATCGTTGAACGCCGGTATGCACAAGGCCAGGCCGAGCGCTTCAAGGAGTTCGCGGCGGAGATGGTTCGACTGAATGTCGACATCATCATCGTGGTCACGACGCCCGCGGCCCTTGCCGTCAAGAAGGCGACCACGACCATTCCGATCGTGCACCCGAACGCGATTGATCCGCTGAACACCGGTTTGATTGCCAGTCTTGCCCACCCCGGTGGGAATCTTACCGGAGGTGCGCAGTTGACCGCCGAAGTCAGCGCAAAACGCCTGGAAATACTAAAGAGAGTGGTACCGAGGCTGTCGCGCGTGGCGGCGCTCTGGAATCCGGCCAACCCCGCGCTCGTGTTTTCCTGGAAGAAGACGCAAGGTGCGGCGCGCGCGCTGGGAGTAACGCTTCAATCCCACGAGGTGCAAGGACCGAAGGACTTTGCGGCCGCTTTTGCCATGACCGCCGACGAGCGCCCCGACGCTCTCCTCGTCTTGCAGGATGCGGTGACCATGCAGCAGCGAAACGAGATCATCGACTTCGCGATACAGAAGCGGCTGCCGAGCATGTTTCAAGAGAAAGGGTGGGCAGTGGCTGGTGGTCTCATGTCCTACGGGGAGAACCTTCCTTCTATGTATCGGCGCGCCGCGTACTTCGTGGACAGGATTTTCAAAGGCGCAAAGCCCGCTGATCTACCCGTGGAACAAGCCACGAAGTTCGACATGGTCCTCAATCTCAAAACCGCGAAGGCGATCGGGTTGACGATCCCGGATTCGGTCCTCGTCCTCGCCGACGAGGTGATCGAGTGAGGCGCCGCGAGTTCATGACGCCCCAGGGCCCTGCCTTCGGCTCTCTGAGCAAGGCGCTCATAGTCCTCAGCGATCCGCAGCATCGCGACTTTAGTCTCCGCATCAGTCATTTGATTCGCGAGAATCCGCGCTTCTTCTGCGCGGGCGAGCCAGTGCTTTTGGTAGCGGCCAATCAGATGAATGAACGCCCGATTTCGCGGCTGTAGTCCGAGGCCCTAGTAAAATCGTTTCTTTACCTCCTGACTGATCCTCGCCAATTCGATATCCTGCAATCCCGCCCTGGCTGGGAGGGGATCGAATGCAATTGGATCATTGAAACGGCGCGAGTTCATGACCCCGCTCGGCGGCGCCGCGGTCGCGTGGCCGCTGGTGAGTTCCCTAAGAACATGAGATTCCCTGCGTGGCGACGCGCAGTCGCAGCGACGTGGCCTACGCCACGGAGTTTTCCGGTCATTGTGCTCATCGCGACCGCGATCCTTCTCGCAGGTTTGTACATCACCTATCGATTGGTCGATCCGCTGCCGCCTCGTCACTTCGTAATCGCTGCCGGCATAGCGGAGTCCGGGTATGACAACTTCGCCAAGCGCTATGCGCGGATACTGGCTCGCGACGGCGTCGACTTGGAGATCCGCAACACCGCCGGCGCGGTGGAAAACTTGGATCTGCTGCGCGACCCTGCCTCGAAGGTGCAGGCGGCGCTCATCACGCTCGGCTTTGCTCATCCCGGCGATGCGGACCATCTCGCTTCGCTGGGCGGGGTGTTCGATGCGCCGATATTCGTTTTCTACAAGAGCGCGGAGCGCCTCACGCAATTCGCTCAGCTCCGCGGCAAGCGCCTTGCCATCGGCACGGCGGGAACCAGCGTCCGCCCGCTGATCCTGCAGGTCCTCGAGGCCGGTGG
>Ga0318509_10000659_pt1 | contig 10662 bp, 3 predicted proteins | sample GRESIP084b2f22_FD_203477 | JGI IMG/M metagenome (GOLD analysis project Ga0318509, IMG submission 203477) | Tropical soil microbial communities from Luquillo Experimental Forest, Puerto Rico - GRE.SIPMG.084b2f22 | ecosystem: Environmental > Terrestrial > Soil > Tropical forest > Bulk soil...
TGACGCTGCAGTGACGCCGGTTGCGAAGACCTCCACGCTGACCGCGACGAAAACGACGACCAGTCAGACAAAGGCAACCTCGGCGACGGTGACGGAAACGGCGAGCGGCCGGACAAACGCAACCTTGGCTGAGGTCGATGAGGCCAGCGTGGTTGCGCTTAGCACTGCAGTCGCGGTCGCGGTTGCGCTCGACACCGCAGTTGCCGATCCAGGCAAAATGTCGAGTCTGACGATCAGCGGGGACGGTACCGCGGTTGACATCACCGGCACCGGCTCTGGATTGGACTCGTCTACAGTCAATTCTAGCGCAGCTCTCGGGTTCAGTCCTATTTCGCACGAAATGGCCGGAGCCCCCACCGATAAAGGGGCAGTCGAGGTCAGCAATGGCAAGCCGCAAACTGCAGACACCGTCTCAGAGACGGGGGCATTCAAGGTCGACGCCAAAGCCGCACCGCAGCTCGATGGTTCGGATGCGGGCAGTGCGCCCGTCATAACGGACGGCGCGAATGCTGACGCGATCAACGTGCCGGGGGACCACACCACAAAAACGGCCTGGCATGTTTCGGACGACGGCCGTGGCGGCAAGACCGCCCACGAGTCGCCCGTGTCCGCGACCAGCGAAGAGGCCTCGGCGCAGTCGACCTCATCGGATCACCACGTCATCGTGAGCGGCCCGCTCACTGAGACGTTGAGCGGTAACGGCGACCACTCCGCCTCGCCGTTCAAGCCGAACGCAGACCATGACGCGACCGTTGATCCGGGAATCAACCTCGACTCGATCCCCAAGAACCACCTGCTGCAGCACCCTGCCGATAACTTGATTCATATCCCCGCGCAGCACGACCATGGAGCTGACCCGGCCCATCCTCATGTTGACGGAAACCAATCCGCTAACGTCAAGTTCGCTGATGACGGCAATGCCCCTTCTGGGGCGCTCCCGTCCGATCCATCCGCTCTGACGGCGCTGCCGAGTGATCCGAGCGAGGCCCACGGACCGGCTGCGCGAGCCCTCGCACCCGGCGACGACACCGCGGTGCAGCCGACCCCAGCGGATAACGGCCATCACTGGGGCACCGATCCGGAAATCAAGTTCGCCTCCGTCCCTCAGAACAACCCGCCGGAGCACCCTGCCGATAACTCGCTGCATGCGCCCGCGCAGCAAGACGCACCTGCTGCGACCGATGGAACTCACCCGCTCCGTGGTCAAGTTGACGCCAGCGAATCGGCTAGCCCCAACTTTGCAGCTAACGGCAGCCCCCAGTCAGCCCACGCAACCGGCGAAGACACCTCGGTGCCGGTGGCCTTATTGGATAACGGCCATCACGGGGACGCCGATCCGAAAAACAACGACATCGCTAAGGACCCCCCGCCGCAGCACCCTGCCGATAACTCGTCTCATATGCAGCACGACGACGGCTCACTTGCTGCGACCGATGGAGCTCACCCGGGCCTTGGTCAAGTTGACGGCAGCGAATCGGCTAGCCCCAACTTTGCAGATAACGGCAGCCCCCAGTCAGCCCACGCAACCGGCGAAGACACCTCGGTGCCGGCGGCCTTAGCGGATAACGGCCATCACGGGGACGCCGATCCGAAAAACAACGACATCGCGAAGGACCTCCCGCCGCAGCACCCTGCCGATAACTCGTCTCATATGCAGCACGACGACGACGGCTCATCTGCTGCGAGCGATGGAACTCACCCGGGCCGTGGTCAAGTTGACGGCAGCGAATCGGCTAGCCCCAACTTTGCAGATAACGGCAGTCCCCAGTCAGCCCACGCAACCGGCGAAAGCCTCTCGGTGCCGTCGACCCCAGCGGATAACGGCCATCGCCCGATCACCGATCCGGACATCAATCTCGCCTCCATCGCTCCGAACCAGCCGCCGGAGCACCCTGCCGATCACTTGCCTCCTACGCCCGCGCAGCCCGACGATGGACCTCATCCGGCCGATCCTTCTGTTGACGTAAACGAAGTGTCTAGCTTCAAGTTCGCTGATAACGGCAGCGACCATGGCACGGGGCCCGATGGAGCTCACCCGGCCGATCCTCAAGTTGACCGAAACCAATTGAAGTTGGCTGATGACGGCAGCGACCATGGCACTGGACCCGATGGTGCTCACCCGGCCCATCCTCAAGTTGACGGAAACCAATCGGATAGCTTCAAGTTCGCCGATAGCGCCGACCATCCTGGCACGGTCACAAACGATCCGACTGCTGTGACGGCGCCGTCGAGTGACTCGACCGGGACGCATGGACCGGCCGCGCCAACCCTGGCCAAGACCGATGTCCCTGACGCGGGGATAAGCGCAGCGCCCGACCAATTCGTCTTCGTGGACAACACCGGTCACGGCCCGGTCACGGACCACAAAACGGATGTGGTCGAAATCGATCACACCGTGCCTGCCGACATCCAGCATCTTCTGGACACAGCGCACGAGACGAATGCGGTGAGCGCGCTAGACCCGAACCACGCCACCGCATCACAAGATATGACCAAGGTCCAGCCGCACCATCAGGGTGATTTTCATTTCGCTTAAGAGCAGCTTCGATGGGATTGGCATATCAAAGTAAGCATTAACCGGTTAACATAGCCGTTTGGGCAAGAGCCTCCTACGATGACATTCTGCGATCCGCCAGGCGATGATGGCGCTGTTGGCGGCTGCGCCCAAATGATGGGGGCTCCGCCTCCCCAGGCAATCGGCAAGATCCAGACGGCGACCGGCCCGGTCACCGTCATGGACGCGCGCGGCGCTGTCGCTCAAGTCAATGTCGGTGATCCTGTCTACCGGCACGACACGATCGAGACCGGAGCCGATGGCGCTGTGGGGATCACCTTCATCGATGGCACCGCGTTCAACCTGTCGAATAACGCCCGCATGGCGCTGAACGAATTCGTTTGCGACGGGACCTCGAATTCGGCCTTGTTTCGTCTCAGCAAAGGCGCCTTCTCTTTCATTAACGGCAAGGTAGCGAAGGCCGGTGGCCTCAGGATCGAAACCCCTTTCGCAAGGATCCGAGGTGCCGCGCAAGATGGCGGGATCGGCATCCTGACGCTGGCCGCACTAGCGTTCTCCACCATACGCGAGATCCAGGCTGCGAGCCGGTCCGATGCCTTCTTGGATGATGGCACCATAACGTACAAAGACTCGCCGCACGGCACATTTGAGATCACGACGAGAGATGGAAGGGTCATCGTGGCTGATGACCCGGGGGAAACAGTCGTCGTTGACCCAGCAGGGTCCGTGACCCGCATCCCAAATTCTTCTTCGCGAATGGCGGAGCTGCAGCAGGCCCAGCAGAACACGCTTGCCACCTTGTCGCTGGGAATACAGCAAGGCGCGGCGCCGGGCGGATCGAGTACACCTACTACTTTCGATAGTCCACAGCAGTTCCAACCAATCAAGTTTAGTCTTGAGGAGAATCACTCGGGGGCGGCCGTTGTCACCACTATTACTACCGCGACTAGCTCAGGGTTCACTGAAGTCCCCCAGCTCCAGGTCAAGCTGCCGCCACCGCCATCGCTGCCGACGATAGCGATCAATTCCATTCCCGCAACCGGACAAATCGGCATTGCCGCAGACAACCTTATCAATGCCAGCAAGGCTAATGCCGGGGTTGACATCACGGGCACCACGTCGGGGGTGGAGGACGGGCGGGTCGTCACGATCACCGTCGTCGATAGTTTCGGCCGCGTGGTTTACAGCAGTGCGGCCACGGTCACCAACGGCACCTGGTCAATTAACGTCAGCTCGACTGATGCCAAGCTTCTGGCCGACGGCACCTATACGGTGAAGGCGGACGTCTCGAATGCGGCCGGCACTCAGGCACAGGCCTTCCAGGCGGTCACGGTGGACGAGACTGCGCCGACGGTGACGGTGGCGGGGAGCTCACCGACGCTGAAGGCGGGTCAGACCGACACGATCACGTTCACATTCAGCGAGGCTGTGACGGGCTTCGACAACGCTAGCGTGAGCGTGACGGGGGGCACGCTGGGCGCGATCACGCAGGTGAACGACACGACCTATATGGCGGTGTTCACGCCGGCGGCGAACTTCCACGGTACGGGGTCGGTGCAGGTGGTGGCCGGCGGCTGGACAGATAAGGCCGGCAATCCGGGCCTCGTTCTCGCCAGCAACACGCTTTCGACCACGGAGGACACCGAACTGCCGACGGTGGCGGTGACGGGGAACTCACCGACGCTGAAGGCGGGTCAGACCGACACGATCACGTTCACATTCAGCGAGGCTGTGACGGGCTTCGACAACGCCGACGTGAGCGTGACGGGGGGCACGCTGGGCACGATCACGCAGGTGAACGCCACGACCTTTACGGCGGTGTTCACGCCGGCGGCGGGAGTGGATACCCAGACCGCCACGATTCAGGTGGTGGCGAGCGGCACCGGGACGTCGTCCTGGACGGATGCGCTCGGCAATCCGGGCCTCGCCAGCAACACGCTTTCGATCACGGAGGATACCAAGCCGCCGACGGTGACGATCAACAAGATCAGCCCGGACAGTGGCTCGAGCGCAAGCGACGGGGTCACTAACGTGGCGGTGGTGACGGTGAGCGGTACTACCGAGGCAAACAGCACGGTGAAGTTGTTTGACGGTGGGAACCAAGCCGGCACCGCGACCGCGGATAGCTCGGGTAACTGGAGTGTAACGAATGTAACGCTAAGCGAGGGTGTCAACAACCTGACGGCGACAGCGACCGATGCAGCCGGCAACGTCAGCGCCGTGTCGGCTACCTTCGTGGCGACGCTCGACCAAGACATCGGCGAGCAGCTAACCGTGAACCTCAGTGGACTAACAGGTGGCCATGCGGTGGAGGACCAGACCGTCACGGCCATTGTTACCGACGCGGACAACGATGTTCCAACCTCTGGCATCACATATGCTTGGCAGGTTTCGCACGATGGCGGGAACACGTGGTCGACCGTTGGTGGCAACACCCGGACCTACACGCCGGGCGAGGCCGATGAAGGCGGTCTGCTAAAGGTGCTGGTGTCCTTTACGGACGCGGCCGGCAATACAGAGAGTGGATCGAGCACTGTGGGCGTCTTGCCCTTGCTTACGATCGCGGACAATTCACTGTTGGTGAGTCCGAATGGTTCGGTGTTGCTAGGAATCAGCTTGACGCAGGAACCTACACCCGACGACGATCCGATATCAGTAACAATAAGTTTTCCCAGTAGCGGCGTGCATGACCCGACGATAGCGGCCGGCGACCACGCGACTGGCAATCCCCACACGAGTGGGGGCATCACTACCTACACGTTCAGCGTGGCCGACGTTAATAGCGGGCTCACATTCACCAACCACGGCGACCCGGTGGACACGTTGACGGTCAAGGAGGTCCTAAACGGGAATACCGTCGCCACCTCCCAAACCATTACGGTCACCGATCCCCCAGTCTCGGGCGGTGGCGCGATCGTCTCTGACCAGCCGGTGTCCGCAACCGGGGAAGATGCCTCGGTGCAGTCGACCCCAGACTCCGCCCTCCTTTTCAAGGACTTCGCTCAAAACTACGGCAATAACTTGCTTCATCCACCCGCGCAGCCCGAGAACGACGGCGTGCAGACAGTGACCGATGGAGCTCACCCGGCCCATCCTCATTCTGACGTAGCCCAATTTTCTGACTTCAAGTCCGCTGATGACGCCAGCGCCCATCTAGCCCATGCAACCGGCAAAGACACCTCGGTGCAGGCACCCCCAGCGGATAACGGCCATCACGCGAACGTCGATCCAGAAATCAACCTCGCCTCCATCGCTCCGAACCACCTCCCGGACCACCCTGCCGATAACTTGCCTCACATATCTGCGCAGCTCGACGCCAACGAATTACGTGCTGTGACCGATGGAGCTTACCCGGCTTATCCTCATTCTGACGTAAACCAATTGGCTAGCTTCAAGTTCGCTGATGACGGCAGCGCCCATCCTGGTATGGTCCCCTACGGTCTGCTTACTGTGACGCCGCTGTCGAGCGACTCGAGCGGGACTCATGGACCGACTGCGCTAGCCCTCGCAAACACTGCCAATGTCCCTGGCACGGTGCTAAGCGACGCAGCGCTCGACAAATTCATCTTCGCGGAAAACGTAGGTCACGACACGGTCGCGGGCCACAGACCGGATATGACCGAAATCGATCACACCGTACCTGCTGACATCCAGCATCTTCTGGGCACCGCGCACGAGACGAATATGGTGAGCACCCTCGACCCGAACCACACGATCGCACAAGATATGACCAAGGTCCTGCCGCACCATCAGAGTGACTTTCATTTCGCTTAAGAGAGCAATTTCGAGGGGATTGGTACATCAAGTGAGCATTAACCGGTTGCGGTAGCCGTTTGGACAAAAGGCTCCTGCGATGACATAATTGTCGCAGAGTGAGCTTTATCCTCGCAGAATTTGTTCTGTGCCTTAAGATCAAGGCAGCTTCATAGGCCTGTGGTCAGAACCATGCCGCCACGCCAAGTCAAAGGCCCGATCTATCCAGACCACTCGGAGCTCGCGGCCGCGTTAGCATCCTGTCGCGGCGCATTCATCGCGACCGGTCTGATCAGCGGCATGAGCAACGTTCTCATGCTCACCGGCGCGGTGTTCATGCTCGAAATCTACGATCGGGTGCTCCCCAGCCGTAGCGTGCCGACCCTCATCGGCATCGCAATCCTCGCCGGCGGCCTTTATGTCGTGCAAGGAATACTGGACTTGATTCGCACCCGCCTCTTGGTTCGCATTGGCAGCACGCTCGACGAAGCGGTCAGCGGACGGGTATTCGACACGATCTTGCGCCTGCCGATGAAGGTCGCAAAGCTCAACGATGGTCTACAGCCGCTGCGTGACCTCGACAGCGTGCGCTCCTTCCTATCCGGGTTGGGCCCGATCGCGCTGTTCGACCTTCCCTGGCTGCCTTTCTATATCGGCATTTGCTACCTGCTCCACCCCTGGCTGGGATACACCGCGCTCGGCGGCGCCCTTCTCCTCGTGGCGCTGACCCTGCTCACAGAGGTGCTCACGCGACGGCCGACCAAGGCCGCGGCCCGTTTTGCCGCCTCGCGGAGCGAACTCGCGCAAGCGGGACACCGAAATGCCGAAGCGATCGTCGCCATGGGGATGGTCGGCCGCATGGTACATCGCTGGGCGGAAGCCAACCGCCAATACATGGCCGGTCAATGGAGTGCAAGCGACGTCGTGGGGGGCCTTGGCGCCGTCTCGAAGGTGCTGCGCCTCCTCCTGCAGTCGGCCATGCTCGGCGTGGGCGCTTTTCTGGTGATCCACCAGGAGGCAACCGCCGGCATCATCATTGCCGGATCGATCTTGGCCGCGCGAGCGCTTGCCCCCGTCGATCTTGCCATCGCGCATTGGAAGGCGTTCGCCGCATGTCGGCAGAGCTGGCAACGTCTGAACAAGCTTCTCGCGCTGCTACCTGCACAGCAGATTCCCATGCTTCTTCCCGCACCGCGCGAAAAGCTCACGGTGGAGAGTGCGAGCACTGCCCCCCCTGCAAGCACCAAGCTGGTGTTGCAGGACGTATCGTTCAAGCTCGAGCGCGGCAGCGGTCTCGGTGTGATCGGCCCGACCGGCTCCGGCAAGTCATCGCTCGCACGCCTGCTGGTCGGCGTGTGGCAACCGGCTCGCGGGAAGGTCCGGCTCGATGGATGTACATTCGACCAGTGGTCGTCCGAGGTGCTTGGCACGCATATCGGCTACTTGCCGCAGGACGTCGAGCTGCTTGGCGGTACCGTGGCGCAGAACATCGCGCGTTTCGAACCCAAGGCGGACCCGAAAGCGATCGTCGCTGCTGCCAAGGCTGCCGGGGTGCACGACCTGATCATTGAGTTGGCTGAGGGATACGAGACGCAGGTCGGTGAACGCGGCGAAACTCTGTCGGCCGGACAGGCGCAACGGATCGCGCTTGCCCGCGCGCTTTACCGCGATCCGTTCCTGATCGTTCTCGACGAGCCAAATTCGAACTTGGACGCGGCGGGCGATGAAGCGTTGACGCGGGCGATCCTCGGGATACGGGCGCGCGGCGGTATTGTCGTCGTCATCGCACACCGGCCGAGTGCGATCGCCGGCGTCGATCTCCTACTGGTGCTAAAGCAGGGGCGCATGCAGGCTTTCGGCCCCAAGGATGAGATTCTGAGTAAGGTCCTGCAACGCGATGCTCCGGCACCGCGGCCGCTCAAAGTGGTATCTGACATAGGAGGCAGCGCTTCGTCATGAAGGTCACATCGGCCACGCGGCGCTCGATGCGTCGGCACCTCGTTGCCGCCATCGTGGTCGTCTCGGTCTTAGTCGTTGGCGTCGGCGGTTGGGCGGCAACGGCCGTGATCTCGGGGGCGGTTGTCGCCTCCGGATCCGTCGTCGTCGATTCGAATGTGAAGAAAGTTCAGCACCCAACTGGCGGCATCGTCGGCGAGCTTCGTGTGCGTGACGGAGATCGTGTGCACGCCGGCGACGTCGTCGTGCGCCTCGACGAAACCGTGACGCGCGCGAACCTGGCGATCGTCACCAAAGGCCTGGGCGAGATGATGGCGCGCAAGGCAAGACTTGAAAGCGAACGCGATGGGTTAGATGCGATCACTTTCCCCGCCCAACTACTTGCCGAGGCGGATGATCCCGACCGCGCAGCGGCGATCGATAGCGAACGCAAGCTTTTCAACTTGCGCAAAACGGCTCGCAGCGGCCAGAAGGCACAGCTGAGGGAGCGGATCGCCCAGCTTGGGGAGGAGATTACCGGTCTCGCCGCGCAGCAGAATTCGAAGGCCAAGGAGATCGCACTCATCGAGCGAGAGCTGGCAGGCGTGCGTGAGCTTTGGAAACAGAATCTCGTCCAGCTCACCCGCCTTACTGCGCTCGAGCGTGAAGCGGCCCGGCTCGATGGTGAACGCGGTCAATTGGTTGCGGCCTCGGCGCAAGCCAAAGGTAAGATTGCCGAGACTGCGTTGCAAATTCTTCAAATAGATCAAGATATCGCCAGCGACGTCGCCAAGGAATTGCGCGAGGTTGATGGCAAGATCGGCGAGCTCGTCGAGCGCAAAGTCGCGGCCGAGGATCAGCTCAAACGCACCGACATTCGCGCCCCACAGGACGGAACCGTCTTTCAATTGGCGGTTCACACGATCGGCGGCGTGATCACGGCCGGTGACCCGATCATGCTCATCGTGCCGGAGGCGGACAACCTTTCGGTCGAAGTGAAAGTCAATCCACAGGACATCGACCAGCTGCAGCCCAACCAAAAGGCCATACTGCGCTTCTCGGCATTCAACATACGGACCACGCCGGAGATCGAGGGAGTAGTTACGCGAATCTCCGCCGACACATCTACCGACCAACGCACCGGTCAGAGCTATTACACCGTTCGGATCGCGATGCCAGCGGATCAGATCGAGCGTTTAGGCGAGGTGAAGCTCTTGCCGGGCATGCCGGTCGAAGCGTTTATGCAGACTCGCGATAGAACGATGTTGTCCTATCTGATCAAGCCCCTGCACGATCAGTTCTTGCGAGCGTTCCGCGAGAAGTAAGTCAGCATGGGCACGCTGGCTTCCTGGGCGCGAAGCTTCGGTCTGACCCGAGCGATCTGCGTCTTGCTGGTGTTTGCGCTCGTTCCGCTGCGCATCCTTGACCCGGCGCCGCTAGAAGAAATCCGGCTGCGGACCTTCGACTTCTATCAGACCCTGCGCCCGCGTGAGACCGAGTCGCGGCCGGTCGTCATCGTCGACATCGACGAAGCGAGTCTGAAGGACATCGGCCAGTGGCCGTGGCCGCGCACGATCGTCGCCGATCTAGTCACACAGCTCACCGAGCTTGGCGCCGCGGCGATCGCGTTCGATGTTATTTTCGCCGAGCCGGACCGAATGTCGCCCAGCATCGCGGTGACGAGCTTCCGCAATCTGGACAACGACACGCGTAGCAAGCTGCGGAACCTGCCGAGCAACGACGAGGTCTTGGCGGAAGCGATCCAGCGCTCGCGCGTGGTGGTCGGTCAGGTGGGCTCAGCAACGCCGGTGCCGCGATCGCAGACCGAGGCCGCGCTGCAGACCGGCTTTGCGGTCAAGGGGCCGGACCCGACCCCCTTTCTCGTGACGTTCGCGGGACTGCTCCGCAACATCCCCGTGATCGAGCAGGCGGCGGCCGGGCGCGGCGTCTTTTCGATCCTGCCGGAGCGCGACGGGATTGTCCGCCGCGTGCCGATCATCATGCAGGCCCAGGGCGCGATGGTACCGTCGCTCTCGATCGAGCTGCTGCGCGTCGTGACGAATTCCGGTGCGATCCTCGTGCGCACCGACCAGGCCGGCGTGCAGAGCGTTGCCGTTCCCGGCCTGGAAGTGCCGACCGATCAGAACGGTCGCTTTTGGGTTCATTTCAATCGGCACGATCCCGCCCGTTACGTTTCGGCCAAGGATGTGCTGCAGGCGCGCGTGCCCCGCGACCGTGTTGAGGGCAAGCTCGTGCTCATCGGCACCTCCGCCGTCGGCCTGCTCGATGTCAAGACGACCCCAGTCGAGGCCGCCATGCCCGGGGTTGAGGTCCATGCTCAGGTCGTCGAAAGCGCGCTGACGAACTCGCTGTTGACCTATCCCAACTACGCGATCGGGGCCGAGTTGCTGGTAGCGGTGCTGGTGGGCCTTGCAATCATCGTAGCCGCGCCCATGCTC
>Ga0318509_10000662_pt1 | contig 10626 bp, 7 predicted proteins | sample GRESIP084b2f22_FD_203477 | JGI IMG/M metagenome (GOLD analysis project Ga0318509, IMG submission 203477) | Tropical soil microbial communities from Luquillo Experimental Forest, Puerto Rico - GRE.SIPMG.084b2f22 | ecosystem: Environmental > Terrestrial > Soil > Tropical forest > Bulk soil...
CATGACGCCGGGCAAATTCCGCCTCCACCGTCGGAAGCAGCGCTGTGAGCGCCGTTTCAGCGATGTCGGCGAGGACCTCACCCGCTTGCCGCCCATCGAGGGCGCGGCGCAACAGCTGAACTCCGACCTGAAACCGCCGCTCGCCGGCCCAGCGCCGCAACGCGTCGAGCGTCTCCTCGTAATCGCGCGCACCGCCGAGCACCTGGCCGAGATCGGCAGCGAATGCGTTCGGCCCGGGCGGCGGTGCGAAGAAGCCCTCGGTCAGTACCGCATCGAGAAGTGCCGGCCGTTGCGCAAGCTGCTCGGCTAGGCGTGGCGCCCCGGCCATGATCTCGGCGACTAGCTCCAGCAGTCCCGGGTTGGCATGAAACAGCGAGAACAACTGTACGCCGGCCGGTAAACGCGACAGAAACTGGTCGAACCGCAGCAGTGCGGTATCGGGATGGGGTGTGGCGCCGAAGATGCGCAGTAGTTGCGGAACGAGCTCGGTCAGGATCTCTCGCGCCCGTTGGCTGCGGGTTGCCCGCAGCCTGCCGTGGTGCCAACTGCGCACCAATGCGGCAACGGTCGCGGGCTCGGCAAAGCCGAGCCAAGAAAGGGTGCGTAAGGTCTCCGCATCGTCCTCGACCCCCGTGAACACCAGGTTGCCGGGACCCGAAAGGCTCGGGGCCTGCTCGAAGAGCTCAGCATAGTGTCTCTCGACCGAGCTGAGGTGGCGGAGAAGATCGGCGACAAACGCATCCGTCTGTGGATAGCCGAGAAAGACCCCGATCCGTGCGATTCCCGCGGGGTCAGGGGGAAGCATATGCGTCTGCGCGTCCTCGACCATCTGCAAGCGGTGCTCGAGACGGCGTAGAAACCGATAATTATCAATCAGCTCTGCAGCCGTCGCAGGATAAATGCGGCCGGTCGAGGCGAGGCGACGTAGCGCCTCGCAGGTCGAACCGGTTCGTAGTTCGCGCAACCGCCCGCCCCAGATCAATTGTTGGGTCTGTGCGAAGAATTCGATTTCGCGGATCCCGCCGCGTCCGGTTTTGATGTCGTGGCCCTCGACAGCGATTCGTCCGCCGCCGCGATAGGCGTTGATTTGACGTTTGATCGAGTGGATGTCCTGAATCGCGGCAAAATCGAGGCTTTTCCGCCAGATAAAGGGCTCTATCTCGCGCAGAAAATGCTGCCCGGCAACCCTGTCGCCAGCCACCGTACGAGCCTTGATTAGTGCGGCACGTTCCCAATTTTGACCAACGCTTTCATAATAGGCGAGCGCCGCCGCGACCGATAAGGTCAGCGGAGTGGACGCCGGGTCCGGGCGCAGCCGCAGATCCGTGCGAAAGACATAGCCGTCACTCGTTCGCTCGTCGAGAATGCGCCCGAGATCGCGCGCCATGCGAACGAACAAGGATTGAATGCCATCACGCGTGCTAATCCGTGCCCGCGTCGGGTCGTAAAGAAGGATCAGATCGATATCGCTGGAGTAATTGAGCTCGTACCCACCGAGCTTGCCCACGCCAAGGACGATCAGCCCGCTGTCGCGCTCCGGCTCGTCGATCGATGCAAGGCCGATGGAGCCTCCAGTCACTGCCTGACGCAGCAGATGGCGCAATGCAGCCCCGAGCGCCCCGTCGGCAAACCGGCTGAGGGCGGCGGTCTGCTGGTCGAGCGACCAGGCGCCGACCAGTTCAGCCACGGCGGCGACAAGTGCGACCCGGCGTTTGGCGACCCGCAAGCGCCGCATCAAAGCTGCCGTATCCTCGCCAAGATCTGCGGGTAGCTCGATGGCGTCGGCAATCTCGACGAAGAGCGGGTCGGCACCTTCCTCCACGAGGCGGGTCAGGAATGCCCACTCCTTGACTGCGGCATCGCTCAAAAACGGACTGTTGCCAAAGATCGACCTGAGCAGGCGTTTGCCGCGTGGGGTTGTGCTCCATCGGCGCGCCGCATCAAGCGCCGGGTCGCCTTGGGTGGGGGCGAGCGCCTCCTGCCAAGCCCCGAACCCGAGGGCGAGCCGGCGTTCGTCAGCCGGCTCGGGGAGCCCCTCACCATCGGGGGAGAGGTGAGATAAGAGCTTCATCTCACATGCCGATCCCGGGCGGGGAAACTGGCCGGTCAGAGGTCTTGGGTCAAGACGAGTTCGCGTCCCGGTCAGATGCCGGAAGACACGACGCAGAGCCCGATCACCCGGCTGCTCCGCGCAAGCGTTGCGGCTCGACTGCGGGGGTGCGGCGCAAGATGCATCGTTGTCTCGTATGGCTCGGCTCGTTCGCGGCGGCGCTGATCCTCATCATCGCGTTCAGCCTGTGGCGCCTGATACAAGGCCCGATCGAGCTCGATCGCCTGACCCCCTATGTCGAGGAAGCTTTCAACCGGTCGACTGATGGGCTGCAGATCGCAATATCGGGAGTGGGCTTCACCATCGACCGCCACAACCGTCAATTCGATCTGCGGCTCGAAGGCGTTCGCCTGTCACGCCCGGATGGCGAGCCGGTCGCCGCGTTTTCTGAGATGTCGGCAAGTTTCAGCCTCAGCTCGCTGCTGCGCGGTGATCTGGTCCCGACCCGGCTTGTCGTTGCGCATCCGGTCTTGCGTTTCATTCGCGACCAGCAAGGCAAGATCGGAATTCGTTTTGGCGATCAACACGCCGGCGAACCCGGTCTCGGGCCGGAGATCCTAGAGCAAGCAGTCGGTGCGCAAAAGCCGCAGGCGTCGCTCGGGTTGATGCGGCGAGTTGTGGTCCGCGATGCCACGCTTATTCTCGACGATGAAAGAACCGGGCACCATTGGCAGGCGGATCGCGTCGACGCCACGATGGAGCGCGATGCCGAGGGCATTGCTGGGGATTTATCGACGGGGCTCGCAGTCGGCACGCGAGCGCCAAAGCTCCACGCGAGGTATCGCTACTCTTCCTCCGGCAAGACGCTCGATCTGGCGCTCGAGGTTGGCGCGTTCGAACCCGCCGCCCTTGCCGCGCTCACCCCCGAACTGACACCCCTGGCCGCCGTCAACTTCCCGGTTTCCGGAACACTCGAGACACGGTTCAATCTTGGCCGGCTGACAACCGAGGGGGCACGCCTTGATCTCGGCTTCGGCGCGGGATCATTCAAAAGCGAGTTGTTGCCGGAGGGTGAGCTTGCGCTACGCCAGGGCGAGCTGCACGCCATCTATGCTCCCGAAACCGGTCAGCTACGCCTAGCCAAGCTCGATCTCGATCTAGGCGACGGCTCGGTTCTCACCATCAAAGGGAGCCTCGAGGCGGTCACTCCGGGACTGATCGCAGGAACCGATCCAGCGCCTTCCCACATCCCCGGCACACTCGGCATCGTGCTCGCCGATGTGCCCGTCGCGAAGTTCGCAACCCTGTGGCCGCCCACCCTGAGCCGCGGCGGTCGTCGTTGGGTGCTCGCCAATGTCCACGACGGCGTTCTCGACCAGGCGACCGTCCAGCTCGATCTCCAGGTCGATCCGACCGCACGTTCCGCTGATATTGTCTCGGCCCGCGGCTCGATGCGGTACCACGATCTGACGATCAACTACTTTAACGGGCTTGCCCCGGCGCGAAAGGTCAGCGGCACCGCCACGCTTGTAGACAAACGGCTTGAGTTCACGCCCACCGGAGGATCCGTAAAATCCGTCCAAATTACGGGCGGCTCGCTCGACATCAGCAACCTCGGCGCCCCCGTCGAATGGCAGACGATCGATCTCACGCTGGCCGGACCGATCCGGGATGTGCTCGAGGTTATCGACGTCAAGCCTTTGCGCTATGCCCATGATATCGGGGTCGATCCCGCACATGTCGCGGGGCGCACGGGTTTCAACCTCCATTTCAGGTTTCCGCTCCTCCGCAGTCTGAAATTCGACGATATCGAGTATGGCGTTCGGGCGACCCTGACCGGCGCTGCGATCACCGGAGCTGCAATCGACCGTGATCTGAGCGACGGCGTTTTTGCGATCGACATCAGTCGACCGGGTATGCACCTCCAAGGGAATGCGCGCTTCGACGATATTCCGATAACCATCGACGGCGGAGTGTTCTTCAGGCCGAAGGGCGGTGCCCGCGCTCGATACCGCGTCGCGCTGATGCTAGATGACCAGCATCGGCGCCGGCTCGCATTCGACTATTTACCCGACCGAATCAGCGGACCTATCGGCGTTGATCTGACGTATTCAGTCTTCGAGGCGGGCCGCGCCGAGGCCGATGTGCGGCTCGACCTCCGCGCAGCCAGCCTATCCGTTGCGGAGGTAGGTTGGAACAAGGGGCCCGATGTTCCGGGCACCGGGAGACTCGTGCTCGATTTCGCGAACGAGCAGATCACCCGGCTGCGCGAAATCGAGGTGAAGACTGCAGGCCTCTACGGGAAGTTCGGGATCAAGCTTACTCCCGACAGAGAGCGGATCGATCGTATTGACATCGAGCGGCTCGTCATCGGCGACGACGACATCGCGGGTCACGTTGCGCGCCGACCAGAGGGCGGCTGGCGCGTCGAGCTTCACGGCCCCAGGCTCGATCTGACCCATTGGTTGAATGACTCCGGGAACGACAGTCTGTCCCGGCGTTCCGCCACGGACCCGCCGCTGCTGATCGATGCGCGCCTGGGCCGTTTGACTCTCGGACCACGGCGGCGGGTTCGCGATCTATCGGCGCGACTGTTCCGCGAGGGCGACAACTGGCAGAGCGCACGGATCGACGCTCGATTTGTCAATGGCCACGAGCTCTCCTTGCGGTTCGGCAGCGAAGCCGAGAAACGAGGTGTCCGCTTCCTGTCTGACGACCTCGGCTCGACCTTGAGCCTTCTTGACGTCACCGAAAACATCGTCGGCGGGCGGGTCGCGATCACCGGCGAGGTTTTTGACGCGGCCGGCAAACGCGTCCTGCGCGGGCATGTCGACGGCGACGGCTACAACCTGATCCGGGCACCTGGCCTCGCCAAGGTTCTGTCGCTCACCTCGCTGAACGCGATCGGCAGCTTGCTCGCCGGATCGGGTATCCCGTTCACCACGTTGCACGGCGACTTCGCTTACAGCGAGGACCGTCTCGTCTTCGAAAATCTCCTCGCCTATGGCGGAGCGCTTGGCGTGACCGCCAACGGCCTGGTCGAATTGGGCCTGCACCGGCTCGATATTCAGGGTACCATCGTCCCTGCCTACATGCTGAACTCGATCATCGGCAATGTTCCGGTGCTCGGCTCATTGCTCCTCGGCGGCGAAGGACAAGGTCTGTTTGCCGCCAATTACCGCGCCACTGGCTCGGCCGCCGATCCTCAAATCTCGGTCAATCCGCTGAGCGCGCTCACCCCGGGCTTCCTTCGCCGGCTGTTCCAGCCCAACTTCGGTGTCCCGCCGCAAGTTCAGGAAGCGCCCGGAGCGCGCTGACGGGGATTGGGAAGCCGTCTCCGGCTTATCGATGGGCTGCGGGCCGCTGCTGAACGGCGGCTGACCGATGCCCACTCGACGGCGAGCGCGGCGACACCGGCTGCGCTGAAAGCCTTGCTTCAAAAACAACGAAAATCGCGATAGTGCCCTCGAAAAAACCAATTTCCTTCCGATAATTACAAATGTAATCGGATGGTTAGGCGCTAAACTCGAGGCCTAGTGGAACAACGAATTCGGCTCCGGATATCAACGGAATCCGCACTGCAGGCAGGGAGCGAAAACAACGAGAACGGCCGCGCTTGTGCGGCCTCCGGCTTGCCCCAAACCACCCACCGAGGCAAGCCTCAACGCGCTTGCAGGAAGGAGCGAGGTGCTAAACGGTGCGTACCAGCACGTGCCGCTTGCGGCCAGCGCTGAGCTTCAGCATCCCGCGAGGATCGAAGTCGACCAGCGTGATGAGCCTTGTCTCGGTCTCGACCACCCTATCGTTGATGCGCGCACCGCCACCCCGGATCAGCCGTCGCGCCTCGCTATTGGAAGCGGCCAGCCCGGTGAGGCTGAACAGCTCTAGTGCCGGGATTCCGCGGGCGAGTTGGTCGCGCGGCAACGCGATCTGCGGCAGTTCGCTGCCGCTCCCTCCGGTCTCGAAAACAGCGTAGGCAGTCTCGGCTGCCGCTTCCGCCGCATCGCGGTCATGACAGAGCGCGGTTGCTTCGGTCGCTAGAGCCTTTTTTGCCTCGTTGAGCTCGCTGCCCTCGAGCCGCTCAAGCCGTAGGATCTCATCGCTAGGAAGTTCAGTAAAAAGGCGCAGGAACCGGCCGACATCGGCATCCTCGGTATTGCGCCAGAATTGCCAGTATTCGTAGGCCGACAGCTTCTCGGGGTTGAGCCAGACGGCACCGCCGACGCTCTTTCCCATCTTGACGCCGGATGCGGTCGCAATCAGCGGCGTTGTCAGACCCAAAAGCGTCCGTCCGTAGATCCGCCGGGCGAGCTCGACGCCGCCGACGATATTGCCCCATTGGTCGGAGCCGCCGATCTGCAGCTCGCAGCCAAAGCGCCGCGCCAGCTCAAGAAAGTCGTAGGCCTGGAGGATCGGATAGTTGAATTCGAGAAAGCTGAGTGGCTGGTCGCGCTGGAGCCTCAGCCTTGCGCTATCCTGGGTCAGCATCCGGTTGACCGAGAAATGACGCCCGACCTCGCGCAGCAGCGGAATATAGCGGAGTTCGTCGAGCCAATCGGCATTGTTGACCATAATGGCGTCGTTCGGGCCGTCGCCGAAATCGATGAACTTGGCGAAGACCGTGCGGATTCCTGCCATGTTGCGGGCGATCTGCGCATTGTCGAGCAACTGCCGCGCCTCGTCCTTGCCGGAGGGATCGCCGATCCGTGTGGTGCCGCCACCCATTAGCACGATCGGCTTGTGTCCGCATTTCTGGAACAGCCGCAACAACATGATGCCAACCAGGTTACCGACGTGCAGACTGTCGGCCGTGCAGTCATAGCCGAGATATGCGATGACCCGCCCGGCGCGGAGCCGCTCATCCAGCGACTCGAAATCGGTGCACTGATGGACAAAGCCGCGCTCGATTGCGGTCGAAAGAAATGTAGAGCAAGGCGTTGACATGGCTGTGTCATCTAACACAGACGCCGATACGGTACCAGATCACTCCCAGCATCTCTGGCGCGCGCTCGGGCTGATGAGCGGTACTTCGCTCGACGGCATCGACGTTGCGATGATCGAGACCGATGGTAAGAAGCGTGTGGTTCCCGGGCCCGCGCTGACGATCTCTTACCAGGAGGGATTTCGCGAAAGGCTGCGTTCGGTTCTCGGCGGTATCGGCCCGGTTGCCGAGGTCGAAGGGGAGCTGACTCGCCTTCACGCCGATGCGGTCGAGCAATTTGTCACGCGCCATCCCAAAACGCATATCGACATCATCGGCTTGCATGGTCACACCATCCTGCATCGCCCGGCCGAGCGGCGTACTTGGCAATTGGGCGACGGGGCGCTGCTGGCACAGCTTCTCGGTCTCGACGTCGTCGCCGATTTCCGCTCAACCGATGTCGCCGAGGGCGGCGAAGGGGCGCCACTCGCCCCGTTGTTCCACGCCGCTCTCGCGGCAGCGCTGCCGAAGCCGCTCGCGATCCTCAACATCGGCGGGGTCGCCAATGTCACCTGGATCAGCGAGGCAGCTGAGATCATCGCCTTCGACACCGGACCCGGCAATGCGCTGATCGACGACTGGGTGCGGCGCCACACCGGTGCTTCTGCAGACACCGACGGTGCATTCGCGCGTGCCGGGCACGCCTCAGCGGCGCATGTCACGCGATTTCTCGGAGTCCCCTTCTTCACGCGCCCGCCGCCAAAATCGCTTGATCGTGACGATTTCAGTGAAATCATACCCCAGGGCCTTTCGTTCGAGGATGGCGCCGCCACGCTTACAGAGATGACCGCCGCTGCTGTCGCGGCCGCGGTTCGACATTTCCCCACGCCGGTGCGCGATTGGCTCGTATGCGGCGGAGGGCGGCTCAATCCAGCGCTGATGGAAGCGTTGCGCCGCCGGCTTGGCACCTCTGTGCGCCGAGTGGAAGAAGTTGGCTGGAACGGCGATGCGCTCGAGGCGCAGGCCTTCGCCTATCTGGCGGTTCGTTCGGTTCGGGGGCTGCCGCTCTCTCTGCCCTCGACGACCGGCGTTGCCCGGCCGACATCCGGGGGTCGTCTGTTCACAAGCTCCCGCTGACGCGGGTCAATATTCAATGAGTGACGAGACGGCGTTCGACGGCGGCCGCCTTGATTGCTTTTTGCAGTTTTTCGAAGGCGCGTACTTCGATCTGGCGCACCCGCTCGCGCGAGATGCTGTATTGCTGGGACAGATCCTCAAGGGTCGTCGGATTGTCGCGCAGTCGTCGCTCGGTCAGGATATGGCGCTCGCGGTCGTTCAGATGTGTCATCGCTTTTTCGAGCAGATCCCGACGCAACCCGAGTTCTTGCCGCTCACCGAGCCGGGTTTCCTGGCTCTCGCTTTCGTCGACAAGCCAATCCTGCCACTCGCCCTCGCTGTCGCTTCTGAGCGGCGCGTTGAGCGAATGATCCGGGCTAGCCAATCTGCGGTTCATGCTGATGACATCGGCCTCGGGGACATCGAGCTCGGTGGCGATCTTCCTTAAGTTTTCCGGAGAGAGGTCGCCCTCTTCCATCGCCTGGAGCTGACCTTTCAGTTTACGCAAATTGAAAAACAGCTTCTTCTGTGCCGCGGTGGTGCCCATTTTGACGAGCGACCAGGAGTGCAGGATGTATTCTTGGATCGCGGCGCGGATCCACCACATCGCGTAGGTCGCCAGACGGAAGCCGCGATCCGGGTCGAAGCGCTTGACCGCCTGCATCATGCCGACATTGCCTTCGGAAATCAGCTCCGAGAGCGGGAGGCCGTAGCCGCGATACCCCATCGCGATCTTGGCGACGAGCCGCAAATGGCTGGTGACCAGACGATGAGCCGCCTCAGGGTCCGCATGTTCCTTCCAGCGCTTGGCGAGCATGTACTCCTGCTCGAGCTCCAGCATCGGAAATTTGCGAATTTCCTGAAGATACCGTGTCAGGTTTCCTTCCGAGGAGATGGAAGGCACCGAAAGGGTGGCCATAGCCGATGATCACTCCGAGTTGCGACAGGCAAACGCCGTAGGGGGGCGCTTCGATCCCACCCGAAAACCTGCCTGGTACCCTACTGAAATAGTCGGATTTTGTCCAGTTTAAAGTTGCTCTAAATTAGCTACTAGTTCGCGAAGATCAGCGGGTAGTGGGCTGTTGAAATTTAGACGACCACAGCCCGCCGGGTGTACGAAGCCGAGCAAACGCGCATGCAGAGCTTGACGCGGAAACGTCGCGATCTGGGCCCCAACCTCACCACTGCGCGCGACGCTGCGTCCGGCGCGCGTGCCGTAAACCGGATCGCCGATCAGCGGGTGTCCGCGATGGGCAAGATGTACCCGAATCTGATGCGTTCGGCCGGTGGCAAGACGGCATTCAATGAGTGCTGCCCGAGAGTGGAATGAGCGCTCGACGCGATAATGCGTAATTGCCGACTTTCCCCTGCCCTCGCGGACAATAGTCATCTTTTTGCGGTTTACGGTGCTGCGGCCGATGTTCCCAGCGATCTCTCCCGCGAGTGGTGTTGGCACACCCCAAACGATTGCGGTGTACGAGCGGTCTACTCGACGCAGCATAAAATCGCGCGAAAGCGTACGATGCGCGGCCTCGGTCTTGGCGATGACCATCAGCCCGCTCGTGTCCTTGTCGAGGCGATGGACAATCCCCGGTCGTCGAACCCCGCCGATCCCCGACAGGCTCGCGCCGCAATGGCTGATCAGGGCGTTGACGAGCGTCCCATCCGGGTTTCCCGGCGCCGGGTGGACAACCAGCCCTGCGGGTTTGTCGACGACAATCAGATGTCTATCCTCGAAGCGGATATCCAGTGGAATCGGCTGCGCAATTGGCACCGCGTCTGTAACATCGGGAAGAAATACGACGAAATTCTGGCCGCCGCGGATCCGCAGCGCCGGGTCGCACTGCGCTACCCCTTCGCATGTCACGTGGCCGGCATGGATCAGCCGTTTGAGCCGGCTGCGCGAGAGGGCTGGAAGATAGCGCGCGAGCGCGCGATCAAGACGCTGGCCTGCCTGGTCGGCGCCGGCAAAGACGCTCGCGGTGGTGCCACTGGGCGGGGCAGGTTCGGCTCTCACGACCGGGCATTTTTTGTCGCAAACAGGCAAAGGGGTCTATCCGGACCGAGACCAATGCGCGCTCTCAAGGTATTAGTCGCGGTGATGGGGGTCATGCTAATCGGCGGTTTCGCGCTTTTCGTTGGGGTCGTCGTCGGCAGGTTGTCACGCAGCGGCACCGCCCCTCGTTCGTTCGCCGCCACCACCATTATCGACATCCCGCGCGACGCTCGGATCGGAAGGATGACTGCCGGGACGGACCGCCTAGTCCTGGAATTGGTCCTGCCGGAAGGCGTGCACCAACTCGTTGTCTTCGATTTGGCAACGGGTGCACGCCTGGGCACGATCGAGTTGCGTGCGCCGCCCTGACTTCTGCCGATCTTCCGGCGATTCGGCGTCGTGCGCCAATTCCACAGCCACGATCTGGCCGGCGCTTGTCGGTTTTGCGCCGTCGCGCGACCAATCGTGCGAGCCGCGAATAGTCATCTTGAAAGCCGCGCCGAATACTCCGAACTTGTCGTCGACACATACATTGGTCTAGCG
>Ga0318509_10000710_pt1 | contig 10419 bp, 16 predicted proteins | sample GRESIP084b2f22_FD_203477 | JGI IMG/M metagenome (GOLD analysis project Ga0318509, IMG submission 203477) | Tropical soil microbial communities from Luquillo Experimental Forest, Puerto Rico - GRE.SIPMG.084b2f22 | ecosystem: Environmental > Terrestrial > Soil > Tropical forest > Bulk soil...
ATCCCAAAACCTGACGCCATGGGATCTGTCTCGCAGAAACGTTGCCATCTATTTCCTGGTCGCTCTCCACTTCCGAGTGCCCAAAAGAGACTATGCGTCCTGCCCGGTCGACACGGCTTCCATTGAATGCCTGATGCTGCGCGATAGCCTCGTCTTTGATCTTGATTGCTCTTGAAGATGCCGCAACTGACGCTCTCGTTTGACATTGCTTCGCAAGGTTCCTGAATGACGCATCGTCGACTTCCTGCCCGGAAGCCCCAGAGGTCAAAATCATGAACATGGCCAACGGGCAGACGATTCTCAGCGGCAGCATACGATCTTCCTCCGGCCTCGCGACGATCACGCTTGCAGGCGCGTAGTATTACTGGAGGCTGGGGAAAAATGATGGCGTCGCAGAGAGTTGGAGCGGGCGAAGGGAATCGAACCCTCGACATACAGCTTGGGAAGCGGTGTGTCTGCGCTAAAGCCCGCTTAAATCCGCTCTTGCTAATTGCGGAAGTGCCCGTAAATATTAACCGATGTTTAGCCGCTGGTTAGCCCGTGTTAGACCAGCGTCCTGTTAGCCCCAGCGTTAGCCGCAGTAGTTTTGATGGCCCGCAAATCGCTGTCCGAGCTTGGCGTGCGCGCTTTGAAGCCGCGCGCCGCGCGCTACGCGTATCCGGATCCCGAACTGGCTGGGCACTTTGTGCGCGTGCAACCGAGCGGCGCCAAGAGTTATTGCGCGGTCGCCCGCAATCCCGCCGGGAAACAGATCTGGACCACGATCGACTCGACCGATCGGATGAAAATCAAGATGGCGCGCGAGATGGCGCGCGAGATCATCCGGCGGGTCCGCGACGGTCTGCCAGCCATCGAGGCCAAAGGCGAGACGTTTGGTAGCGTGGTCGAGGACTGGCGGAAACGCCACGTGCAAAAGAACAAGCTGCGCAGCGCTTACGAGATCAATCGCCTACTCGACCGCCACGTTTTGCCGGTATGGCGCGACCGCGAATTCGTCGCGCTCCGCCGCAGCGACATCACTGCACTGCTCGATCGTGTCGAGGACAATCACGGGGCACGACAGGCGGACTATTGCCTCAATATCGTCCGGTCGATCATGAACTGGCATGCTGCTCGCCGCGACGACTACAACCCGCCGGTCGTCCGTCGCGGCATGCGAAGGCAAAGTCCGCATGCGCAGCGACGCGCACGGGTTCTGAGCGACGACGAGATCCGGGCGATCTGGAAGGCGGCGGATGCCGCGCCGCCGTTGGGCGGCATCGTCCAGCTTTGCCTGCTGACGGCGCAGCGGCGAAGCAAGGTGATCAACCTGCGCCGCTCAGAGATCGCAGGTGATACCTGGACGCTGCCGCTGGAGGCGCGCGAGAAGGGCAATGCCGGAATCCTGGTCCTGCCACCGATGGCGCTTGCCATCATCGAACGTCAACCGGTCTTTGCCGGTAACGATTTTGTCTTTGCTGGTCGCGACGGCCCGCTCATCGGTGTCGGCAAGATCAAGGCGCGGCTCGATCAAGCCGCTGGCGTTACCGGCTGGACCCTACATGATCTGCGCCGCACCGCGCGCAGCTTGATGTCCCGCGCTGGCGTGTCGAGCGAACACGCTGAGCGCGTCATGGGACATGCGATTGAGGGTGTCGAGGGAACCTACGACCGGCACAGTTACGAAAGCGAAAAGGCGGACGCATTGAAGCGGCTGGCGACGCTGATCGAAGCTATCGTGCATCAGCGCTCGGCCGATCTGGTGCCGATGCAGCGGAAGGGCAAGCGCCGAAAGACCGATTCGGCCGCTTCGCCGTAATCGTGTTAAGCAGGCGCGGCTCGGGTGCTTGATTGATGTGGGCCAATGTCACGTGACATTGATTTGCGCCTTGCACGATGTCGACGCGCCAGGAGCGCACGGCGTGAGTAGCTATGAAAGGTAGAGTTCCTGGCGACGACTTCAGACCATTCTGGGCCTCGATCCGTCTTCCGTCGAAATCGACGGAGAGCTGGCACGAAAAAAATTTTGGCTGAGCGTAGCGTGAGTTAGGACATGGGATAGGACAGAATGTCCTAATTATCTAATGTTTTCAATGATTTAGCCTAGACATGGGGTGAGGTCGGTGCATCTTGATGAAGGGTCATCCACGCCACTTGAGACCAGATGCACCAGATAAAAATCCTCGAAGGATTTCTGACCGAGCACGAACTTGCCAAACAGCTGGGCCGCCACACGCGCACTGTAGCGAACTGGCGTCAGCTTCGTATTGGCCCGCGCTTTACCATGATCGGACGATCTCCCCACTACCGCGCGGATGAAATTAAAAACTGGTTGTTTGCTGGCGGTGTCGCCGCCGCGACAGAACGCGCTGCAGCGAAGCGGCGTTCGCGTGCTCCAAAATGACCCTGTTGCGTTTTTCCGATCTGCGGGCATGCGGCATCGTCAAGTCCTGGCCGCAATTAAAACGGCTGCAGCAGCTTCACGGCTTTCCGCGAGGCAGGATGTTGTCGCCCAATATCCGCGCCTGGACCGAAGACGAGGTTAGCGGCTGGATCGCATCGCGACCGGTCGAGAACCGGCGACCCCTGCAAGGTGCCTCCAAGGCTAATCAAGAACGCCGCCGCAGGGCCATTTGCGGGGGCGCGCGATGACGATGGACCCGCCTCCGTTCGAGACGCTGCGCGCGCACTATTACGGCGCGATCCTCGCAGACCCGCCTTGGCGTTTTGAGACGTGGTCGGACAAAGGCCGCGACCGCTCGCCTGATCGTCATTACCGCGCGCTGCCAACCGAGGAGATCATGGCCCTGCCGGTGGCCGCGCTGGCCGCGCCCGACTGCGTGCTGTTTCTGTGGGTGACGTGGCCGATGCTCCTCCATACCCTCCGGGTGATCACGGCCTGGGGCTTCACCTACAAGACATGCGCCTACGATTGGACGAAGGCCGACGCCTCGCAGGTCGAACTATTTCAGGACGACATCGACGATCCAGTCATGGGGGGCGGCCATTGGACTCGCGCCAACACCGAGCCGTGCCTGCTGGCGGTACGCGGCAAGCCCAAGCGGCTTCACGCCGATGTGCGGCAGGCGATCATCGAGCCGAGGCGCGAGCATTCCCGCAAACCGGATTGCGTGTACGACCGCATCGAGCGGCTTGTCGCCGGTCCTTATCTGGAACTCCTCGCGCGTCGGCACCGCGACGGATGGGATGCGTGGGGCGATGAAGTCGACAAATTTTCGAGCAGGGCGCGGCAATGAAGCTCGCCCGCGTCGGCCGCGCGATTACGTAACCATGCCCTATAGGGTTACGTGACCAATAGCCTGTTGAGTTACGTGACTGGAGGCATTTCTCAATGCCGTTGACCGGCGCCGAGAAGCAGGCCCGCTATCGTGCTCGCAACATGATCTCGCTCACGTGGGACGCCCGCGAGATTGCCTGCAAGCTGCTGGCAATGGACGACCACGCCAAGCTGGTTCAGGTGTCCGCCCTGCTGAGGAACCGACTCGACCCCAAGGACGGCCGCTGTAAGTGGGTCAAGGATGACGGCGGGCGAAGTAAGTCCGGGATTGCCCGAGGCAACAAGCGCGACGGCGTTGGCGATTGCGTCGCCCGCGCCATCGCCATCGCGACACAGAGGCTCTACCGCGAGGTTCACGATACCCTGACCGCCGCCACCGTTCGATACGTGGCGGCGGCCAGCGACGGCTGGGCGAGGTGGGCGAAGCGCAGGGGTGGTGTGCGCGTCTTCCATGCCGACCACGGCGTCGTTGACGAGGTCTACGGTCCTTACCTGGAGGATCTCGGCTGGAGGTTCACGTCGACGAAGGGGCTGCCCCGAGGGAGGGGAGTCCACCTGCGCGCCGACGAGTTGCCGCGTGGGCGGCTGATCGTGCGACTGCCCCGGCACCTCACGGCCGTCATCGACGGCGTCATTCACGATACCAACGACTGCAGCGAGGAGGGCCGCCGCCGCATCCGAGGCTATTGGAGCGCGCCGAGTTCGAAGGAAGCGAGCCAGCGAGGGGCGGCACGATGACCGCCGAGCTTTATGAAGCTAGTCCCATAAAACGCCTCCGCGCCACCAAGGCCGAGGTCGAGGCCCGACGCGAGGCCCTGCTCGACATCATCGACGACGGCAAGCCCATGACCGTCCGGCAGGTCTTCTATCAGGCCACCGTTCGCGGACTCGTTGAGAAGGCCGAGACTGGCTACTCGAAAGTCCAAACCGACATCACGCTGATGCGGCGCGACGGGTCGCTGCCCTACGACTGGCTTGCCGACAATACGAGATGGCAGCGCAAGCCGAACACATTCGACAGCGTGGAGGATGCGCTCAGGGAAACCGCGCGCTTCTACCGTAAGAACCTGTGGCGCGATGCCGACGCCTACGTCGAGATCTGGCTGGAGAAGGACGCGCTCTCTGGCGTCATTTATCCGGTCACGTCAATGTATGACGTGCCGCTGATGGTGGCGCGCGGCTATGCCTCGCTCTCGTTCCTCTTCAGCGCGGCCGAGTACATCAACACTCTCGACATTCCGGCCTACATCTATCACCTGGGGGACTTCGATCCCTCTGGCGTCAATGCCGGTGAGAAGATCGAGGAAACGCTGCGCGAGCTTGCTCCAGATGCCGACATCGTCTTTGAGCGCATAGCGGTCACCGAAGAGCAGATCACCGATTGGGACCTGCCGACGCGGCCCACCAAGGCCAGCGATACCCGCGCCAAGACTTTCAGCAGCGCGCTTTCGGTTGAGCTTGACGCCATCGAGCCCAACCAGCTGCGCGCGCTCGTGCAGGAGACAATCGAGCGGCACCTACCCGCCGAGCAATTCGAGGTGCTGAAGGCCGCCGAAGAATCCGAGCGTGACATCATCACGCGCCTGGTCGGCAAAGTCACACGAAAGAGGCCGCAATGACCGACGACGCGCTCGCAGTCATCGTTCTCGGCGTGATCGCGCTCGCGCTCGCCGTCGATGTCGCGGCAGCGGTCGGCCTCGCAAGGCGATGGGCCATGAAAATCGGTAATCGATAACTTCGGAGGCTCACCATGCAATTCATCGATGACATCAGCGCGGCCGACGACTCGGCGGCACGGCGTGCAGCAAAGAAGGTCGGCTTGAGGATCGTACGTTCGCGGTGGCGGCGCTACTCAATCGACAAGGCGGCTATCAGCTACTCGACCTATACAGCAACTCCATCATCGCCGGTGTCCGCTTCGACCTGTCGCCTGACGATGTGATCCAGCGCTGTGAGCAGCGGGCCAAGACGACATAAGAAGGATCAAAGCAATGGCAGACGCGAACTGGCCCGTTTGCACTTCGCAATGCGCCGATTGCGGCCTCGGCACCATCGAGGCGGGCGAGTGGTACATGGTCAACGATGAAGTCTGGGAGAAAGCCTGGGCCGGTCGCCGCAAGTCCTGGCACGCGCTCCCCGGCCAGCAAATCCTCTGCATCGGATGCCTCGAACAGCGCATTGGTCGCACGCTCGTGGCCTGCGACTTCATCGACGGCGTGCCCGCGAATGAGCCAGACAAAACTACATGTCGGAGCGCTTGCTTAACCGGGTGACAACCAAGCAGGGCTCGATGTCAGGCGAGGCACTGTTCGATTATTTGGCCAGGCGCACGATCGCAAAAATGCCGCAGGACAAGCGCGAGGCAGCGTGGCGTGCTTGGAAAAACAGCGAACCCTCGGGCGCCCTGTAGACAGAACAGGCGGTGGCGATGAAGCCCAAATCCAAGCGCGAGCCGCGGACGCCGATGCTGAGCAGCCTTCCGGCGACCTTCGCCGAGGCGGAGGAGGCGGAGATCATCGCCACGCTGGAGAGATGGTGTGCTCGCCTCGCCGACAAACTCAATTCAGAAGCCGGTCATGAGGCGATTCGGGATGACATGCTCCGCCAACTGCAACGAGGAGAGGGCGCATCCCTGCCGGTGGCCTACATCGTCGCCATGGCCGATGCAGAACACCCGCCTGCCGATCATGCGCTTCGCATTTACATTCACGCGGCCATCGATGCCGACCGCTTCGCCGAGCTGCCCGTACAGGTTAGGGCCTATGCGCAGCGTGCGCTCACCCGGCCGCCGCTGCCCATTGGCTATCCCTCCAACCGGCCTCAGGTCGTGAACGACTACACCCGCGACCTCGCTATCCCCTTCCAGGTCGACCAAATCGTGGCGCGTTGGCGGCAGGTGCCAAAGTTTTACAGCAGCAGCTCCCGCCACTCAGCCGCCTGGTTTATCGCCCTGGTGATGAAACGGCACGGACACAAGCTCGCCGAGCAGCAGGTTCGCCGCATCTACAAAGAGCGGCAGACGCTCGCCCAGCGACTGGCCGAGTTCCTGATCGCGGACCTGCCTTTTGGGTGACCTTGCCTTTCGGGCACCCCCCCGAAAGGCAGCTAGACCGAAGCGAACAGGCGCATACTCTCCGGCTCTGACTGTAACCAAGTCGGAGACCCCCCACCAATGACCCGAACAAGCCAAAGCCCCGCTCGTGACGGGGCTCGGCAGGACTCTTCATCGAAACTGAACGGCTCTGCCAATAGCGAAATCCCCGCCAACCCGCAAGCATTCCCGCTCGACGATTTCGAGACTGCCCACCGCACCGTGGGAGGGCAGTCATGAGCGCGAGCAAGGAATTCAACAACCGTCGGGCTCAGTTCATGAAACTGGCCGCCGCCGACGATTTACCGGCCAGTTTGGTCAAGCTCGCCTATCTGATCGCCTACAAAGAGATTGACCTTAAGACGCAGACGACGCGACGGACGCACGCGACCTTGGCCACCCGGATGGGCGTCACCCCCCGAACCATTCAGCGGCTGCTTGCGATCCTGACCAAGCGCTGCGGCCTCGTCGTCCAAAGCGGTCGAGGCCGCCATCAGATGGACGCCTACTGGATCGGCCCCTCGCCAGCGGAAAATACGACACGTATGTCGCATTTTCCGGCCCCAAAATACGACATGGAAAATGCGACACCCATGTCGCACTCTTCCAATAAAGAAACTCCTCCGGAGGAGCCTAAAGGCTCCTCCTCCGGAGAGGGGGGAGAGAGCGCGCTTCCTCCGGAAGCTCGTCCACCCCATCCCGGCGGGGGCGCTGATGCCCCGCCGGGCATGATTGAAGCTTTCGAAGCAGAAGCTCCTCCCCCTTCACCAGAGCCAGCCGCTCTGCCGCTGGAAGAGCCGCTGAGCAAAACCGCAACATCGGAGCAAGCTGAAGCGCCCGATTGGCTGACGGCAAAAAGAGCCGATGAAGAAAAAATAGAAGAAAAAATTAATACGAAAATTGGTGCGAAAATTGATGCCGCGTGGCGCGAACTGAGCGCGATCTGGCAGCGGCCTTGGCCGCAAACGCCGCAGGAGGTCCGCGTCACCCATCACCTGTTCGTCAAGCTGGTGCGCGAGGGTGCCGATACCGAGGCGATCATTGCTAGCGCCAGAGCCTGGGTCGAGGCATTTGCCGAAAAGCCCGACATGCTGAAGCCGCTCTGGAAGTGGCTCCATGGCTGGGAGATACCGCCACCAGCAAAGAAAAAACGCCAAAGCGCTTCGCCAGCGGCCAACGGCTATCGCGGCAAGCCGCAGCGCATGACGCGTGCACGTGCCTCTGCCAACTACCTTGTCCAACTGCGTGCTGAGCGCGCAGCGCGCGAAGGGGAGCTGAGCCATGGGTAAGTACGAGAACCCTCGTAGCGGGCGCGCAATAAGTCCGCCGACGGCGCACAACGTAACAGCGCTGCCGTCCTCGGGTCTGCTAGCGGGGCGGAATTGGCGCAAGTTCATCAAGCTGACGGACGAATGCGATGAGTTGGTCGAAGAGGACCGACGTCTAATGCTTCAGTTCGTCGAGGTACTGAGGCGCGATTCTGGCACGCCAGTCATGGAGCTCGCTAAGGCCGAAATGGGTGACTACGCCAACGCGATGGTTAAGCGCTGCCGAGAACGGCTCGAATGGTTCGATCGGCCCGAGTACTACGAGGACGACAGCGAGGACCATGAGGACGCGGAGAAGATCCTCAAGCTGGAAGTCATCGTTGAACGCCTCACAATGATGTACGCGTGTGCTGATAGCGGACCAACAGATACCGAGCCGGAAGGTTTCGTGCGCATGTTGTCCATGCACGTCTATGGTGCCAACGACACCAACCTCACATATCCGGCGTTGGAGAGCGGCTGCAGGGCAATCGAGAAGGCGCAAAAACCGGTGCGCTCGATCGGCTATGTGCTTGAGGTCCTGCAAAAGCATCAGGAGGACTGGCGGAAGCGCAGGCAGGCGATCTACCAAATTGGCCACACGCTAAAACGGCTGCGCGAAGCAATCCTCGAGGCGCAGTGCAAATTGAAGCGCGAGCAAGCGGTGATGGCAGTCCGCGACGCTGAGCGCGAGCTTCAACATATGCGGTACAAGCTAGAGCGGCTGCGCAAGAAGGAAAGCGAAGCGGACCTAGCGCATCAGGAGGCCATCGCTGCGCGCGAAGCCACCGAGCGTGCAATTCCGGGCGTTGAACTCGCGTTGCAGACGGCGCAGGCTGCGCTGGCAAAATTAAAAGCAGACGGCGTAGATACGAGTGAAGGGCAAGAGAGTTTTCCGACAGTCGGAAAACCTCAACGGCAACAGATGAGTTTAGGACACACGCGCTGCACCGTCCGATGAGTGACCGGGCCATGCACGCGTGTTTCGCGCCTGCAGCGAGCATGCTGAACGAAAAAGGCGCGAGGCCGATCGGGCGCTGGTTAGTCGCTCACCTCTAGCCGCCCACGTTACGCTGACGCTTGCGCCCGAACAGTTGTTACTGTTACGCTGCCCTGAGTTGCGGGAGTTTTGGATTGAACTCGCCCAGAAGAGCGAGTTTCTGAGCGACGATGCCTTAGCCACCCAGATCAAAACGATTGGCCGCACCCACGCCAGATTCCGATCATAAGCGGCCAGGCCGCCATGTCCGCGTTCGCCAAGAGTTGGCGGTGGGAATGATCAAAAAGCGCCGCACCTATCTGCCCCGTATTGTCGGCGAGTGATGATGCCGGCCGACCTAAGGCGCCTCCATAAGTACAGCCTGGAGGTCGAGCACATCGGCATTATTTGCCGGCGATGGCGGGCGTGTCATGTCGCGGCATGGCGCAGCCCGCGGCGAAGCGAGGCCGGACCTGCCTGCCGAAGGGGGTTGCGCACGACTTGCGTCGGTGCTGTTGATCATGGCTCTCCCTCCTGTGAATCGCCCGTGGCGCTCTCTCGCACTTGCGCACTTGAGTGCGGGAGTAGGCGCCGGCCACGCGCCCATGCCTTCCTGGTCTCCTCGATTGACAGGGCCAGCGACCTCTCGTGCGCGCCATACCGTTCGCGGTCATCCACATGGTCGATCCAGCCCGCATTCCACACAGATGTGGCCAAGTCTTCCTGCGTGAGTTTTCGGCCGAGGCGTCGCTCGATGCAGCCGAAGCACAAGAACGTTTCGACCTGCTGAAAGCAGGGCACGTTGGCCCACGAAAAAAGATCGGGCTCCACGGGGTCGCAGCGGACGGCTTCCGGCTTGGCGATGGTCGCCCAGACCTCGTCGCGAAGCATCGGCCCGCCCGATGTTTGCCCGGCGCAGTCGTCGCATGTCCGATTTGCCCAAGTCATTTGCCTTGCTTTCCTTGTGCCCCCAGCACAGCGGCCACCTGTACGTCGGACCATAAGGCGAAGCGCCTCGGCATCACCGAAGGCCAGATGGAAGAGCGCCTTGAAAAAAGGCGACGAGAACCTGCCGATTGAATACCGGTGGGGAAAACCACCATGACCGACTTCCAATGCTGGTTGCAGACTTGGTTCAACGCAAGGTCGCCCTAATCGCTACCCCCGACATCGCCTCGGCGCTTGCAGCCAAGGTGGCGACCGCGACCATTCCAATTGTCTTCAATACCAGCCTCGATCCCGTTGCGGTCGGCCTCGTTGACAGCCTCAACCGGCCCAGCGGCAACATTAAGCGCAATAGGAAGCGGTACGTGATGACCGCTGGAATCTGGTTCCAATATCAAACGATCGCCGTCTAGATGAATGACGCGGCCTGATAACAGCAAACTGCCGCCGCAAAAGAACCGCCGTTGAGTTATGAGCTTGAGAGCACGGGAGGAGCTTTAGAAAACCGCGCTTTTCAGCAACGATGGGGGCGTCATGATTAAATGGAACGAAGCTGTTTCTGATAGAGCTGACGAAGACCTTATGGTTCGGATAAATCGGGAGCAGGATGACGACTTCTGCCGAAAGCTGCGAGCAGCTCTTCGGGCGGGAACGGAAACTTGCCCGGTAGGTGTGAGCACGGAGCCCGGCACGAGGAGACCTATTTTGAAATTATCGACGGCCTGAATAAAGAGAAACCAATACCTGAGGCACGGAGCTTACGTCGGCTTTCGCCCAACTGCGGACCGCCGTTTTGCCCGGACGGGTGTTGACGCCGCCG
>Ga0318509_10000722_pt1 | contig 10372 bp, 8 predicted proteins | sample GRESIP084b2f22_FD_203477 | JGI IMG/M metagenome (GOLD analysis project Ga0318509, IMG submission 203477) | Tropical soil microbial communities from Luquillo Experimental Forest, Puerto Rico - GRE.SIPMG.084b2f22 | ecosystem: Environmental > Terrestrial > Soil > Tropical forest > Bulk soil...
GGCTGTAGGCCGGACCTCGCATCATGAGCGGCACCAAGCGAACACCACTCAGCAGGCGATCGCGCACGATGGCGATCACGGAGGCGGCGATCCAGTTATTCGACCAGAAGCAGCAGTGCCCCCGCACCTGCACACCACAAGCGCGCGCTCGTATGGATGACGATTGCCCTGGCTGCCGGGAATGGTGGCGCTTGCATCCTATTCTGCGCCGCGCCCTTCGCGAAAAAATGTGGAATTTTCCAACGATCCGCCGCGAGAAACCGATCGACGCCACAACTGGGCGAGCGATACGCCGGAAGGTCGATGGTTGGCGTTGGAGGCGGCCTCGAAGGCCCGGCGCGAGGTCAAACGCGCCATGGCCACTCCACCTTCCCCGCCGCCGGAGCAGCCGGCGTCGCCATGACGTTGCCGATTCGGCTCACTGACGCCCAGCTCCACGAGGTCCGCCAGGCGGCGCAGACGGCCCCCTACGATCTCCGGCAAGCCTTCCTGGAGCGCGACTGGCGGTTGAGCTGCGTGGCAAGGATCTCGGCGATGGTCTCGTGCATGCCGCGCTTGAAGGCGCGCAGGAGACGGGCGCGGAAGCGGTTGTCCATCCGCACGAGCCGCGCGTGGGAATAGTCGCCGCATTGCTCGTCACCCGGCTTCGGTAGCGCAGCCTTGCTGTGCCTGTACGGTGGGCGGCCCCGAGGTTTGCCGTTGGCCCTGGACATTACGACGCCCCGACGACGCGGAGTTGATTCGGAAAGGATCCGATCACCCTACGGGTGGGGAATTAGCCAGAAACGGCAGGCGGGACGTCAGCAGAACGGTCCACCTGGATAGAGCACGTGGCGTCATAGTCCGGCCCTCGCTCTCCAAGCGAGTGGCGGACGGCGGTGCACATATGCGCCGGCCCCTGAAACGGCCCGGCGAGGACTAACCACTCGCGCCGGGCCGCTCTCATGGGGTTCGGCGCGGACCTGCCCAGAACCTGCCCAGCACCCATATCTGGGCAGGCTTCTTTCGAAAAATACCCATGAGTATTGAGCTTCTGTGACGTCAGAGCCCTACTTATTCCAACATCGAGCATTGGAGCCGCGCGAACTTCGAGCAGCACGTGCTCGATCCGATCGTGACCGCGGTGCGCTATCTCGCGTCGCGCCACGTCGACTACATCATCCATACCGGAATGCCGGTGGTGACCACGCGCGGCAAAGGGTTCGAGGATGAGCTCGTGAAGCAGATCGAGGACGCGACGGGACTGCCCGCCACCACCAGCATCCGATCCGCGATCCGCGCACTGGCGCATCTCGGGGTTCGCAATGTCGCGGTGGTGACGCCCTATCCACAGGAGTTGCACCAATCCGCGCTCGCTTTCCTCGCCGCGAGCGGATTCCGCGTCGTCTCCGACCACACCATGGACGTTGTCTTCAAACGGCTGCAGGACGTCACGCCCGCGCAGATTTTCGCGACCGCCACGCGCGTTTTGGCTTCAGCATCGTCGGCGGATGGCGTCTATATCCCCTGCAATCAGTGGTCGGGGGCGGACGCCGCGCCGCTGATCGAGAACGAACTCGGCATCCCGGTGGTGACGGGCGCGCACGCCGACTATTGGGAGGCGTTTCGCTCCCTCGGCATCACTGACCGCATCGCAGGTCACGGCCGGCTGATGCTGAGTCTGAGCGAGATGGCGCCGGCGCCCATGACGGCCGCGGCGCGTGGATGAACGCATTTTCCGGCAGGGAGGCAGAGCAATGCGCGCCGTCCGCGTTCGTACGCTGACCGTTGCGCTGCTGATCTTGTCGCTTGCGCCGTTCGAGCGCGCGGCAGCGCAGGATTTTCCCTCACGGCCGGTCCGCTTCGTCGTGCCCTATGCAGCCGGGGGCAGCGGCGACCTGCTGGCGCGTCTTCTCGGCAACAAGCTCGCCAGCATCTGGGGACAACAGGTCGTGGTCGACAATCGGCCGGGCGCGGGGGGCCTGATCGGGACCGAGTTCGCCGCGCACGCGGAGCCCGACGGCTACACGCTTTACCTTGCGACGGACGGTCCGCTGACCATCGCCGCAACGCTTTACAAGCGCGTGCCCTACGACTGGAAACGCGATTTCGCGCCGGTATCGATGCTGGCGATGGGTTATCAGGTGCTGCTCGTGGGGCGCTCGCTTGCGGCGCAAAACGTCCAAGAGCTCATCGCGCTCGCGCGCCAGAAACCGGGCGAACTGAACTATGCGTCCATCGGCATCGGCAGCGCGCCCCACCTCGGGGCGGAGTTGTTCAAGGCGGTTGCCAAAGTCGACATCACCCACGTCCCCTATCGGGGCTCGTCCGCGCAGGCCATTACCGCGCTCATCGCCGGCGACGTCTCGATGTTTTTGGTCGGGACCTCGACCGCGGTTCCCTACATCCAGAACGGCGCCGTGCGCGGGCTTGCCGTCACCTCGGGCTACCGGGTGCAAGGATTGCCGCAGGTGCCGACTTTCGCGGAAGCAGGATTGCCCGGCGTCGACGTCAGCATCTGGTTCGCGGTGCTCGTGCCCGACGGCACGCCGGCGCCAATCGTCAGGAAGCTCGGCGCCGACATTGCGCAAGTCGTCGCCGATCCCGAGTTCAAGAATGCTTTGGCAGCGCGCGGCTTCGAGGCTCAATCGAGCGCGCCCGAGCAATTGGCGGATTTCTTGGACAGAGACTACGTCAAGTTTCGCGATCTCATCCAGCGGCTCGGCCTGCAGGTGGAATGACGTGGCGGCGGGGCTGTCCGCAGGCACATGCCGGATATCTGAGGCCGGGCTGGCGACGCTCAGAGCGGGGCATGATATATGTCCAGTATGAGATGGCGTGCTGATATCGACCGCCGTGCCGCTGAGGTGGTGGCGTGCCACGCGTGTCGAGTCTGATCGAAGCTACGGTGCCAGAACTGCCAGATAGTATCATGACCCGCATTCCGAACTTCGCCAGCGTCGATTTCGCGCCTGCGATGCCGCAGACGCCGGCGCCCGGCCCTCCCTGGCTCACGCCGGAAGGCATCGCGGTGAAGCCGCTCTATGGGCCCGACGACGTCAAGGACCTGGACTTCCTCGACACCTTCCCCGGCATCGCGCCCTATCTGCGTGGTCCCTACCCCACCATGTATGTCACGCAGCCCTGGACCATCCGGCAATATGCCGGCTTCTCCACCGCCGAGGACTCGAACGCCTTCTACCGGCGCAATCTCGCAGCCGGGCAGAAGGGCCTCTCGGTCGCCTTCGATCTCGCCACCCACCGCGGCTACGACAGCGATCATCCGCGCGTCGCCGGCGACGTCGGCATGGCGGGCGTGGCGATCGATTCCATTTATGACATGCGCACTTTGTTCGCCGGCATCCCCCTCGACCGGATGTCGGTGTCGATGACCATGAACGGCGCCGTGCTGCCGGTGCTCGCGCTCTATATCGTCGCCGCCGAGGAGCAGGGCGTGAAGCCGGAAAAGCTCTCGGGCACCATCCAGAACGACATCCTCAAAGAATTCATGGTGCGCAACACCTACATCTATCCGCCCGAACCGTCGTTGCGCATCATCTCCGACATTTTTGCCTTCACCGCGGCGCGCATGCCCAAATTCAACTCGATCTCGGTCTCCGGCTACCACATGCAGGAGGCCGGGGCCACGCAGGACCTCGAGCTCGCCTACACCCTTGCCGACGGCGTCGAATACGTGCGCGCGGGCCTCCGCGCCGGGCTCAATGTCGATAAATTTGCGCCGCGCATCTCATTTTTCTGGGCGATCGGCATGAACTTCTTCATGGAGGTGGCGAAGATGCGCGCGGCGCGCCTGCTGTGGGCGAAGCTGATGAAGCCGTTCGAGCCGAACGACCCGCGCTCGCTGTCGCTGCGCACCCATTGCCAGACCTCGGGCTGGTCGCTCGCCGCGCAAGACGTATTCAACAACGTGGTGCGGACCGCGATCGAGGCGATGGCGGCGACGCAAGGTCACACCCAGTCGCTGCATACCAATGCGCTGGACGAAGCGCTCGCCCTGCCGACCGACTTCTCCGCGCGCATCGCGCGCAACACGCAGATCGTGCTGCAACAGGAGAGCGGCACGACGCGCATGATCGATCCCTGGGGCGGCTCGTTCTACGTCGAGCGCCTCACCTACGAGCTCGCCAAGGCAGCCTGGGGCCACATCCGGGAGGTCGAAGAGATGGGCGGCATGGCCAAGGCGATCGAAGCCGGCCTGCCCAAGCTGCGCATCGAGGAGGCGGCGGCTAAGACGCAGGCGCGCATCGACGCCGGCGAACAGGCGGTCATCGGCGTGAACAAGTATCGCCCCGAGCGGGACGCGCAGGTCAACCTGCTCAAAGTCGACAACGCCGCAGTAAGGCAACTGCAGATCGACAAGCTTTCGCGCCTCAAGCGCGAGCGCGATCCCAAGGCGGTCGAGGACGCCTTGGCGGCGCTCACCCGCACCGCCGCCGGCGGCAACGGCAACCTGCTCGCGCTCGCGATCGACGCCGCGCGCGCCAAGGCGACCGTGGGCGAAATCTCATTGGCGCTGGAGCGGGTCTACGGCCGGCATCGCGCCGAGATCAAGGCGATCACCGGCGTCTACAAGCGGGAGGTCGGCGCCATGTCGGAAGCCGTCGCGCGCGTGCAGAAGCTCGTCACCGAATTCGAAACGAACGAAGGCCGCCGGCCGCGCATCTTGGTGGCCAAGATCGGCCAGGACGGCCATGACCGCGGACAAAAGGTGATCGCGACCGCCTTCGCCGATCTCGGCTTCGACGTCGACATCGGTCCGCTGTTCGCGACGCCAGCGGAGGCCGCGCGCCAGGGCGTCGAGAACGACGTTCACGTGCTCGGCGTGTCTTCGCTGGCGGCGGCGCATCTCACGCTGGTTCCACAGCTCAAGGCCGCCCTCGTCAAGGAAGGCCGCGACGACATCATGATCGTGGTCGGAGGCGTGGTGCCGCCGCAGGACTACGACGAGCTCAAGCGTGCCGGCGCCGAGGCGATCTTTCCGCCGGGCACCGTGATCGCGGAAGCGGCCGAGGCGCTCATTCACAAGCTCAATCAGCGGCTGGGACACGGGCAGCAGGCGGCGGAGTGATCTCGCGGTTCCGCCAAGCTGCCATCGCCGACATCCGTTGCCGATCAGCGCACGCTGCTCACGTCCCGCTTCGCATCAGGAGCGTCCACGATCGCACGCACGTGCCGCAGCACGTGGTCGGCGACGATGGCATGCGCCTCGGCGGTCGGATGGATCGCCCCGCTGTAGAGCCCCGCATAGGCCGGCTGCAAGATATCGAAAAGGGGCGTGCCGTCCCGATGGGTGTTGGCCGCCAGGAAAGCGTCGTTCGGCGTGCGGAACAAGCGCCAGCGATGCGCGTAGGGCAGCGTCGCCGCCGGCGAATAGGGTTTGAAGGCGTCGCCGTTCATCGGCTTGCGCGGCACGCGCATGGCGACGCCGTCGGCGAGCGCGTGCTTGGGATCGCGTGCGCACAAGCCGCGCTTGCCGAATTCCGGGATGTGGTCCGTCACCAGCGTGAAGCCGGTGCCGGCACCGGTCGCGAGATTGCCCGGGCAACCCGCGCGGTTCTTGCCGCTGATGCATTCGAGCCGCGTGAGAAAATCACGCATGAAATCCGCCGTTTCCTGCAGGCGCTGTCGGCTGATTTTGAGGCCAGGATGCACGTCCATGCCCAGCGTCGGCTGCGCGCCGCAGAGCGAACCGGTCTCGTCGTATTGAATCGGCTCGTAGGACGTTTGCACGACGCGCGAGGGCGTGACGCCGAATCCGTCGTGTAACGCCTCTTTGAGCGATTTCATGCGCTCGTCCAGGACCTCGAGATAAGCGCGCGCGACCTGCGGTCCGAAGCGGCTCGAGCTTCCGGTCAGGCTGGCGATCGGCGCAAGGTCGGCCATATTCTCGGTCAAGGAATAGGCCGCGAGCGCGCTGAAGCCCACGTCATTCCCGCCGATCGACATCAGCACGACATCGATCGCGCGCTTGCGCGATTGCGGCGGGCACCAGCTTTTCATGATCCTTTGCGCCGAAATGCGAGTGCTGCCATGGGAGTAGGTCGGCAGCGCATAGCTCGCGCTCTGCGAGCGGGGGCCACGACAGATGAGGTCGCTCAACTGGTCGAGCTGCGCGCGAACCTTGCCGCCGGGGACCTCGCTTGCGCCCTCGCGCGCCGCCATGTCGAGAAACAGGCCTTCGGTCACCTCCGCGCCCGAGCAGGTGAAGCTTGCGAGCGTGACCGCGCGATGGCGGTTCTCGAGCGCAAGCTCGATCGCCACACGGAAGGGATAGCCGTATTGCGAGCGATGGCAGTCTCGGCTCAGCCAGCGCGCCGACGCCTTGTCGAATGCGGCCAGGAATTCGGGCGAACCGAGGCCGTAAAAGCGCTCGGCCGCCTCGTCGTCCATGAAGCGCCGCGGCAGCACCCTGGGATTGTACCGATCGTCGCTGGCGGCGAGCCCGTAGCTCGGCGTGGCACGCTTGGCCGGCGCTTTCGACGCGAGACCGGCGCGCAGCAAGGACGGCTCGTACACCATCTCGCGCCCGGCGCTGAACTGCACCGGCCGATCCGGATTGCTTTCGCCCGACGCAAACGAATCGCCGAGCGCCACGATGAAGAGGTCGTCGACCACCACCTCCGGCTCGGCGAGCTCGCGCCCATCGGGCAGCTTGACCGTCACCGAGACGCCGGACTGGGTACGATCGAGCGCGTAGGGCACACGCGCGATGGTGAGCTTGTCCGCGCAGGCCATGCGCTTGCTCTCGGTTTTGCTTCCGGCCTTGCGCGCCTGCCAGCTCCAAGTGCACTCGCCGTTCGCGCTGCCAAGCTGCTGGGGCGCGATCCGGATCGCGACCGTGTGCGCCTCGGGCCGAACGTAATCTTCTCTCGCCGTGCCCCAGGAATATCTGCGCTCGCAGAGCGCAGAATAGCGGCGGGGACGGCCGTTGCTGTCGTAGCAGGTCTCGCCCAGCGTCTGAGCCGCCCAGCCGAGGCGGCTTTGCTGATAGCGCTTGCCGGCGGTCGCCGCGCAGCGGTCGGGCGTCGAGGCATCCTGGCAGTCGGGATCGTTGAGCGCCCGTTCGGTGCGCCAGATGATGTCCGCCGGGAGCGGCTGCGATGGATCGCCGCGCACCGCGTTGAACGCGGCCTCGTGCAGCGCGAAAGCGCGCGTCGGCTTGAAGAACCGGAACGGGCTTTCGACTTCCCAGATCAGATCGGCGGCGTGACTTGGACTAGCGGCGAGGATGGCGAATAGAGATAAGGCCCAAGCGGTCGCGCGCGCGTGTCGACGCATGCAATCCCTCCCGACCCCATCCGTGGCTATAATAACGCGCTGCCGTAGTCGGCGGCGAGCGAACTTCACCAAGCGTTGACCAGTTGCGGATGATCCGCCGTGGCGCCCAGTTATCTCGTTGAAATTCATATAGAACATCGGTCGGGTCGACGCCCGCGGCACCGCCGCGCGTGCGCCCAGCGGGCGCGGCTCTAGGGCAAAACTATGTCGTCGCGTCGCCGAGCCGCCACTCCCGATCTTGCCGATCTGGCGCGCGGCATCCACGCGCGCGAGCGCGCCGTCATTGCGCGCGCCATTACGCTGGTCGAGAGCCGGCGCGCGGATCATCAGAAGGCGGCGCGCCGCCTGGTGCAGGAGCTTCTGCCCTTAACCGGCAAGGCGATCCGCGTCGGCATCACCGGTGCGCCGGGCGTGGGCAAGTCGACCACCATCGATGTGCTCGGCACGTTCCTCACCGCCAAGGGCCACCAGGTCGCCGTCCTCGCCGTCGATCCATCGTCCGCGCGCAGCGGCGGCTCGATCCTGGCCGACAAGACGCGCATGCCGCGGCTCGCTAGCGATGCCAATGCATTTGTGCGCCCCTCTCCCGCCTCAGGCACGCTCGGCGGCGTCGCGGCGAAGACGCGGGAGTCGATGCTGATCTGCGAGGCCGCGGGCTACGACGTGGTGCTGGTCGAGACCATCGGCACGGGCCAGTCCGAGACCATGGTCGCCGACATGACCGACTTTTTCCTGGTGCTGATGCTGCCCGGCGCCGGCGACGAACTGCAAGGCCTCAAGAAGGGCGTGGTCGAGATCGCCGATATGATCGCGATCAACAAGGCCGACGGCGACAACCTCAAGCGCGCCAAGGCCGCCGCGGCCGAGTACCGCGCCGCGCTGCATATCCTCAACCCGCCTTCGCCGAACTGGTCGCCGCCAGTCGTGACCTATTCGGCGCTGACCGGAGACGGCGTCGCCGCGCTGTGGGGGAGCGTTCTCGACCATCGCGACCGCATGACCAAAGCCGGGGAGCTCGACGCACGGCGGCGCGAGCAGCAGGTCAAATGGATGTGGGCGATGCTCGAGGACCGCGTCTTCGCGCGCCTCAAATCCGACCCGGCGCTCAAAGCGAAGCTTCCGCGCATCGAGGCCGCCGTCGCCGAGGGGCGAATGTCAGCGGCGGTCGCGGTCGACGAGATTGCAAGCGCGCTGGGCGTCTAATTCAAGGGCTCGCGCGCAACGCCGCATCATTCACTCCAATCCGCGATACGATGTACCATCCAAATGCTGGGGCGCTCGCACGTCGGAAAATCTTTCCGTCGTTGAGACCGGACGAATGACCGCCACGATCCTCATCACCGGCTTCGGGCCGTTTCCCGGGGCTCCGTTCAATCCCACCGAGCCGCTGGCCGTCGAGCTGGCGCGGCGGCGCCACCCCGCTTTTGCCAATGTCCGTCGCGTCGCGCATGTCTTCCGCGTCAGCTACGAGGCGGTGGACCGGGAGCTTCCGGCGCTGATCGCGCGCGAAAAGCCGCAAGTCTTCGTCATGTTCGGGCTGGCAGGACGCACCAAGCACGTGCGGATCGAAACGCGCGCCCGCAACGTGCTCACGCGCGTGGTGCCCGACGCCGACGGGCAAATCCCCGTCGCCGCCACCATCGTCCCGGGGGCGCCGATGGCGCTGTCGCTGCGAGCGCCGGCGCATCGGCTTTTGATGGCGGCACGCGCGACCGGCGTGCCGGCCGCGCTGTCCCATGATGCCGGCTCCTATCTTTGCAACTATTTGTGCTGGCGGGCGGCTGAGGCTGCCCGCAGCGGCGCGCCGCGCCTCATCGCATTCGTGCACGTCCCCCAGGTGCGCCGCCCGCAGATCCGCGCACGCCGGCCGGTATTGACGCTCGACGACCTCACCGCGGCCGGCGAGGCGATCGTGCGGGCTGCACTCGCCGCCGCGCGCTGATGCGCGCGCATCAACTCCGCTCATTCCCGCCCCCGCTGTCGTGGGGTGAACTCCGGCGGGAATCGAGGCGCCATGGGCCGCTTTCGTCACACGTTGCGTGCTTTTAATGTGCCGGTATGCCGCATCGCCATTGTGCAGGCGCGGTGGCACACGCCATATTTCGGTCCGAAGCCCGGTCTCATTCCAAATCCATGCGCCCCGCCGTTCGAAAAGTGCTGGTCGGAATTCTCATCCTCTTCCTTCTTCCCCTTGCGGTTCACGCGGCGCTCTATGCCGGCAAGGACCGTCCCGCCAGTTTCCGCGACGCCGACTGGTCGAGCGTCGGCATGCTGCCGCCGGCGGACGCCGACCGCGATGCACGATTGCTCGTGTTCACCGGTCGCACCGGCCGCTGGAAAGGCATTTTCGCCGTCCACAGCTGGGTCGTGTTCAAGCCCGAAAACGCCAGCAGCTGGAGCCGCTACGACGTGGTGGGCTGGGGCCAACCGGTGCGCACCAACGGTTGGGCGCCGGACGGTCGCTGGTTCGGCGACACCCCGCGCGTGCTCGTCGACGTGCGCGGACCCGCGGCGGCGGCGCTCATTCCAAAGGTCAAGGCGGCGATCGCAGTCTATGGCCACAGCCATTTCGGCGACTATCGCATGTGGCCGGGACCGAACAGCAACACCTTCACCGCCACCGTGTTGCGCGCCGTGCCGGAGCTCGAGACCACGCTGCCGGCAAATGCGGTGGGCAAGGACTTCCGCGCCTACCCCTATGTCGGGCTGACCGACAGCGGCACAGGCATCGAAGCCTCGCTGTGGGGTCTCCTCGGCGTCAAGGCCGGTTGGGTCGAGGGCGTCGAGGTTAACGTCCTCGGCCTGGTCGCTGGTCTCGATCTACGCCATCCCGCCGTGAAGCTCCCGGGCTTCGGCCGCGTCGGCGTGGACGACGGAACCGCGGTGGCGGCGCCGGCACGCGCGAAGTGACCGCTCGCTCCCGTCGCGGCTGCAGTGCGACGCGAAGCACGCAAGGAACCGGTTCCTGCCGCGGGCGTGCGCCATGTAAACTCGCTTCGCGCTTCCCCGCGGCCAAATATCACTCACGCGATTTTGTGCGCGAGCCGCGCCAGTCGACATGACGCGCGCGACAAGGTATGCGAATCTGCGTTGC
>Ga0318509_10000757_pt1 | contig 10165 bp, 6 predicted proteins | sample GRESIP084b2f22_FD_203477 | JGI IMG/M metagenome (GOLD analysis project Ga0318509, IMG submission 203477) | Tropical soil microbial communities from Luquillo Experimental Forest, Puerto Rico - GRE.SIPMG.084b2f22 | ecosystem: Environmental > Terrestrial > Soil > Tropical forest > Bulk soil...
ATCTCACCTCATGCTTGAACTATCTCAGTTCTCTGCTCCGATCGGCCGGCTACGCCGACGGCGGCGCAAACCAGCGCTGGGCGCGGTTTTCGAGCCGGCCGGCACGGCGGTGACGCGACAACGCGTTGTCGAGGTGGTTCGGCCGCACCGTCAGCCCGAATTTCCGCGAGAGATATTTGCGGAGCTCGTCGGCGCTGGCACCCTTGGTGTGCGCCTTGACGGCTTTCAGAGTGACCTCGCCGAGCGACGCCGCCGGCGCTTGCCTGCGAGTTCGCGCATTCGGCTTTTGGACGGGCGCCGCAGTTTTCGCAGGTGCCTTCGTCGACTTCGGCGCGGCAACCTTTCTTCCGCCGAACCGGCCGAGCGCACGCTCGGCGACTTCGAACTCGGCGAGCTGATTGCTCAGCTTTGCCCGTTCCGCATCGAGCCGCGCGAGCCGTTCGGCAATTCGCCGCTTGTCCTGTCCGATCTGCTCCAACACAGTCATCTATTACTTTCTCCTTAGTCTCCCCAGTGTCCAACGGGCACACATGCCGGTATTTCCCGGCAGAACCAAGATAGGTTCCCCTAATCATTTGCGCGCAAAAAAATGTTATTTGGACGGATTTTTGACGCCAGCGGAGCACTGCTGAGCATTGGGCCGTGCGGTCAGGTCTCCCGATCCGCTGATGTTTCTCGTCTCGAACGTCATTCAACAGCTGAAAGTAGTTGCTAACGCGGGCCGCGGGATCGGACTGCGATGCGGAACCCGAGTGGCCTTTTCGAACGGGCTCCCGCTGTTTTTGCTGTTTCTATAGAAAATTATCAGCGGCCGGCCGCTCCTTCTCCGCAGGAATCCTCGATATTCGGCGACGTAGTGACTGCAGGAACAGCGGGATCGCAGCAGATGCCGGACCATCCGCGCAATTATTCCTCGGTCGTTGCTAAATTGGCATAGAAGAGGATATTTGTCAATTTGCGAATGCCCGTAGGAATTAGATGCGAGCAGCTAATCGTCCGGTCCTGACGAGGCAGCCGTCTCGAAAAAGTGTCGAAGTCACATGTCCGTCGCTGCCGGCGATGTAAAGCGGGCAGCCGGCAAAGACTCTTTGTGCGCAAGACCAATTCGGTCAACCGGGGACTCTCGCAGAATGCAGAGTCGGTTGGTTGTGACGTCGTGAAGATGACGCCGCGCGTGGCCGCCAGCAGGCGGAGCTGGTTTAGACTGCAAGTTTCATGGTCGAATAGGGAATGGCGTTGAAAAACTCGAACGGTACACACCTTGAAACGCGCCTGCGTCGTGAGGTCCAGGGTGAGGTGCTGTTCGATCGATTCAGCCGCGGACGCTATGCGACCGATGCCTCGATCTACCAGATCGAGCCGTTGGGGGTGGTCGTGTTGCGGAGCCGCGAGGACGCCGCCGCAGCGATCGCGATCGCTCGCGAGGAGGGAGCACCTGTGCTGCCGCGCGGTGCGGGCACCTCGCAATGCGGGCAGACGGTTGCGCAGGCGCTGGTTATCGATTGCAGCAAATATCTCGACCGCGTGATCTCGGTCGATGCCGAGCGGCGACGCGCGCGGGTCGACCCGGGGGTCGTGCTTGACCGCCTTAACCGGCTGCTGCGCCAACACAAGCTGTTCTTCCCGGTCGACCCGTCGACAGCAAGTCGCGCCACGATCGGCGGCATGACCGCCAACAACAGCTGCGGCTCGCGCTCGTTGCGCTACGGCAACATGGTGCACAATGTGCGCGGCATCGACGCGCTGCTCGCCGACGGCACCCAGGCGTGGTTCGGCGAGGTACCGGGCAATTTCGATGACAACGCGATGCCCGAACGCTACCGCGACCTCGTGCGCCGGCTGCGCGCATTGCACCGCCGCGAGGCCGACGAGATCGAGCGGCGGTTCCCCAAAGTGCTGCGGCGGGTCGGCGGCTACAACATCGACACCATCAGCGAGGCCGGCCACAACATGGCGCAGCTCCTGGTCGGCTCCGAGGGCACGCTCGCCTTCTTCAACGAGATCGAGCTCGACCTGCAGCCGATCCCGGCGCACCGGGTGCTCGGCATCTGCCATTTCCCGAGCTTCTACGACGCGATGTCCGCGACTCTGAAGATTGTCGAGCTCGGGCCGAGCGCAGTCGAATTGGTCGACCGTACGATGATCGAACTGTCGCGCGAGATTCCGATGTTCCGCCCGGTGGTCGACCGTTTTGTGCAGGGTGAGCCGGCGGCGATCCTGCTGACCGAGTTCGCCGGCGACGACCCGCCAGAAAACCTCCGCCGCCTGAAGGCGCTTGGCGAATTGATTGGGGATCTTGGCTTCCCGGGCGGTGTCGTCGAGGCCGTCGAGCCGGCCTTCCAGCAGGCGGTCTGGGAGGTGCGCGCCCAAGGCCTCAACATCATGATGTCGATGAAAGGCGACGGCAAACCGGTGTCGTTTCTCGAAGACTGTGCCGTGCGGCTCGAAGACCTCGCCGATTACACCGACCGCCTGACCCGCATCTTTGAGAAGCACGGCACCTACGGCACCTGGTACGCGCACGCCTCGGTCGGCTGCCTGCACGTGCGGCCGGTGCTGAACGTCAAGCAGGAGCTCGAGGTCAAGAAGATGCGGGCGATCGCCGAGGAGGCTTTTGCGATGGTCCGCGAATACCAGGGCTCGCATTCGGGCGAGCATGGCGACGGGCTGGTGCGCTCGGAGTTTCACGAGGCGATGTTCGGCCGGCGGATCGTGCGCGCCTTCGAGGAGGTCAAGGACGCCTTCGACCCCAAGGGCCTGTTCAACCCGGGCAAGATTGTCCGCGCGCTGAAGATGGACGACCGCCGCCTCTTCCGCTTCAAGCCTGACTATCGGCAACTGCCGATCGCCACGGCGCTCGACTGGTCGGAATGGGGCGGGTTCGCCGCCGCGACCGAGATGTGCAACAACAACGGCGCCTGCCGCGCCCGCGACGCTGGCGTGATGTGCCCCTCGTTCCGCGCGACCGGCGACGAGCGGGATCTGACCCGCGGCCGCGCCAATACGTTGCGGCTGGCATTGTCCGGCCAGCTCGGGCGCGAGGCGCTGGTTTCTGACGACATGCGCGCGACGATGGCGTTGTGCATCTCGTGCAAGGCCTGCCGGCGCGAATGCCCGACTGGTGTCGACATGGCGCGCATGAAGATCGAGTTTCTGCACCATTATCGCCAGCGCCATAGGCTCTCGCTGCGCGACCGCCTGATTGCCTATCTGCCGCGTTATGCGCCCTATGCCGCGCGCGTCGCGCCGCTGCTCAATTTGCGGAATCGGCTTCGTTTTCTGGCGCAGCTCGGCGAGCACTTATTCGGACTAAGCGCGGCGCGCGATGTTCCTCGATGGTCATCACGGCCCTATACCGGCGTCTCCCGCGGATCAGGGCGCGAAGTTGTGCTGCTGGTTGACACCTTCAACCGCTATTTCGAGCCGGAAAATGCCCGTGCCGCCGAGCGGGTGCTGACGCGCGCCGGTTACCGTGTTGTCAGCCCGGACTCGGTGGGCGGGCGCCCGCTGTGCTGCGGGCGGAGCTTTCTCGCGGCGGGTCTCGTTGACAAGGCGCGGCACGAGGCAAAACGCACGCTGGATGCTCTCGCCGCGCGCGTTGCGGCCGGCATCCCGGTCGTCGGGCTCGAGCCGTCGTGTTTGTTGACCTTGCGCGACGAGTTCCCGGCGATCCTGCCGGGAACGGAGGCGACCGCGCTGGCCAAGCGCGCACAGCTGTTCGAGGAATTCGTCGACGGCGAGCGGAATGCGGGTCGCTTCGAGCTAAAGCTGGCCCCGATGGAAGGCCGGAGCGCGTTGCTGCACGGGCATTGTCACCAGAAGGCTTTCGACGCGATCGGTGCAGCGGCGAAGGCCTTGCAACTGATCCCGGGGCTCACCGTCGAGACCTTCGATTCGACCTGTTGCGGGATGGCCGGCTCATTCGGCTATGAGGCTGAGCATTACGAGATGTCGCTGAAGATCGGTGAGCTCGGCGTTTTGCCGAAAATGCGGGCGGCGCCCGCCGAGACGCTCCTAGCCGCCAACGGCACGAGCTGCCGCCACCAGATCGCCGACACGGTCGGCCGCGAGGCCCGCCACGTCGTCCGCATCCTCGACGACGCATCGAGAAATGCGGAGATTATACGGTAGCCACATCGAGGCGGGCGTCGGCTGCCTCGCGGATGATGCGAGCGAGTTCGGGTTGGCGGCCGAGCAGCTGGCGAAAATCGACGATATCCAAGCGCAGCAGCGTACAGTGCCGAACTGCGACGATTGTGGCGTTGCGCGGGTCGCCGGTCAGCAACGCGAGTTCGCCAAAGAAGTCCCCCGGCTCGTAAGAGATCCGCTCCCGCCTCCCGCGAATTTCGAGTTCTCCCGAGGCGACAAAATACATGCAGTCGCCCCGCTCCCCGCGCCGCATCACGACCGCTCCGGCCGGATAATCGCGCGGACGCAGGAGCTGCGCGACATCGGCGATGACCGCGGCGCCGACATCGTGGAAGAACGGCACCTTGGCGACGAGATCCCAGGTCCGCAGAAATTCGCGCCGCCGCGTCTCCTCGAAATACCCGGTCGCGAGAATGCCCGCCCATAACGCGATCACGGCTATGCCGCTGATCATGACGACCCCGGCCAGCATCCGGCCGAGCGCTGTCTGCGGTACGACATCGCCATAGCCAGTGGTCGTCATCGTGACGATCGCCCACCACAGGGCTGCCGGGATCGAGCCGAAGACGTCGGGCTGGGTCGAACGTTCCAATAGATAGGCGAGGCTCGCCGCGAGCAGGAGCAATATGCCGAAACCGAGCAGCACCGAGAGCAGCGCTTGCCTGGCATTGCCGATGACCCGCCCCAGGCTCGCCAGGCCCGGTGAGTAGCGGACGAGCTTGAACGCCCACATGAAGCCGAACAGGCTGGCGTAGCGGGGGTTGAACAGCACGTCGAGCACGCCCGGAAGCGCACCGAGGAAATCGAATGTGCCGCCGAGCGAGGTGGCCCAGGCGAGCCGTGACGGCCACGTTCCGCGGTGTGCCGCGCCGGGAGCTCCGGGTGCCGCCATCAAGCGAAGCACGTATTCGGCAAAAAAGAACGCGCAGACGAGTTGAAATGCGGCATCGAGCGCGCGGGCATAAGCCTCGCGCCACTCTCCTACTGTGTCGGCGAGCATGATGCCGATCCCGGCCGCAACCATCGCATGATGCACGCCGCGGAAGAGCCGCGCGGCAGGGTCTCGGGTCTCGGGTTGCAGGAGTTGGTAGAGGCGCGGCTCGTCCATGCCCCATTGTAGAGATTCGGCGGCACGCCCGGAATAGGCCGCCTCCTTTCCGAGCGTAACCGCGGCTGCCCTCGGCTCGCTCGGTGCTTTGGGGTTGTCGGCAAGCGTTTCACGCTCGCGGCAATTCCTGATATAGAGGCCGCGCGATTGCGGGGGATGGTGGCGATCTTTCCGAATAACCGGCGAGCCCTTTTCGCCTATGCCCACGACGTGCTGATGGCGGCGCTGTCGGTGGTCGTTTCGCTCTATTTGCGGCTCGGAGGCGACATCGTCCACTACAAGCCGCCTCTGACGATCACCTACATTCTCAGCTTTACCCTGATTGCGGCGAGCGTATTTCTGCTGACCGGGCTCTATCGCGGCATCTGGCGTTACGCCTCGCTTCCCGATCTCTTCAACATCGCTCGAGCGGTGACCCTCACGGTGGCGATCTTTCTGCCGGTGATGTTCGTTGTGACCCGTCTCGAAGCGCTGCCGCGATCGACATTGCTGATCGATTGGTTCGTCCTGATCGCGCTGTTGGGCGCGCCGCGTCTGGCGTACCGGCTGTTCAAAGACCGCGGCCTCGACCACATTTTCGAGCGCGCAAAGCACCCGAGCGTTCCGGTGCTGCTGATCAGCACCAAAGACGGCGCCGACACCTTCATTCGCGAGATGACGCGAGACCCGCGCGCCATCTACCGGGTGGTCGGCGTGCTCGCCGATACCCCTTCGCGCGTTGGCCGTGAAATCTACCGTGTGCCCGTGCTGGGCACCATCGACGCCCTGGAGACAGTGGTCGCGCAGCTGGATGGGCGCGGCCGGCGCCCGCAAAAACTGATCGTCACTGCGCAGAATTTTTCCGGTGCGCAAATTCGCGAGCTGCTCGAGCGCGCCGACGCTCTGGCGATACCACTTGCACGCCTCCCGCGGCTCACCGATTTTCGCCGCAATCTCGACAACGCAGAGCGCGCAATCGAGCCGATCGCCCTCGAGGATCTTTTGGGCCGACCGCAGGCGGTGCTCAACCGCGACGGGATGGCGCGGCTGATTGCAGGGCGACGGGTTCTCGTCACCGGAGCCGGCGGCACGATCGGCGCCGAGCTTGCCCGGCAGATAGCGGCGTTCTCGCCCGCTCGGCTCGTGCTTCTCGACAATGGCGAATTTGCGCTCTACGCAATCGATGCGGAGCTGCGCGAGCGCTTTCCGGAATTGGCCTTGCTGCCGCTGCTGCGTGACGTGCGCGAGCGCGAAGAGGTCGACGAGGTGATCGCCGCCGAACGGCCGGAGATCGTGTTTCACGCGGCGGCCCTAAAGCATCTGCCGATGGTCGAGGCCAACCCGATCGAGGGGGTGTTGACCAACACGATCGGCAGCCGGAATGTCGCAGAAGCGGCGCGCGCCTTCGGCGCCTCGCTCGTCGTCATGATCTCGACCGACAAAGCGGTCAACCCGACGAGCGTGCTGGGCGCCACCAAACGCCTCGCCGAAAGCTTCTGCCAGGCGCTAGACTTGTACGAGGCGCGTGGCCGTACACCCTATGGGCAGGGCACCCGCTACGTCACGGTGCGCTTCGGCAACGTGCTTGGCTCGACCGGATCGGTTGTGCCGTTGTTTGCGCGCCAACTCGCCGCCGGTGGACCGCTGACTGTCACTGACCCTGAGGTCGCCCGTTTTTTCATGACGGTGCGCGAGGCCGTCGAGCTGGTCCTGCAGGCTTCAGCGCTGTCGCCTGCCGCCGAGACGACTGAAATACGCGGCAAGATTTTCGTCCTCGACATGGGCGAGCCGGTCAAGATCGTCGACCTTGCGCACCAGATGATTCGGCTCGCCGGGCGGCGCCCCCACCGGGACGTCGAGATCGAGTTCATCGGCCTGCGCCCGGGGGAAAAGCTTCAGGAAGAGCTGTTCCATCCCGCAGAACCGCTGATGCCGACGGCGAACCCGGGGATCCGCCTCGCTGCACCGCGCACCGCCGACTACGCAATGCTCGTCCGCTCGATCGACGAGCTCGAAGTAAGTGCCCGCCAGCGCCGTGAGGATCGGGTGCTCGATCTTCTCGAACGTCTGGTGCCCGAATATCGCCGCAGCGCCTCCCGACCGAGCGCGGCCGCCGCATCGGGAGGCTAGGCCGCGAAGCACTGGAGGCTGTCGGCGTCACGTCAGCAGCTTTTCCAGCGCCTCGACCGTGTCGGCCTCGCGCACCGGTTTGTCCCAGCGGATGCGGTGAACGCGCGGAAAGCGCATTGCCACCCCGGATTTGTGGCGGGTCGAACGGTGGACGCTGTCGAACGCGATTTCGAGGACAATCTCTGGAGATACCTCACGCACCGGCCCCCAGCGCTGCACCGTGTTGTTGCGTACCCAGCGGTCGAGGCGCCGCAATTCCTCGTCAGTAAAGCCCGAATACGCCTTGCCGACCGGCACCAGCTCGCAGCCGCGCCAAGCCCCGAAGGTGTAGTCGGAATAAAACGACGAGCGTTTGCCGTGACCGCGCTGCGCATACATCAGCACGGTGTCGAGGGTCAGCGCACCACGCTTCCACTTGAACCACGGGCCCTTCGGCCGGCCTGAAACATAAGCTGAATCCGCCCGCTTCAGCATCAGCCCTTCGATGCCGCGCTCGCGCGCGCCGTCGCGTAGTTCACGCAGCTCGTCCCAGCCGGTGAACGGCACCAGCGGCGACAGGTCGAGGCCTGGACGCAGGTCAAACGCATACCATGCTTCGAGCCGCCGCCGGCGCTCGGCGAAGCAGCGGCTGCGCAGATCGTCAGCACCCTCGCGCAGAATATCGTAAAGCCGCACCGCGGCAGGGTAGTCGCGCAACAGCTTGGGATTCGGGGTTTTGCGGTTGAGCCGGTGCTGAAGATCGTTGAACGAGGCGACCTCGCCGTCACGCAGGATGAGGAGCTCGCCGTCGAGCGTCACCTCCGCCGGGATTGCATCGACAATTTCCGGAAACGCTGTGCCGATCTCGTCGCCGGAGCGCGAATAGAGCCGTTTTTGGGTGCCGCGGGCGACGAGTTGGACGCGAACCCCATCCCATTTCCACTCGGCAAGATAGTCGCGGGGATCCAGGTCTTCGAGTTCCGAATCCTCTAGGGGCTGGGCCAGCATCAGCGGGCAGAAGGTCGGCAGATCGCCGGCCTGGGGAGCGGGGCCGCGACGTTCAAGCCAATCGAAAAGCGGCTGATAAGGCGGCCTCAGCCCGTGCCAGACCTCTTCGATACGATCAATCTCGACGCCGCTCCATTCAGCCAGCGCGGTCTTGGCCAGACGGGCCGAAACGCCGATGCGCAGACTGCCGGTGACGAGCTTGAGGAGAGCCCAGCGTCCGGTCGCGTCGAGTGCGTCGAGCCACGGTTCGAGCAGCTGCCCGACCTCGCCGCGGCTCGCCCCTTTGAGCTGTTCGACAATATCGGCAAGGCTCGGGACGTGACTCTCGTCACCAGCAGTGTCGGGCCAGATCAGCGACACGGTCTCGGCGAGATCGCCGACGAAATCATATGACCACTCCAGGAGCTCGGGGTCGACCCGCGAGGCGGCGACCGCGCGAACCTGGCCGGGCTTTGCCGCGTCAAAGACGAGTTCGCCGGTCAGTGCGGCCAAGGCCCAGCCCCGTTCCGGATCGGCCACCGTTGTGAAATATTCCCGCATCAGTCGCAGCTTGCCGTTGCGCGACGGGGTGAAGAGCAGCGCGTCGAGGAGTGCCGCGAAGCGGTTCACTCCTCCACCTCAAAGCCGGTGAGCGTCAGCGCGCGGGCGCGGTAGCCTTTTTTGGTCGCGTGGTGGACGAGCGCCTCTTCGCGGCCGTGCGTGACCCAGATTTCCTCGGCACCAACCTCGTCGATGGTCGCAGTCAGCTCGTCCCAATCGGCGTGATCGGAAATCACCAGCGGGAGCTCGACCCCGCGCGCCTTCGCACGCTGCCGCACCCGCATCCAGCCGGAGGCCATCGCGACCAGCGGCTCGGGCAGGCGCCGCGACCAAGGGTCGGCGGTGGCGGAGGGCGGCGCTAGAACGATCTGGCCCCTGAGCGCCTCGCGGGCGACCCCGGACAATGACAGCACCGGCCCTAGTCGAATGCCAAGGCTTTCATAAAGCTCGGTGAGCTTGATCAGCGCGCCGTGCAGATAAACCGGCGCCTCGTATCCCGCCCGCCGCAGCAGCGCTAGAACCCGCTGGCACTTGCCGAGCGCGTAGACACCGACAAGGTGGCAGCGCTCCGGAAAGAGTGCCACGGAATGCAGCAGCTTGTCGATCTCTTGCGTGTCCGGCGGATGGCGGAACACGGGCAACCCGAAGGTCGCCTCGGTGATAAAGGTATGGCAAGCGCAGGGCTCGAACGGCGCGCAGGTCGGATCCGACCGGCGCTTGTAGTCGCCCGACACCACGACCCTGCTGCCGCGGTATTCCAGCACAACCTGGGCGCTGCCGAGCACGTGGCCGGCCGGCATTAGCCGCACCGCCACATCACCCGCCGCGATGGTTTCACCGTAGGCGAGTGGCTGCAGCGAGCCGCCGGCCGCCTCCCCGTAGCGCTCGCGCATGATCGCGATCGTGCCCGTGGTGGCGAGCACCCGGTCGTTGCCGGACCGCGCGTGATCACCATGCCCGTGGGTGATCACGGCGCGTGGCACCGGGCGCAGCGGATCGATGTAAAAGTCGCCGGGTTGGCAGTAGAGCCCGGCTGAAGTCGTCTTGATCCAGATCTCGGGCCGCGGCGCGGACATCGAGATCGGTCGGCGAGCGATCACACCAGACGTTCGATGGCGGGGATGTCGCGGATCACGATCGAACCTTTGCTTAGGTCAATCAGGCCTGCCCGATGCCAAATCTGCAGTTGCTTGTTGACGCTTTCCCGGCTGCAGCCCGCGATATTGCCGAGCTCCCTTTGCGAGACGTGAAGGTCGACTATGCCCTGGACGC
>Ga0318509_10000762_pt1 | contig 10146 bp, 9 predicted proteins | sample GRESIP084b2f22_FD_203477 | JGI IMG/M metagenome (GOLD analysis project Ga0318509, IMG submission 203477) | Tropical soil microbial communities from Luquillo Experimental Forest, Puerto Rico - GRE.SIPMG.084b2f22 | ecosystem: Environmental > Terrestrial > Soil > Tropical forest > Bulk soil...
ATACTCGGGGTCACCCACGCGATGAGCCACCAGGTTGGCGGCCTTCTCGACGCGCCGCACGGGGTGGTGAACGGGATCCTGCTGCCGCACGTTGTCCGCTTCAACGCCGAGGCACATCCACGACGATACGTCCCCCTCGCCGCCGCCCTGGGGATCCACGCCGCCGGGGTGCCCCCGCAGGAGCTTGCGTTCGAGTTCGCCCACCGGATCCGCCAGCTCGCCGATGACCTGGGCGTCCCCCAGGGGCTCGCCACGTTGGGCGTGACCGAGGCTGACGTCCCGAGGCTGGCCGGAACGACGCTGAAAGACGCCTGCCTGGCCACCAACCCCCGGGCCGCCAGCCGGCAGGACATCGAGTCGTTGTTCCGCGAGGCACTGTGAGCGGCATGCCGCCCCCTCAACCGGGCGGAGAAGGCGGTCCGGCACCGGCTGCCGGGCCGCAACGCCTGACCACCGACCTGGGTGTCCTCACCGGTGTGCGCACGGGCAAGAGGTCCTTCTATCCCGAATACGTCCGGTCAAATCAGCGGCTGGAGCGAGCGGTGGTAGCGCTGGACCGCACCTCACGCGCGCTGGTCCGCACGGCGGACGGGCCGCGGGCACTAGTCGAGGCCGTGGTCCAGGCGGCCGCGGAGCATGTGGATGCCGAGTGGCTGCTGCTGGCCCTGGCGGACGGCGCCCTGCCTGCCGCCCGCCCGCGATTCCTGCTGTATGCCGGCGGTGAGCTGATCGACGACCTGGCGCGGGTGCCCGCCGACGTGGGCACGCATCTCGGCATCCTGCGCACGCGGCCGTGGGAGGCGGAGAGTTCCGCGACGCGGGAAGGCTGGGTCCGGGCACCGATGACCCTGGACGATGAGCCGGTCGGTGGGATCGTCGCCCGGCCGGGCGACGGGCTGGAGATCGCCGCTACCGACCTGTCGGTGCTGCGGGTCCTGGCCAACCAGGCTGCGATCGCGCTGCACAACTCGTTCCTGCTGCACGCGGCCACCCGGCTGCGGGGACAGCGGGAGCAGCTGTATGAGGCGGCCGAGCGCCGGGCACGTGACCTGGCCGAGCGCAGCGCCGAGCTGGCCGAGACCCAGCAGCAGCTCATCGACGCCATGCACCGGCAGGCCCTGGACGACGAGCGGCACCGGATCGCACGGGAACTGCACGACAGCGTGGCCCAGATCGTGCTCTCGGCGGGCATGACGATCGAGGTATGCCGGGCCGAGATGGCCGCGATGGACGGGCCGGCGCAAGCGATCGCCCAGCGGCTGGTGCTGGCCAGGGACCTCACCCAGCAGGCCGCAGAACGGCTGCGAGTGGCGATCTACGCGCTCCAGCAATCATCGGCCGAGCCACCCGGCCCGCTGCCGGCGATGCTGGAGCGGCTGTCGAGCGTACATCGGCCGAACGACCTGCAGGTCACCGTCAAAGTGGAGGGCAGGCCGGTGCCGCTGCCGCCGAGGGCCGAGCAGTCCCTGCTCCGCCTCACCGGCGAGGCGCTGTTCAACGCCGCGGCGCACGGCAAGGCCACCCGGGCGGTGGTGAAACTGCGCTACCAGCCCGGCAAGGTATCCCTGAGCGTCTCGGACAACGGCACCGGTGATCCGGCACAGCTGCGCCGGGCGCTGCGGCTGTCCCGCGCCGCCGACCTGAGCGGCCGCCACCGAGGCCTGGCGAACATGCTGCTCCGGGCGGAGGAGCTGGGCGGCACGCTCAACATCGGCCGGTCCGGGATGGGCGGGGTCCGGCTGAACCTGGCCATCCCGCTCCCCGTGACGGCCGGACCAGGGACGCGAGATGATATCTGACCCGGCGCCCCCGCCGGGGCGCGGAGCAGGCGCAGTGGGCATCGTGCTCGTCGACGACCACGCCATCGTCCGGCAGGGGCTGCGCTCGATCCTGGAACGTGAGCGGGACCTGCGGATCGTCGGCGAGGCAAGCACCGCCGACGAGGCGATGGCCGTGGTCGAGCGCACGCGACCCGCGGTGGTCCTGCTGGACCTGAAACTTTCCACCGGGGCGGACAGCCAGGGCCTGGAGCTCTGCTCCCGGCTGACCACGCGCTACCCGAGCCTGGGCGTGCTGGTGCTCACCACCTTCCTGGACGACAACCTGGTGGCGCAGGCGATCCACCGCGGGGCCCGTGGCTATGTGATCAAGGACGTGGACACGACAGAACTGGTAAGAGCGATCCGCGCGGTGGTTCGCAATGAAAGCGCGTTCGACTCGCGGTCGGCCGCCGCGATGGTCCGGTCGCTGCGGGTGCAGCCGGACCAGCCTGCGCTCACCGAGCGCGAGCTGAAGGTGATGGAACTGCTGGCCCACGGCCTGAGCAACAAGGACATCGGCAAGCAGCTGTACATCTCCGAGACCACGGTGAAATTCCACGTCCGCAACCTCATGCGCAAGCTGAACGCGGCCACCCGCGCTGAGGCCGTCTACGAAGCCAGCAAGCTGGGCCTGATCTGACGCGCGGTCAGTCGGCGTGCAGCACCAGCCAGCCGCCACAGTGGTCGCCGACCTGGAATCTGCCCCCGTGACGCCGGCCAAGCCCGACGAGGTCGGCACGGCTGAAACTCCGGACGTGCCCGTAGGCAGCTGTGGGTTCGTCCTCAAACGGCACGGCAACAACGACGCGGTGGCGGGCCAGCCGGAGCGCCTCGTGCAGCGCACGGTCGCCGTGCTCCGGGCCCAGGTGCTCCAGCAGATGGATGACTGCCACCGTGTCCACCGAGCGAGCGGGCAGCGGCACCTGCGCCGCGTCACAGACCAGGGTCTCAACGAGTGAGCCGAGCGCCTCGGCTACCGAACCGAGCAGCCGCACCGAACCGGGCGACAGGTCAGATGCGATGACGCTTCCTTGCCGTCGCCTGGCGAGCAGCAGCGGAAGGAAGCCGAATCCAGATCCAACGTCGAGAACCCGGCCGGCCGGGATGAGCCGCAGCGCGCGGCGGTAGATGGCCGCGAAGTCGGTGATGGGCGAACCTGGCTGGAAAGCCTGGCCGGGCGGCTGCCAGCACGCGCGGATCCGGGCCATGGTGTTGGTGTAGAAGGTAAGCCAGGCGGGCATGGTGCCTGCCACGCAGGACCGGACGACCCCGGTGAACACGCGCTCGAAAATCTCCGCCCCGGACAGCCAGCCAGGAGCGAACAGCTCACCTGCGAGCAGCCCGGCGAGGTTGTTGTCCAGTTCACAGGGGCGCAGCCAGTGGGCGACCTCGACCCGCCGGCTCCGGCGGCGCACGACGAAATGCGGGGTCTGGACCACTGGCGCGCCGGCCGTGCTCGCGCCGCGCGGTGGATCCTCGCACACCACCACGACGAGGTCGTCGGCATACCGCCCGGGCTGGCAGGGCTGAAACGGGTCGACCGGATGCGCAGCCAGCTGGATCTGGCTGGAGGTCAGCAGCGGCGTCGCGCCGGCCTGGTCAGCGTTCACCGCCCCGTCACCGCCCCTGACATCTGCTGGGCCGTGTGCTCCAGACCCGCCAGGTCTGCGACCACCTCGACGCGGTCGCAGAACTCCGCGTACCGCGGCAGGTCACATGAGCCGAGGCGCCAGGTGCGCCGCGGTTCCGGTGTGAGCCATATCGTCTGGCGGGCTCTGCGGGTGATCTCCTCGAAGGCCTCCAGCCCGGGGTCGTTGCCGTTTCCGCGGGCGTCGCCGAGAACGAGGACTGTGGTCCGCCGGTGCAGGATCGAGCCGTAATCGGCCACCAGCGCGTCGAATGTCCGGCCATAGTCAGAGCTGCCATCGACGTCAAGCAGCCCACCGGCCGGCAGCCCGTCAAAGATCAGCCCGAGCGCGCGCTCCAGCGGGTACTCAGCGAACAGCTCGCTGATGTCGATCGGCTCGTCGACGAAGACAAACGAGCGGACCTGGGCGAACAGCGACTGCAGGCCGTGCACCAGGTGCAGGGTGAAGCGCGCCGTGGCGCGCACGGACAGTGACACGTCGGCCAGCACCACCAGGCGCGGCTTGTCCTGGGCCCGGGTGATGGTGACCGGCCGGAACGGGATGCCCTCGTAGCGCATGTTGTGGCGCATGGTCCGGCCGGAGTGCACCCGGCCACGGGGGGTGTTCCGCTTGCGGCTGGTGAGCGCGCCGCGCAGGGAGTGGGCCAGCCTGCGCAGGGTCTCCTCGAGCTGCCTGCGTTCCTCCTCGTTGACCGCCTCGATCCGGGCGTGGTCGGCCAGGCGTGACTCGACGGTCAGGGCCTGCAGTTCGGCCAGCCGGTCGAGATGCCGCTTGAGCAGGGCGGGAAGGTCATCAATGATTCCCGCCAGCTGGGTGCGCAGGGTGGCGAGCGCGAGCTCGTCCAGCTCGTCAGTAGCCTCCTCCAGCCAGCCGAGCAGGACCTGCTCCTGCGCCACAGTCAGCTCCGTGCCCAGGCGGGAACCGGTCGGGGGGGCGAGCTGGCCGGGCACGCCCGCGTTATGCAGCCGCTCGGTCTCCACCTGAACCGACGGGACGCCTTCGGTGCGCCCTGGCGTGCCATCCTTCGAGAGCACGATCTCGTCGGTCATTCCGGCCAGGTCGAGTTTGTTCGCCTCCTGGTGCAGGTTGTACTGCCGGGCGAGGTCGCTGGTGTCGAAGAAGTCGCGGATGTCGGCAGGCTTACCGTGGCTGTGTCCCTGCTGCGGGTTGTCCGTGAGCTCCTCGGAGACCGTCAGCGATGTCAGCTGGCCGGTATCGGCCAGGTCGTCGTGCGCGTGCCCCGGCTCGTCGCGCTCGCCTGGCGGTGCCACCCGGCGCAGGGAGAAGAACGCGGTGAAGAGCTCGTCGAACACCTCGTCGTCGCGGCGGTCCTTGATCAAAGTGAGGCGGAGCGCCTCACGCAGCGTCTCTCGGTCGGCCAGCATGCCTGGCAGGGCGGCAGCCCGCATCGCATCCGCTGCCTCCGAGACCGATACCCGCAGCCCGAACAGGCGGAGCAGGCGGACGAAGCGATGAAGGCTGTCGTCCACGGTCCCGCCTCAGCCCGGCCGCCGCCGGGTGAGGGCCGCGAACGACCGTGAGCCACGTTCCCGGCCGTCGCGCGGGACGGCCGGGCGCAGCGGCCCGGAGGTGGGGGCGCCGTAGTAGCCCTGGTCATGGCGGCCAGGACGGTCCATGTCCGCCCGCGCTATCCGGCCGTCCTCGTCCTCGTCGCCGGCGAGGTCCCGTGTCTGTTTCCCGTGCCCGTGGTCATGCTGATGCCCATGGTCATGCCCGTGGCCGTGGTCATGGTTGGAGCCGGGGAGCTCACGGTTGGGGTCCACCAGCCCGGGGAGCACGTCAAGCGCACGGTGAAGGTCGCGCTCGTATTTGAGCACGACGTTCGCGGTCTCGGCCAGCACCGTGGCGTTGAGCTTGGTGACGCCGAGCACGGTGAGCGTGCGGGCCCAGTCGATGGTCTCGGAAATGCTCGGGCTCTTGCGGAGACGCAGCTCACGCAAGCCACGCACGACCGAAATCAGATGACGGGCCGCGGCCTCCGGGAGGCCAGTGTCCTTGGACCGCAAGATCTCCAGCTCGCGCTCGGCGTCGGGGTAGTCGAGGAAGAGATGAAGGCAGCGGCGCTTCAGCGCGGCCGACAGGTCACGGCTGTTGTTCGAGGTGAGCACCACATACGGCGGTACCTTGGCCGTGTACGTGCCGATCTCGGGAACCGAGACCTGGAATTCGGCCAGGCATTCCAGGAGCACGGCCTCGAGCGCCTCATCAGCCCGGTCGATCTCGTCAATGAGCAGAACGGCCGGGCGGTCGCCCCTGATCGCGTCCAGCAGCGGGCGCGGGGCGAGGAAGCGGTCGGAGAAGAAGACACTGTCCTGCTCCCCGATCCGGCGCACCGCAGTGGCCAGATCGGGGGCGCCCGCGGTGATCTCTCCGATCTTGTCGCGGAGCATCTGCGTGTACAGCAACTGCTTGCCGTAGTCCCACTCGTACAGGGCCTTCGTCTCGTCCTGGCCCTCGTAGCACTGCAGCCGCACCAGTCGCCGCCCGCTCGCGCCGGCGAGCGCCTTCGCGAGCTCTGTCTTCCCGACCCCGGCCGGTCCTTCCAGCAGCACCGGTTTGTTGATCCGGGAGAGCAGGAACACCGTGGTGCCCAGGCGGCGGTCGGCAATGTAGCCGTGGCTGGCGAGCCGCCCGATGACGTCGTCGACCGAGCTGAACACGGGCGGCATGACGTCGTCGTGATTCCTGCCGGGCACGGCGCCTCCGTTCAGTCCGGGTGGGGCCGGCCGGCTGTCGGCCCCACCACTGTGGTGCCGCTCAGCTGAGCAGGTCATCCAGATCGCCGGTCATGCAGTGCTCGACGACTGGGCGCACCGTGTCGAAGGTGCATTCCTTGGCGTTGCCCGGGGTGCACGCGTCGCCGAGGACGTGGTTGGTGATGCGGGCCACGTCCTCCGCGTCGCCCTTGATCTCCTTGGCCTGCTCGTAGAACTTCGTCGGTCCCTGGCCGAGACGGTTCTTGATGTAGCTGTCCTGGTGCACGTCGGTGAACTTCTCCGGGATGCCCACGTCGCGCAGCAGCCGGACCGCGGCGGCGAGCGCGGCCTCCGCGGCCTGGACGTCGGTCATGCCATGCGTGTCCACACCCATCACCTGGGCGATGTCAGCGAACCGGCGGTAGGCAACCGGCATGTTGAACGCCCAGACCCGCGGCAGGGCAATGGCGTTGTTCAGGCCGTGGTGGGTGTCGTAGAACGCGCTGACCGCGTGCGAGATGGAGTGGATGATGCCCAGCCCGCCGGAGTTGAACGCCTGGGCGGCGATGTACTGCGCGTACATCATCCCCTCCCGGCCGGGCAGGTCCTGCCCATTCCAGGTGGCCTCGCGCAGGTTCCGCGCGGTCAGCTTGATCGCGTGCAGCGCGTTGCCGAGTGACGGCTCGAAGTTCAGCCTGGAGACGTACGGTTCTGAGGCGTGTGCGAGCACGTCGAAGCCGCACTGCGCGGTGTAGTCGATCGGGCAGTCGTAGTAGAGCACGGGGTCGTCGATCGCCAGGCTGGTCACCGAAGCGTCGTCGAAGGCCACGTACTTGTGCGGCCGGTCCGGGTCGGTGGTCGTGTCGGTGATGACATAGGCCCAGGAGGTCTCCGAGCCCGTGCCCGCGGTGGTGGACACCGCTATGTGCGGGGGGTTGTGCGGGTTCTCGGACTTGTTGAAGCCCTCGAACTCGTTGACGCTGCGACCGTCGTGAGCTACAGAGACCCGCGCGCCCTTGCAGGCGTCGTGTGAGGAGCCACCGCCGATGGAGACGAACGAGTCGCACTTTTCTTCCTGGTACAGCGTCACGGCGTCCATGACGTTGTAGTCCTTGGGGTTGGACTCCACCTTGTCGTACACCACGACCTCGAGGCCGTGGTACTTCATCGATTCGACGATCTTGTGGACGGTGTCGCTGCCGCGCAGGCCGCTGGTCATTACCAGCGGCCGCTTGAATCCCAGCTTCTTCGCCTCCGGGCCGATCATCTCGTGCGCCCCCGGGCCCAGCATGGCGCGCGGGAACGGATGGAACTCCTTGATCGGGAAGGGCTTGAGTAGTTCTTCGACCTTCATTTCGCTCGGTCCTCTCCGCGCGACGGTTCTCGCGCACCGCGGTCGCTGCTCCCTTGCCGACGGTGCCCGCCCGGCGGAGCACGGACGTGGCCAAGCTAGTTGCGCCGGTCATCACTGGGAACGGGGGCGGCGGCCAGACAGATCGGCCGTGCTGCAGGTCGGCACGAAGGGCTGGGACCGGACCTGTCCGATCGGAGGGGGCTGGGCGGAAGGACGTCCGGCCGCGGGCATTCCTGCCCGGTCGGGCAGGTAGGTCGGACCGGAAGCATGGCGTTTCTCACTGGGCCACCGCCTAACGTCGATCTCCGGTCGGCTATGGAGCCAGCGCCCGCCACCCGGGGACGCTGCCGGGAAGACCAGGAGGATCCAGTGGAGGACAGCGGCCAGCAATCGCAGGACCAGTGGGACGACACCGGCAGCGGCGCGACCGCCGATGGCGACGGGGTCGTTGAGGAACTCCTGGTCGAGGAGGTCTCTATCGATGGCATGTGCGGCGTCTACTGACGGCGGCCACGATGATCTCCCCGTTCGATCCCGCGCGGCGGTATCGCCTCAGTCCGGAGGTGGCCCTTCGCCCCGAACCGTTCGGGGCGCTCGCGTATCACTTCGGCAACCGGCGCCTGTGCTTCCTTAAGGTGCCGGAACTGGTCGAGGTGGTCCGTGGTCTCGGGGCTTACAGCAGCGCCGGTGATGCCGTGTCCGGGCTGCCCGGTCAGGACCGGGCTGCGTGTCTGCGCGCGCTGGCGTCCCTGGCCGCGGCCGGCGTGATCGTGCCCGACGGCGCCGGAAGTGCGGGACAGCCATGACACCCGCAGGCCGCGCTCCCGCCGCCGGCCCGGCCACCGGGCGCATCCCGCCGCTGGTCGAGCAGTTCAAGGGCGGCTTGGCCGCGCCGATCTGCCTGACCTGGGAGTGGACCTACGCGTGCAACCTGTCCTGCGTCCACTGCCTGTCCTCGTCGGGACGGCGTGACCCGCTGGAGCTGTCCACAGCCGAGATCATGGCGGTGGTGGACGAGCTGGCGGCCATGCAGGTCTTCTACGTCAATGTCGGCGGCGGCGAGCCCACCGTGCGCCCTGACTTCTGGGAGCTGCTCGACTACACGGTGGCCCACCGGGTCGGCGTGAAGTTCTCCACCAACGGCCTGCGGATCGACCGGCCGGGCGCCCGGCGCCTCGCCGGCATGGGCTACGTGGACGTCCAGATCTCGCTGGACGGCGCCAACCAAGAGGTCAACGACGCTATCCGCGGGCCCGGCTCCTTCGACATGGCGCTGCGGGCGATGCACAACCTGGCCGAGGCCGGCTTCGGCGAGTTCAAGATCTCGGTGGTGCTGACCCGGCACAACGTGTCCCAGCTCGACGACTTCGCCGCCCTGGCGGACCGGCTCGGGGCCATCCTGCGGATCACCCGGCTGCGCCCGTCGGGCCGCGGCGCGGACGTGTGGGACCGGCTTCATCCCACCGCGGAGCAGCAGCGCGAGGTGTACTCCTGGCTCCTCGAGCGCGGCGAGCGGGTGCTGACCGGCGACTCGTTCTTCCACCTCAACGCCTTGGGGGCGACGCCGCTGCCGGGGCTGAACCTGTGCGGGGCCGGGCGGGTGGTGTGCCTGATCGACCCGGTCGGGGACGTCTACGCCTGCCCGTTCGCGATCCACGAGGCGTTTCTGGCCGGGAACGTCCGGTCGCCGGGCGGGTTTGGCGGCGTGTGGCGTGACTCGCCGCTTTTCACCCGCCTCCGCATGCCCGCTGCGGGCGGTGCGTGCAATTCCTGCCCGGCGTTCGGCGCCTGCCAGGGCGGCTGCATGGCGGCCAAGTTCTTCACGGGCCTGCCGCTCGACGGCCCGGACCCGGAGTGCGTCCGGGGGCACGGGCTGGCATCGCGGCCGCCTGCAGGCCGGCCGAAACCGCCGCGCCCGGGGAAGGATCACTCCCACCGCGGCCGCCCGGTAGCGCTGGGAATGCCGTCCCGGCGGATCCCGGCCAAGCTTTGTGACTCAAGCCCACTGGCGGCGGACCGATGACCGTGACCCTGGCCGAGCCGGTCGGACTGGGCCCCCGCCGGGCGCCGAGCCGCGTGGTCTTCGGGCCGCATGAGACCAACCTCGGCCGGCTGCGGGGGATCTCGGAGCGGCACGCCGCTTACTACGCACGCCGGGCGCGGGGCGGCGCGGGCCTGATCGTGACCGAGACGGCTAGCGTGCACCCTTCGGACTGGCCCTATGAGCGGGCGCCGCTGGCGTCGGACTGCGCCGCCGGCTGGTCGGCGACGGCGGCCTCCTGCCATCCGCACGGGGCCCTGGTGCTTGCGTCCCTCGGCCATGCGGGCATGCAGGGTTCGTCGGCCTACTCCCAGCGGGCACTGTGGGCCCCGGCACGGGTGCCTGACCCCGCCACCCGGGAGATGCCGATGGTGATGGAGCAGCCCGAGATCGAGGCGCTGATCACCGGGTTCGCATCGGCGGCCGGGACGGCGGCCGCGGCCGGCCTGGATGGCGTCGAGATCAACGCCGGCCAGCATTCGCTGCTGCGCCAGTTCCATTCCGGCCTGACCAACCTGCGTGACGACCCCTACGGCGCTGACCGGCTGCTGCTCACCGAGCAAGT
>Ga0318509_10000773_pt1 | contig 10071 bp, 11 predicted proteins | sample GRESIP084b2f22_FD_203477 | JGI IMG/M metagenome (GOLD analysis project Ga0318509, IMG submission 203477) | Tropical soil microbial communities from Luquillo Experimental Forest, Puerto Rico - GRE.SIPMG.084b2f22 | ecosystem: Environmental > Terrestrial > Soil > Tropical forest > Bulk soil...
TGCCCATGGCTTTAAGACCAAATTCGGAGCGGAGGATATTTTCGATCCCGCGTTTCTGCCGCGCGCCAGCGAGCGCCGGGTGCAGTGATCGAGCCCTCACGACGCGCGAGAGCGCGGGCCATGTCCGTGCGATTGCCTCGCGATCCGCGGAGCGGGTGGCCGCAGCAGCGCCGGAATCGCCGTGGCCTTTACCGATTGGAGCATCGCTTTCGCCATCGGCAACATCGGGTCCCCGTCGACCCAGATCAGCCCGACCTGTCGAACCACCTCGGGCTCGACCAGTTTGACGAGACGCGTGCCCGGAAATCCGCCGATGACGAGTTCGAAATGGCTGGGCACGATGGTTACCGCTCCGCCGAGCATCGTGTGGAACGCGAGGTTGACGATCGAATCCGATTCGATCACGGGCGTCGGGGTCTTCCCGACGGAGGCGAACGCAGCATCGATGATCTGCCGCTCGTGCATGTGCGCTGGCAGCAGGCAGATTGGCAGATCGGCAACCGTGGACCACGTGGTCGTGGTGGCCGGAAAGCGTGGATTGTCGGGAACCAGCAGGCTCAAATGCTCCTTGTACAGCGGAAAACTGGTCAGCGGCGCGGGCTGTTTCTGATCGGTGTAGGTGATTCCCACGTCCAATTCGAAATTGATCAGCTTCACCCGCAATTCGTCGAGCCCAAGAAAGCTCACGTCCACCTGCACCCCGGGGTGGAGTTTCAGAAAATGCTCGTTGATGTGCGGCAGCACCGGCGAGCTTGTCGGCATGGCTCCCAATCGGATCCGTCCCGACAACGTATTCTGCAGCATCGAGAGCTCTTGCAGCATCGAGTCGCGGTCTGCCAGAATCCGTTTGGACCATTCGACGATGCGGCTGCCCTCGATCGTGAAACCCTGGAAACGCTGGTGACGAAGGACGATCGGCGTGCCGAACTCCGCCTCCAGCTGTTTGATGGCGTTGGAGAGGCTCGGCTGGGATACGTGGCACTGCCGGGCCGCGCGGCTGAAATGTTGCTCCTGAGCGAGCGCCACGAGGTATTCCAGTTGGCGCAGGAACATTTCCTCTCCCGGCAGGCGAGTGGCAATGCCCAATAGCTATCACTTTACAGGAAACTGTTGGTTGTCGCTATCAGTGCGCCCCTGGGTCGCACATTTTTTTCGCGTGCTCTACCGATGATAGTGATCGTCGCGATCGCGCTCGTAGTGGGAGTATTGATCGGCGCCAGCTGTATCGGCGGTGTTCACGCGGCGCCTGCCGTCCTCCCCGCCCGGCTGGTCGCGCTCGCGCGCGTCCTTGCTGGCGTCATCGTGGTCGTGCGATCCGGCCACACACGGGTCGAGCCATGGTGAATGGCGGTTTCGACATTGCGGCGCTGCGCGCGGACTATGGCGACGTTCGCGCCGAGGCCATGAGCTGCCGTTCGGCGGCGGCTTTGTTTGATTTCAGTTTCATGTCTCGGGTCCGAATTGAAGGCCCTGGCGCGAACGAGCTGATCGCGACGTTGACGCCGCGACGGATTGACGATCTGACGCCCGGGCGCATCCGCTACGCGTTGCGCGTCGCCGCCGACGGTCGCGTCCTCGGCGACCTTACGATCTGGCGGCTCGACGCGGCCAGCTTCGAGATCTTCAGCGGATCCGACGATGGGCTCGGGCATTTGCAACCGCCGGCCGGATCAATCGCGTCGGTTAGCGACCTAAGCTCCGAAACGGCGATCCTGGCGGTGCAAGGTCCCGCAAGCTTGCGCGCACTCTCTGCCGCGGGTTCAGCAGCGGAGCTTCGATCCTTGCCATATTTTGCGCATGTGCGGGCGAACATTGCCGGAGTGGCCTGCCGCGTCGGACGCCTCGGCTACACCGGCGAACGCGGCTTCGAAATTGTCCTGCCGCGCGCCGCGCGTGAGGTGGTCTGGACGGCGCTTGCCCGCCATGCGCGTCCGGCGGGGTTCGCCGCCGTGGACATTCTGCGGATCGAAGCGGGCTTCCTCTTGTTCGCGAACGAGCTGCATTTTCCAGTCTCGGCTGCGGAGCTCGAGCTTGGCCGGTTCGCAGCCGAAGCGAGCGCTGCATGCCGGCATCACGCGGCAGAACGAGAGCGGCGCGTGCGCCTGCTCTGCTTCCAAGCTTCGTGCGATAGCGAGCCGCTGCTGTGGCAGCCGCCACGCGACGCACGCTTTCCGCCCGCGCCCGGCAGCCTTTTCACAACATCAGCGTGCCGGAGCGTCGTGACGAGTGGCGTGTTGGGATTGGGCTACGCGCTTGCCGCGCCTCGCCCCGCGCACCTTGTTGATCCGGCGGGCCAATTTCATGAAATCCGCGAGGTTTCCCTGCCCTTTTACGATCCGCGCAAACGCAAGCCACGCGGTGGATGGCGCGACGATCTATTGCCCGAGAGCGGCGAGATTCATTCATTCGGCTGATGACGTCATTGCCGCGCTCTCTTTGACTTGTCCATTTGGCGGCACGTAGGCTCCGCGTGCCAGTACCGCCTGCTTCACGGCCTCGGGAGGCCATTATGTCGTCAGCAACCGTCCTGCAAGCGTCCGCACCGCCCCGCAAGAAGGTCACGATCCCTTCGTTGATGAAGAAGATGAAGGAAGGCGAAGCGATCGTGCAAATGGCCGTGTACGATTACCGCAGCGCGGTGGTCGCCGATCGGCTGGGCATCGATATCCTGTGCGTGTCGGATACCGGCGGCATGGTGCTGTTTGGGCACCGCAGCACCGTCTCGGTGAGCTTCGAAGAGGTCATGTTCATGGCGCAAGCCGTCGATCGCGGCTCACGCTACGGACTGCGGATGGTCGACATGCCGTACTGGAGCTTTCACGTCTCGACCGAGCAAGCGGTTGAGAACGCCGGCCGGTTCGTGGCCCAGGCGAACGCCGAAGTGATGAAATGCGAAGGAAATCGGCACCACGTGCGCAACATCGAAGCCATTATCAAAGCCGGCATTCCGGTGCAGGGGCACATCGGCATCACGCCCATGCGCATGGCGCAACTCGGTGGCTTCGTCGCTCAGGGCAAGACCTCGGCGCGGGCGCTCGAGCTTGTAGATGACGCCCGGCAGATGGTCGATGCCGGATGTTTCTCGATCATGTGCGAGGTCACGACCGAAGAGGTTTGCCAGTTCCTGACCGAAACGCTGCCGGTGCCGGTGGTTAGCTTGGGAGCCGGAAACAAAGCTCACGGCGTGCACATCATCAGTTCGGACCTATTCCATCTCTACGAGGAGCATACCCCCCGTCATTCCAAGATCTACACCGATCTCATCCCGATCATCGAGGATGTCTACACGCGCTACATGACCGACGTGCGGGCGCGCACCTATCCGGGGCCGGAGCACACGGCCTACATGACGCCCAAGGAGCTCGAGCAGTTCGCCGCCAAAGTCGGTTGGACCAGTCCACCGATCGAGGCCGCGGAGCAGCGTGAGAAGGGCAAGCGAAAGCCAGCGCAATCAGCTGCGTAACGGGAAAAACAAGGGCCGCGCACGGCGGCGGATGATTGATGAGGTTCGCCGCCGGCAACCGCCGCGGCGTGGGCGCTACGCGTCGCCGCGGCCCGATCGAATACGTACTCGCCGACACGCTGCGGGGTTGCGGCGTGATCGACGCGATCGCGGATGGCGAGTCGCGCGCAACGAACTGGCGTCGATCGAGAGCGGGTGATGCAAGAAACCGCCGGGAGGGAAACATGGTCGTTAGAGATGCCCTTGAGGGCTACGACGAGAAGACTCGAACGCAAGTCGAGGCAATGATCGATGCGGAGCGCCGCGCGCTGGCGCGAAGAGGCCGGGAGCCCGAGGACTGCAACTGCAAGACGGGGATGTTTCCCCATCTCGGTCGGCGCAGCGTCTTGGTCGCCGCCGGCTCGGCGCTGGCCGCGAGCCTGGCCCCCTTGCCGACGCCGGCGCGCGCGGCAGAGCGCAAGGCGCCAGCGGGCGCCGTCTGGCGAGAGTCGCCGAACGATCCGACCAAGGTGCCTGGCACTCCGACCGCCGAAGACGGCGGATACGGCTCGCGCTCGCAATTTGCGACGGAGGTGCGCTGGCGCTACCCAACCCCGACGACGCTCTCCTCGTGGACGATGACGCCCCTCGATACGAGCGAGGGCATCATCACTCCGTCGGGGCTGCACTTTGAAAGGCATCACGGCGGCATCCCGACGATCGATCCCGCCCGGCATTCCCTGTTCGTGCATGGCTTGGTCGAGCGGCCGAAGAAGTTCACGATGGCAGACATCAAACGTTTCCCGTCGGTCTCGCGGCTGCATTTCATCGAATGCTCGGGCAACGGGCTCACCGAATGGCGCAAGCCCACGTTGAAGACCGTTCAGGGCACTCACGGCCTGCTCAGCACCTCGGAATGGACCGGGGTGCAATTCTCGACATTGGCGCGCGAGGTCGGCCTGAAAGATGGCGCTGGCTGGGTGCTGGCGGAAGGCGCCGATTCCGCGGTGATGACGCGCAGCATTCCGCTGGAAAAGCTGCTGACGGACGCGATCATCGCTTACGCGCAGAACGGGGAAGCGCTCCGGCCGGAGCAAGGGTATCCGCTGCGCCTCATTCTGCCGGGCTGGGAAGGCAACACCCACATCAAGTGGCTGCGGCGACTAGACCTCAGCGATAAGCCGTTCATGACGCGCGAGGAGACATCGAAATACACCGATCTGCTCGGCAACGGAAAAGCGCGCCAGTTCTCCTTCACCATGGAAGCCAAGTCGGTGATCACGTTTCCCTCCGGCGAGATGAAGCTGCCCGGCCCGGGGGTCTATGAGATCACCGGGCTCGCCTGGAGCGGGCGCGGGCGGATTGCGCGGGTGGAAGTCTCGATCGACGGTGGCAAGAATTGGAGCCTTGCCGCGCTGCAAGACCCCGTGCTGCCGATCTGCACGACGCGATTCCGGTTTCCCTGGTTCTGGAACGGGCAGTCGTCGGTGCTGCAAAGCCGAGCCACGGATGAGACCGGCTATGTGCAGCCGACCTTGCAGCAGCTGGTGGAGATCCGCGGTCTCGCCGGACCATTCGGCTCCGTCTACCACCTCAATGCGATCCAAAGCTGGTCGGTCGCCGCCGACGGGAGTGTAAGCAATGTCCACGCTTAGGCCGATCTTGACGCTGGCCGCGGTCCTCGCCCTCACGCAAACGGTTCAGGCGCAGCAGGGTTATCCTGTGCGCCTCGAGCTCGGAACGACACCGACGCCGCAGGACTTGGCGCAGCTCTTCGCAATCCCGCCGGACGGACGCGGCCTGCCCCCCGGAAAGGGCACTTATGCACAGGGGGAGAAAGTCTATGCCGATTCCTGTGCGGTATGTCACGGCGACAAGCTGCAGGGGATCCCTACCCCTGGCATCGGCGGCGACAAGCTAATCGGCGGCCGCGGCACGCTCGCAAGCGCGACCCCGGTCAAGACGGTCGAAAGTTATTGGCCATACGCCACTACGCTATTCGACTACGTCAAGCGCTCGATGCCGTTCACCACGCCCGGGTCGCTCAGCGATGAGCAAGTGTATAGCGTGGTCGCCTACATTCTCGGCGAAGCCAATATCGTGCCGAAGAACGCCGTGCTCGATGCAAAGAGTCTCCCGGACATCCAGATGCCCAATCGCGACGGCTTCGTGCCCGACCCGCGGCCTGAGATCCAACTCTACCGCTGAGCTCGTCGCCAGCGTTTCAATGGTAGGCGCAGAAGATTTGTCGGCCGGTTTGCTCCGGTCGATTCGTGGATCAGGCGGGTAGAGCGACACGACTTTCGGACGCCCGCACGACGCAGCGAAAGCCAATGTGGCAGGTCGAGGTGTCAACCGCTTCGCCTTGGCGCGCCGCCGGCCGGTACCGCAGGCAGTAGTTGGGCGCGCAGAGATGCGAACCGCCTTTCACCACTCGCCGAGCAACATGACCGCCGGGCTCGCTCGGCACGCAACAGGATTTTTTGAAGTTTTCGGCGCGACGCGGCATGAAGGGGCTCGCGGTCCATTCCCACACATTGCCGATCATGTCGTAGAGCCCATAGCCATTTGCGGGAAAGGCATCGACTGGAGAGGTGCCCTCGTATCCATCTAGCTTGAGGTTCTCCCAGGGAAATCGGCCCTGCCACGTGTTAGCCATCGCCCGCCCCTCCGGAGCAAACGCTTCGCCCCATGCATAGGTCGCGCCGTCGAGACCGCCGCGCGCCGCGAATTCCCATTCGGATTCGATCGGTAACTCCTTGCCAGCCCAGGCCGCGTATGCGCACGCATCTTCGTAAGTGACGTGGACGACCGGGTGGTCATCCCGCCCGTCGATGGTGCTGTCGGGACCCTCGGGATGCTGCCAATCCGCCCCGGGCACGTATTCCCACCAAGCACGACTGTCACGCAGATCCACAGGGCCGCACGGCTTTCGAAACACCGAAGAGCCAGGCACTAAGAGAGAGGGATCGGCATCCGGATACAAAGCGGGATCGGGCGGACGCTCGCAAGTTGTGACGTAACCCGTGGCAGTAACGAATTTCCGAAACTCAGCGTTGGTCACGGGATATGGATCAGCCCAGAATCCTTTCACCGTTTCCCGGCGCGCCGGCCGCTCTTCGCGATAGAACTCGTTTGAACCCATGAGAAAGCTGCCGCCGGGGATCCAGATCTTGGAAGCCCGATTCGATCTATCAGATGCAATGCTCGCCTTCATATCGCCACTACGCAGAGGACGTTGGGCTTTCTACGAATCTTTCGATAGCTGCTTTATCAGCATTTGGCAGGCGTTTTCCCTGTAGGCACGAGTCTAGACTCGCGCGTAGGGCTTGGGCACGAAGTCGAGCGGCGATCCGGCCGGGATGAGCTCTTCTCTTTTCTTGCTTTCTTCAAATTCCCAGACAACCCGGCGCGCATGCTGCATCACCCACCAACGCACGTAGCGCTGGTTAACGGGCTCTCGTTCTTTCGGATCCTCCATGAGGTGCGTAATGCGGGCAAAACCCAGCGGCAGTTCCGGGTCGTGAAAGTGCTGCTGGCGCTTGAAGTTGATCTTGAAGTCTTTCCATTTGACGGCGTGCAGTTCTTCGTTGAGCCAGACCATGCACGCGTCTCGGTTCGAGGTTTTCTGCTTGCCGAGAAAGAACGGACTCTGGTCGACGCCGTCGATGATCCGGTCGCGCGGCGGCTCGGACCCGGCGAATCTCAACAACGTCGTGAACATATCGGTGACGTGAATCATCTCGTTGCTTTCGGTTCCCGGCTTGATGCGGCCAGGCCAGCGGATCAGGAACGGCGTGCGAATGCCTCCTTCCGCCGAACTAAAGTACGAGCCATCGAAGAAACCGCCCGTTCCCCGCCCGGCCAAGTGATCCTCGGCTCCGTTATCGCCGCAGTAAACAACGATGGTATTGTCGGCAACCCCAAGGTCGTCGAGCTTATCGAGCAACACGCCGAAGTCATGGTCAAGCATCAGCAGGCAATCACCCCAATCGCCGTTGGTACTTTTCCCCACGAATTCGTCGCGCGCGATCATGGGGAAGTGCAGCAATGAATGATTGAAATAGAGGAAAAACGGCTTGCCCGCGGATACGCTGCGCTGCATGAAATCTAGACCGCGTTTTTGATATTCGAGGTCGCACGTCTTTTTCATGTGCAGGGTGAGCTGCTGAGAAAGGATGGGCTTCACACCTTCGCCCTTGCGGCCCTCGTGCATATAGGAGTAACCGTCGCGCTCCGGAACGTAGTGGGGGTCTTCGAGCCACATGCATTCATCATAGGTGCGCAGCGGCCCGTACCATTCGTCAAAGCCGTGATCGGTCGGCCAGCGTCCATCTTCCGCCCCGATGTGCCACTTGCCGAGGCATGACGTGGCGTACCCAGCCGTGGACAGAATTTCGGCGATGGTTTTCTCCCATCGCACGATGCCACCCGCATTGCCACCCAATGCAATGGTGTGGTTGCCGGAGCGGATCGGGTAGCGTCCTGTCATCAAGGCCGAACGGGTTGGCGTGCATTGCGGCTCGACGACATAGTGCGTCAGCTTGGCGCCTTCTGTGGCGAACTTATCTGTGCGCTTGGTGTCAGCTCCTCTCAGGATCCCGCCGCCGTAGCAACCTAACTCGCCCATGCCCAGGTTATCGACATGGAAGAAGAGGATGTTTGGTTTTTCAGAAGGCATTGATTTCCTCCAGTTGATGGCAGTTTTGATGAGGAGCGGCGTTGTGACGGACGTCTATCCGCAACGGCTTGCCACTCATGTTTGCTTAGAACTCACATCCTGCTTGGAATTCATTGAGCGACTTTTCGGCCCGGAACCCCGCATATAGTGTTGCTCGGGATGGTAATTATCGAACATCGCTTTGAAGAATGCTACGTTGAACCATCGCAATAAGGCACGACGCAGAAGCGGAAGAGCGTCTTTGATTTGGTCCCGCATATGGCTGACGACGTAGGTCATGACGGTCCTCCGGCTGTCCCGATTTATTAAGCCGGACTTTAGGACCACGAAAAGCAATTCATTGCGCCGCCGCGCCGTTCGAGTGGAGCCGAGGTTGCGAGGCAAGAAATGTGGCAAGCGCGGAAATGTCCCGGTCGGACAGTTTTGCGGCGACCGCCGGCATGATTTGGCTCAAGTCGTTCCGCCGTTCACCCGACCGCCAATCGCTCAGCTGCTTGGCCAGATAGGCTGCGTGTTGAGCCTTCAGCAGCGGCGCGTCCGGCCGTTTGCTCTCCACGTCGTCGTGACAGGAACCGCAGCTCGCGATGCCGGAAGCCGCGTCACCGTCCTGAAAGAGCTTGGCGCCCCGACGCCATTCTTCCCCGTTCGTCTCGAGCGACCCATCGGGAGGGGGCGGCGGAAGGCTTGCAAAATAGGCCGCCGTCTTGGCAAGGTCGTCGTCGTCGATATTGGACGCGCTGGCTTGCATTTGGCCGCCATCGTTGCTGCGGCGGCCGTCACGAAAGTCCCGGACCTGCTTTACGATATAGGCCGCCCGCTGCCCGGCAAGCTTCGGGAAGCGAGCCATTGCGCTGATGCCGTCGAGGCTATGGCAGGTCGCGCACAGCTCCCATGGCTGCATGCCCTCAGTGACGATGATATCCGCATTCGTCAAAGAGACCGCCGACCCAGCGGCGATTAACGCCACGCACGCACGCCAAGCCACACGTTCTGAGATCGGCCTGGGCATCGAACGCACTCAATGATGGCTGTGAGCGTCGTGGCCTGCGTCGTCACGGCGCCGGACGACGGCAGAGACGTCGACCTCTTCTCCGCTGCTCAGGCGCAGGACGATCTGGACGTGGCCGTCTACGGCTTGCGGCCGCCGCGGGCCAATCAGCATGAGGTGCAAGCCGGTCGGCGCGAATTCGACACGTCCGTTCGCCGGAACCCTGACCTCATCAATCGCCTGCATCGTGCTCACGCCGCCCTTGATGACCGACCGGTGAAGCTCGATTCGCTCGTAGTCGGTGCTCTCGGCGCCGACGATGACCCGATCGGTCGCGCCGCGATTAACGATCGTCATATAGGCGACGTGCACCTTCAGCCCGGGCGGCGCCCACGGCACCCAGGCATTTTCGATCTTCAAGGATTCTCCCGCCGATGCCGGCACCACAGGGACAAGCGCGGCACCGACGAGCGCACTGCCGATCACGGCGAGGCGGCGTAGTCCGAGCCAAGCTCCAATCATTCCCCGCTCCCCGGAGCGCGCGCGTTCTGGTGCCGGTGGAACAGATCGGCCAGGAACTGGGCGGTTGGCGCGGGTTCGAACGGCGGGCTGATCTTGGCGACGAGGCGCCCCTGCGGGTCGATCACCGCCACCGCCGCACTGTGCGTCACCTGGTAGTTGCCGCGCGCATCGGGTTTGGCGCGGACCGCGACCGCATCGATGCCTTTCAATGCGCGATCGATCTGATCGATCGGGCCGGTGACGCCGATGAAGTCCGGATGGAACTGGACGACGTAACCCTTCAGGTTCGGCCGGTCTCGGTCGGGATCGACGGCCAGAAAAATCACCACCGGCAGACGGTCCGGCCGCACGCGCAGTCCGAGCTCGGCAACGACCTGTTCCAAATTGGCGAGCGTGAACGGACACACGTCCGGACAATTGGTGAAACCGGCGAGGACG
>Ga0318509_10000782_pt1 | contig 10051 bp, 7 predicted proteins | sample GRESIP084b2f22_FD_203477 | JGI IMG/M metagenome (GOLD analysis project Ga0318509, IMG submission 203477) | Tropical soil microbial communities from Luquillo Experimental Forest, Puerto Rico - GRE.SIPMG.084b2f22 | ecosystem: Environmental > Terrestrial > Soil > Tropical forest > Bulk soil...
ACCCAGACCGCTGGTTGGTTATCCATCATGGTCAGCGCAGTCGCCGGAAGCTCGATGCCCTTGCTTCCCAGCATGCGGGTCTGCCCGAATACAGTGGCACCGAGCCGCATTGCTTCCGGGGGTTCGTCGAGCCCAACCTTTACCCGGAAGCTTCGGGTCGTTGGATCGGCCTGCGGTGCGGTCTCCCGCACCCGCCCGGTGGTACGGATGCTCGGATCATCGGTCAGTGCGACAGTGACCAAGACGTCGGGGGAGATCTGGCGCATGAGAGTAGCCGGCACGTCAAAGACTGCATCGGTGCCGCCAAACTGCGCGATGGTGACGATCGTCTGGCCGGCCCTGACCACCTCGCCCGACTCCACGTTCTTGGAGATCACTACACCTGGGGCATCCGCCCGAAGCTCGCTGTAGCCCATATGGTCCTCGGCCTCATGCAATTGCGCCTTGGCAACATCGAGATCTGCATTGGCGGTGTTGAACGTTCTCTCGGCGGCGTCGTATTGCACCTGGGTAGACCAGCCTTTACTAGTCAGGGTTCGCTGGCGCTCCATATTGTTGCTGGCTTCGTGGACAGTCGCCTCCGCCGCGGCGAGCTTAGCTTGAGCTTGGTGCAGGGCGTCGCGCTGGGGCAGCGGGTCGAGCTCCGCGATGAGATCGTTGCGCTGCACCGCTTGCCCAACTCCAACGTGAGCCGCGATCATCCGGCCGTCGATGCGGAATGCGAGGCTTTCCTCCGTTCGGGCGTGGATATGGCCGGTGAGGGAGACCGGTTCTCCGTCCGAGCCGGCGCTCGCAGTGACGGTCCGGACAGGCCGGATTTCGGCCGCAGGCTGCGGCTTGTCGCAAGCACCCAGGAGAACCAAGCCTAGACAGGCAACAACGGGTAAGGATCTCATTTTCATACCTCATTCTCGCTGAAGGGTGCCGACCGCCGTCTGGGACGTTTGCGCTGTCCTCATGACGGGTTGAAATGGCACCTACTCCTCTCGTCTCTTCTTTGCCCTGCCAGATCGCACGGGACATGCTCTGGTACTGCTAAATGTTGACATCGACAACTTTATCATAGTCCCTCAAGTTGGCACTGTCAACATGATGGCAAGAGATAATACCGAGGAGCCGTCCAGGGTGCGTTGACATGGATCAACTGCACTCCTTGTGCTGATTCCAATCAGACTCGATCTGAGGCAGAAACTGTCGGGCCGGGATTGCAGGGGCTGCACGCCGCGGACGGAATCACGCTCCCGCTTCCGCCGCGTCATTTTTACCGGCTGAGATTCTTTTCAGTGATTTCAATACCGCGGCACGTCACTTCAGTGTCGAAACTGACGTACGTGTTTGCCATCCCCGTCAGTAGTGGCTGGGAATCGGCACTCCCGGACCGAGAGCCTCCGTAGCACCCTTCGGCCGCAGCTGCGTCTTGGGGATCTTCGGCAGGTCTGCGTGGACCTTCTTGTAGGGGATGCTACCGAGCAAATGTCGGATCAGGTTCAGCCGGGCGCGTCGCTTATCGTCGGCCGGGACGATGTACCATGGCGCCTCTGGCGTGTGGGTGGCCTCGATCATCCGCTGGTAGGCCGCCGTGTAGTCCCACCACCGCCGAACCGATTCGATGTCCATCGGGCTCAGCTTCCAGTGCTTGAGCGGGTCCTTAATCCTCGCCTCGAACCGCCGCCGCTGCTCCTCCTGACTGATATCGAGAAAGTACTTGCGCAGGATGATGCCGTTTTGGACAACCATCTCCCGCTCGATCGCGGGGGTCACCAATAGGAACCGCTCGGCCTCCTGTTCCGTGCAGAAGCCCATCACCCGCTCGACTCCGGCACGATTGTACCAAGAGCGATCGAAGAGGATGATCTCGCCGGCCGCCGGGAAATGCGCTATGTACCGCTGGGGATAGACCTGCGTCTTCTCGCGGTCGGAGGGCGCAGGTAATGCCACGTGCCGGTAGACCCGTGGGCTCGTACGAGAGGTGATCCGGCTGATCACTCCGCCTTTTCCTGCCGTGTCTCGGCCCTCGAACACCACGATGATGCGTGCGCCCGTGGCTTGGACCCAAGTTTGCAGATGAGTAAGCTCGACTTGGAGCTTCGCAAGCTCTTTCTCAAATTCCTTGCGCTTCATCTTGGCGGATGCGGCCTTCCGCTCAGCGACGCCGTGCTTCTTTTGCCTGTCTTTTGCCATGTGGCAACGCTCCTTGCCGCTACTTGAAACAGAGCATGGTAGCTCGGCGCCGGGCGCCAAGGCGTGAGGAACCAAACATAAAGTCGCGGGCCCGGTCCAAGCTTGCGGTTTTTGCGTTCCAATTACAGCAGAGTTTTTGCGGTCGGCGGAATGGGGCCCGAGGTCATTTTGCGTGGCAACAATCCTCAGGGGCGGACGTCCGCTTTGGGTCATAAGCGGACATTGCAGCGCATTCTTGTGATGTCCGCTTTACCCCCGAAAGCGACATTCATTAGCCAGAACGTTGCGAGCGGCTCCATTCCACTTTTCATGATTGCCTCGGACGCGCGCGCCGAGGCAAGAAATTCGATTAGTTGCTTAGATTTTTCGGGCTCTGTCGGTAACCCCAGATCGTTTCCCGAGCTTTCACTAATGGCCTCTACCGATGGAGGCCTGCTTCAAGGTTAAAAGGGCAACCCCGTTGCGCGCACGACTGACGCTCAAATCCCTGAGACACGAAAGGCCTCACATCGGCCCAAACATAATGTGCTCAATCAAAATAGCGGAGCAGATGACAGGGTAAGAAGGCCATGAGCTTCGAACCATTTTCAAATTTTGAGGAGACGCACGCTCATGAGGAAAACCTGCGTACGGAGAGCATGCAACTTGCGCGCAATGACAAGGAGATCGAAAGGCGATTGCTGGTCGTTGAAAAAGCGATGGCTTTGATCTTTGGGTTTACTGTCGACCATAACGCGGTAAATGATGATGAACGCACGATGCAAATGCTCGGAGTTCGTCTTTTTAATGCTGCGGCTTCTGCGATCAAATTGGGGTTGTCGGGGTACTATCAAACAGCCTTGCAGCAAGCACGTGATATCTTAGAACTTGGTTTCTTGTTGGACTATTTTCGAACTTCCCCTGAAGAGATTGCTATTTGGAGAACCTGGGATAGAAAAACGCGGAGGCTGCGTTTTGATCCAGTGAAGATACGAATTGCATTGGATGAACGTGATGGGACTACGGACAGAGGAAGAGAGAGGGAATACAACAAGCTTTCGGAGTTGGCGTCGCACGCTACTTATCGTGGTTTTGCGCTAACCACGCGTGAGGGAAGGGGCGAACTAGGACCCTTCGTAGATAAGAGGAACCTCTTGGCATTGGCCCATGAGATGGTCTTGCGGCTGGGACCTGCAGCTGTGATGTACGCAAATCAGTTTTCGAGGCCGCCTGAAGCACTCGCGCAGTTTTTGCGAGAGTTTGGAACGGAGCTAGTAATGGGATTTAAGAACGATGAGAGCCCCAGTTCTGAGGCTCTCGATTAGGGTTCGCGTAAAAATCGCGTCCAAACGGTCGTCGTTGCGTCGAGCGATCGCAAGTCGAGAGACAGCCACCGCACGAGCAGTGATATTTGGGGGATTATTCGCGATGATGACTTCTCCGGACCCAGCCGGGAAGGTGGTTACGGCTGGGATTGCGGTTGCGAAGTGTCGCCACGGGGGCGATCGCGCCGCTCGGCCATGAACTGGTCGAACTCGGCCCTGTCCTTCGCAAAGCGTAGCCGCTTCAGGAACTCCTTAAACTCGCGTTGTTCTTCCTCGAGCCGGCGCAGGGTGTCGACGCGATATTCGTCGAAGGCGCGATTGCCGCTTGAGCGAGGAGTCGTTCCCCACCAGTCAATGCCACTGAACATGCGATCCATCTTGTCCTGCCATCGACTCACGCCATTATGGTTCCAGCAACCCATTCGTCCACTCCCGATCATGAAGGCGAGGATGGCGAGGCCCAACGGCCACCACCAGACAAAGCCGAGAATCATCAGCGCAATCCAGGCTGGTTTCCCGAACTCATCGATCCTTGCTGCAATAGGCATGACGGAGACCTCACGGCTGAATGTAAATAACATTTACATCGCGCCCTCCAACTGTCAAGAGGGGGTCGACAGCGCGGGACGACTTCGAAGCGTCCTCTCCGAAGGCTAGATCGCGCCAGCACTTTTCGCTGCAGGCAGTCCGAGGCCCCGCAGGTAGACTAGCACTGCCGCCTCCAGCAGCTCTTCGGGTGACATTGGCAACGTGCGCCGTCCTGCGTCGCCGCGACCGAACAGCGAGGCGACGCCGTGTGACATCGCCCAGATGTGAAGAGCGACCATCAGGGCTGGGGGCCGAGACTGCGGCGGCACTTGTGCACACAGCATCTCAGAAGCGCCACGTAGAACGGCGAAGGCGCGCTCCCCGGCTTCCTGCAATTCGGCACTAGTCGCAAGCGGAATGCCGGCCTCGAACATCGCGGAGTAATAGGCGGGCTCGGTCCGTGCGAATTCGAGATAGGCCTTGCCCATCCGATCGAGCGCGGTGAATGGCTGCGGGCGGCCATCGTCCCACGCTTGCTCGAGCACAATCGCAAAGCGCTCGAATCCGCGCAGCGCGAGGTTGGCGAGAAGTTCATCGCGGTCGCGGAAGTGGCGGTAGGGCGCCGCCGGGCTGACGCCCGCCCACCGCGCGGCCTCGGCAAAGGTGAAACCGGCCGGTCCTTTCTTTGCGATCAATTCCAAGGCGGCGCGCAGTAGCGCTTCTTTCAGGTTGCCGTGGTGATAGCCGCGCGGGCCGCCGCTCCTGTCTTTCGTCCAGCTCATGTAAATAGCTTTTACATGAGCTGACGGGCTTCGTCGCGGAAATTTTATGCGGGGATTTCATTTACTCAGAACGGTTGCCGATCATTTGGTCCACCGGCTAAATTTTCAATGCCTGATCCGGACAGGGTTTGAGCAATCCTAGCAATTCTTGCTCGCTCGCAGGTTCTTCACCTAACCATTTCTGCGAATCGTTCTCCGCGAGGATGATCGGCATGCGGTCGTGCAGCTCTCCGACACGCCCTGCTGGCTGCGGAAAAACAACTGTGGACCGCGTCTTGCGAAAATAGGCTGATAGGCTGACACCGACCTGGCGGCGCCAGGATGAATAGGGAGATGTCGGCATGAGCGCGCTGTTCACTCCGTTTCGCGTTGGCAGCCTCGAATTGGCCAATCGTATTGTCATCGCGCCGATGTGCCAGTACTCGGCCGTCGATGGCTGCATGACCGACTGGCACGTCATCCACCTTGGTCATCTTGCGCTCTCGGGTGCAGCGTTGCTGACCATCGAGGCGACCGCTGTTCTGCCAGAAGGACGGATCACCTACGGCGATGTGGCGCTCTGGAACGACGCGACGGAAGCCGCGATCGCTCGGACGCTTGAGACCATCCGCCACTGGTCCGACATACCAATTGCCATTCAACTGGCGCATGCCGGTCGCAAGGCCTCGACAGAGTTGCCGTGGAAAGGCGGGTCGCAGATTGCCTCCGACCATCCAAACGGCTGGCAGACATTCGCCCCGTCTGCGATCCCGTTCGAGAACGGCCAGCAATCGCCAGTCGCCCTTGACCGAGATGGCCTCACGCGGGTGCGTGAAGCTTTCGCTGAAGCGGCCCACCGCGCCGCGAGGCTCGGAGTTGATGCCGTCCAGCTACACTGCGCGCACGGTTATCTGCTGCACGAGTTTCTCTCGCCGCTCTCCAACCGGCGCGACGATGAGTATGGCGGCAGCCTGGAGAACCGCATGCGCTTTCCGCTCGAAGTTTTTGATGCGGTGCGCGCGGCCTTCCCGGCCGACCGTGCGGTTAGCATGCGCGTATCCGGTACCGACTGGGTGGATGGTGGCTGGGATATCGATCAGACAATCGCCTTTGCGCAGGCGCTGGAAGCACGCGGCTGCGCAGCCATTCACGTATCGAGCGGCGGTCTCACACCGGCCCAGCAGATCCCGCTCGGACCGAGCTATCAGGTGCCACTCGCGCGCGCAGTGAAGAAGGCAACGCGCATACCGGTGATCGCCGTCGGGCTCATTACCGAGTTTGAGCAGGCCGAAGCCATTGTCGGTACTGGCGATGCCGACCTGATTGCGCTGGCGCGGACGATCCTCTTCAACCCGCGCTGGCCGTGGCATGCCGCTGCGCATTTCGGTGCACATGTGAAAGCGCCCGAACAGTATCTGAGATCACAGCCTCGGCAATATCGCGACCTTTTCGACATCGGGCATTGAGATCAAGCGCCACTTGACAGCGGACTCACGCAGACATTCCGCCAGGTCGATTTGGTGCCAGCCCGGACATGGCGCCACGTCCGCTTTGGTTCAAAAGCGGACATCGCAAATGTCCGCTTTGTAGACATTTGGGTTGCTGCACGACGCATTGGCTAGCGCTATGGTATGACAACCAGCCGCTCAATCGCATTATCATCATTCAGTGAAAGGGGCCGGTGCTTTTCAGATGAGCCGGGGGGAAGTAGGTAGCCAAAAGCTGCCGCTGCCACCACAGGCCATCGGCCTTTTCGTCGCTGTTGGCATATGTGTAGTCGTAGAACAGCGCGCGCACATATAACGGTGGCTTTTCAGGAAAGGGATTTTTTTCCAACAGCGCCGTTACTGTGGATTCGTTCTGCAAGAGCCGCATAAGGAAACGCGAGAACCAATACACGCGCCCTGGCTCGTCAAGTGCTGCGAACCACATCTGCCAGTCCAGACGCGGCTGGTGCGGGATGTTCCAGCGCGGGGCACGCGCGATATTGCCGGGCTTGTACCGGAATTCATATTCGCGCCATTCGACACCGTCGTTCGAACCCTCAATGACAATTTCGTGGCGCGTCGTGGTCATGACTGCGAACAGACCGTAGGGGCTAGTGATATGCAGCGGTTCGACAAAGCGGTCGATCGCCTGCGCCACTGCGGGCGGGCTGCCGCCGAAGCGTGCATCCATGTCTACCAGACTGCAGAACACGATCAGCAGTGCCAATGTACTAACGAGGATAGTCACCGGCCTTCGCGGGATTTTGTTTTCCGCGCGGACTCGCAGCAGCCGAACCACGCCTTGCGGCAATACTTTTTGTATCGCTGCGTCATCGAATAACGGCAGGCACAGCAACATGGTCTGCAGATTGAACCAGTTATAATTTCCAGTGACGAGGATGCAGCTTTCCAACAGTAGGATGCCGAAGGCTGCAATTTGCCGCAGCCGGCGCGGGAGGAAGATCAGGAACGGCAGAACTAGCTCGATGAAAAACATGCCGCCGTTGGCGAATTTCACTACGCTCGGCGGCAGCTGTGCCGCGTACCAGGCCACCGACGTGGGCAGCGGCTGGGTCAGAAAGTGATACGACAGCGCCGACAAGTTCCACCAGTTGGGATCGCCACTCGCGAGCTTGACGACGCCCGACATGAACATGAAACGGAATAGCAGCCAACGCAGCAGCCAAATGCCCGGTGTCGTGGCGAAGCTTAACAGCAGCGCGATAAAACCGGTCTCCAGCAGGAACGTGTCCCACTGGAAATTCATGAAGGTTTGTCCGCCGTAAAACAGCGAAAGGTAGAGCACATAGAGCAGAAACAGGCTCAGGCGCGGCAGCAGATTGAAGACCAGCAGAATCGAGAGCCCGGCCCCCGCCCAGCACACCGCCTGAATGGCAAAGTCGCTGGCGTCCAACCAGAACACCATCGGAATCAGGAAGAAACGCTCCGGCCCGTAATGGCTGGCGACGGCGTCGACCAGATCCGCCAGCGGCAGGATGCCACGGCCGCCGATCAGCCCCTGTGCCTGCACCCCAAAGGAAATGAAGGCCGACAAGTAGATCAGGCCAAACAAGCGTAGGAACAGTAATGAAACAAGATCGTAGTGAGGCGGGTCGGGGTTCCTTCCCCACAGAAGCACGCTGACCCGATGAAAGGCCGGTCGGTGCGCGGCGATAAATGCGTAAACCAGTTCCGAGATAATCGCGAAACCAGGCAGTTTTCTGTACAGCACGAGCCAAAAGCCCTTGCCGCGCGCGTGGCTCAAGGTCAAAAAACTGGCCTCGGCGGCACTGGCACGATGTCCGTCGGGCGAGATGAATTGCACTGCGCGCTGAAAATCGGCGATTGGGATTGCAGGATATCGCGCCGCCACGTCCTGATACGGCCTGTAATCGACGCGGTCACCAGTGAGCTTCTTCCAATAGCGCACCGAGTAGCCGCAGAACCCGCAATCACCGTCATAGACCAGCAGGGGCCGAGGACCGGCAGCCGGCGTTTCAACTACAGTGGCGGACTGTTTTCCGGATACTTCTTCCACGACTTTGACTGAAACCGCTGTCAACTCCTGTGCCCCGGTGCATACGATCCTGGGCGAGCTTTACGATCCGGGCGAATTGGCGAAAGCAGTTTAGCGGTTAACTCATATCCGAAAAGGGTCACAAGCGGACGTCGCAGCACGTCCGATCAATGTCCGCTATTCCCCCGAAAGCAGACATTCGGTGTGCTAGGCATGTTCGTTAAGTGCCATTGTCGATCCGCTTCACCTGATTATTATTTGATTGCCGAAGCGGTAGGTCAGGCTGTGACAATGAGCGACGACGATCTCCTCATGCATCGTCTTCGAGCGCATGTCACATCGCTTGCCGCAGAAATTGGCGAGCGCAATGTTTTCAAATCCGAGGCGCTTCGACGCGCGGCAGCCTATATTGAGGCTGAATGGGGCGCTCTGGGCTACGGCGTAGAGCGGCTCGAGTACGACGTCTCCGGAATTCGCTGCGCAAACCTTATCGCCACACGTGAGGGGAGCACACGTCGCAACGAGATTTTGCTACTGGGCGCACACTATGACTCGGTCGTTGGCAGTCCTGGAGCCAATGACAATGCCAGCGGCGTTGCCGCGCTGCTGGAAACAGCTCGAATGTTTCAGGCGCTTAAACCAGCGCTCACAGTTCGATTTGTCGCCTTCGTCAATGAAGAGCCGCCATTTTTTCGGATTGGCCAGCAGGGAAGCCTCCTGTATGCCCAGGCGGCCCAGCGTCGGGGTGACGACATCCGGCTGATGGCATCGCTTGAGACCATCGGGTGCTACAGCAACGAAACCGGCAGTCAGCGCTACCCGCCGTTGTTCCGGTTCTTCTATCCCGACTGCGGCAACTTCATCGGAATCGTATCGGACTTTCGCTCCAGGACGGCTATGCGGCGGCTTGCTGCCGCTTTTCGCGCCCACTCCGACTTCCCTCTGCAGACTGTTTCGACGTTCCGGTTCGTACCCGGGGTGGCATGGAGCGACCACGATTCATTCTGGCGCAATGATTACCCCGCAGTGATGGTCACGGACACGGCATTCTACCGCTACCGGCACTACCACGCTCCCACCGATACGGCCGACAAGCTTGCCTATCCGGAGTTCGCAAACGTTACGCTTGGCCTGTTTAGGGCGTTTGCAGTCCTCGCCATTGAGGGAGTAAATCCGCCCTCACCCGCTTCTGCGGAAACTAAACGCGTAAATGCGACCGTCGGCGCCGACTGATGCCAGCGTCGAGCTTGCCCTTCCTTGGTCAAGTGCCGCAAAACGTTTGGTGCACGACTTGATCGGGCCGCGGCGGATCGACGTAGCAGCTGAAGGCCGGTTGATCCTCGTAAGGCATGGAGAGCGCTGTCAGCAGACTCTCGAAGGGCGCGAAATACTCATCGTTCACGGCTGCAGAGATCGCCTCCTCCACCAGATGGTTGCGCGGGATGAAAGCAGGATTGACCGCACGCATCGCCGTCCGGCGCTCGTTCGCCTCTCCACCCTCCTCTGCAAGCCGATGGCGCCATCTCGCCGCCCAATCGTCGAAGGAGCTCGGATCTGTAAACAGGTTGCGCACAGCCGCGTCGTGGTCGGGGCCGGTAGCCGAGTCGCAGAGCCGGCGGAAGAACAAGGTGAAATCGACGCCGTTGCGGGCCATGCGCTCAAGCAGGTCTTGCGCTAGGGACAGATCGTCCGGCCGCGGTTGGAACAGGCCGAGCTTGCGGCTAAGTTCCGCGGCGTAGGTCGTCTCGAAGCCGCTGGTGAATGCGTCGATTG
>Ga0318509_10000790_pt1 | contig 10008 bp, 9 predicted proteins | sample GRESIP084b2f22_FD_203477 | JGI IMG/M metagenome (GOLD analysis project Ga0318509, IMG submission 203477) | Tropical soil microbial communities from Luquillo Experimental Forest, Puerto Rico - GRE.SIPMG.084b2f22 | ecosystem: Environmental > Terrestrial > Soil > Tropical forest > Bulk soil...
CGGAATCTTGCCCTTGGGCGGTTCGGGGGCAGCCTTGACCAATTGCGGTCCGGCAACCAGGCTGGCGCCGGCAAGACCGGCTCCACCAACGGTTACGCCGAGCGCGTTGAGAAACTGTCGGCGATCGACTGGGCTGGGTTTGTCCATTGGGTTCTCCCTAAAAGCGACGCTGATTGCGGCGGATTGCGAGCGCTTCGCTCGGTCCATTATCGCCGAAAACTATCACGTTCGTTTGCCCGGCGCGACATGTTCGAGCGCCATGGCGCAGCCCGTTGCTGCGGCGCGTTGTCGTCCCAATGGCGCAAGTCATCTTGGGCAACTGCCGAGAATGGGCGGCAAGATCCGCTCGAATGGTCCGGTTCCGAACGTTCCATCCCGGCAGTACGGGGGCGGAAAAATCATTCCAGCTGGCAAAGGACTTTCGCAGCGGATTTGCCCTGATGCGTGTCGCCCTGCCTAAAGTTTGAGCATCCGCCTGTTTCGGCGGCAGAGGGCCGCAAGCTCCCGCTCGGGAACGCAGAAAACCACCGGGATCGTCTTGTTTACGCGGCGGTTTACGCCGCTCGGCGGCTTGGCACGGCGCTTGCGATTCTGCGGGTGCGAACGGCCCCCCAGCCGCTCGTTGGCCGTCAAACAGAAGGACATCGCGATGCATACACCCCTCGGCGCGGTCGCCCAGCGACCGCTCGCCCGCCACCTGCTTGCCGCCACGGCGGGACTGGCGCTCGGCCTTGCCGCGGCAATTCCCGCCCGGGCGCAAGACACGATCAAAGTCGGCGTCCTGCATTCGCTCTCCGGCACCATGGCGATCAGCGAGACCACGCTCAAAGACGTGGTGCTCATGCTGATCGACGAGCAGAACAAGAAGGGCGGCGTGCTCGGCAAGAAGCTCGAAGCTGTCGTGGTCGACCCGGCCTCGAACTGGCCGCTGTTCGCGGAGAAGGCGCGCGAGCTCATCACCAAGGACAAGGTCGCCGTCGTATTCGGCTGCTGGACCTCGGTGTCGCGCAAGTCGGTGTTGCCGGTGTTCAAGGAGCTCAACAGCATCCTGTTCTATCCCGTGCAATACGAAGGCGAGGAGAGCGAGCGTAACGTGTTCTACACCGGCGCTGCGCCCAATCAGCAGGCGATCCCGGCGGTCGATTATCTCGCCAAGGAAGAGAAGGTCCAGCGCTGGGTGCTCGAGGGTACCGACTACGTCTATCCGCGCACGACCAACAAGATTCTCGAAGCGTATCTGAAATCGAAGGGGGTCGCTGACGCCGATATCTCAATCAACTATACGCCGTTCGGCCACGCCGACTGGCAGACCCGCGTTGCCGCGATCAAACAGTTCGGTTCCGCCGGCAAGAAAACCGCGGTGGTTTCTACGATCAACGGCGACGCCAACGTTCCCTTCTACAAGGAGCTCGGCAATCAAGGCATCAAGGCCAAGGACATTCCCTCGGTCGCGTTCTCGGTCGGCGAGGAGGAATTGGCGGGCATCGACACCAAGCCGCTGATCGGCCATCTCGCCGCCTGGAACTACTTCGAGTCGATCAACACGCCGATCAACAAGGAATTCATCGCCAAGTGGCACGCGTTCACCAAGAATCCCAAGCGCGTGACCAATGACCCGATGGAAGCCCACGTCATCGGCTTTGCCATGTGGGTCGAGGCCGTGAAGAAAGCCGGCACTACCAATCCGGACAAGGTCATCGACGCCCTGCCTGGGATCAAGGCGCCCAACCTGTCCGGCGGTACATCGGAAATGCTGCCCAACCACCACATCACCAAGCCGGTGTTCATCGGCGAGGTGCGCGGCGACGGTCAGTTCGACGTCGTGTGGAAAACCCCCGGCCTCGTCCCGGGCGACGCCTGGTCGAAGCAGCTTCCGGGTTCCAAGGACCTGATCGGCGACTGGGTCAGTCTCAAGTGCGGCAATTATAATACTGTGACCAAAAAGTGCGGCGCCTGACGCGCGCAAGCCTGGTCTGATATCCTCGCAGGCGGCGGCATATGCCGCCGCCTGTTTAATGCCAGGATAACGGGATGGCTGCCTTGTACGGCCGCGTCATTGCGCTCGTATTCGCCATCGGCTTGCTCCTCGCTGGCGGGTTCGGCGCCAAGGCTGAAACTTACGACGAGGCCCTGACCAAATTCACCGCGGATTCGTTCGCCGACACCGATGAAGCGATCGGCGGGGTCGCGCGCAGCGGCAATCCGCTAGCGGTCCAGGTCATCGAGGCATTGCAAGACGGCCGCCTGCTGTTCAGCGCGGCGGAGAAAAAGGTCTACGTCCGCGACGAGGCGGGCACCCTGCTTGACGCGGTGAACGGCAGGCCCATTGCCGGCAGTGAACCATCCGATCTCCAACCCGTTCGCATCAACAATCGCCTGCGCCGCTCGATCGATGCCGCGCTCGGCGGCCTTACCTTGCTCGCTCCCGATCCGGCGCGGCGGCTGGAGGCGGCGAACGCCGTGTTCAAGTCCAAGGACGCCAACGCGCTGCCGACGCTCGATGCTGCGATCGCCAAGGAAACCGATCCCGCGGTGAAGACGGCGTTCGTCGAGGCACGCGCGGCCGTCGTTCTGTTCATGCCGAACGCGGACGAGGCCGACAAGCTCGATGCGGTCGCCGTGATCCGCGAGCGGGGCAATCAGGAGGCTGTCGCGGTTCTTTCCAGCCTGCCGGCAGATACGCCGGCTACGGTCTCGCGTGCCGCGCGCGACGCTGTCACGTCTGGGGTGCCGTGCAGGACGCCTGGTACGGGCTTTCGCTGGGCTCGGTGCTGCTGCTGGCGGCGATCGGGCTCGCCATTACGTTCGGCGTGATGGGCGTCATTAACATGGCGCACGGCGAGATGGTCATGCTCGGCGCCTATACGACCTATGTCGTTCAGGAGGTGATCCGCGCGAAGAACCCGGCGCTGTTCGGGTATTCACTCGCCATCGCGCTTCCGCTCGCGTTCGTGGTCGCAGGATTCGTCGGCATTCTGATCGAACAGGGTGTCATCCGGTTTCTGTATGGCCGGCCCCTGGAAACGCTGCTGGCGACGTGGGGTCTCTCGCTGATCCTGCAGCAGGCTGTGCGGACGGCATTCGGTCCGACCAACAAGGATGTCGGCACTCCCTCCTGGATGAGCGGAGCCTTCAACGTTGGACAGATTACCATCACCTACAATCGATTATGGATCATCGTGTTCACGCTGGTCGTGTTTGTCGGGTTGCTGGCGCTGTTGCGCTTCACGCGTTTCGGCCTTGAAATGCGGGCGGTGACGCAGAACCGGGCGATGGCCGCGTCCATGGGCATCCGTACCAGCCGCATCGACGCGCTCACATTCGGGCTCGGTTCCGGCATCGCCGGGCTTGCCGGCGTTGCCTTGTCGCAGATCGACAATGTCAGCCCCAATCTCGGGCAGGGCTACATCATCGATTCGTTCATGGTCGTGGTGTTCGGCGGCGTCGGCAATCTTTGGGGTACGCTGGTCGGTGCGTTCACGCTCGGCATCGCCAACAAGTTTTTGGAGCCTTACGCCGGGGCGGTGCTCGGCAAGATCGCGATTCTCGTTCTGATCATCCTGTTCATCCAGAAGCGTCCGCGCGGGCTGTTCGCCCTGCGCGGGCGGGCGGCCGAGGCATGATCACGAGTATGATTTTCCGCGCGCTCGACCGCGGCGCGATTGCGTTTCTCGCCACGCTGGCCGCCGTCGCGGTGCTCGTACCGGTGCTCAACCTCGTGCTTCCGCCCTCGTCGCCGTTTTATCTCTCGTCCTATTTCGTGGCGCTGTTCGGCAAGTATCTCTGTTACGCGATCCTTGCGCTCGCGATCGATCTGATCTGGGGCTACTGCGGCATCCTCTCGCTCGGGCACGGCGCGTTCTTTGCGCTCGGCGGCTACGCTATGGGGATGTACCTGATGCGCCAGATCGGAACGCGCGGCGTCTATGCCCACCCGATCCTCCCCGACTTCATGGTGTTCCTCAACTGGCCGGAACTCCCGGTCTATTGGTACGGCTTCCAGCATTTTGCCTATGCCGCCTTCATGGTGGTGTTCGTGCCGGGCCTGCTCGCCTTCGTGTTCGGCTGGTTCGCATTCCGCAGCCGCGTCACCGGCGTGTACCTCTCGATTATCACCCAGGCGCTGACTTTCGCGCTGATGCTCGGTTTTTTCCGCAACAATTTCGGGTTTGGCGGCAACAATGGTCTCACCGACTTCAAGGACATTCTTGGCTTCAACGTGCAGGCGCCGGCAACCCGCGCGGCGCTGTTCGTGATTTCCGCGCTCGCGCTGATGCTCGGCTTCGTCATCTGCCGCGTCGTGGTGAGCTCCAAATTCGGCAAGGTGCTGGTCGCCATCCGCGACGCCGAGGCGCGCACGCGCTTTCTCGGCTACCGGGTCGAGGCCTACAAGCTGTTGGTCTTCACGTTGTCTGCATGCATGGCGGGCGTGGCCGGCGCGCTCTACGTGCCGCAGGTCGGGATAATCAACCCGAGCGAGTTCTCGCCCGCCAATTCCATCGAGGCGGTGATCTGGGTTGCGGTCGGCGGACGCGGCACGTTGACCGGAGCCGTGCTGGGCGCCGTGCTGGTCAACTATGGCAAGACCTATTTCACGAGCGGCTTCCTGGCGCCCTATTGGCTATTCGTCCTCGGTGGCCTGTTCGTCGCGGTGACGCTGCTGCTGCCGCGCGGGATTGTCGGAACGATCCGTCATTGGTGGCACGAGGCGCGCGCGCGGCGCGAGCTCAATGGCGCCGACGGAAGTCGAATGCCGCAAGCGGCGCCGCGGCCGGCGGAGTGAACGATGGATCCCCGCACCACCACGGCGCTGCTTTATCTCGACGGCGTCACCGTCTCGTTCGATGGGTTCCGCGCGCTCGACAATCTTTCCTTCACTATCGAGCCCGGCGAAATGCGCGCCGTGATCGGCCCCAACGGCGCCGGCAAGACCACGATGATGGACGTGGTCACGGGCAAGACCCGACCCGATGCCGGTGACGTATACTTCGACGGCACGTACGATCTCTCGCGTCTCGACGAGACCGAAATCGCGCTGCTCGGCATCGGCCGCAAGTTTCAGAAGCCGACCGTGTTCGACATGCACACGGTCGAAGACAATATTGCGCTCGCGCTCAAAGGCGACCGGCGCGCGCGCAAGACACTGTTCTGGCAGGAAACGAACGAAGAGCTGCGGCGCATCGACGAGATTCTCGAGACCATTCGGCTCTCGCCGCTGCGCCGGCGCGTGGCCGGCTTGCTCTCGCATGGTCAGAAACAGTGGCTCGAGATCGGCATGTTGTTGGCGCAAGACCCGAAGCTCCTCCTCGTCGACGAGCCGGCCGCCGGCATGACCGACGCCGAAACGCGGCAAACCGTCGAGCTGCTCAAGGATATCAATCGCCACCGCACCATGGTCGTGGTCGAGCACGACATGGCGTTCGTGCGCGAGCTCGGCGTCAAGGTCACCTGCCTGCACGAAGGTTCGGTTCTGGCGGAAGGCACTATCGATCAGGTCTCTCAGAACGAGCGCGTGATCGAGGTCTATCTGGGGCGCTAGCGATATGCTGCAGGTCGATGCGATCGATCTCCACTACGGCGCGGCGCAGGCGCTGCGCGGCGTCTCGCTTACCGCCGAGCCGGGCAAGGTGACCTGCGTTCTCGGCAGGAACGGCGTCGGCAAGACCACGCTGCTCGATGCCTTGGCCGGACAGCAACCCGTAAGCCGCGGCGCGATCATGCTTGACGGTACCGACATTACCCGGCTCAAGCCCGACGAGCGCGCCCGGCGCGGCGTCGCTTATGTGCCGCAGGGACGTGAAATCTTTCCGCTGCTCACCGTCGAGGAAAACCTCAAGACCGGGTTTGCGCCGGTCAAGCGCGAGGACCGGTTCATCCCTGACGACGTATTCTCGCTGTTTCCCGTGCTCAGCGACATGCTCGGCCGGCGCGGCGGGGATCTTTCCGGAGGCCAACAGCAGCAGCTCGCGATCGGCCGCGCGCTGGTGATGCGGCCGCGGCTGTTGCTGCTCGACGAACCAACCGAAGGCATTCAGCCCTCGATCATCAAGGACATCGGCCGCGCCATCGGCTATCTGCGCAATCTCGGGCAGATCGCGGTGGTCATGGTCGAACAATATCTCGACTTCGCGCGCGAGCTGGGCGACTTTTTCGCGGTCATGGACCGCGGCGCGATCGTGTATTCCTGCACTCGCGACACCATGGACGAGGCGGCCCTCAAGCGCGCAATGGCGATTTGAGCGTGCGAAACGCGCTATCCGAGAGGACCAAAATATTTGCGGCGAACCGCGCGCTGGCACACATCGCGCTCGCGGTTGCGGCGAACGGCGCCGTCACGCGCCGTGCGCGGGTGCGCGAGGAGGGCTCGCTGCGCGTGCGCTGTCCGGGATCGGGCTGCGGCGAACTCGAGGCGGTGATCGTCAACACTGCGGGCGGCGTGGCCGGAGGCGACTGTTTCAATCTCGACGTGATGGTGGCGCCCGGCGCGCGGCTCGTCGTCACGACCGCTGCGGCGGAGAAGGTCTATCGTGCGCTCGATGCAGCGGCAGAGATCGAGTTGAAGTTGAGCGTCGGAGCTGGCGGGTCGCTTGCCTGGCTGCCGCAGGAGACGATCCTGTTTGACCGCGCGCGTCTCAGGCGTTCCATCGAGATCGAGCTTGACGGCGATGCGCAGCTGGTGCTGGCCGAAGCGGTCGTATTCGGCCGCTCCGGAATGGGCGAGCTGGTCGAGAACGGCGATCTGATCGATCGCTGGCGCGTGCGCCGCTGCGGGCATCTCATTCTTGCCGAAACGCTGCAGCTCGACGGCGCGGTCGCTGCGAAGCTCAAGCAAGCCGCGGTTGCAAACGGCGCTATCGCGATCGCCACTGTTCTGGTCGTGCCGGGCAACGACGATACCGCCACGCGCCTGCGCAGCCTGAATGGCTTATTTCATGGTGAGGTCGGCATCTCGGCCTGGAATGGCATCGTGGTGGCCCGTTTGTGCGCACCATCCGGCGCTGCGCTTCGCCACGATCTCGCGGCACTCCTCGGCGCGGCGCGCGGCGCACCTCTGCCGCGACTTTGGGTGAATTGAGGCAAACGCGAATGCATCTCACTCCGCGGGAAAAGGATAAGTTGCTCATCTCGATGGCCGCCATGGTGGCGCGCCGGCGGCTTGAGCGCGGCGTCAAGCTCAATCATCCCGAGGCGGTGGCGCTGATCACCGATTTCATCGTCGAGGGCGCGCGCGACGGCAAGTCGGTCGCCGAGCTGATGGCTGCGGGAGCGCACGTGCTTGCCCGCGCGCAGGTGATGGACGGAATCGCGGAGATGATCCGTGAGATTCAGGTCGAGGCGACCTTCCCGGATGGCACTAAGCTGGTGACGGTGCACGAGCCGATACGCTGAAGGTTGAGGAGGAATCCATGATTCCGGGCGAAGTATTCGTGAAAGACGGTGAGATCGACCTCAATCCCGGGCGCAAGACGGTGCTGCTCACGGTCACCAACAGCGGCGATCGGCCGATCCAAGTCGGCTCGCACTACCACTTCTTCGAGACCAATCCGGCGCTGAAGTTCGATCGCAAAAAGGCGCGCGGCATGCGCCTCGACATCGCCGCCGGCACCGCGGTGCGGTTCGAGCCTGGGCAAACCCGTGACGTGACGTTGGTCCCGTTTGCCGGCAAACGGACGGTCTACGGATTCCGCCAAGAGATCATGGGAAAGCTTTAAAGCCGATGCGCCGTGACCGCAATCGCCAAAATAGCAGCGGGCAGGCCGAAGCCTGCCCGCCGAGCCCAAAGGTCCGCCCGACGACAAGGAGCCTTCATGAATTCAGCTTCGCTCTGATCGTTCGCACGACCCACGAAACCGAGTGTCTCGAGGCAGCTTCTTGTCACCTAAGTGAAACGCTACGAGCCGATGACGATGGTATTCCAACTCCCCTGAAAAGCAATCGCCACGCGCTGGCAAGGACTGTGGAAAGCGGGAATTACTATGGCAGCCAAAATCCCACGCTCCGTCTATGCCGACATGTTCGGCCCCACCACCGGCGATCGCGTGCGGCTCGCCGACACCGACATCATTATCGAGGTCGAGCGGGATTTCTGCAGCTACGGCGAGGAGGTGAAGTTCGGTGGCGGAAAGGTGATCCGCGACGGCATGGGACAAAGCCAGGCGAGCAACAAGCAGGGGGCGGTCGATACCGTCATCACCAACGCGCTGATTCTCGATCACTGGGGTATCGTCAAAGCTGACATCGGTCTCAAAGGCGACCGCATCGCCGCGATCGGCAAGGCCGGCAATCCCGACATTCAGCCCAACGTAACCATCGTGATCGGGCCCGGCACCGAGGTCATCGCCGGCGAAGGCAAAATCCTCACCGCGGGCGGCTTCGATACTCACATCCATTACATCTGTCCGCAGCAGGTCGAGGAAGCGCTGATGGCAGGCATCACCTCGATGCTCGGCGGGGGTACTGGGCCGGCCCATGGCACCTTCGCAACCACCTGCACGCCGGGGCCGTGGCACATCGGCCGCATGATTCAGGCCGCCGACGGGCTGCCGATGAATCTGGGTTTCGCCGGCAAGGGCAACGCGTCACGACCCGCGGCGCTCGAGGAGATGGTCAAAGGCGGCGCGTGCTCGCTCAAGCTGCATGAGGATTGGGGCACCACGCCCGCGGCGATCGACTGCTGCCTCTCGGTCGCCGACGATCACGACGTGCAGGTGATGATCCATACCGACACGCTCAACGAGTCCGGGTTCGTTGAAGACACCATCCGCGCGTTCCAAGGCCGCACAATCCATGCCTTTCACACCGAGGGTGCCGGCGGCGGCCATGCGCCCGACATCATCAAGGTCGCGGGCCTGCGTAACGTGCTGCCGTCATCCACCAATCCGACGCGCCCGTTTACGAAGAATACCATCGACGAGCATCTCGATATGCTGATGGTGTGCCATCACCTCGATCCTTCGATCGCCGAAGATCTGGCGTTTGCCGAGAGCCGTATCCGCAAGGAAACGATCGCCGCCGAAGACATCCTGCACGACATCGGTGCGCTATCGATGATGTCGTCGGACAGCCAGGCCATGGGCCGCATCGGCGAGGTGATCATTCGCACCTGGCAGACCGCGGACAAGATGAAAAAGCAGCGCGGCCGGCTCAAGGAAGAAAAGGGCGACAACGACAACGTGCGCGCCAAGCGCTACGTCGCCAAATACACGATCAACCCGGCGATCACGCATGGGGTGTCGCGGCACATCGGCTCGGTAGAAAAGGGCAAGCTCGCCGATCTTGTGCTGTGGTCGCCCGCCTTTTTCGGCGTGAAGCCAGACTGCATCATCAAGGGCGGCACGATCGTCGCCGCGCCGATGGGCGATCCCAACGCGTCGATCCCGACGCCGCAGCCCGTGCATTACCGGCCGATGTTCGGCGCCTTCGGCAGGGCCATGACAGCGTCGTCGGTCGTGTTCGTGTCGAAGGCCGCGCTCCGGGGCGGCTTGGGCGGGCGGCTCGGAGTCGAGAAACAATTCGTGGCAGTCGAAAATACCCGCGGCGGCATTTCGAAGAAGAGCATGGTGCACAACGGCGCGACGCCCAAGATCGAGGTCGATCCTGAGACCTATGAGGTAACCGCCGACGGCGAGTTGCTCACCTGCGCGCCGGCCGAGGTGCTGCCGATGGCGCAGCGCTACTTCTTGTTCTGACGGTCCGCCGATGCAGCGCGCGCGCAACGTCAAGAGTGCGGGCAGCTGGAACGCGGCCACTGCCATCGACCGCGTGGTCCTCGATGCGGACGATCGCCATCGCCGAAGGGTGGCGCTGACGGGAGAGCACGGCACAGCCTTCCTGCTCGATCTGCCGCACGCCACCGCATTGCGCGACGGCGATGGCCTGGTCCTCGAGGATGGCACGATCGTGCGCGTCGCCGGCAAGCCCGAGCCGCTGATCGAGATTATGGCAGCAAGCCCGGATGAGTTGGCGCGTCTCGCCTGGCATATCGGCAACCGCCACACCGACATTGAG
>Ga0318509_10000792_pt1 | contig 10000 bp, 10 predicted proteins | sample GRESIP084b2f22_FD_203477 | JGI IMG/M metagenome (GOLD analysis project Ga0318509, IMG submission 203477) | Tropical soil microbial communities from Luquillo Experimental Forest, Puerto Rico - GRE.SIPMG.084b2f22 | ecosystem: Environmental > Terrestrial > Soil > Tropical forest > Bulk soil...
ATGTCTCTTGTCCTTCAAGGCTGGCTGGCCAGCTCTAATTGCTGTAAGCTGTAAGTGGGTCAACACGCATAAAGTCCGGGTTGCGAGTGGGCTGCCGGAGAGAAAGGTCGCGTCCTCTCCCCCCCCGCAACGGACTGGGAGGGGGCGATTTCTGATCGGCCGTCGCTCGCGATCGGTCCGCGTCACGTCCACAGAGACGGGTGGCTGCTGGGCTCATGAGCGACACGAGGACCGCTCAATATAGGCTATTTCGGCCGGACTCATTGCAGGGCCGCGAGTTGGCATGGCAGGGGCGGCCCGCGCTGGTCGTGGGCATTCCCGCCGCGTTGGTCAGTTTCGCGTCGCTGGTCCTTGCAGCAGGCATCGCCGCGTTGATCACATTCGGCAGCTATGCCCGGCGCGTCGATATGGAAGGTGCGGTTCTGCCAAGCGCCGGTCTGATGGCGATTTCTTCGCCGTCCGCCGGTTGGATTGCCGCGCTCGCGGTGCGAGAAGGCCAAGCTGTAGAGAAGGGCGCTCTGCTATACACGCTGGATTTGGACACTACCACCGAGGACGGCCGCACCCAGCAGAAGATCATCAATGCGCAGACCGCCACACGGGAAATGCTTACCCAGGAGGTCGATCGCAAGACCCGGATGAGCGAGGAGAGGCGAAAACAGCTTCGGCAGAAGATCGAAAACCTGAAGGTGCAGATCGACCAGCTGGGCGGGCAAATCACCATGCACCAAGGTTTCTTCAAGACGATTAATAAGGAATACAACTTGTTTCTCAGTTTACTCGAACGCCGCCAAGCATCGCTGAGCGAAATGGAAGCGCGCGAGCAAGCTTGGATGCAATCGCAATCCAAGCTACAGGAGCTCGAGAGCAGCAAGCTGCGGCTGCTAGGTGAGTCGAACGATGCGCAGTACCAGCTCGCAACGGTCGAGATCTCGACCGCCGATGAGATTGATGCATTGAATACCAGGATTCTTGACATCGATGAGAAGCTTGCGACCAGCAAGGCACATCGCTCGATCGAGATCCGCGCGCTGGAAGCTGGCGTAGTCACCGCGATCGTCGGGCACCCAGGCCAGGTGGTTAGCACCGGTGCACCGCTGCTGAAGATCGTGCCCCAACCGGCCATCATGCACGCCGAACTCCTAGCCCCCAGCAGTGCTATCGGCTTCATCCACCAGGGCGACCGCGTGTTGCTGCGGTACAGCGCCTTCCCCTATCAGAAGTTCGGCGAATACTGGGGTACGGTGGTGACCGTCTCGGACGCCGCCCTGACACCCGAGGAGGTGCAGAGCCTCCTAGCCGGGGCACAGCCTGGCAAGCAGGGCTTGCCGGCCGGGCTGTCGCCAGCCAAACAGGCTGGCCCACTTTATCGGGTCATCGTGCAGCCCGACAGCCAGTTCGTCAACGTATACGGAGAGCAACGCAAGCTGCCGGCCAGTATGCCGGTGCAAGCCTATGCGCTGCTCGATCGGCGGTTGCTTTATGAGTGGATACTTGAGCCGCTATACGACATCGGTCGTGCCGCGCATAGGCTCTAACCCGGGTATCGCATGAAACTTACCGACCGCATGCTGCAGTCCGCGGCGCTCGTTGGGCGCCGAACGCCAATGATTTTGCAGACCGAGACGGCCGAATGCGGTCTTGCGTGCCTTGCGATGATCGCAGGGAGGTACGGCCATCGTGTCGACCTGCCAGCGCTGCGACAGAGCTACAACCTATCGCTCAGGGGGACCACCCTGCACGACCTCGTCCGGATCGCCTCGGGTATGCGGCTCGCCACCCGGGCGCTGCGCGCCGAGCTAAACCACCTGCGTGGGCTGCGGCTGCCCTGTATCCTGCACTGGGACCACAGCCATTTCGTCGTGCTGATCCGGGTGCGCCGGCGCTGCATCATCATCCACGACCCAGCGGTGGGTCGCCGAAACGTGCCGATGCAGGAGGTCAACAAGCGCTTTACCGGTGTCGTGCTCGAAGCCTGGCCGACCGAGAGTTTCGAGCGGAAGACTGAGCGCGCGCGGGTCCGGATCTGGCACTTGCTGCGCCACACCGACGGGTTTGCCACGGTGGCGGCCCAGGTGCTGACGATGTCGCTAGTCATCGAAATCATCGGGCTTGCCATCCCGATCGGCTTCCAGCTCGTGCTGGATGACGTCGTCGTCTCTGACGATAGCGATCTGCTCACCCTGATCGCGCTCGGTCTCGGGCTGGTGCTCGCCCTTCGTGCGCTGATCGACTTCGTGCGCTCTTGGGCCATCATGGTCGCCGGCTCGAGCCTGACGTTGCAGTGGAAAATGAGCCTTTTCCGGCACCTGCTTCTGTTGCCACTGAGTTTCTTCGAACGACGCCATGCGGGAGATCTGGCGTCGCGGTTTTCCTCGATCGACAGGATCCAGCAGACACTAAGCACCGCCTCGATCTCCCCAATGGTCGACGGGGTGATGGGATTCGTGCTGGTGGCGATGATGTGGCTCTACGATCCTTGGCTGGCCGGACTGGCCATCATCACGACCGGCATTTACGCCCTGACACGCAGCCTGGCCTACCGGCTCTACCGTCGGGCCAATGAGGAGGCGGTTGTCTATGCGGCAAGCGAGAGCTCACACTTTTTCGAGTCGCTGCGTGGAATGGCGAGCATCAAGGCGCTGGCTATCGGCAACCGTCGGCAGGGAATCTGGAACAACTATCTGGTAGACCGGGTCGGCGCTGAGCTGCGCGTCGGTAAGATCGATATGATTTTCACGATTTCCAGCACTTTGCTCTTTGGGCTCGACCGTATCATCATCATCTTCTTCGGCGCGCGCGCGGTGATGGGAGGTGCGCTCTCGATCGGCATGCTGGTGGCCTTCCTCGCCTACAAGGACCAGTTCTCCCAACGCGTCGGCAAGTGCCTCGACACGATCGTACGCCTAGGGACGTTGACAGTGCATGGCGAGCGGATCGCAGACATCGCGCTCGCCGAAGCTGAGGTGGGCGCCACCGGCCATAGCGGCGGTTTGGCCGCGACGGTCATTAGCCCCAAGGCCGGGCTCAGCGCACGAGGCATCAGTTTCCGCTACAGCGATTACGAAGCTAGCGTGATCGCCGATTTCGACCTCGATGTCGTCCCCGGCGAATGCGTCGCGATCGCCGGCCCATCGGGCGCTGGGAAGACAACATTGCTGAAGATTCTCGCGGGTCTGCTGCGCCCGACCACCGGCATCGTGCTGATTGATGATATTCCGCTTCAGGCCATCGGGCTCGAAGCGTATCGCGCCCAGATCGGCTGCGTGCTGCAGGACGACCGTCTGTTCGCCGGCTCGATCGCTGAGAATATCGCCGGCTTCAGCCCTTCGCCCGACCCCGAGCTAATCCAGACGGTGGCAAGATTTGCCTCCATCCACGAAGAGATCGTGCGGATGCCAATGGGGTATGAAACACTGGTGGGCGATATGGGTAGCTCCCTCTCTGGAGGGCAGATGCAGCGCGTCGTGTTGGCACGCGCGCTCTACCGCGCTCCGCGCATCCTGTTGCTCGACGAGGCAACTAGCCATCTCGACGAGGAGAACGAGCGCATGATCAACGAGGCGATCCGACGCCTCCCGATCTCTCGCGTCATCGTCGCCCACCGGCGCTCTACGCTCGATATGGCGGACCGCGTCGTGCCGCTTTGGCCGGCGTTGATGGCAGCAAAACGCGTCAGCTAATCTCAAGCCTTACCTGGCCAGTCCGCGTCCGATGGGTGAGCCGATAAGGGCACTCTGCGTCGCTTGCTGCTGCAATTTCGTGGCTCGGCGACCACCGATGCCGGGTTTCTGCCCTATCGCGAGTTGGATGGCATCCTGGGCTTGACCGACAGGCGTACCAATTCGCTCGCTGATGCACACCGGCAAGAATGGTCGCCATCGACTGGCCAGCTTACTGCGTCAATCGGTATTAGGGCGGCTCGCCGGCTGCGAAGACGTGAACGACGCCGGGAGACTGTGCCGCGACCCGGCGATGCGCTGGGTGGTGGGCGATCGAGCGATCACCGGGCCTGCTGCCTTGGCCAGCCAGATGGGCCGCTTCGAGACGAAGTGGCTCTGCCGACCCGAGAACCTCGCTGCACTTGCCGATCTGCTCGGCCAGTGGATCGACAAGGTGCACCAGCGGCGACCGCCGAAGGCGATCGTGCTCGATATGGATTCGAGCGAGAGCCCGACCTATGGCGAGCAAGAAGCCAGCACCTACAACGGGCATTTCGGCTGCACCTGCTATCACCCGGTATTCGTGTTCAACCAGCTCGGCGATGTCGAGCGGTGCGCCCTGAGGTGTCAAACGGCATTGAATTGGGACCCGGACGGGATCCAATCGGAACCCCTCTCGCGCATTGGAACAGGCTTGTCGTGGTAGTGAACGGGGAGGCCCCGCGCGGAGCGGAGCGACCGCCACGAGTCTAGCGTAGCGCAGCGCGGGAGGGGCTGTTTGCCCACAGGGCAAGCCGGGTGTGGTACTTAGGCGCGATGCTTGAAGCGCCAGCTCTCATTGCCGGTTTCGATGATTTCGCAGTGATGCGTCAGTCGATCGAGCAGCGCGGTCGTCATCTTCGCATCGCCGAACACGCTCGGCCACTCGGCGAAGGCCAGGTTGGTTGTGACGATGATGGAGGTGCGCTCGTATAGCCGGCTGATCAGATGAAAGAGCAGCTGACCGCCGGTTTGGGCGAACGGCAAATATCCGAGCTCGTCGAGCACGACAAAGTCGAGGCGGGTCAGATAATCAGCCAGACGGCCTTGCCGACCACTGCGGGCCTCGCTCTCCAGTCGGTTGACGAAATCGACAACGGTATAAAAAGCGGCCCCTTGGACCGCCGCGGATGCAGGCTCGCGAGATGGCTATCGCAAGATGCGACTTGCCAGTACCGGTGCCTCCGATCAGCACGGCGTTGCGCTGCTCGGCGAGAAAGCCACCGCTCGCCTGATCGCGCACCCGCGCCTCATTGACCGGCGTGCTGGTGAAGTCGAAGTCGTCGATGTCCTTGGCCAGCGGCAGCTTGGCAATGGTCAGCTGGTACTTGATCGAGCGCGCCCTCTTCTCAGCAATCTCGGCGCTGAGCAGGTCGCCGACGATGCGTGGCGGCTCGTGTCGACGCTTGAGGCCGGTCGCCATCACCTCGGCGACGCATCGGTCGAGTAGCCAAGCATTGAGCTCCTCATAGCTCGCCACCCGCAGCCGCGGTGTGAAGAAACGCTCGCGCACCACCCCGACCTGGTTCTCGACTTGCCCCTTCTCCCAGCCCGAGGCCGGCGTGCAGGCGGTTGGCTCGACCAAATAATGCCCACACATCCGCAGAAAGCGGCGGTTGAACTGGCGGTCTTTGCCGATGAACACGGTCTCGACCGCCGTCTTCATGTTGTCGTAGATGCCGCGCGTGCAGCTTCCTTTGAAGAAGGCGAACGCGCGGTTGTGCGCGTCGAACACCATCTCCTGGGTCTCACGTGGTTAAGCCCGCACGAACAGCATCCGGCTGTAGCACAGCCGGACATGCGCCACCTTGACGGTGACCGTCGTACCGTTGATCAGCACGACCTCGTGAGACCAGTCAAACTGGTAAACTTCTCCTGGCGCGAAGCTCAGCGGCACAAAGGCTTCCGCTATTGCGGCACCGCGCTCGGCCCGCCACCTCTTTGCGTAGCGCCGAACCGCGTCGTAGCTGCCCCCGTAGCCGAACCCGCGCAGCTCCTCAAAGATCCGAATCAGCGTCAGCCGCTCACGTGCCGACTTGCCCTCGTTGGCCAACAATAGCTCGTCAAGCTGATCGCGCCACGGGTCGATCCGCGGCAGCGGCTGACGGCCGCGCTCATAGCGAAAGTCGGTCGCCTGCGACCGGATCACCTTGCGCACGACCTTCCGCGACACCCGCAGCTCTCGGCAGATCGCCTTGATAAGCTTCTGCTGATGAAAAACGCCGCGGCATCGTAGGCGTCTCTACTTAAGGGGCGACGCGGCCTTTGCCAACCCTGAGGTGTACGAGTTCCTCGAAGCCGAGGGCGCCGGCTATACGATCCGGTTGCCGGCCAACAGCGTGTTGCAAAGCAGGATCGGCTACCTGCTCAAACACCCGGTCGGGCGACCGCCGCAGGCGGTGCGCCGCTATTACGCCAGTTTCAGCTATCAGGCGGAGAGCTGAAACAGAACGCACCGTGTCGCAGCCAAGGTCGAGTGGCATCCCGGTCCTTATAACCTCGCCGGCGTCAAGCGCCATGTAGGCCATAAGATTCCCAGGCTGCCGATTTACTGTCAGGCCATCTCGTTTCTGCCACCCGCAGATATCGTCAACCGCTCACGCTGAATCAGCGCGCTCGGCCAGTCTCCTGATTACCCTACCGGCTGCGGGGCCGGATCGTACCAAACCGCTTCTCGACGCACTGAACCATCATGCCGCGGACTATCTCGCCGGAGATCCCGGCGGTGGTAGCCACCCAACTCATTATTTCGCGGTCGTGGCAATCGAGGGCAAAGGCAACGCGGATGGCCGCGCCGTTCCAACATGTGAACTCGAGCACATCCGAACACCAGTGGCAATTCGAACGGATGGTCGCGACCGGGCCGTCATGCTCGCGTGGTCTCCGGCGTCCGATATGGGGTTTCGAGCAGCCCGTGCTTCTTCATCAACCGGTAGACCCGCTTGGCGTTAACCGGGGCGTGACCTTTGGATCGCCCCTCGCGCTTCAGGAGCGCGGCGATCCTGCGGTACCCATAGGTCGGTCGCGCGTCGACCAGGCGACGGATTGCACCGGCGAGCTCGACGTCGCCAGCGCGCTCAGCGGTCCGCGCTGGGGTCTCCCAGCGTCGCGGCGTTCAATAATCCCAGCGTCGTGAGTGTCTTCGGGTATCGACCGCCAGCGGCGAGAGCGACAGCAAGGTCGGTTTTTTGCCCGCGCCAGTTCGAGCGCCTCCTTGAGGATTTCGACCTCCGTGGTCTTGCGGCCCAACAGCCGCTCGAGCTTACGCACCCGTTCTTCGAGGCGGCGGAGTCGGAAGCTGCAACGACCTCGTCGTCGGCGCGCACGGCTTCCTTTCCCCCTTCGCTCATCAGCCGTCTCCAGCGGAACATCAGGCTCGGCGAGAGCCCATGGCGGCCGGCAACGTAGCTGATCGACATTCCGGGCTGCATCGTTTCGGCGTCCAACACGACAGCCTTGCCGCCGATCATCAAGGTGGCCTCACCGAGCACTTATTGGCCCTGACGCTTGGGGCGCCGCTCATTTTAGGTACGCGAGCTCGCGCAGCTGGGGCACGAGGTTCGATTCATGCCGGCCTGCCCGACGTGTCCGTGCTCTGACAACCGGCGTTGGATGCTAAAGCCGCACGACCCTGCCTCGTAACAGAAGCGATGCTTCGCACCGACGCCGCGCCGGCCTAAAAGTGTATTAGATTCACTGTGAATATGCGGGTTTGCTCCCCTCCTGATTGGCGTAAGCCGTTAGCGCTGCTCAGCGGAATATTCTTCCAGCCCGCGATATCGGGAGGCCGGATCGGCCGCAAAACGGGCGGAAGGATGTAAACCTCCTCTCACGACAGCGTGTCTTGAGACAGTAATCACCTGACAGTAGGGCCACGCGCTCGGGTCGCGGACCGTCATGAGTCTGGGTGACCCCGAGCGGCGTGGCCATGCCGCCTTCGGGCGAAGTTAGGATGGTGTTGCGAACAACCTCCAAACCTCAAACGGAGAACGACATGACCACAGACAAGAAGGTAGCGCGTCGTAAGCTGAGCCTGTTGGAGCTGGCCAGCGATCTCGGCAACGTCAGCAAGGCGTGTCGGATGATCGGCTACAGCCGACAACAATTCTATGAGATCCGGCGCAACTTTCAGACCTACGGCGCCGATGGACTGCTCGACCGCCTGCCCGGTGCTAGGGGACCTCACCCCAACCGAGTGGCGGCCGAGATCGAGACGGCGATCCTCGATCATGCCCTCGCCCACCCCTGCCACGGCCCGATGCGGGTCGCCCAGGAGCTCGTGCTGCGCGGCATCCAGGTCTCCTCCGGCGGCGTGCGCGGGGTCTGGCAGCGCCATAGTCTATTGACCAAACACGATCGGCTGTCGCGGCTGGAGAAACCACAGCCGAGCGCCAGCTCAGCCTCTCGGATGAACAGATCAAGCTCTTGGAGCGGTTCGGCCCGGAATTCCGCGAGCGCCATGTCGAGGCACCGCACACCGGCGCGCTGGTTGCCGTCGACACCTTCTTCGTCGGCGTCTTAAAAGGCGTCGGCAAGGTCTATCTGCAGACCGCCATCGACTGTTACAGCCGGAATGCCTGGGCCCGGCTCTACCCCAACAAGCTGCCCCTCACCGCCGTCCAGCTGATCAACAACGATGTGCTGCCGATCTTTGAGGCGCACCAAACCAAAATCGACGCCGTGCTTTCCGACAACGGCCGCGAGTTCTGCGGCCGCGAAGACCGCCATCCTTACGAGCTGTTTTTGCAGCTCGAAGGCATCGAGCACAAACGCACCCGGGTCAACCGGCCACAATCCACTGATGTGATCGACAAGGGAAATCGTGAGCGCTTTTGGGTAGCCCTACCGTTTCTCTGTTCGGCAGGGGTGAGCCGTTTCTCCGTCCCGGCCTGCCGAGTTTGAGCCGTCGCGCACAGTGGTGGTCAAGACTGGCCGGAGGCCACCGCCGGAGGCGGCTCGGTCTTGACCATCGCGAGCACGGCGCCATGCTGGCTATGACGGGCCCTTGCTCCCTGGTAATTCTGCCGTCGCGCACGGATGACCGCGCGGCAAAGAGCAGGGCACGAGGTGAAAGCCCTGCCGCGCAGCCCTATTGTCGCCCCTCGTCTGCGGCGCCCGTGCGCGCCTTTGGCCCTCTTACGTTCCAACCTGCCACAAACCGGGCATAGGCCGCTTCGGCCTGCTCGACCCAGCGCCGTTCCTGGTCGCGCTGGCTCTTGAGGTTGTAGGCAAATGTTGTTCCCTTCTGCCCGCGGGCCGGCTTGTGACCGGCTCTGAGCTCGAGATCGCGCAGCTTTCTGGCGTGCAGCGCCGGTCGTGCCCAGAGGTAGCTCTCGTTCTTTGTCAAAAGATGCCAGATCAAGATGGCGAGCTTGCGTGCCGTCGCGACGGCGGCGACGTGTTGCCCGCGCCGGCTTTGCACGCGCAGAAAGAAGCTGCGCAGCGGGCCAGGGGAGCGCGCTGCCGCCCAGCCCCCCTCGACCAGCATGCCGCGCGCGTGCCCGCGGCCTTGCTTGGTGATCCGCCCGTGGTATGCCGGGCCCGGTCCGGATCGCCGCACGCTCGGGTTCAGCCCGAGATAGCCGACAAGCTGCTCGGGTCTGGCAAAGCGCTCGATATCGCCGATCGCAGCGATCAGCGCGAGCGCGACAACCATATCAATGCCGGGGATGGTGATCAGCCGCTTCGCCCTTTCATCGGCGAGCGCTGATTGGGCAAGATCCCGTTCGATCACTTTGAGATCGTCGGTCAGCCGATCGAACTCGCGTAGGTGACGCTCCACCGCCAAGCGCTCGTCTCCCGGCAGGATCTGCTCCGAAAGCCAGGCACGGCCCTTGGGGCCACACAGATCCTGATGCGGGCAGGACGGGATCAAATGGGCATGCAGGATCGACTGAATGATGTTCTTCAGCCGCGAGCGCTGCCGCACGATCTGGTTGCGGCGCGTCACCTGGCGGCGGAGCGCCTGTGTCGTCTCGTCGGCGATCCAGACCTCCGGCAAAAAGCCGCTGGCATAGAGCTGGGCCAGTACCCCAGCATCGATCTTATCGGTCTTGATCTTGGCATGCGCAATAAGCCGGACCTGTTTCGGATTGGCGATAACTACCCGACTGACGTGAGGTCCGATTACCGCGGCAACCGAAGCTGCATTGCCGGTGGCTTCGACGACGACAATGTCGCTCTTGGACAGCTGCTTGGCAAATTCCTCCAGCGGCTCGCGACGCATGATGACACGCCCCGCACGGCTGAGCTTGCCGTCTTTCCAGGCCACCGCCTCGGCAAAGGCGCGGTGAATATCC
>Ga0318509_10000800_pt1 | contig 9977 bp, 9 predicted proteins | sample GRESIP084b2f22_FD_203477 | JGI IMG/M metagenome (GOLD analysis project Ga0318509, IMG submission 203477) | Tropical soil microbial communities from Luquillo Experimental Forest, Puerto Rico - GRE.SIPMG.084b2f22 | ecosystem: Environmental > Terrestrial > Soil > Tropical forest > Bulk soil | place...
GTATACTTAAGGGCGAAAAGCCCGGTGATCTGCCGATCCAACTACCGACCAAGTACGAGCTGGTGATCAACGTCAGCACAGCGAGGGTGCTCGGAGTGGAAATTCCGCCGACGCTGCTCGCCCGCGCCGACGAGTTGATCGAATGAGGCGGCGTGAGTTCGTCACGGTGCTTGGTGGCGTGGCGGCATGGCCGCTCGCCGCGCATGCGCAGCAGCAGGCGATCCCAGTGCTCGGGTACCTTGACCCCACATCACCTGGGGACTCTGCCGAACCTCATCGTGGATTTCTTCAGGGCCTGAAGGAGACGGGCTATGTCGAGAGTGAAAATGTCGCGATCAGTTTCACCGACAAGCAAATTGAACTCGTCAAAAACTTCGCCGCCCAAGCCGTCATCGCCATTGAAAACGCGCGGCTACTCAACGAATTGCGCGGCTGGTTAGAGCGACAGACGGCTACGTCGGAAGTGTTAGGTGTCATCTCAAAATCGGCGGGCGATCTGGAGCCGGTTTATCAGGCCATCCTGGAGAATGCCGCCCGCATCTGCGAGGCGCAATTCGGTATCCTGACCCTTCATGAAAACGGCGCGTTACGAATGGGCGCGATGCACAATGTACCGACAGCCTTTGCCGAATGGCTCCAGGAGCAGCGCGGCGCATTTAAACCGATTGAGGGTAGCCAGCCTGACCGCGTGTTACGGACAAAGCAAATTAGCTACACCGCGGACGCTGCCGCCGTAGCCAACCCCGGGCGCGCAGCAAGGCTTGGCGGCGCGCGATCTACAGTTTGTGTGCCAATGCTCAAGGACGAGGAGCTAGTCGGCACTATCACTATATATCGGCAGGAAGTCCGGCCGTTCACCGACAAACAGATCGAGTTGCTACAGAACTTCGCCGCGCAGGCCGTGATCGCTATCGAGAATGCAGAGACTTGGCATCGGTTGGGGCACGACATCGGATTCGGCATCGGCATTGCCCACGGGTTTGCCACGCTCGGCACCATCGGTTTCGAGGGACGCTTCGACTATGCCGCCATAGGCACGGTATCCAATGTTGCGTCTCGGCTCTGCGACGAAGCAAAACCCGGCCAAATCCTGATTAACTCTCGGGTGCTCACGAAGGTCGAGAATGCCGTGACCGTCGAGCCGGTGGGTGAGTTCACGCTCAAGGGCATTCGCCGCCCAATGACCGCCTACAATGTCCTTGCGCCCTCACCTTCCAAACCGAACTGATGTCTGCTTCTGGCACAAAGCGGACATGAGCAGCGGCCCCATTTGGGCATGCTGTAGAGCACATCTCGATCTTAAAGCGTGATATTATTTCGCGTACCCGACGCGGTCCTGGGCAGGGGCGAAGCCATGAGGCGACGGGAATTCATAAAGATAATTGCGGGGTCGGCCGCTGCGTGGCCGTTCGACGCGCACGCGCAGGGTTTAGTGCCGATTGTCGGCTTCGCAACGGCGGGATCGCGCGCGAATCAAGATCCGCTAGCCGGATTTGAGGCCGGTCTTAAGGAAATGGGATTTGTTCAAGGACAGAACCTCGCGCTCGAATATCGCTTTGCCGAGGGAAAATTGGATCGATTTCCAGCTCTCATTTCCGATCTGGTTCAGCGCAAGGTAGCTGTGCTCGTGGTTAACACCCCCCAAGGTGTTTTGGCTGCAAAACAAGCGGCGACTGGGATCCCGATCGTTTTCTCTATTGGCTCCGATCCAGTCCAGGCTGGACTTGTACCGAGCTTCAATAAGCCTGGCGGAAACCTAACCGGGGTTTACCAATTGACCGCTGGCCTCGAATCGAAGCGCCTAGGGCTCCTGCATGAAATGTTGCCTAAAGTAGACGTTATCGGAGTCCTGGTGAATCCCAACAACTACGGCGCCATTGACGCGCAACTGCACGACGTACAGGAGGCCGCAGGTCGCCTCGGACTTCAACTGGTCATTGTTCGCGCCAATGTAGAAAGTGAATTTGAACCTGCACTCTCGACGATAACCGCGCGGCGTGCTGGTGCCTTATTGGTTTGTGCCTCTCCCTTCTTCTACAGCCGACGGCAGCAGCTTGTCGTTTTGGTTACCCGCTATGGGTTGCCTGCGATTTTTGAGTGGCGCGATTTCGCTGCGGTCGGGGGACTGATGAGCTACGGAACGAGTCTGAATAATGCCTATCGTCAAGCCGGCATCTATGCCGGCCAGATCCTCAAGGGGGCCAAACCTTCCGACTTGCCAATCGTGGAGTCGACCAAGTTTGAGCTTGTCATAAATCTGTCGACGGCAAAGGCGCTTCACATTGAGGTGCCGCCCACGCTTTCTGCCCGCGCTGATGAGTTCATCGAATGAGATGGCTGATGTCCGCTTTTGGCACAAAGCGGACATTCCGTGACTGAGTTCCAAAGTCCGCTTTCGGGGGTAAAGCGGACATCGCTCAGACGTCGCTGAATGCACGCTTTTGACCCAAAGCGGAAGCCGAGCGACCAATTTCGCCGATGAACCATTTGAGCCGAGACCCCGACTAAGGGTCGGATGAGCGCCCCGGGGGAATTGCGATCCGAAGGGTGCCCGGATTATCTGTAGGCCCAAATGACCAGGCACCCCATGGCTCATCGCTGCAAGCGGGGCTATCCCATGAAATCCATATACCTTCTGGCGGTGCTCTTCCTTACTTGGCCAACGAGTGGGTCGTCGGCCGTTGTAGTAACGACCCTGGGCTAGGGGAACAGTTCCTGCGGTGCATGGACGGAGGCGCGACGATCGAACCACGAGAGGCAATATACCTTTTACAACGTCGACACCGCACGAGACCGGCATGCCGACATTCTCGAAAAGCCAGACGCAGAATCTGTCTGGGCATGGGCGGACAACTTCTGTCGCGACCGTCCCCTCGACACAATCGCCCACGCAGCGAACATGCTTGGTACGGAGCTTCTTCAGAGAGCCCTCCGCGATCCGGCGCATCGCTGACAGGTCGAAGGCGAAACACGGTGGCGAACAAGCGACGGGTGCCTCATGGCCCAAAATCGGTGGCACGACCGCGAACGTTGACACCGCGCCGACGTCGTTGGCCATTCGGGCACGTCCAAAAGGGGGCGCAGAGGGCACCGCGCCTTCTGGCCTCGACCTATCAGGTCGTCGCTCCTCTCGGGTTCCTGCTCCTCGCACTGAGTTATACGGAGGCGCGTGCACAGACGCGAGGCGGATTGGGATCGTCACTGGACCTGCTCTTCCTGCTCTTCCTCGTTGTCGTCGTGCCGCTGTTGCCGCTGCTGGCCGGCGCCGGCCTGTTCATGCTGACCCGTTCCCACCTTATCGCGGCTGGCCTTTCCGCTCTCGGCTTCGGCGCGTGGGGAGCCCTGTACTTCTCTCGCGTGTCGCTGTACGGCCCTTTGTCGGGCGGGCTCTTCGGATTGGGACTCGTCGGCGTCACCTGCGGGCTCGTGGCGTTGGCCGGCAGCGGCTACGTGCGTCTCATCGCAGCGGAGGCGCGACGCCTTGGTACGGAGCGGACGGCGATCGTGCACGCCGTCGGCATCGCCTTCGCGGCAACAGCATTTGTTCTGCTTCTCGTGACGAATGGCTCAGACAAGGTCGGGATCGGGCTCTATCTCGTCCTGCTCGCGTGGTCGCTCGGGGCCGCGGCTGCAACCGGCAGCTTCGGCGGCGTCGTCGCCACGATGGCGTTGGCGCTGGTCGCCATGGTGCATGGCATTTGGGGCGCGGCAATCGCCAGCGGTGTCCGTGATGCCGGCCAGGCCTATATCGCGATCTTCTATGTGCCGCCGTTGCTGGTGCCTGTTCTCGCGACCGCCGCCTTTGGCAGGTGGCTCGGCAGCCTTCGGTGGTGGTGATAAACGAAGCCTCCGCGCGCGCAGAAGCCATGACCGGCCAGGATAGGCGGGCCGTGCGACCGCCAACTCCTCGTTATCGTCCTCAACGATCCGTCCAGCAAAGTCGGTGTGTCGGATTACCCCGAAGCAGAAAACGTGGACGCTATACGGCTTCCGGGGCTGTTGCGTCGCGATAGGCATTTGCTCGGCCCTCGCTTACGCGTGAGAGTGTCCACAACCGGTGGAACCGTCCTCGTTGGCTTCCAGCCAGATAGCGGTCGTTGCAAGATCGCCCGCGAATGTTCTGTATCTGCTCGCAGGTCAACGTCGGCTTCTGGCACAAAGCGGACATTGAGGCGCGTCCGCTCGATGTCTGCTTTACCCCCAAAAGCGGACATTCGTAGTGGCACCTTGGCAATGGCCGCCAAGGCACAGGAACAACGGAGCGGCCTTGGTGTTTTAAGCGTGTCGCCATGAACTGCAGGGCGTACATGCGTGGGAGGATCGTATGACACTTATGACACGAAGGATGGTGGGCGCGAGCGCTTTCGCCCTCTTCTTTACTGCTTCGATGGCCGGCGCGCAGGAGGCTCAGACCATTCGCATTCGCGGCACAATCGAGAATGTTGACGGTCCGAAGCTCGCCATCAAGGTTCGTGACGGTAGCAGTATACAAGTCAAGCTGGGCGACAACGCCCGCATTACGGCGATGCTCAAAGCAACGGTGGCCGACATCAAGCAAGGATCATTTATCGGGGTAACGGCAATGCCACAGCCTGATGGCAGCCAAAAGGCGATCGGACTTCACATCTTCATGGATGCCCAGCGCGGCGTGGTTCAGGCCCGCTTTATTCCCTGGGACCGCGAGCCGGGCAGCACGATGACCAACGCCGACGTTGAATCTACCGTCGCCGGCGTCGATGGCCAGACTATGATGGTCAAATATCCGGACGGCGAGAAAAAGATCATTGTCCCGCCCAACACGCCGGTCGTGAAATTCGCTCCGGGTAGTGCAGAAGACCTCAAGCCCGGCGCGCAGATGATCATCTTCGCCGCTCAGAAAATGCCGGACGGGTCGATCGTTGCGCCTGCCATCAATGTCGGCCGTGAGGGCGCCGCACCGCCAATGTGAGAAACAATGCGGCATGTAATGTCCGCTTTACCCCCGAAAGCGGACATCGGAACTCGGTCGCGGCATGTCCGCTTTGGGTCAAAAGCGGACAATCGGATGCCGCGAAAGACAGCTGCTAAGTCATTGGGCCTCTACGGCGTTTACATCATAGGAACGAATCGAAAGCCATGCCGCTTAAACGAGCATGACGCGGATTTCTTCTCGGCATCGCGGAATCATGTGCGCGCCGGCGCGGATGTTTCGGCAACTGAGGATATGAATGATGGGCAAGATAATCCGGTGGCTGGTGGGGGGCGTTGTCGTTGCGGCGTTTGGCGCGATGCTGTGGCTTGCGACGCGACCACCACCCCTGACGATCCAAGGCGAGGTTTCGGCAGATCGAGTCGACGTCAGCTCGCGGGTTGCCGCGCGAGCTGTCGCCTTGAACGCGGACGTTGGCGACACCGTGGAGAAAGGTTCGCTGATGGCCGAATTGGACAATCCGCAGCTCGTTGCAATGCGGTTTGCGGCGGAGACCAGTTTGGCAGTGGCCAATGCAGACCTCGACCGGATTAGCAGCACCCGTCCTGAGACAATCGCGACACGAAAGGCCGAGTTGGAATCGGCAAAAGCGGACGAAATGTTGAGTCAAGCGACCTACAAACGGCAAATCGAGCTGGCCCGTACAGGCAACACGCCACAGGCTCGCGTCGATGAAGCCACCCGCAACCTGCAGATGGCTTCTCGTCAGCGCGAGTCTGCGCAGGCTGCATTAGAGCTTGCCACGACAGGCGCAAGCAAGGAGGAGCGCGCCCTTGCTGCTGCACAGGTGAAACAGGCACAGGCCGTTTTGAACCAACGTGATGTCGACCTGGATGAATTGGTAATTCATGCGCCGATCTCCGGCCAGGTCACGACACGTGTCGCCGCGATCGGCGAAAATTTCAGCGCCGGGGCGCCACTTTTCTCACTGATCGACATGCATAACCTCTGGTTCACATTCAACCTGCGCGAGGATTTGCTTGGAGGATTGAAGATTGGCGACCAATTCGACGTGACCGTCCCGGCACTGAACTCCCAGGTTGTCCCGGTGCGGGTAACGATGATCAACGTGCAAGGGCAATACGCCGCTTGGCGGGCAACGCGCGCGACCGGCGATTTCGATCTGCGGACCTTTGAAGTCCGCGCCCTGCCGATTGAGCCGGTAGATGGTCTGCGTCCAGGCATGACTGCGGTCGCTGAATGGGCCAACCGAGGGCGCTGATATGTTGGCCGGTCGCAATGTTCGACCAGGTTTCTGTCTGGTTTTCTGGAGAGAAATCGGCTGGCTGCGACGACGACCGTTTCTGTTTGGCCTGACGACGATAGTCCCGCTTGCCCAAATGGCTTTTCTGGCCGCCATCTTCAGTGCCGGATTGGCGACCAGACTGCCGATCGGCGTTCTCGACCTCGACGGTTCAGATCTGTCGGGCACAGTCATTCGTATGGTTGACGCAACCTCCAGCTCGGCCGTGGCCGTGCGCGTTGGCGACCTTGCCGAAGGGCGTGGTTTGATCCTTTCCGGCAAGATCCACGGGCTTTTGATGTTGCCCCATGACCTCCAGCGAGACGTGTTCGCCGGACGCCGCCCAGAGGTCGTGTTCTTCTACAACACGCAAACCCTGACGACTGGAAATCTTGTGGCCAGCGGTGTGAATGCCGCACTTCCGACGGCGGCCGCGGGAATTCGTTTGTCGTTACGCACTGCACAGGGTCAACCGCTGGAGTTCGCACAGACAGATCTGCAACCGATTCCGGTTCAGATCAACGCGCTTTTCAACCCAACGCTAAACTATGTCTTCTTTTTGCTGACGGCGCTCATACCGAGCATATTGCAGATCGTCATGGTGACGACAGTAGCATATTCCGTGGGCTCCGATGTCGAGACACGTTACCGCCTTCAAATCCTGCGGGCGCTGGGCGGCGGACTCTGGCCCGCAATGACCGGCAAGATCTTGCCCTATACTATCCTGTTCATGTTGGTGCTTGGCCTGTCAGACACGTTATTGTTTGTCGTATTTGGACTCCCGCTGCGTGGAAACACTTGGCTGCTGATTATCGCTGGCTTGCTGTTCGTTCTATCATGTCAGCTGCTTGGAGCACTGCTTGCATTGCTCTTGAGGCCAACGGTCAGCGCCGTCAGCATCGGCACGTTGGTGACGGCGCCCGCCTTCGGTTTCATGGGAATTGGTTTTCCGCGCTTGGGCATGAACGCGTTCTCTTATGCCTGGGGCGCGCTGTTACCCGGGACTTGGTACTTGACAGCTCGTGTCGACCAGACCGTGAGAGGCACGCCCATTGAACTTTCCTGGAAACCGGTGTTGGTCCTGCTGGCTTTCACGATCGCGCTGGCCGGACTCGCCGCGCTGAAGCTCGAGAGCATGCGCGCGTCCCGGGACCGCGTCAGCAATCCTAGCGCGCCGCGCCTCCTCGACGAGGTGCACTCATGAACGGCATTCTTGAGGAATTTCGGCGAGAATTTTCTCGTATCTTTAAGGTCAAACCCGCTTTCTCGGTGCTGATCCTGGGTGTCGCTTTCTATGCGCTCTTCTACCCGCAACCCTACCTGAACGAGGCGTTGCGTGACGTTCCGATCGCAGTCGTTGATCGAGACGGCACCCAAAGCAGCCGAGACTTTGCGCGCCGGGTTGATGCCACGCCGGATGTAGCGGTCACAGAGCAGTTGCCGGATCTCGCGAGCGCGGAGCGCGAGGTCTATGCGCGTAGGGTCAGTGGGATTTTGGTAATCCCGCAATATTTTGAGCGGGAGCTTCTGCATGGTCGCAGTTCCCCGGTAGCGCTCTATGCTGACGCGAGCTATTTCTTAATCTATCAGCGTGTGGCCGGGGCCGTCACCGCGGTGGCGCGCACCGTCGGCGCCGGAATCGAGAGCTCCCGCCTGATCGCCATCGGCGTAGATCCTGCAATCGCGGTCGCAGCGTCCGATCCCATGCCTCTGACGGCCGTGCCGTTGTTCAACCCCGCAGCCGGCTATGCCACCTACGTGCTCCCCGCTGCGTTCGTCTTGATCCTCCAGCAAACACTGCTGATGGGCGTCGGGCTGCTCGGCACCATGCCAAACAGCACCGGAGAGGGAAACAGCGGCCGCAACGGGTTGTTTCCAATTGCGATCATTTTGGGCAAGTTGCTTGCTTATCTTCTCCTGCAGGCAGTGATCCTGCCCGCATATCTCATCGTGCTGCCCGCTCTGTACGGCGTGCCGCGTCTTGGTGGCGTCGGTCCGATCCTAATTTTTGCCGTCCCATTCGTGCTGTCAGTCGCGGGCCTTGGCCTCGTTGTAGCGGGCGTCTTTCGAAGGCCGATCCGCGTACAGCTCATTCTGGCAGCGGCCGGTCTTCCCCTGTTCATGGTTTCGGGCTTCTCCTGGCCGAGCGAGGCGATACCGCCTGTCATCCGACTTGCGTCATATTTTGTGCCAAGCACCTCCGCGATCGACGGCTTCGTGAAGTTGTCCCAACTCGGAGCGCCGCTCGCCTCCGTCAGTTCCGAATTTCTCACGCTCATAGCGCTGGCTATCCTCTATAACTTCGCCGCGCTTTTGCTATTGGTTCGCGAAGGCAGGTCGTTCGATCTCGCAACAGCACCATAACACCAACAGCAATGATTCTCGCCTCGTTCATCGGGTGCACATTGGAGGATTCTTCATGATAAGAATCATTGTAATCACTGGCGCCGGCTTAGTGCTCTGGCCACCCAATGTGACGGCGCAAGAAACTCTGGCAGTCAGGTCTTGCATTGCGGACGCCAAGTCGCTCTGCCCTGGGACGGCAGGCACGGGAATTGAACCTCTCCGGGGCTGCTTCAGAGATCACCTCAAAGAAGTTTCAGATGCGTGCGTACTGTCCCTCGCTAAGCTTGCTGAGGTCGATCCCGCGTGCTTGGCGCACCTCAGGCAACAGTGTGAGAACGTCGAAATCGGAGAGGGGCGCCTTGAAGCTTGCCTGAAAACTGCTGCTGACAGCCTGAGTGATGGTTGTAAAGATGCACTTGTGCGAGCAGTCCCCGGCGCTCGGTAAGCGGAGAGCGCCTGCGGTCGACAACTACCGGCGATCAGTGAACAAGCCTGTGGCCGCTCTTCACCATGGCGCTGGTGAGCTGATCTCAGCGCTCGCGCGTGGCCAACGAATGTTGGTCCCTACCCCTGGCCGCTGGTAAGGTAAGGGTGGTCAGCCGGAGAAATTCGAATGAACAGCTTCGACGACTGGAAGCAGGTGGTTCGCCGCAACAAACTCGTTGGCATGTGGGCCGCCGAAAAATTGGGACTCAAGGGCCAGGACGCTGAGGCCTATTCGAACGCCCTCGCTGTGGGCACGCTCGATGCCGAGCGCAGCGATGTGCTCAGCAAAATTCGCAAGGACTTCGCCGCTGCGGGCGTAGGGCAATCGGATGAGCAGATCATACGGGTCATGGACGACTTCATGCTCCAAGCCGGGAACTTGATGCCGACAGGAGGAGGCGGCCCCGATGGCGATGCCTTGGCGCTCATGCTCGCGCGGCAACTCAAGCCCGAATGAGGCCACGCTAGCCTTGGCGAAACGAATTTTGGAGGCCCCAGTGTAACGTCTGCTATTCGGGGGTAAAGCGGACATCACGCGGACATGCGCTCATGTCTGCTCATTCGATCACCTCGTCGGCGCGGGCGAGCAATGTTGCAGGCACACTGATACCAAGGGTTTTGGCGGTCTTAAGGTTGATGACGAAGTCGAATTTCGTCGGCTGCAACACCGGAAGATCCGCCGGCCTCTCGCCCTTCAGGATACGCGCAGCATACATGCCGACTTGCCGATAGGCGTCAGTGATACTCGGCCCATAGCTGATCAGTCCACCTTCGACGGCATATTCTCGAAATTGATAGATGGCAGGCAGCCGATGCTGTGCCGCAAATGCAATGATGCGGCTGCGGCGCGTGTCGAAATACGGGTCGGAGGCGACCAGCAGGGCACCAATACGCGCGCTTGATAGTGTCGCGACACGATGGATCGCGCTCCAC
>Ga0318509_10000839_pt1 | contig 9752 bp, 10 predicted proteins | sample GRESIP084b2f22_FD_203477 | JGI IMG/M metagenome (GOLD analysis project Ga0318509, IMG submission 203477) | Tropical soil microbial communities from Luquillo Experimental Forest, Puerto Rico - GRE.SIPMG.084b2f22 | ecosystem: Environmental > Terrestrial > Soil > Tropical forest > Bulk soil...
GGCCGCGCGCGCCGAAAAAGCGCCCGCCAAGGTCAATCTGACGCTGCGCGTGCTCGGCCGTCGTGCCGACGGCTATCACGACATCGAAAGCCTGGTCGCGTTCGCCGGCGTGGGCGATGCGTTGACCTTCGCGCCCAACGGCGCCTTGGCGCTCGCCATGCGCGGACCGACGGCTGCCGCCGCGGGAGATGTTGCCGACAATCTCGTGCTCAAGGCCGCCCGCGCGCTTGCCGAGCGGGTCGAGGGCCTCACGCTCGGCCGCTTCACGCTGTCGAAGCGCCTGCCGGTCTCCGCCGGACTGGGCGGCGGCTCGGCGGATGCGGCGGCGGCTTTGCGGCTCTTGGCGCGCGCGAACCGCATCGCGCCCGACGATCCCCGCCTGATGCAGGCGGCGCGCGCGACCGGCGCCGACGTGCCCGTGTGTCTTGATCCGCGTGCGCGCCTGATGCGCGGCATCGGCGACATTCTTTCCGCTCCGCTCGAGCTGCCGCGGCTGTTCGCACTGCTCGTCAATCCCGGCGTTGCGGTGGCGACCAAGGACGTGTTCGCGGGATTGAATGCGCCGCCCCCGCAGCACATCGCGCAAGCCGCACCGCCCGCGACACCAGAGGGGCTCCTTGCCGAAATTACCAATGGTCGAAACGACCTCGAGGCCGCCGCGATCGAGCTCGAGCCGGCGATCGCGGACGCGCTCGCCGTGCTGCGCAAGCTCCCGGGCTGCCGGCTCGCGCGCATGTCGGGGTCGGGCGCGACGTGCTTCGGCCTATTCGATTCATCGCGCGCGAGCAGCGCGGCCGCCCGCACGCTGCGGGTCGGTTATCCGGCGTGGTGGACGCGTGCAACCGTGCTCGATGGTTAGAGCGATGGCGGCGCCGCGCCCGCGGCGAAAGGGGAGCAGAGCGAGCTTGCAGTCGATTCAGTTGCGCGAAAGCGCCTGCTAGTTCGAGCGGCAGATGCAGAACTCGACCGTCTCTTCGAGTGCCTCCTTCATCGGCGAGGCCGGAAACAAGGCGAGCGCGTCGGTGGCAATCGCTCCATAATGCCGTGCGCGCTGGATGGTGTCTTCGAGCGCGCGGTGCTTCATCATCAGGCTGATCGCATATTCGAGGTCGGCGTCGGTCGCGTCCCCCTCCTCGAGCGTGCGCCGCCAGAACACCCGTTCGCTCTCCGATCCGCGGCGGAACGATAGCACCACCGGCAGCGTGATCTTGCCCTCGCGAAAGTCGTCGCCGGTGTTCTTGCCGAGCTTGGCCGCCTTGCCGCCGTAATCGAGGGCGTCGTCCACGAGCTGGAAGGCGATACCGAGATTCATCCCGAACGAGCGGCAGGCGTTTTGCTCGTCTTTGGGCCGCGTAGCGAGCGCCGGACCCACCTCGCAGGCGGCGGCGAAAAGCTCCGCGGTCTTGGCGCGAATGACGGCGAGATAGTCGTCCTCGGTGGTGGCGGTGTTTTTGGCGGCGCCGAGCTGCATCACCTCGCCTTCGGCGATGACCGCGGCGGCGGAGGAGAGAATTTCAAGCGCTCTGAGCGAGGCGACTTCGACCATCATTTTGAACGCCTGGCCGAGCAGGAAGTCGCCGACCAGCACGCTCGCTTCGTTGCCCCACAGCATGCGCGCGGCGAGCTTGCCGCGCCGCATCTCGCTTTCGTCCACGACGTCGTCGTGCAGCAACGTGGCCGTGTGCATGAATTCGACGGCGGCCGCGAGCTTGACGTGGCCGGTGCCGGGATAACCGGCGAGCCTCGCCATCGCGAGGGTGAGCATCGGGCGCAGCCGCTTGCCGCCGGATGAGATCAGGTGGTTGGCGACCTCGGGAATCATCGCGACTTGCGATCCGGTGCGCGACAATATGGTCGTATTGACGCGGTCCATGTCGGCGGACACGAGCTCGCTCAGACGGTCGATGGTGGCGGGCGAAGGGCTTTCAAACGGGACGATGACGGCCAAGAGACGTGCTCCGGAATAGGTCCCGAACGCGAGGACGTGGGAGCATAGAAACGCTATGGTGACGCGGCAAGTACGACAAACGCACATCTTCGCGAGCGGTTTCGAACGAGGCGAGTTGATGAAAGCGATTGCGGTGCGTGTCGGGGACTGGCAGCCGCATGCCGGTCAGCGCGTGGCGGTCCTGGTGCCTTGCTTCAACGAGGAGGCGACCATCGGCAACGTGGTCGCCGATTTCCGCGCCGCGCTGCCCGGGGCCACGATCTACGTCTACGACAACAATTCTGCGGACCGCACCGGCGACGTCGCCCGCGCCGCCGGCGCGCTGGTCCGGCGCGAGCGGCACCAGGGCAAGGGCAACGTGGTGCGGCGCATGTTCGCCGACATCGATGCGGACCTCGATGGTGACGCCACCTACGACGCGGCGAGCGCGCGCGCCATGATCGCGCGTCTCACCGAAGAGCGTCTCGACATGGTGGTCGGGGCGCGCGTCGGTCAAGATGAGGCGGCCTACCGTCTCGGTCATCGCACCGGAAATCGGCTGCTAAGAGGCTTTTTCGCTTTGGCCTTCCACGCCACCTTCAGCGATATTCTCTCCGGCTACCGCGTGTTCTCGCGGCGGTTCGTGAAGTCGTTTCCGGTGCTGTCGCGGGGCTTTGAGATCGAGACCGAGCTTTGCGTGCACGCGCTCGAGCTGGAGCTGCCGGTGGCCGAGGTCCCGACGCCTTACTATGCGCGCCCGCAAGGATCGGTATCGAAGCTCAGCACCTGGCGCGATGGCGTGCGAATCCTATTCACCATCGTCGATCTTTATCGCTCGGAGCGGCCGCTGGCTTTTTTCTCCGCGCTCGGCATCGCGCTGGCCGTCGTTTCCGTCGGCCTGGCGGTTCCGATCTTCGTGACCTATTTCGAGCAAGGCATCGTGCCGCGTATTCCCACGGCAATTCTCTCCACCGGCCTGATGCTGTTGGCCTCCCTTTCGATCGTCGCGGGCCTGGTGCTCGACACGGTGACGCGCGGGCGGCGAGAGGCCAAGCTGATCGCCTATCTGGAGCAAGCGGCGCCGGGCGAGCAGTGGGATCGGCGACAGGGTTGAGGGAGCGGATGCGGTGGGCGCGCTTGGAACCGACGACACGTTTCAGGACGAAGGCAAGTGGCGCGAGTTGGTGCGCACCAATGATGCCGTGCTGGTCTCGGCGGTGGGCGCCTTGCTCGATGCCGCTTACATCCCCCACGTCGTGCTCGATCAGAACATGAGCGTGCTCGAGGGTTCGATCGGCATCCTGCCACGCCGCATCTTGGTCAACGAATGCTGTGTCGATGATGCGCGCGAATTGCTCGAGGATGCCGGGCTCGGACACGAGCTTCGTCCCGATGTCCGTTGAAGTGACCGAGGATGCCGCGCTCGGCGGCAGGCTGCGGCTCAAGCAACCGAGACGGGGTCACCGGGTGGGCCATGACGCAGTTCTGCTCGCGGCGGCATGTCCGGCGCGCGTGGGTGAACGCGCGGTCGACCTCGGGGCCGGCGTCGGCGCAGCAGGGCTGGCGCTCGCGCTTCGCGTCGAAGGCACCGAGGTCGTGCTGGTCGAGGTCGATGCGGGGCTGGCGCGGCTTGCAGCGGAGAACGCGCAACTCAATGGACTGAGTGCACGGGTGAGCTCGGTGGTCCTCGACGTGGCAGCGCCGGCGCGTGCCTTCGCCGCTGCGGGACTCGGCCCTGAGTCGGCCGCCCACGTTCTCATGAATCCGCCGTTCAATGATCCGGCGCGGCAGAGAGCCTCTCCCGACGATCGGCGCCGCCTCGCCCATGCTGGGTCCGGCGCCGCGCTGCCGGTGTGGATCAAGACCGCGACGCGGCTGCTGCGTCCGCGCGGGACGCTCGCGATGATCTGGCGGGCGGACGGTCTCGCCGACGTGTTGCAGGCGCTTGCTCCGGCCTTCGGCGCGGTGGCCGTGCTGCCGGTGCATCCGGGCGAGGAGAAAGCGGCAATCCGCGTTCTGCTGCGGGCGACGAAGGCAAGCCGCGCACCGCTTGTGCTGCTGCCGGGTTTCGTGCTCAACGACCGTTCGGGACGCCCGACTGCGCAAGCGGAATCGGTGCTGCGCGCCGGCGCGGCGTTGCCGCTGAGTGAGATCTGAATGCGTCGGCGCGGTGTGGCGTTGCCGGTGCCGCTGCAAGTTAATTGGGGTTAACTTGAGCGCAGCGCGTAGGCAGCCTAAGAGGTGATGTGGCGCCGCGCCGGCATAAAGTTCCCGGCGGCGGTTATGGTAGAGTGAGACGAAGACCGCAACGTCATGGCCGAGCAAAATATGTTCGAGCACCTGCAGCAGCTGTTCGCGAGCGCGCGCGCAGCGCTGCGGCCGATCTTGCCGAAGTGGTTGCGCGGCGGCGTCCCGATCGTGCCGGTGGTGCGGCTCGCGGGCGTCATCGGTTTTTCGACTCCGTTAAAACCCGGACTGACGCTCGCTAGCATTGCTCGCCCGCTCGAGCGCGCCTTCAAGATGCGCCACGCGCGGGCGGTCGCGCTGCTGATCAATTCGCCCGGCGGCTCGCCGGTGCAGTCGCACCTGATTTATCGGCGTATCCGCCAGCTCGCGGCCGAGAACACGCGTCCGGTGATTGTCTTTGCCGAGGATGTCGCCGCCTCCGGCGGCTATATGATCGCCTGCGCCGGCGACGAAATCTTCTGCGATCCGTCCTCTATTCTCGGCTCCATCGGAGTGGTCGGCGGCTCGTTCGGCTTTCCCAAGCTGATGGAGAAGCTCGGCGTCGAGCGCCGGCTCTATGTGTCCGGCGAGCACAAGGCCATGCTCGACCCGTTCCTGCCGGAGAAGGCGGAAGACGTCGAGCGGCTCAAGTCGCTGCAGCGGGAAATCCATCAAGACTTTATTGGCCTGGTGAAACGCAGCCGAGGCGCGCGGCTCAAGGGTCCAGAAAAAACCCTGTTCTCCGGTGAATACTGGAGCGGCAGCAAGGCGATCGAGCTCGGCCTTGCCGACGGCATCGGTGATCTGCGCACGACGCTGCGCACGCGTTTCGGCGACGATGTCGTCACCCCGCTCGTGGCGCCGGTGCGCGGCTGGTTCGGTCGCCTGCAGCCGGGCGTGGGTACGACGAATCTCGACGGTTTGCCGCGCGCTGCCGATTTCGCCGAGGAGGTCATCTCGGCGCTTGAAGCACGCGCGCTATGGGCGCGTTACGGATTGTAGCGAGGTTCGAACAAGGAGACGTCCATGCCTCCAATCGTCGTTTCGCCGTTGGTCAGGCTTGCGCTAGGCGCGCTCGGCACGGGTATCATCGTGCGCTGGGTGGTGAAAGAGGCGCGCCGCATCAACGCGGAGCTCGATCGGATGAAGGCGGGAACCGATCCCTCCGTCCGCAGGACCTTGCCGACGCTGCGCCGCGATGCACGCACCGGCGAATGGCGCGTGATGTGACGCTTGCGAGGGCGCCGCGCTACTCGCCTTTGATCCCCTTCTCGCGGATGAGCTTGCCCCAGCGGGCGATCTCCTCCTTGATGTAAAGGGCAAAGGCCTCGGGCGTGCTCGGTGAAGCCGTCACGCCGGCCTGCGCCAGCCTGCGCCGCACATCCGCGTCGCTCAACGCGGCATGGAAAGCGCCACTGAGCTTGGCGATGACGGCAGGCGCCGTGCCCGCCGGCGCCAGCGTTCCCGCCCATTGATTGGCGACGGTGTCGGGGAAACCTTGCTCGAGAAAGGTCGGCACCTCCGGGAAAATGGCGGAGCGTTCCTGCGAGGTCGCCGCCAGCGCCTTGAGCTTACCTGCCTTGACTTGCGCCATGACGGTCGGAACGTCGCCGAACAGACCGTCGAGCTGCCCGCCTATGAGATCAGTCACCGCTTGCGACGCCCCGCGATAGGGCACCGCCTGGAACCTCACGCCGGCGTCCGCCTGAAAGAGTTCGAGCCCAAGATGAGAGATGGCGCCGAGCCCGGTGACGCCGATGGTCATGGCGCCTGGTCGCTCTTTCGCCAACGCCGCGAGCTCACGCGCCGAATTGACCTTCATCGCGGCGTTTACGACCAGCATGGTCGAATTGAACACCGCCATGCCCACCGGCGCGAAATCATTGACCGGGTCGTAAGGGAGATTGCTGTGCAACGCCGGATTGATCGCGACGGCGCCTACGGTGGTGAAGAACAGGGTATGGCCGTCGGGCTCCGATTTCGCCACGTATTCGGCTGCGATCGCGCCGCTGGCGCCTGGCCGGTTGTCGACGATGACGGGCTGTCCGATCAAGCTGCGCAGCCGTTCGGACAAGAGCCGCGCGACGAAATCGGTGGTGCCGCCGGCGGTGAACGCGACCACCAGCCGGATCGGCCGGTTGGGATAATCCTGCGCCTGTGCGGCCCGCACCGCCGGCAAAAGCAGCGCGGCGGCGATCAACGCGGCCAGCGGGCGGCGGATGACGCTCATGACTGCCGAGCATAGTGAAGGATCGTGCGAGCGTCACCGCATCGCGTGCTTGAATGCGGCGTCCCCATGTTCTTGACCCCCTGGGTGGCCGCCGGTAGGTCTAGCGCGCGCCCAGCGATGTCGGCCGAATCGGACGTCGGCGCCGCCCATGCGCCGCGGCTGACGTGTGGCGGGCACTGGTTCTTTTAGGCGCTTTTCCGAGCTGCATGAGCAACGATCTCCCCGCCCATCTGCGTCCCGCGCGCTCGTTCCAGGGACTGATCCTGGCGCTGCAGCGCTATTGGGCGGACTACGGCTGCGTGATCCTGCAGCCCTATGACATGGAAGTCGGTGCCGGCACGTTTCATCCGGCGACGACGTTGCGCGCGCTCGGACCCAAGCCGTGGAACGCCGCCTATGTGCAGCCCTCGCGTCGGCCGAAGGATGGCCGTTACGGCGAGAACCCCAATCGCCTGCAGCACTACTACCAGTTCCAGGTGATCCTCAAGCCGTCGCCCGACGACATCCAGGAGCTCTACCTCAAATCGCTCTCCGCGATCGGCATCGATCCCAAGCTACACGATATCCGCTTCGTCGAGGACGATTGGGAAAGCCCGACCCTCGGCGCCTGGGGGCTCGGCTGGGAATGCTGGTGCGACGGCATGGAAGTGTCGCAATTCACCTATTTTCAGCAGGTCGCAGGCTTTGAATGCGCGCCGGTCTCGGGCGAGTTGACCTATGGTCTCGAACGGCTCGCGATGTATGTGCAGGGCGTCGACCGCGTCTTCGATCTCAATTTCAACGGCCGCGAGGGTGAGAAGAAGGTCACCTACGGCGATGTCTTCCTGCAGGCCGAGCAGGAGTATTCACGACACAATTTCGAATTCGCCGAAACCGGGATGCTGTTCGAGCAGTTCAAGATGGCCGAAGCAGCCTGCCGCAAATACATCGACGCCGGCTGGGTGACGGTCGGCAACAGCAAGCGCCACCTGATGGCGCTGCCGGCCTACGACCAATGCATCAAGGCGAGCCATGTATTCAATCTGCTCGATGCGCGCGGGGTGATTTCGGTGACCGAGCGGCAGAGCTATATTCTACGCGTGCGCGAGCTCGCCAAGGCGTGCGGCGAGGCGTGGCTTGCGACCGAAGCGGGAGGAGCACCGGCATGAACGCACAGCCTGAAATCGGCGGGCGCGCCCCGCTCGCGGTCGATGTCGAGGCCGGCAAGAGTTACTGGTGGTGCGCCTGCGGGCGCTCGAAGAGCCAGCCGTTCTGCGACGGCTCGCACAAAGGCACGGCGTTTTCGCCGGTCGAGTGGAAGGCGGAGCAGGCGGAGCAGGCCTGGTTCTGCGCCTGCAAGCGCACGGGGAACCGGCCGATGTGCGACGGCAGCCATAAGAAGCTTGCGCCGTGAATGCACAGGTGGCGCGGCACGGCAGCGGTCGTCCCGATCAATTCCACAGATTTACCAACCACGAGCCCGAGCGTGCGTTCATCGCTTGCCTGGTGGCGCGGTGTCACCGGATGCCGCGGACTCCGGCTGGCCGACAAAAATGATGTCGCCCTTGATCAGATCCTGAACCTTCGGCAGTCCAGACTTTTGCGGGTCGAGATAGGTAACGTAAAGCCGCGCAATCAGCTCTAATCGCTCGCGCGCAGGCGCGATCAGGAGCGCAGCGGTGTGAACCTTGACATCTGCGGGTTGCGCCCACGCCCCGGGAACGGGGCTCGCGGTCAAGAAGCCCTGGACGATCGAGGTGGCGACGACCTTGACGAAGCGCACGAATTCGCCATCGCGCACCGCGAACTGTGATTTGTCGCGCCTGGCGTCGTATTCCAGCACGCGGGGAAGTCCAAGCTTGGTCAGCGCCGGCTCGTATTTTTCGCCGAGATCGATGGTGACGCGGCCGTTGGCGTCATCGCGCGCGTCCCACAGGACGCGCATCGGCACGGCGGGTGGCCCTTCGCTTCCCTTGAGGTACATGAGATAGGCCGTTTCATCGGCGCTGGCCGGAGCCGCGACGGCGAACGACGCGATCGCGCACAAGACGGTGGCGCGCGCACCAAGGCTGGAGTTGAGAGTTTTCATCGCCTGCGTCGATCCCAAGCGAAATCGGCCCCCATCGCAAGTGTGCGGCACGCGGAAGGGTCCCGCAAGCGCGCCTCGCGGGCGGCCTGGGGGGCGCGCGCTTTTCGACTTAACAACATCGACCGCGCCTGCTACCTGCTCACGATGCCCGACTTTCTCCTCGAACTGTTCTCCGAGGAAATTCCGGCGCGCATGCAGACGCGCGCGGCCGAGGATTTGCGCAAGCTCGTCACCGAGGCGCTCGCCGGGGCCGGGCTCCTCTACGAGGGCGCCAAGGCCTTCGTCACGCCGCGCCGGCTCGCACTCGCGGTCAAGGGCGTGCCGGTCAGGCAGCCGGACGTGAAGGAGGAGAAGAAAGGCCCGCGCGTGGGCGCGCCCGAGGGCGCGATTCAGGGATTTCTGCGCGCCGCCGGGCTCAAATCCATCGGCGAAGCCAAGGTCGTGCCCGACAAGAAGGGCGACTTCTACCTGGCGGTGATCGACAAGCCGGGCCGGCCCGCGATCGAGGTGATCGCCGAGATCGTGCCCGAGGTGGTGAAGACTTTCCCGTGGCCGAAGTCGATGCGCTGGGGCGAACAGTCGGCGCGACCGGGCTCCCTCGGCTGGGTGCGGCCGCTGCATTCCATCGTCGCGACCTTCGGCCCGGAGACCGAGGAGCCCGACATCGTCGCGTTCGCGGTCGACGGGATCAGGGCCGGCGACGAGACGCGCGGCCATCGCTTCATGGCGCCGCAGCCGTTCAAGGTGCGCCGGTTCGAGGACTACGCCACCAAGCTCGAGAAGGCCAAGGTTGTGCTCGATCCCGAGCGGCGCAAAGAAATGATCCTTGCCGACGCCAAGAATCTCGCCTTCGCGCAGGGCTACGAGCTGCTCGAGGACGCCGGCTTGCTGGCGGAAGTCGCCGGCCTGGTCGAATGGCCGGTGGTGCTGATGGGATCGTTCGACCAAGCGTTCCTCGCCATGCCGCCCGAGATCGTGCGCGCCACCATCCGCAACAACCAGAAATGCTTCGTGCTGCGCGACCCGCGCACGTCCCAACTCGTCGGTAAGTTCATCCTCGTCGCCAATATCGAGGCCGAGGATGGCGGCAAGGCAATCATCGCCGGCAACGAGCGGGTCATCCGCGCGCGGCTCGCCGACGCCAAATTCTTCTATGACACCGACCTCAAGACGCGGCTCGAGGACCGGTTGCCGAAGTTCGAGCACATCGTCTTTCACGAGAAGCTCGGCACCCAGGCCGAGCGCATCGCGCGCACCGAGCGGCTTGCCGACGAAATCGCGCTGACGCTGTCGAGTCGGCC
>Ga0318509_10000850_pt1 | contig 9712 bp, 8 predicted proteins | sample GRESIP084b2f22_FD_203477 | JGI IMG/M metagenome (GOLD analysis project Ga0318509, IMG submission 203477) | Tropical soil microbial communities from Luquillo Experimental Forest, Puerto Rico - GRE.SIPMG.084b2f22 | ecosystem: Environmental > Terrestrial > Soil > Tropical forest > Bulk soil | place...
CACCGGACTCGTCAAGGATCCGTGGAACATCCGCCTCGTGCCGCATTATTGGCTCGGCGCGTTCTTCGTCCTCGCGCATCTTGCGGCCGGCGCGCGTGCGGTCATGATAGCGCATGGCGTCAGCAAGGCGCTGGCCGACCGATTGATGGTCGGCGGCGCGGTCCTCGCCGGGCTCGTAGCGACGGTGATCATGCTCGGTATGTGCGGGATGCGCGTCCAGTTCATCTGAATCCGGGGGGGCGCAGGATGGGGCGACCTCGCTGATCCGACGCACCGGTCTCGAACGAGTCGTAGCCTCAACATGGCCGATACATTAGCACGCCGCGTGGCCCTGAAGGGCGTTGACCCGTGACGGTAACGATCCAAACGCTTCTGCTGCTGATCGCGGTGCTTGTCGTCGTGGCCGTTGTGGCACGGCGGTTCAACACCGCTCCCTCGATCCTTCTCGTCATCGCCGGCATCGGGCTTGCGCTCATTCCTAGCCTGCCGCGCATAGAGCTCGCTCCGGAATTGGTACTGCTCGGGATCCTGCCGCCGCTGATCTACTCCGCGGGCGTCGCCATGAGCTGGCGCGAGTTTCGTTTCAATCTGCGGCCGATCGCGCTGCTGGCGGTCGGTTGTGTCGTCTTCACCACCTGTGCGGTGGCCGCAGTCGCGCATTGGCTGCTCGGCATGCCGCTTGCGGTCGGGTTCGTGCTCGGCGCCATTGTGTCGCCGCCTGATGTGGTTGCGCCGCTCTCGATCGTTCGCCGGCTGGGCGTCCCACGGCGGCTCGTCGTCGTGCTCGAAGGGGAAGGCCTCGCCAACGACGCCACCGCGCTGATCCTCTACCGCTTTGCCGTCGCCGCGGTCGGCAGCGGCGTGTTCTCGCTCCCCGAGGCCGCGGGAGAATTTGCCCTCATCGTGATCGGAGAGATTGCTTACGGCATTGGCTTGGGCTGGCTCAGCCTGCGTCTGCGCCGCTGGGCGCGCGCCCCCCGGGTCGAGATCACGCTATCGCTCCTCACCCCCTATGCCGCATTTTTGCTGCCCGCGCATCTTGGCGGGTCGGGCGTTTTGGCGACTATAGCCGCCGGGTTGTTCGTGAGTTGGAACGGACCGCTGCTCATTCCGGCCGCTACGCGGCTGCAAGGAATCTTCTTTTGGGATCTGCTCGTCTATTTGCTCGAGGGACTGGTCTTCCTCGTGACTGGCTTGCAGATTCGAACGGTGCTCGATCGGCTGGATCCGATCTCGTTGCGCGGCCCGTTGCTCGCCGTGCTGCTGACCGTTGCGGTCGTCGTCATTGCCCGGTTTATCTGGGTCTTTCCGGCAACTTATTTGCCGCGCTGGCTGAGCCGCAAGCTTGCGCGCCGCGACCCAGCTCCGCCCTGGCGGCAGGTCTTCTTTCTTGCGTTCGTCGGCATACGCGGCGTTGTCTCGCTGGCGGCGGCGCTGGCCATTCCGTTGACCACTCTGGCCGGCGTGCCATTTCCCTACCGCGATCTCATTCTCTTCGTGACTTTCGGAGTTATCGTCGTCACGCTGGTCGGCCAGGGATTGGTGTTGCCGGGCGTTGTGCGCTGCGTTGGGTTGGGGAGCCACGCGGCCGAGGAGCGTGAGCGCGAGCACGCAGCCGAGCTTTCCGCGCGCGCCGAAGCCTTGAACGTGGTGCAAAACCGGCTCGACCGACTTGCAGCCGAGGGCCGAATTGCACCCGAGGTTCTGGCAATTCTGCGGGCCCGGCACCACGATCGTGTGGGACGGCTGCCGAGAAGTCCGTCAGATGGGTTCGAAACTGCTTCCGCTGTCGCGGAGCTTAGATCGGACCTGATTGCCGCCGAGCGTGAATTCATCTATCAGCTGTTCCGAGAGGGCAAAATTACCGACGAGGCGCGCCGGCGCATCGAGCGCGAGCTTGATCTGGAAGAGGCGGGCATCGCATGCAAGAAAGAGGGCGGAGTGGAACCTCCACTCTAGGACTCGCCGCGAATAATCTCAGCGATCCTGGACGGCACCGCGCCGGCGGGTCTCACCGTGACAGGACTCGCACAACCGCTGGCGTATTCCTGGACCGAACAGGAGCGCTGTCTCCGACCATGAATGGCCGAATACCGATACATCAAGATCAGACAAACCGGTCTCTTGCGATGTCAAACCAAGTCTCTGGCATCAGAACTTGGATATTGAAAACTGCCGATCAGAGACTGACGCCCAAAATTGGCCGATTGCCGCCGACAATTCAGAAAATTACGCCTCAGAGACTGCGTAAGGTCTCGCTAACTCCCGGAAATCTGGCGCCTAATTTGGCAACCCGGACAGAGCATACAAAGACCGGACTGGCTGGCTGGGCACGTAAGACTCGAAACTCAGAAATGTCGTTGCAAAATATCCCTTTGAAAGGTTGCACAGATTTCCGGTGATCCAGCCGCACCGTCCATTGGAGAAAAGTTGGAGATGCGGTAAACCGGAAGAGCCTAAATTGCCTTAACTCGCTGAAATCATTGGCGCTCCCTAGGGGACTTTACCAAGCAAGCGTTTTCAGCATGTTACGCGAAAGTGGGACAGTAACTGGTTCTATGATGTTCCAAGGCTTTTCCGGCCAACTGTCCCACTGATTGGCATTTTGCGATCCGCACAAGCGACATGGACGTGTGCGTCCGGCGTGCTGGCAAATCGGGTGACGCTCGGCGCAACTGACCAGCGCGCTCGATCTGTTCCCACAACATACCCTTTGGCCAACGGTGGTAGCGGGGGCGCGCTACAGCCGTTGGAAACCGGCCATCGAAGCGGCTTTCGTGTTCGCGGCTTAGCGGCTGGGAAAATAACCCATCCAGGGTCGGCGCAACGGGACTCCGTTTTGGTCGGTGGGCGGGGGCTGGGATGGAGCCTCCGGGCCAGGAAAGGTGTTGCACGTAGCCTCGATCATTCCAGAGCCCTCGGGAGATTTCCCGAAATGAAGTTCAAGCACACTCCCCCACATCTTCTGCTTTGTGCGCTCTTTCACTTACCCGCGCTCCCTCCTGGAAATAAGGCAGCGCTGTACGGCCTTCCTATCGCCTCGCCCGCCGGGAACGGTCCCCCATGGTTCACAAAAATGCTCATGTTTTCTTTGAGAGCGGAACCCCGTCCAGCGCCGGAACATGATCGCGCGGCGGACCCCGTCCAGCGCCGGAACATGATCGCGCGGTTTGTACATGCCACGTACGGCCTTCCTATCGCCTCACCCCGGCGCTCTTCCAATGATTAACGGCCAGTGAAAAGCGCTCTTCATCAGATTGGCGGGTCGCTGGGGCCTGCAACCCCTCGACAATGTCAGTGAGGAAGTTGATTCGTTGAGCTACGCTTGATGAGAGGTGCGGGTGTAGCGGAATAGTGAGGACGCGCGGTTGTCCGAACTCTCCGTGATTTCGCGCTCAAATGTTCGGATAGCCTGTTCTATCCGCAGCTTCATTTCGGGCATGGAATGTTTTTCGATCGCGTAGATGACGCTGTCGTTGAGATCAAGGCCGTAGGGGACCGAAATCATGTTCACCAAACTTCGTCTTAAGCGGGGTAGGAATGTTATCGATGGCGCAATTGGCACGCATACTCGATGCCCTATTTCCATTGCGACATCGGAAAAACTGATGCTTAATCGTGTTGATCGTTCTTGAGCCGTTCCCTCCGGTGATGGTTCAGGATTGCCGTGGAATTTTCGCCAGTGAAGTCAAACACTCTTTGAGGTCAGGGAAAGGCCATGCCCGCCTTCATCTGCAACACCTGCGGCACGCAATACGCACCGACGGAGAAGCCGCCGGCGTCGTGTCCGATTTGCGAAGACGAGCGGCAGTACGTCACGACTGCCGGGCAAAGTTGGACCACGCTCGACGTGCTTGCCAAGCGCAACATGAACGCCATTCGCGAACTCGAACCCGGTTTGATTGCGCTTCTGACGTTCCCCCATTTCGGCATAGGCCAGCGCGCGCTGTTTCTGCGCACGCCGCACGGTAACGTCCTGTGGGACTGCATCGCGCTTGTTGATCGCGCGACGATCGAGATGATCAACGCTATGGGCGGGATCAAAGCCATCGCGATCTCCCACCCGCACTATTACACGACCATGGTGGAATGGAGCGAAGCATTCGGCGGCGTGCCGATCCATCTACATGAAGCCGACCGCAAGTGGATCATGCGCCATAGCCCCTCCATTGCTCTCTGGAAGGGCCAGACTAAGGAGCTACTGCCGGGTCTTACCATTATCTGTTCGGGCGGTCATTATCCCGGCGGCACCGTGCTACACTGGGCGGCGGGCGCCGGAGGGAAAGGTGCACTGCTTTCCGGCGACATAGTGCAGGTCGTTCAAGACAATAAGTCAGTGAGCTTCATGTGGAGCTTTCCGAACGTGATCCCGTTGTCGGCGCCGCGCGTCGAAGGCGTGGTCTACTCGCTCAAAGCTTACAATTTCGACCGCATTCACGGCGCCTTCATTGACCGAACCGTCTGGTCAGACGGTAAAGGCGTGCTGGAGCGCTCAGCCGCACGCTATCTGAAAATCATTCGCGGTGACGGCACATACGAATTGCAGTGATTCTCAAGCGTTGCTTCGCCTTCGCAGGCGGACCAAATTCAGTCTTTTTGTCGCAGACGGTGCAACGACAGCCCCAGCTTCAGAAAATGTGGCCTAGACCGGCGGCAAAATGGATTCACTATCGGCGCTGCTTTCTGTACAGTCAGGGACGTCGGGAACCGCAGGCTTTCACTGCCATAGCGAGTGATCGCACATGTGGGAATTTGACAGTGACCTCGCCGCAGTCCGCTTACAGCGCAGGCAAATCTTCCGCTCAGTAAGCCCGCGAGGCTCGATTATTGGTTAGCCAGCCAGTCCGGTCTCCGCGCGCTAACATGTGAAGACCGCTCGAAACTCACCGTTGCTTTTACTGCCGTCGGTGCTTCCACCACCGATGCAAGCTCGGCAATGAGGCCATCGTAGAGTACCACAGCGTCTTTGGCACGTCCGTAGACGCAGGCAGCCCTTGCCGCATGATCGCGATGCTCGCCTCGGTTAAATTTTGCGGACGCGGCATTGGGGACTATGCTGCGCCTGAGCCGGAGGTGCCGACGTTCATGCGCTGCCGAACTCCTAGGCAGCAAGCCAACCAAGGCTCACCCTCAGGCCTCGGATCGAGCAGAATAGTCAGCATCGGCACGCACGCGTTAGTCTCGTACGCGGCTTGCGACTGAGAGGGACAACCATGATTGTCAGATACGAATCTGATGGCTCGATCGTCATGATCACCCAGAACGATCACGCCCAACTCTCGGGGCTGTTTGCTGCGCATTGGGGCAATGGGAGGTTCGAGAAGCCGCGGCCTTATGGGTCGTTGGTGCGCGCCGCCATGTTTCATGACCGTGGCTGGATCCGATACGAAACCAGCCCTCAGCTTAACCCGGAAACCGGGAAGACGCCGAACTACCGTGAAGTACCCAACGATCGGATGCAACTCGAAGCGTTCGAATGGGCCGGCGACTGGCTGAGCGCCATCGATCCCTATGCAGGACTGATGATCACCAAGCATAGGTCGGGCCTTTGGCAAGGGCGCTACGGCGTCATCACCCATCCGCCCGCGATTCAGCGCGGCGCGCTGCCGCCCGAGATCCAGGCGTTCATCGCCAAAAGCGAGGCCAAGCAGAAAGTCGCGGCGGGTAAGCTCGACGCCAAGGAAATGGCGATCAACTATAACCTGCTGCAGGTCTGGGACATGATGTCTCTATACATTTGCAGCACAGAAGTACTCAAGCCGGACCGGATCGAGCCGGTGCCGGTCGCTTATTCCGGCGACGCGGGAGTCAAGATGACGCTCACCCCGTTGAAAGCAAACACGATTGTGCTCGATCCCTATCCGTTCGATCAGTGTTCACTAACGGCGAACGTCATCTTCCGCCGGTTGCGGCAGACCAGATTTAAAGACTCGGCCGAGTTGCAAACGGTCTATTTCAAGACCGCGCCGCAGATCGCGTCATTCACACTGGTATCGCCCGCGCTGAACTAGCGGACCCATAGAGCCTGAACGAAACATCTTTTCTATCGGTATCGTCGTCGACGTCATTCTGTGTTCGTGGGTGTAGCGGACCGCGGTGTCAATGGTCTTTTGGTTTGTCTCGCTAGGAATCGGCCGACGGATCGGGAGCGAACAGCGCTCGCTCATCTTCCCGGTCTGCAGCGAAATCACGGCCCGCGGAACTGCACGCATGTTAGCCATCCGCTGATAAAGCAAGGTGTTTCGCCTCTTCGAACGCACCGCAAAGCATGGCCGTGCAATCCGATGGGGCAACACGGCTCGCGCGAGGCAATCCAGCGCATTGCATCGCTGGCATGCCCCTTGCATAATGCGAAGCGGATTTGTCGTGTCGCAAGGCTACGCCGCAAAATCCGATGAAGCCGATGCGCGCCGCCGATTCGCTCGATACGAGCACCAACCGCGCGCCGGCGCTGATCCTGGCGCGCGGCCTGTCGAAGACGTACATCACGGCTTCCGGCGAGGTGACGGCGCTCAAGAGCCTGGACTTCGGCGAGTTTGTTTCGGTCATCGGCCAGAGCGGATGCGGAAAGTCGACGCTGCTCAAGGTGCTGGCCGGGTTGCTGCCCTGCACCACGGGATCTGTTGAGCTGGGCGGCAAGCCGCTGCGCGGGCCGACGCCAGAGGCTGCGGTGGTGTTCCAGTCTCCGGTGCTGCTGCCGTGGCGCACACTAGTCGACAACGTGCTGCTTCCGATCGAATTCCGCAAGTTGCCGACAGCAAGCTATCGGCAGAGCGCGGCCGACCTGCTGGCGATGGTGGGCTTGACCGACTTCGCGCAACGCTACCCGTTCGAGCTATCAGGCGGCATGCAGCAACGTGCGGCGCTCGTTCGCGCGCTGGTGCAGGACCCGCGCCTTCTTCTGATGGACGAACCGTTCGGCGCGCTCGATGCGATGACGCGCGAGCAGATGAACCTCGAACTACTGCGGATCTGGAGTCAGAGCCGCAAGACGGTGATTTTCATTACCCACTCCATCGCGGAAGCGATCTTTCTCTCGGACCGGGTGATCGCGATGACTGCGCGGCCCGGCACCATAGCCGACGTCATCACCATCGATCTGCCGCGGCTGCGCGCGCTTTCGAGCATTAACACCGAACGCTTCGGCCGCTACGCTGCGAAGCTGCGCTCGCTGCTGGACGCTCAGGGAGGCATGTTCTGATGATGGTGCAAGCCGTGGACAGCAGATCCGTGGATTCCGGCGCACAGGCTCGGGAGCCGCGACCGGGCGTGCTGCGGCGTTATCCGCAATTCACGATTTCGCCTACAATCCTTGTGGCTTTGCTGGTGGCCTGGTGGCTTGCGACCGACGTGCTGAACACGCCGGGTTATATAGTGCCCCCGCCGCAAGATGTCTTGCGCGCCGCCGTGGGCGGCCTAAGCCGCTCGCCGTGGGACAAGGCCGGCTACTGGTATCACGCCGCCATTACAGTCTGGGAAGCGGTGCTCGGTTTCGCGATCGGCTCGGCGCTCGGCGCGTGCCTCGGGCTCGTCCTGTCGCATTGGCCGATCCTCGGAAAGAGTTGGTATCCCTACATCGTCGGCTTCCAGTCCCTTCCAAAGGTCGCGCTTGCGCCGCTGATGGTGGTGTGGTTTGGCTTCGGCCTTGAAGGCAAGGTCTTCATCACTGCCATCATCACGTTCTTCCCGGTGCTGGTGAACATGATGGCGGGCTATCAGGCAGTCGAGCCCGAGCGGATCGAGCTGGCGCGCTCATGCAACGCGAGCGAACTGGACCTGCTTACGAAAATCATTATTCCAAGCTGCCTGCCGTTCCTGTTCGCCGGTCTCGGCGTTGCCTCAGTTCTGTCAATCCTTGGCGCGGTAGTCGGAGAATTCGTCGGGGCCAGCGCCGGTCTGGGCATGCTCTTGATGCAGTACAATCAGGCGATGGAGATCTCGCCGATGTTTGCCGTCATTTTGCTGCTGGCCGTGCTTGGTTTTCTGACGAATTACGCCGTCGGTTTAGTCGAGCGCCGCTATTGCTTCTGGGCGCAGCGGGCGAACGCTATGGCGCGAACTGACTGGGACCGACCTTAAGCGCGGAGGCCATACATGCTCACTCGACTTTGCCACGTCACACTGGCGCTGACAGTAGCAACCGGCGCATCTGGGACACACGCCACCGACGTTGCTGCGCAATCCCTCAAGAAGATGACGTTGGTGCAGATGCACCCGATCATGGGCATCGGCGAGGAGGTGTTTCTCTACGCCGTACCCAAACGCCTCGGCTACTTCGCGGCGGAAGGGCTCAATGTAGACATCCAAAATTCTCAGACCGGCATGATCTCAGCGCAAGTGTTGCAGTCCAACAACGCCCAGGTCGGCACCACCGCCGCCGAGGCGGTCATGGCGGTACGAGAGCAAAGTGGCGATCTGATCTCCTTCTTCAACCTCAAGCGCAATGCGGGGACCTTCCTCGTTGTTCTTAAGGACTCACCCATCCAGAAGCTCGAAGACCTCAAGGGCAAGACCGTCGGCGCGCCCTCGTTTGGGGCCGGCGGCGGATTGGCTTTAAAGCAGAACCTGAGCGAAATCGGCATTACGCCTGATCAGTACATCCCGATTGCAACCGGCGCCGGGCCTTCGGCGATCGCGGCTTTGCACACTGGCAAGATCGATGCGCTAGTGATGTGGGATGCAATGCTCGGCGCAGCCGAGAACACAGGACTCGCGCTGCGCGTGGTCAATATTCCGCTTGAGGATCGCATGGTTGGGACCACGCTCGCGACGAAGAAGTCATTCGCCGATGCAAACGCAAAGGAACTTGCAGGCTACTGCCGGGCGATGACCAAGGGCCTCGTTTTTACGATGACGAATAGGGCAGCCGCTATCCGCATTTTCTGGGATGAGTTCCCCACCACGAAACCTGCGAACTTGGACGATGCCACTGCGCTCAAGAACAGCGTGCATATCATGGATCGGTTCCTAGAGATGGCGCTTCAAGGCCAACCCGAGGGCTCGCGTCTTGGCGAATTCATTGCGACGAATTGGCAGAACACGCACGCCGCCTATGTCAAGCTGGGCACGCTGAAAGGAACCGAAGCCGCGACCGACTCTTACACGGAGCATTTTTTGGCAGCCTGCAATGACTTCGAACGTGCGACTGTCGTCGCGCAGGCAAAGAGCATGAATCAATAGATCGCAAACGGACCTTGCGAGAGTCAGGGAAAGGCCAAGGAATGGCGTAAAACCCAGACATGGCGCACATGAGCAGCAATCGAGCCGCAAAAAACAGGCCGGCCAACACGCCGAAATGAGAAGCCTAGCTCACTTGGACTTCAACGAACTGAATTGTTCCAGGACTTCGATCGGTTTTGAAAACATGGCCGAGAAGGCTCTCGGCTTCAGACACGACGCCGACGCCTTCGCTCAGGGCAAGAACACTCACAACGATATTGGTTCGAGACGATCTGAAAGTTCGGATTGGGTGCCGTCGTCATGGCACCCCGCCGCCTCATGGCCTCCTCTAACTTGGCCGCGGCGTCGTCGCCTATCAGGTGCGTCCTAAGCATATCCAAAACCCTCGGATTTGTTGTCACTATGCGATGCTGTTAGGTTGCCGTGTTCGAGCCGTCAGTGCATTAGCCGCTGCGGTATCGATTCTGGCAATTTAGCACGACCTCGGCTGATGATTGAGACAAACAAGAGCTAAATGAGGAAGCCGCTGACG
>Ga0318509_10000863_pt1 | contig 9672 bp, 7 predicted proteins | sample GRESIP084b2f22_FD_203477 | JGI IMG/M metagenome (GOLD analysis project Ga0318509, IMG submission 203477) | Tropical soil microbial communities from Luquillo Experimental Forest, Puerto Rico - GRE.SIPMG.084b2f22 | ecosystem: Environmental > Terrestrial > Soil > Tropical forest > Bulk soil | place...
CGTGTCCGAGGCCAGCGGGGCCGCGCCGCTGACATAGACCTTGAGCCCGGGCGGCGGGGTGTCCTTGGCGACGATATCCCGAACGGCGTTGACGGACTCATTCGCTTGCATTTGGCCGATATCGCCCGCCAGACGCAACAGCACGTACGCGCACTTGCCGTCGAGGCTCTGCGCCCCGGCCGCGGTGATCGGCTTGCCCCACAGATCCATGACGTATTGCACGTGCTTGGGGTCTTGCTTCAGCCGGCGCATCAAATCGTCGTAATACCGATGGTCCACGTCGCCCAACGGTCGGTCGGCTTCGAACACGAGCATGGTCAAATTGGTCGAATTGGACTCGTGGAACTTCTCGCCGATGGCCAGCAACGCCCGCTGCGACGGCGCGTAATGCGGCACCATCGGCCCCGCGAGTTCTTCGGCGACCCGCTCTACTTTCGGCACAAACAAGTTCGTCGAGACAGCGACAATTGCCCAAAACAAGATGATCGGGATGGCGAGAACACGGACCATTCTCGGGAAGAAGGGCCGTTTCACACCATGCTCGCTCATGCGGATTTCACCATGCAGAAGACGTGCGCATCCTGATGGGTGTCGGATTGTTCATCGCGGACAACGCCGTTCACCAACATCCGGCGGCCCATGTCACCACCAGGGACCCGCGCCGAGACGCTGCCGGACACCGCCGTCAGCGTGGTCGTCTCCGAGTACGACCACTGCAAGCTCGTCGGCTCAACCCGGTGCGGATGCCCGTTGACGTCCACGTACACGAGCATCCCCCCTCCCCGACCGAGCCGGACAACTCAAACGTGAACCGTCTGAGATTGAATTCCGGAGGTGCCGCCGGGCCGTCGACCGTGGTGACATGCCCGCGCGCGGAGATCTGGTGCACCTACCACCTGGCCACCGTACCCAATGAGAGCGCGACGGCCGCAACCAGCGGCGTCCCGAGTCGCGCCAAGACAGTCCTGCCAACTGACCGAGGGCTCATTCGATCACCCTTGCGGGTTGTCGGGCCACGCAGCAGCGCGGAGCAATGCCGTCGATGGACAGTCGCCATAGCGAGCCGTCGACCGGCCCAAGTCTGGAATGCGACCGTCGATGCCGGCCGGTCAGCCGGCCCGAGCGAGCGCCGGCGGGCCGGCGGGAGGTGGTTGGGCCGGCCGCGGGAGAAGACGGCGCCGTGGGCAGCTGTGGTCCGAACCGCGACGGGCTTTACGGGCCGATGCAGATGATCGTGCAGCCGGGCAGTTGCCCCGGCGTCTGCGAGGGGGCCATCCACCGCTGGGAACCGGCGGGCTGCGGTTGGCCCAAGTCGATCAGCGGTGTGCGTGCCAGCGGATCGTCCGCCGGCAGGCCGATGACGTTCATCGGAAGGTTGGGCCCGAGTCCCTCGGGGTGCTCGTCGTGCGCGCCGCCCAGCGGCGGCGGCGGTCCGGTCATCGGCGGCAGGTCGACCGGGACCACGCCGGTGGCGTACGCCGCGGCCCAGCCCAGCACGTTCTGCGCATAAGCCATCGAGTTGTTGTAGCGCAGGATCGCGGCCATGACCTGCTGCGGGTCGCGCAGGTTGAGGCCGCCGCTGCACAGGTACCGGGCAGCCGCCAGGGTGGAATCGTAGAGGTTCTGTGGGTCGGCCACGCCGTCGCCCTTGCCGTCGGCGGCATACCGTGCCCAGGTGCCCGGCAGGAACTGCATCGGCCCCATCGCGCGGGCATAGGTGACCTGACCGTCGGCCTTGCTTTGGACGATGACCTCGTTTCCGGGCAGCGTGCCGTCGAGGGCCGGGCCGTAGATCGGTCGTATCGCGGTGCCGCGGGCGTCCGTTGCGCCGCCATTGGCGTGCATCGACTCGATGCGCCCGATACCCGCCAATAGGTTCCAGCTGATCCCGCATCCGGGATCGGAGGTGGCCATCATCCGCTCGGCATTGCGGTATGCGGACAACGCCATCGCCGGGATGCCCAGTGCGCCAGTAGAATTCACTGCTACGGCCGGCGGCGGAGCCGAGACGGCAGTCGCCGCAATATGAAAGCTAGTCGACGGATGTTTCATCGCGACTACAGCCGGGCCGGACGGGTCACGTGCAACTGCCGCAACAACCGCCACCGGAGAGATGGCGGTACTGCGCAAAGCCGTTGTGGGCGCATGAATTTGCGGAGCCGCGGCGCCGGTGGCGCCAGCGAGCACCACTGGAGCGGCTATCGCAATGCTCAACGCCGGCGTCCGCGTCGCGCGGATTGCCCGCTGAAACGCCGCCGCAAGGTTAAGGCTGTGCAGCGGCCAAACCACCAAGGCTGTATGCGATCTGCCCACCGGTGCGGGTTGCTTAGGGTGGGGCATCCTACGGTGACGCGCCATCATCACCCCCGCTTAGTCGAATCGACGTGATGAGTGCCTCGACCTCTTCGCGACGAGGGCTGTGGCCCGCGTCGCCGAACTCGTGCGCCGGGTATTTGTGAGTGCCCTCGAGCGGATAGAGCCACATACGAGGCCTGGCCTTTCGTGAAACGCCCTGGGCTGCGTGACTTTCGACCGAAAACCCGTTGTTGTTCAGCGCGGGGCGTCTCGTTGACTTCTAGGCCATCCTCTCCGCCGTAGCCGTCGCATGCTTCCCCCTAAAGAGCACACTTTGCTCTCCTTTTGGGGGCATGGGAAAAGGGCACCGGAAAACCGTACGGGTCCCGGCGAGTTCAAGGCGTGGGCGGCAGGAGCATTACATCGCCGTACCAATGGCAAAGCAGCAAGGCCAGTTCGACATCGAAGCGATCGTCGGTGATCGGCCTGCCTCGCCTGGCCAAGGCGCGGCCCACTCGGTACTTGACCGTATTGAAATGCAGTGTGAGTTGTTCTGCGGCAAGCGTGTAGCTCGCGCCGGCGTTGAGGAAGACTCGAAATGTTTCCCGCAATCGGGCATCGCTGTCGGTGTCGGCGGCCAGACGTCCCAGCACCTCGGCGACCCAGGTACGGGCGTCTTCGATGTTTCCGCATACCAGCGCCGCGGCCGCGAGCCCGGGATCATTGTCAGCCACGACGGTCGGCTTTGCAGCGGTGCGCGCTAGAACAACCGAGCGGATCGCGACGGCTTGCGCATGCGATCGCCGAAATCCCTTGATTCCAAAGGCCGGCGAACCGATCGCCACGCTCGGCGAATCCCGATGCTGGAGCGAGAACTCACGAATCGCTGCCACGATCCCGTCGGGGGCGACCTGGAAAGATAGCCACGCCCAGCCGGTCGAGCGATCGGCCGCAATGAACAGCGGAGCCGCGCCTGCCCGCACGGCTTCACCCAGCTCTCGTACGAAACACTGCATTCGGGCCAACTCGTCGGCCTGACCACTGGCACCCGGATACCACACGAGTAGCGCGACATGATGCCACCTCAGCGGATAACGAATCGCGGTGATAGCCGAATCGATGTCGACCGACTGGCGTCCGGCTAGTACTTCTCGAACACGCAAGGCGCGCATGCTGTTTCGAGTTTCCAGCCATCGCTCGCGTTCCTCTTCATAGACCTCGACGACCTGCTGGGACATCCAGTCGACATACGCGAACAGCGTCTCGGTGATCCTCGCAACGATCATGACTCGTGCATCCGGCGAGACGTCGATCCGCTGCAGCTCGCTCAATGCCAGACGGGTGAAACTACGCTGCCCCAATCTGTAAATGCGGACCAAAACACTGACCGGAAGACCCTGCTGCGCGATTCGACGCGCTTGTTCAAGCGCCGCCGTGGGCGCCTGGACGCATTCGACCGGCGTGTCGTGGCCCAACGCGTACAGAGCGGTTGTCACGTTGCCCTCGACGCTTGCATCAGTAAGCGGGAGCTGCGCCTCATCACTCAAGTCGGGAATCTCATCACGAAGCGACGCCGAGATCGCCGCCACCACCTCGGGCAGCCTGTCCCCCAGACGGGCCGCGAGTTCCGCGACCCCCCGGCGAACCTCGACATCACCCGGGCTATCCGGAGCACTCTTGCCGTCAGAGCGGGCCGGTGCCCGTTCGCGCGTACTTCGTTGAGTCGGCATTGCTTTGCCCCCTCTCACATGATGGCCGGAGTGGCGAACCAGAAGCCGAGGATGATCGCCGCCACCACCCAAGGCCAGGCCTCGAAGGCGGCGCGCACTCGGAGCGGCGCATTGCGTAGCTCCATGAAGTCCAGCATCACGTACCTGACCTTTACCGCCGCAATCAGGAAGTTGCCGACCACCGCGACCACGGGGCTGAACAGATCCTTGGACAACCCCCACGTTGTCGCGCACGTCAACGCCACCAGGGCTAGCCAAACCCACGTGACCCGCTCGCGCAATACCGACATCAGGCCGCCCTCATCAGATAGAGCAAGGGGAACAGCACGACCCACAACAGGTCGACCAGGTGCCAGTACGACGCGACGGATTCCGGCACCGACTTGTGCAGGTGGTCGTAGGTACCGCGCCGCGACCTGACCCACAGGTAGGTCAGCAGGCTCGTGCCCGCAATGACGTGTAAGAGGTGGATCCCGGTCAGCGTGAAGTACCACATGAAGAAGGGGTTGGTGCCCGGGTTGAGGCCGTGGGAGAACTTCTGGAAGTACTCGAACGACTTGGACACCACGAACATCAGACCGGTCAGCGCTCCCCCGAACAGGAGGCGGGGCTCTCGGTCGATCTCGTCACGCTTCATGGCCTGAACGGCAAGGGCCACCGACCAGGAGCTCGTCAGCAGGATGAGCGTGTCGATGCCACCCAGGTGCATGTTGAGTGTGTGCCGGGATGCCTCGAAGACGGCCGGGTTCTTGAGCCGATCCTGCATGAAACTGAGGAACAGGATCGCGAAGATGACCGAGTCCGCGCCGATGAAGACCCAGACGCCCTCCACTCCGGGAAGGCGTCTGGGCTTCACAGAGTCAGTGGTAACAAGTCCCACACGACTAAGCGTTCAGGCGCCCCGCCGCTTCGTCCTCGGCCTGCAGCCGGGGGACGGCCTTGATGATGTAGTAGGACAGCGCGGGGATCCAGAAGAACCAGGTGAAGAAGGCGATCCAGAAGCTGATCACGCCGTTGAAGGCCAGCGGCCCGGTCGTGACGAACGGGATGGCGCTGACCACGAAGAACGACGCGAAGGTGACCCAGCCCCACCAGCTGACGGCGTTCGGGACCAGCTTCTTCTCCCGCTTGTCCCGCATGAAGACGATGCTGACGGCGGCGATCTGGAATGACGTCACGAAGTACGCCAGGTCAAACGTGAACCAGCCAAACCAGTAGAGCATGTGCATGATTTCGGGCGAGAGATTATTGACCTCATGCGCCGCGGTCAGCCAAATCGACATAGTCACCATGACGGGTGCACAGGTAATCGTGCCACCCAACATCTCGAGCTTCGACAAAATCCCGCCGGGGCCCTCAATGCGTTCCATTACCCGGGCGGTGGCCACGCTAAACGACATGTAGAAGGCGGTCATCGTGAGGCAGATGCTCAACGCAATCAACAGCCGGGGCCTGAACTCCTGGAAGTGCTGCTTGACCTCGATCGGCGTCGCGCTGGCCGGGAACGGCGGCATATTGCCAGCGAGAAACCCCCAGAGGACGAAGACGGCGAACAAGAAGACCGGGCCGGTCCAGGCCAGGATCTTCCATGTCTTGTAATCGGTCGGGTAGGGCAACAACCCACGCGCGTGGGTGACGGTGGGGGGTTCGGCGTGTATTGCCATCGGACCTGCTCCTAGTTACGTTGTGCGAGCGACGTCGACGATCCGAGGACGCCATGCGCTTCAGATATCACCATCGTCACCGACGCGGACAATCCACCGCTTCACCCGCATGAGCACCTTTTGGTCCCCTATTCGGGGCATCTCGCGGAAATACCGACGCTAAAACCCTACGCCGTGGACCTCGTGGCCGGGCTCATCGGCCCCTAGGCCGCGATACGCCTCCTCAGCCGTTGCCCCGTGATTGATGACGGCGTCGACTTCGCGAGCGATCGCCATGGAGATGCCGTAGTTCAGGGCGAACTCCATGATGACGCTGGCGGCCTTGACGCCCTCAGCGACCTGATTCATCGATGCGATGATCTCGTCGATCTGCTTGCCCGCACCGAGCTGCTCGCCGACGTGCCGGTTGCGGCTGCGCTGGCTGGTGCACGTGACGATGAGATCGCCCATGCCGGCCAGCCCGGCGAAGGTCTCGCGGTGGCCGCCGGCCGCTTCGCCGAGCTTGGACATCTCGCGCACCGCCCGGGTCATCACCATGGCGCGGGTGTTCTCTCCGATGCCGAGTGAGTAACCCATGCCTACGGCGATGGCGTAGACGTTCTTCAGTGCGCCCGCCATTTCGACACCGACGACATCATCGGTGGTATAGGTCCGAAAACGCCTGGTACGGAACAACTCTGCGAGATTGGCGGCCAGATGCTGGTCGGGCATGGCCAGCACCGCAGCGGCCGCATAACCCTCGGCCACCTCGCGGGCGATATTCGGCCCGGCCAAGATCCCAGCGGGATGCCCGGGCAGGACCTCCTCGACGATCTGGCTCATCCGCATGTTGGTGCCCTGCTCGAGGCCCTTGACCAGCGAAACCACCGGCACCCACGGGCGCAGCTCACTGGTCAGTTCGGTCAGCACCTTGCGAAAGCCGTGCGACGGCACACTCATGACGATTACATCGGCGCAATTGGCCGCCTCGGCGAAGTCGGTGGTGGCGCGCAGTGTCTCGCTCAGCACGACGTCGTTGCCGAGATAGCGGCTGTTGCGGTGGTTTTCGTTGATATCTTTGGCCGTGGCCTCGGAGCGCACCCACTGCAGCGTGGGCCCGCGGCGCGCGCAGATGGACGCGATGGTGGTGCCCCAGGAGCCGCCCCCTAGAACGACGACATTGGGTTGGCGCTGAGCTGGTGTCATGTTGGCCACGCCGTGCTGACGCGATCACCAACCAAGATCGGATCGCACGATGCCGCGCCACTTGCCGTTTCCAGATTCGCCTTTGTTTCCACTACGACGCCCGCCCTTCGTAAGCACGCGAGGCACCTCATGACTTCTCAGACGTCGTCATCCTCGCCTATGCGAGCAGCGCAGGCTTCCCCCGAATGGGCACCTTTTGCTCTCCTCCTCGGGGCATGCCGGGATGACGAGGGCGTCCGTCGCTTCCATCATTGCCGTTTCGGTCTGACCATTCTACGATTCCGATTTGTTGCCTCCGTGTGTGTTGTTGCGGAGGCCGCATCGCAGTCACTGACGATGGAGGCTGACAGATGACCTTTGGTACGGCCGGTGATGTGGTGGATGTTCGTACCGGGTTGCAGGCCGACGCTTTGCGACAGGCCATCTTGGATCATCTGCGTTATTCGGTTGGTCGCCCAGCATCCGTCTTGACGCCGGCGCATTACTATCGAGCGCTGGCACTGGCCGTGCGTGACCGCGTGCAGCAGCGTTGGTTCGCTTCCACGCAGACCTTTCTTGGTCTCCGTCGGAAAGTGGTCTGTTACCTGTCGGCCGAATTCCTGATGGGGCCGCAGCTGGGGAACAATCTGCTGAACCTCCAGATCGAGGAGGCGGCGCGTGCGGCGCTCGCGCCGCTGGGCCAAGACCTCGACACGATCCTTGCCTCCGAAGACGAGCCGGGGCTGGGCAATGGCGGCCTCGGCCGGCTCGCGGCCTGCTATCTGGACTCTCTGGCCACCTTGGAGCGTCCGGCGATCGGGTACGGCATCCGTTACGAATTCGGCATTTTCGACCAGGAGATCCACGACGGTTGGCAGGTCGAAAAGCCCGACAACTGGTTGGTCAACGGCAACCCGTGGGAGATCCCCACGCCCGACCTCAGCTATCACGTCAACTGGGGCGGCCACACCGAACGCTACGTCGACGAAGCCGGCCACCACCACTCGCGGTGGGTGCCGCGGCGGGTGTTCAAGGGACTCCCCTACAACACCCCCCTTCAGGGCTACGGCGTGAACACCTGCAACACGCTGAGATTGTGGAGCGCCAGAGCCGTCGAGTCGTTCGAGTTCGACGTCTTCAGCGCCGGCGACTATTGGAAGGCGGTCGAGGATGAAGTCACCTCCGAGACCATCACCAAGGTGCTGTATCCCAACGACGAACCCGAGATCGGCAAGCAGCTTCGCCTGTTGCAGCAGTACTTCTTCGTCTCCTGCTCGCTGCAGGACATCTTCCACATCCTTGAGAACCTCGCACACCTTCCGACCCGAGCGCTTTCGGAGCATTTCGCGATACAGCTCAATGACACGCATCCGTCGATCGGCGTCGCCGAGTTGATGCGCATGCTGCTGGACGAGAAGCGTCTCGAATGGGATGAGGCATGGGCGATCACGGTGGCTTCGTTCGGCTACACCAACCACACCCTGCTGCCGGAGGCTCTGGAAACCTGGCCGTTGCCCATGTTCGCCGATTTCCTGCCGCGACACCTCGAAATCATCTACGAGATCAATCGCCGGTTCCTGGACGAGGTGCGCGCGCGCTTCCCCGGGGACGAGGAGCGGGTGAAGCGCATGTCCCTGATCGGTGAGGAAGGCGAAAAGAGCGTGCGCATGGCGCATTTGGCCACGGTGGGCAGCCACGCCATCAACGGCGTCGCGGCGTTGCACTCTGAGCTTCTCACATCCAGTGTGCTCAAGGACTTCTACGAGTTGTGGCCAGAGCGGTTCAGCAACAAGACCAACGGTGTCACGCCACGCCGGTTCGTGGCGCTTGCCAACCCTGGCCTTCGAGAGCTGCTTGACGACACCATCGGGGACGGGTGGCTGGTGGAGCTGGAGAGGCTGCGCGAGCTTGAGCCGTATGCCGACGACGCCGCGTTCCGTGGCCGGTGGCGCGCGGTCAAGCATGCCAACAAGGAGCGCCTTGCCGATTACGTTCGCTTGACGACGGGTGTCGAACTGAATCCGGACTGGCTGTTCGACATTCAGGTCAAGCGGATTCATGAGTACAAGCGCCAGCATCTCAATGCCCTGCACATCATCACGCTGTACCACCGGCTGAAGCAGAACCCAGACTTGCAGATTCCGCCGCGGGCCTTCATCTTCGGCGGGAAAGCCGCACCCGGCTACTTCATAGCCAAGCGCATCATCAAGTTGATCACAGCCATCGCCGAAACGGTGAACGCCGACCCGGACGTGAACCAGTGCCTGAAGGTGGCGTTCGTGCCGAACTTCAGTGTGCAAAACGCCCACATTATCTACCCGGCCGCCGATCTCTCGGAGCAGATCTCGACCGCCGGCAAGGAGGCCTCGGGGACCGGAAACATGAAGTTCATGATCAACGGCGCACTCACCATCGGCACGCTCGATGGCGCCAACGTGGAGATCCGTGACGAGGTCGGCGCGGACAACTTCTTCCTATTCGGGCTGACAGTGCAGGAAGTCGAGCGCATCAAGCGGGCGGGTTACCGGCCTGGCGACTACATGGCAGGCAACGATGAGTTGAGCGCGGCGATGGGACCGATTGGCGACGGACGATTCTCCGGCGGTGATACCGACGTGTTCCGCCCTCTGGTGGAGTCGCTGACCCGCCACGACCCATTTCTGGTTCTGGCCGACTACGCGTCCTACGTCGAGTGCCAGGAGCGGGTGAGCGCCGCATGGCAGGACACGGAGGCGTGGACGCGGATGTCGATCCTGAATACCGCACGCAGCGGCAAGTTTTCGTCAGACCGCGCCATCGCCGAGTACTGTGACGACATC
>Ga0318509_10000866_pt1 | contig 9667 bp, 11 predicted proteins | sample GRESIP084b2f22_FD_203477 | JGI IMG/M metagenome (GOLD analysis project Ga0318509, IMG submission 203477) | Tropical soil microbial communities from Luquillo Experimental Forest, Puerto Rico - GRE.SIPMG.084b2f22 | ecosystem: Environmental > Terrestrial > Soil > Tropical forest > Bulk soil...
GTACCAGGCGCCGGTCGGCGGCGCGGGTATCCAGGATGATGAACATGCCGGCCAGGACCGCCAGGGAGGTGATCGCCACGGGGGCCATGAAGGCGGGGTGGACGCCGGCGCCGAAGGCGAGGTTGACCACCTTGGTCACCTGGTGGCCGCCTTCGTCCAGGGTCAGCCGGATACGGCTGCCGGGGGCGAGCGCGGTGGCGAACACGATGAACACCGCGGGCACCGCGGCCAGCAGGACCCACAGCACCCGGTTGCGGCCCCAGTCGGTCAGCCCGGCGCGGGCCGCGGTGACCGCGCCGGGGCGTTCGGGCGGTGCGGGTTGCTGAGGTGATCACCGCCCACGCCGCGACGGCAGCGCCGAGGGTCCAGGCCAGTGCCCAGCCCAGGTCGCCGACCCGGCCTGCGTGGTGGGAGGGCAGGTCGGTCATCCACATGGTGAGGAAGTGGGTCGGGAATACCCGGCCGGCCGGGCGGGTCGGAGAGCCGAACACGGGGCCGAACATGACGTCGGTGATCCACACGAAGAAGATCAGCACCGTGCCGTTCACCGGGCTGGCGACCAGCGTGCCAATCACGGCGCCGACGGCCAGGTAGATGACCGCGAACATGAACGTGCCAGCCAGCACCCGTGCTGGGTGGGGGATGCCGGTGCGGGCTGCCAGGGTGGCCACCGCCGCCGCGGAGGCGGCCCCCGCGAGTGCCAGGCCGGTGACCGCCCGGGCGGCGGCCAGCCGCCCCGCGGGCAGCCCGGCCAGTACCAGCCGCCGGTCGGCCGAGCGGGCGGCGCGGATCTGGAAGTAGGCGGCGATGGCCGCGATGAAGGCGGCCGCCCACCCGGCGGTGACGGTTTGTATCGCCGCGCCGGGTGCCATTGTCCCGGACAAGAGCCTGGCGAGCTGGGCCAGCGACCCGGCCGCCCCGGCGACGAACGCCACCGGCACCAGGACCAACACCAGCAGGTTGACCGGGTTGCGTGTGTAGTCAGCGAGGAACCGGCGCACCAGCAGGGGGCCGGTCAGCCCCGCGACAGCCGTAATGCGCCTCATTTCACTGCCTCCCTCGTAAGCGGTCCGGTCGGCCGTGCCGCAGGTGCGGTACCGGGGGCATCGGGAGGCTGCACCGCCGTCCCGTCGCGCAGGGTGACGATCCGGTCGAACCGTTCGGCGTCGGTGACGAAGTGGCTGATGATCAGGACCGACCGGCCTGCCTCACGCCGGGCGGCGACCAGGTCCCAGAATTTCAGGTAGGTGTCGAAGTCGAACCCCGCGTAGGGCTCATCGAGCAGCAGGACCGCCGGGTCGGCCAGCAGGGCCAGCCCGAGGTTGAGCTTGGCGAGCGTGCCGCCGGACAGTTGCGCCGCGCGGGTGGCCGTGTAGCGCTCGAACCCGAGCGCTTCGTACAGGCCGCTGGCCGAGCGCCGCTGTTGCGCCGGCGCCATCCCGTAGGCGTGTCCGAACAGCTCGAAGTGCTCGTCACAGGTCAGCCGCTCATACACCACCGGCTGCTGCGGGCAGTAACCAAGCAGGCCATTGCGGGTGACCGAACCCGCGTCGGGGGCCAGTTCCCCGACCAGGATCTTCATCAGGGTGGATTTGCCTGCCCCGTTTTCCCCGACCAGGCCGACTACCTCGCCGGGGTACAGGGCTAGGGAAACCCCGCGCAACACCCGGCGCTCACGCCGGGCCGGCCAGACGCCGCGCCGGTAGGACTTCTCGATCCCTGACGCCACCAGCAGCGGCGCGACCTGCAAAGCCCGAACGTCCGGGCCCTGGCCAGTGGTGGTGAGCTCCGCTGTTTCGGTACTCATCGGAACACCTCCCTCGTGTCCGCCGAATCTCCTATCGCTAGACTGCCCACTTATACCCCTGGGGGGTATGGGCTTAGGTCACACCCACTTGGGACCATCGGCCCACCCTTGTCCGACGGCGGGTGAAGGCACCCCACATCTGCCGGCACCGCCACGAGGGATCGCTTCTTTGACCTGAACATCCCTTGGGAGGACTGCGGCACGACGGCGAACTCGAGTTCAAGCTGCGCTTCCGAAAGTGCGGCCAGTAGTTGGCGGGCAGGGCTTGCTGGGAAGCTCTCGCTCGGTATGCCCCGGCGCGACCGCGCTCCTGCAAGGACTTCACTAAGCTAGGTCTCCAGCGCAGCCGGGCCCAAGGCCAGGCGGTGGAGAAGGTTATGCCGTGGAACCAAGGACTCGCCCTGGGCGCCGCAGCGGGGACCGCGGCGGTGCTCGCTGGCCTGGCAGCGCGGTACGCCGCCGGTGTGACCCGGGCCGACCGGTCCTGGCCGGCCCAGGTCGAGGCCCGGCTGCGGGACGTCGGCGAGGTCGACGATGTCTCGATCTTGCCACTGGTCGAACGGCTTACCCGCGACGGAAGCGGCTTGGCGGGCGAGCCTGGCGTGTCGTATCTGGTCCGCGCGGGCGGCACCCGTGTGCTGTTTGATTCTGGCCTGTCCGGCGGGAGGGTGTCGTCGGCGCTGGGGCGCAACGCGGAGAACCTTGGCGTGGATCTGGGCACCCTGGACGCGGTGGTGATCTCCCACCTGCATCCCGATCATGTCGGCGGGATCGGGGCGGCCCGCCGCCGCACGTTCAGCTTCTCGCGGGAGCCGCTGGAACCGCGCGGGGTGCCAGCGCACGTGCCCGCGCCGATGCAGCATCCGCGCGCCGACGTCATCCCGGCCACCGGCCCGCGGGTGATCGCCCCGGGCATGGCGGTGCTCCCGCCATTGCCCCGCATGCTGTTCTGGCCAGGCTATGTCACCGAGCAGGCGCTGGCCGTCAACGTCCGCGGCTTCGGATTGGTGTTGATCAGCGGCTGCGGGCACCCGCCTGTCGAACGGATGCTCGGCGTTACCGAGCAGGTTCTCGACGTCCCCATCCGGGCCGTGGTCGGCGGCTTGCACCTGCCCGTGCATGCGGCCGGTACGCCGCTGGTTCCCCAGGCGGTGTTGGGCAACCCGTACCCGCCGTGGCGGCCGATCGGCGAGCGGGATGTCGCTCATGTCCTGGACGAGCTAGCGGCCCGCGGCCCGCAACTGATCGCCCTGTCCAGCCACGACAGCACGCCGTGGACCTACGATGCGTTCGGCCGCCGCTTCGGCGACCGGTACCGCACACTCCGGGCCGGGGAGGCACTCACGATCAGCGCCATGGCCGGCGCTCCGGCTCCGCCTCAGGCAACCAAATAAGCCAAGACGGCCACTGCTGACCCAGCCCCGCGCGTGTCAGAGCCTGATCACCTGGCGGATCGTACCGGTGACCTCGTCGAGGACCTGGTCACCCTCCGCCTCGGATCTGCGCGCGGCGTCCCGGACACAGTGCCGCAGGTGATCGTTGAGCAGCCCGACGACGACCTCTTGCAGGGCCCGGGTGGCCGAGGCGACCTGGGTGACCACATCGGGGCACCAGGTGTCCGCCTCGATCATCTTCTGCAGGCCGCGGACCTGGCCCTCGATCTTGCGCAGCCGCCGCAGGTAGTCCTGCTTGCCGGAGGCGTAACCGCGGGCCGACCGTGCGGTCGCGCCCGTGCGGAGTGGCGGGCTGCACTCAGCCGCGAGACCGGCGCTGGGGTCAGCGACCACGGTGGTCACCGTGGGCTCCCGGTACTAGCCGGAGTTTGGTGATCGCCGGTGGTGATCAGGTCGCGCAGCCGCTGGTATTCGGCGGCGTCGATCTCGCCGCTAGCCAGCCGCCGGTCCAGGATGCGCACCGCGTCGCTGCCGTCATCGATGTCGCGCGGCTTGCGGGTGGCGTTGGTGATCAGGGCGTAGCCGCCCCAGATCAGCAGGCCCCAGAACGCGATCATCCCGGCCCACATCAGGCCGGCCTGCCAGAACGCCCAGTGCCCGCCGTACCAGAACATCATCCCGACCATCCCCTTCTAGAACTGGCTGTCCAGGATTGCCAACCCCAGGGTCGGCACTCCCTGCCCATACGGGTAGGGCCGTGAGTCCTTGCCATGTGGGGACCAACCTCCCCGCAGGCCGTGGACTGATGACCCTGCCCCCCAGGGGTATGCGGGCGCACTTTGGCCGTATGCGGCACAAACGACAGAGCCCACCGCATAAGGGAGTGAGTGCGATGTCACAGGAACAGCAGGCCCGCGCATGGTCCGCGCCGGTATGGCCGAAAGACACACTCCGGATCGCCTTCGGAGTCATCTGGCTGATCGACGCCACGCTGAAGTGGCTGCCGGGGTTCCGGTCGAGCTACATGAGCGTGATCATGGGCGAGGCCCAGGGCCAGCCCGGCTGGCTGCGGCCGTGGTTTGACTTCTGGATCCGCTTTCAGCATCCCGACGCGATGTTCCTGGCCTACCTGGCCGCGGTCATCGAGACGCTGATCGCGGTGGCGCTGATCATCGGGTTCGCCCGCAAGCTCACCTACATCTCCGCGATCGCGTTCAGCCTGCTGATCTGGGGCACCGCCGAGGGGTTCGGCGGCCCGTACACCTCCGGGGCCTCCGACATCGGCACCGCGATCATCTACGCGGTGGTGTTCGCCGGGCTGCTGATGCTCAGCTACTACGGCGGCCCAGCCCGCTACAGCGCCGACTACTACCTGGAGAAGAAGATCAGCTGGTGGTGGCGGATCGCCGAAACGCGCCGCCCGGCCCCGGCTGATGCACCGGCTGGCGCTGCCCCGGCCGCACCGGAAGCGCAAGCCACACTGGCCCGCCCCGCGTGATTACCAGCGCCGCACACGCGCAAGCGCGCCCGGCCGGCCAGGACGACCAAACACGTCGAGGGAGATCACGATCATGATGCGCCGCCAGATCAAGACGCTAGCCATGACAGCGGCAGTGGCCGCGGCGGGGCTGGGAACCGCCGCGGTCATCACCGCCTGCGGAACCTCAGGGCAAACCTCCGGTACCGCGGCCTCGGCCAGCCCGCCAGCGGGCACCCAGGCCAGGGCGCAGGACGCCTACTCCTATTACCGGTCCATGATGGGCAGGTACTTCGCCGGTTCGATGATGGGCGGCGGGGCCCGCGGCTGGATGATGAGCCCGGCCGGGTACCGGTGGATGACCGGCGCCAACGGCGTGCCCGGCTGGATGCGCGGTGGCCACTTTCCCGCCTTCATGATGGGCTCCGGCATGATGGGCACCGGTACCAGCGCCGACCCCGGGAAGTTCATGGGCAGGCTCTGGGCGAACGCTCCCGGGCCGCGCGTCACTCCAGCCCAGGCAGCAGAGGCGGGAAACCAGATCCCCCCCGGCGCCCACATCAACCAGGCAGCACGCACCATTACCTTCACCACCGGCAGCGTTCACCTGGCCGCCGTGGCCAGCCCGGCGGGCAGCCCCGATGAGACCTTCCGCATCGCGGGCATGGTTAACCCGAAGATCACCGTCCCGGCCGGGGCTCAGGTCAGCATCCAGGTCGTCAACGCCGACCCAGACACCGCCCACGGCCTGGTCGTCACCAGCGGCCTGGGCCAGTCCTCATGGATGCCGATGATGACCAGCCGACCCGCGTTCACCGGCGCAGCGCTATGGTTCCTTGGCAACCCGACCGCCGCCGGGATGCACGCCGGAACCCTTGCCTTTGCGGCCGCCACGTCAGGCACCTACCACTACCTGTGCCCCGTCCCCGGGCACGCCCAGAAAGGCATGGCCGGGCTGTTCACCGTCAGCAACGCCAGTTGAACCAGCCGGGCTGGGCCGCGGCTTCCAGGCATCTGCGCACCTGGAAGCCGCGTCCGCATCACCACTACTTCCCCGACGGCCCTGCCGCCCATGAGCAGGGTACTGCGAGGTCAGCAGCAGTGCGGTGGTACGTACGTCCCCCCGATCACCTGCTTGGTGGTCTCGACCGCCACCGCGCCGGTGGTGACCTGGGTGCTGAGCCAGTCCAGCAGCGACTGCATGTCTATCGCCGTGATCGAGTAAGCGTCGCAGCCGTTGCAGATGTGATGGAAGGTCAGCTGCACCCAGCCACCACCGTTCTGCTCGGCGGAAGTGACATACCCCTCGATGGTGGCCACCGTGGTGCCCCGCTTGGGATCAGGCGGTGTCCGCGTCGCAAACGCATTGAGTGGCGGGATGGTCTCGGCGAACACTCTCCGGTCGTTGACCCCGGTCACGGTGCGGGCGCTGTTGTCCCCGCAGTACTGGACGACCTGCGTCTCCACCGTGGAGTTGTAGTCCCCGAACGGGTAGGCGAATGACTCGGGCTGGAAGCCGTGGGCGGCCAAGGTCATCCGGTCCTGGCAGACCTGGATCCGGGCGGCGGCGAGCTTGAGCTTCTTGATGTCGACGTGGTTGACGGTGTGGCTGGCGATCTCGTTGCCGGCCTGCGACAGCGACGTCAGCTGCGCCCAGGTCAGGTGCCCGGCCGTGCCGATGCTGCCGCTGTTGACGTACCACGTGGCGTTGAAGCCGTGGGTGTTGAGCGAACCGTCGATCCACTGAATGGTGTCGGCGTTGCCGTCGTCGAACTGGATGGTCACCACCGTCAGCGGTGCTGCGTGCGCGATCGCGGGGCCGGCCAGCAGGCTGCCAGCGGCGAGAGCTGCCGCCGCCACTATCCGGGATTGCTGTCCGCGAACCCTGTTCCACCTGGTCATGAGCTACTCCTTCGGTCGGAGTTAGATCTGCCAGCAGGGCGCGCTGGGCCCCGGTTAGCCAGTCGCGCCGCGAGGCTGATACACAGCCCTTCCTTGGTTAGGAACTTTTCCTAACTAAACATGGCCTGTCAAGGGGTTGCGCCGCGCACCTGTCGCGCCCATGACAGGAAGGCCGAGCCGGGTACAGCCAGCATGGGACGACGCCTTCCGGGCGGTTAGTGAGGCGTTAATCGACGGTGTCCGGCGTGTGGTGAGAACAGCACAATGTAGTGGGGGATCGCCAGCGGCCACTTGATCAGCGGCAGCCACCGGTTCAGCTGCTCGGGCTAGGAGTAGTCCAGGTGCACCGACTGGTGGTCGTCGGTGGCGGGGTAGCGGTCGTCCATCAAGGACAGGTAGATGGTGACCGGCTGGTGAATCGCTGCAGTTCGAGGTTCCAGTCGAACCACCACCGGGGGCACTTGCGCCGGAACAAGATCATCGGCAGCGGGGCGAAGAAGAGCACGCCCCCCGACAGCGCCGGGATGTAGGTGACCCCGTAGGCGCCGATCACCCCGTAGACGAGCCCGCTGTAACCGAGCAGCCAGCAGGTGAGCAGGAGAGCGGTACGGCGCCGGTATTCGGGTCCGAAGAGGTCGCGTACCGTGGCCCTGGGGTCCCCAGACGAACGGGTAGATGCGCGCCTCGCCCGATTTGTCAGCCATCCGAGACGCGGCCGCTACGAGCTGTCACGAACTCCGCGGCGATCCTCCGACCTGGCCTGGCCGCGTTGCCTCTGAACGGCCCCTCGTTCGTGCTGCTCAAGTGAGGCCTTGAGTTCCTGAGCTTGGAGTTCCAGCACTTCTGTCAGCCGGGCGTTGACGGCGCGCTGCTCCTCGAACTGCTGGCGCAGCACATCCAGCTGGCCGAACTGGACCCGCAGCAGCTCAGTCTCCTGCCGCGCCCATTCCCCCAGGTCGATCATATGGGCCTCAAATGTCCTGACCTCCTTGGACTGCTTACGGTATGCCAGGAATGCGAAGACGGCGGTAACCACCGCGAATCCCGCAAGGGCGATGGTGGCGACGGCGGTCCACTGAGCGGCCGCCACCATCGCCATACGAGAAGCGTAGGCCGCCCGAACCGCGAAACGGGTATATCACGGGGTTTCCGCGACCCTGTGCTAGACCGGCCTGGCGGTTCGGGTCCGCGCCGAGGAACGGCAGCTGATCCACCCCGCTGCGGCCCGGCGCAGGGGGCTTCAGACCTCCACGCAGAGGACGCCGGGCATCGGCACCGGGGCGGGGCAGGCGCAACATCACGCCCCGTCTCAGTTTCCGTCTCATTCGCTCCTGTTCACAGCGGTTCACCGGCGGCCGGCGGCCGGGCATCCGTGCTGCCAGGGACGCTGGCGGACGGCGGCGGACGGTGATGCGCAGTACTCGAAAGCGTGTGAAGGCGCAAGTCTTCCGTGGGGTTCAAATCCCACCTCCACCGCCACTGACCTGCAAGAACGCTGGCGCTGACAGTCGGCAGCGGGCGCTTCGTGCACCCCTGGTCTCATGTGTGGTCTCTGTTACGTGCCACGGAGGGCCCCGCCGCCCGGATCAATGGTTAGGTCCAAGATTCGAGATACGGCCACACCAATACCGTGAGCCCCCTGCTGAGCTGGGGGCTCACGGTTCGATTGCGACGTAACGTCGGTCAGGGTCGCGTTGCCGTCATGCGGCTTAGCCGAGTGCGGCGCAGATGTTTACCAGGATGTGGCCGTGTCGGGACACTGAGGTGATGGCCCCATCGGCGGCGATAGTTAGGGTGACCGGGCCGGTGGTGACGGTGAGGGTGGGCAGGCCGAACTGGTGCGCGTCGGCGGGCAGGAGGAACAGCCCGTTGTGGCCCTTTTCGGTGATGGTGGCGAAGCCGTCGGGCGCCACGGTCATCTTTCCGGGCCCGGACAGGTTTTCGGTGATGGCCTTTCCGGTGCGCAGGTTCGTGAACGTGGCGGTCACCGTGCCGGTGGTGAGGGTGGTCATCGACCCGTCGGCGGCTTTGAGGATCTTGGTGTACTCGTGGTGGACCGGGAGGGTGACCCCGACCTGGAATCCGCAGTATCGCGCGTCGAGGGTGAAAGGCCGAGCCGGTGCCAGGTGCCATTTGGGGCCGCGGCCCGCGAGGGCGGGGGAGGCCGTCAGCGCTGCCGCGCAGAGGGCCAGGATCGTGCCGATCGCGGCAAGTGCTGGTAGTCGTCTCATGGGAGTGTCCTCCAATCCGTGGGCCGTGACTGCCCCAGCGCGGGGCCGTCAAGGGGGCGCCGTTGGCCGGGTGCCGCAGGCGTGCCGGGGTTACTGGCTGGTGGTGTAAGGGGTGACGCGGTAGACCTTGCCGCCGAAGTTGTCGGCGACCCAGATGGCCAGGCCGGTGCCTGTGGCGACCTGCAGTGCGCCGGGCAGGGCCCAGTGGCCGGTGACCTGGCCAGCCAGGCTGACCCGGTCCAGCCCGGGGGCAGAGAACAAGGCGACGTACAGCTGGCCGTCCTTGCCGACGGTGATGCCCACCGGGCCGCCGGGCAGGGGGTATTCAGTGAGGTCGCCGGCGGTGGTGATCCGGCCGATCTTGTTGCCGAACAGCTCGGTGAACCACAGCGCCCCGTCCGGGCCGGCCACGATCCGGTTGGGGAACGCGCCCGGGGCCAGCGGGTACTCGGTGAAGGTGCCGTCGAGGGTCATCCGGCCGACCTTCGAGGCGGACCGCTCCACGAACCACAGCGCCCCGTCGGGGCCCAGCGCCAGGCCCAGCGGGGTGGCCGCCGCGGTGGGCACCGGGAACTGGGTCACCTGCCCGGTGACCGGGTCCAGCCGGGCGATCGCGTTGGCGCCCTGCTCGGTGATGTACAGGTTGCCGTCGCCCGCGGCCACGATCCCCTGCGGGATAGCGGCGGCGGACGGCAGCGGGAACTCGGTAATCGTCCCGTCCGGGGTGAGGCGGCCGATCTTGCCGGCGAACCGCTCAGCGAACCACACGGTGCCTGAGTCATCCACGGTGACCCAGCCCGGGTTGGCACCCGGGGTCGGCACGGGGTAGGCGGTGATCGTGCCCTGCTGGCTGATC
>Ga0318509_10000905_pt1 | contig 9496 bp, 10 predicted proteins | sample GRESIP084b2f22_FD_203477 | JGI IMG/M metagenome (GOLD analysis project Ga0318509, IMG submission 203477) | Tropical soil microbial communities from Luquillo Experimental Forest, Puerto Rico - GRE.SIPMG.084b2f22 | ecosystem: Environmental > Terrestrial > Soil > Tropical forest > Bulk soil...
ATATGCGGGAGTTCCCGATCGCCCGCATGTTCGTGGACGCGCGCGTCCAGAAGGTCTATGGCGGCACCAACGAGATCATGAAACTGCTGATCGCCCGCTCGCTGTGAGGGATGCAAGGTGACCAGAGACAGTGAAACAACACGATCAATCACATCGCCTGCCGAGATGCGGGCGGCGGCCCGCCACGGCGAATGGCATGGCAGCACCGGAGGGCAGTGCCCGGCCTACCAACAGGCAAACCTCGTCATCCTGCCAAAGGAGGCGGCGGCCGAGTTCGCCGCCTTCTGCATCCGCAACCCCAAGCCTTGCCCGCTGATCGAGATCACACCTCCCGGCGATCCGGAGCCAGCCCGCTCGGCCCCTGGGGCCGACCTGCGCACCGATCTGCCCGGCTACCGCGTTTACCGCCGAGGCGAGCTGGTCGAACAGCGAGCAGAGATCCGCGACCTGTGGCGCGACGACCTCGTCGCCTTCCTGCTCGGCTGCAGCCTGACCTTTGAGCACGCCTTGATCGAGGCGGGGGTCGGGGTGCGCAACGTTGAACTCGGCACCCTGGTGCCGATGTTCATCTCCAACCTTCTCTGCCGTGCCGCTGGCCGCTTCCATGGGCCGATCGTGGTGACGATGCGCCCGATCCCGGAGGCGCAGGTCGAGTTGGTCGTCGAGATATGCGCACGCTACCCGCACGCCCATGGCACCCCCCTTCACACTGGCAGTTCGCAGGCGATCGGGATCGCCGACCTCGGGAGACCGGACTATGGCGATCCGGTCGCCATTCACCCGGGTGAGGTGCCGGTATTCTGGGCCTGCGGAGTGACCCCTCAGGCGGTCGCACTCGAAGCACGCCCGGAGCTGATGATCACGCACGAGCCGGGGATCATGTTCCTGACCGACCCTCCCGCGCGACGGGGACATCTGATTGCGAGATGTGCGGTCCTCTGCGAGCCTCAGAAATCGGGCTTCGGAAGCCGACGGGTAGGTTTGCGGATCGGCAACGGTGGTGGCGGCTCGTCGTCGACCGCCGCCCAGCCCCATTCGAGCAACGGCAACACCGTGCGGGCGAAATCGACGATCCGATCGACGAGCGCCGGGGACTGCATCTCGGTGTCGCTGACCATCCGACGCGCGGTGAACGATTTCCAGCCGACATATTCGGCGACCGGCGTGCTCTTGGCCGCTTCGAAGCCGCGCGGCGGGCGGCTCAGCTTATCATCGCTCGTCAGCGGACAACCAGCCTTGGCGAGCCGGTCGACGATCGCCAGAAAATCGTCGGGATCGGCAAGGACGGCCCGCCGCAGGCGTGCCAGCAGACCGGACTCGGGATGCCAAAAGCCTGCCGCCACCATCGATTCGGCAGGCGCCACATGGATATAGAGTACGCCGGGATCGCGCCGGCCGCCGGAACGCGTCAACACCGCTCCGGCATGGGTCTTGTAGAGCCGCTTGTCGGGCGAGAAGCGGACGTCGCGATAGATGCGGAAGATGCCGCGCCGGGGGTCGCCGGCCAGCGGCAGCCCGGCTTGCGCCAACCGCTCCCCGACAGCGTCGATCAATTCGCGAAACGGCGCCAGCACCTCGGCCTCGTAGACCGCCTTGCGCGGCTTGAACCAGGCCGGATCGTTGTTGTCCTGAAGCTCGCTGAAGAAAGCAAAAGCCGCCGGCCGGAACCCGGCGAATCCCTCGGCGACGACCGTCATTGCGACCTCTCCCCACCGCGGCAGGCATAAAGCAGAAATTCGCGGTTGCCTTCGGGGCCGAGGATCGGGCTCTCGACGATCCCGACCACCGACCAACCCGGCTGCGCGCCAACCCACGCGACAACGCGCTCGCAAACGTCGCGATGGACCTCAGGGTCGCGCACCACGCCACCCTTGCCGACATGCGCGGGACCGGCCTCGAATTGCGGCTTGACCAGCGCCACCAGCTCAGCCCTCTCGGCGGCGAGAGCGAGCGGCGCCGGCAATACCGTCGCGAGGCCGATAAAGCTCGCATCGCAGGTGATGATGTCGACAGCCTCGGGAATGTCGGCGGGGGTCAAGTAACGCGCATTCAGCCGCTCGAGGACGACGACCCGCGGATTCTGGCGCAATTTCCAGGCGAGCTGGCCATGACCGACATCAACGGCGTAGACGCGCCGGGCGCCGCGCGACAGCAACACCTCGGTGAAGCCGCCGGTCGAGGCGCCGATATCGAGTGCAACATGCCCGTCGACCGTGATCCGGAAGTGGTCGAATGCGTGGGCGAGCTTGACCCCGCCACGCGAGACCCAAGGATGATCGGGCTCCTTGAGAGCCAGAGCCGAGTCCGCCGCGAGCTGTTCACCGGGCTTGTCGACGCGCCGTTCGCCGCAGCTGACCAGCCCGGCAAGGATCAAGGCCTGCGCCTTCGTCCGGCTTTCTGCCAAGCCTTGTTCGACGAGGAGTTGGTCAGCGCGCCGCCTTGCCGCCACCGCCCGGAGGGTCAGGCGCGGGCCGGCTGCGCGGCGATCTCGCGGCCGAGGGCCGATAGCGCCATCGCTACGATGTGGCGGGCGTTGAGCTGGGCCTGATCGTACTGCGCCTGCGGCGAATCGTGATCGAGGAAGACGTCGGGCAATACCATCGTCCGGATCTTGAGCCCGTGATCGAGCAACCCGTTCATCGCCAGGTGATGCAGCACATGGCTGCCAAAGCCGCCGATCGCCCCCTCTTCGACCGTGATCACGACCTCGTGCTCGCGCACCAGCCGATTGATCAAATCGGTGTCAAGCGGCTTGGCAAACCGCGCGTCGGCGACCGTCGTCGACAGGCCGTAGGCGGCGAGCTCCTGCGCCGCCTTCATGGATTCGGCGAGACGGCCGCCAAAGTTCAACAGCGCGATCGTGGTGCCTTCGCGCATGACGCGGCCACGGCCGATTTCGAGCGGCACGCCTAGCTTCGGCAATTCGACCCCGATCCCTTCGCCGCGCGGATAGCGCACCGCCGATGGCGCGTCGTCGATCGCGACGCAGGTCGCGACCATGTGGACGAGATCGGCCTCGTCGCCCGCCGCCATGATCACGAAACCGGGCAGGCAGCCGAGATAGGTGATGTCGAACGAGCCGGCATGGGTCTGGCCGTCATTGCCGACGAGACCCGCGCGATCGATCGCAAACCGCACCGGCAGTTTCTGGATCGCAACATCATGCACGACCTGGTCGTAGGCGCGCTGCAGGAACGTGGAATAGATCGCGGCGAAGGGCTTCATACCGTCGGCGGCGAGGCCGGCGGCAAAGCACACCGCATGCTGCTCGGCGATGCCGACATCGAAGCAGCGGTTCGGGAACTTGTCGCTGAACAGGTTGAGCCCGGTCCCCGACGGCATCGCCGCAGTGATCGCGACGATGCGGTCGTCCTTTTCGGCTTCGGCGATCAGCGATTTCGCAAAGACGGTGGTGTATTGCGGCGCTTTCGGGGTCGACTTGGCCTGCGTCCCGGTGACAACATCGAACTTGGCGACGCTGTGCCACTTGTCCTCGGCCTGCTCGGCCGACAGGTACCCATGGCCCTTCTCGGTCACGGCGTGGACCAGGACGGGTCCCGGTTCGTCGCTGTCACGGACGTTTTTTAAGACGGGCAGCAGGTGTTCGATGTTGTGACCGTCGATCGGGCCGACATAGTAAAAGCCGAGCTCCTCGAACAACGTCCCGCCGGTGATAAAGCTACGGGCCAGCTCCTCGGCCCGCCGCGCGGCATCCTCGAGCCGCCTGGGGAAATGGCGTGCCACTTGCTTGGCGATGTGGCGCAGTGACATGAAGGATTTTGAGGAGAGCAGGCGCGACAGATAGGCGCTCATCGCGCCCACGGCGGGTGCTATCGACATGTCGTTGTCGTTGAGGACGACGATCAGACGCGAATCCATGGCCCCGGCGTTGTTCATCGCCTCATAGGCCATTCCCCCGCTCATCGCGCTGTCGCCGATCACCGCGATGACATTGCGGCGCTCGCCCCGCAGATCGCGCGCGACAGCCATGCCGAGTGCCGATGAGATCGATGTCGAAGCGTGTGCGGCGCCAAACGGGTCGTATTCGCTTTCGGAGCGTTTGGTGAAACCGGACAGCCCGCCGCCCTGACGAATAGTGCGGATGCGGTCGCGCCGCGCCGTCAGAATCTTGTGCGGATACGCTTGGTGGCCGACATCCCAGACCAGCCGATCGTGCGGCGTGTCGAAGACATAGTGCAGCGCCACGGTCAGCTCGACGACGCCGAGGCTGGCGCCGAAGTGACCGCCGGTAATCGACACCGCATCAATCAGCTCCGTACGCAGCTCGTCGGCAAGCTGCCGCAGATCCTGTTCTGGCAGCCGGCGCAGATCGGCGGGAATATCGATCCGATCAAGCAGCGGCGTCCGATTGGAGATAGGACGCATAGATTTTGAATCCAACGTGCGCTCCTCAGGTGCGGCGAGTGATTACAAACCGCGCCGCCTCACGCAAAAGTTCCGCCCTTTGCTCGAACAAATCAAGGTGTGCCATCGCTTGGCGGATGAGAAGCTCGGCTTGCGCCCGAGCGCGTGTCACGCCGAGGATCGACACGAAGGTAGCCTTGCCCGAGGCAACGTCGGCGCCGACTGGCTTTCCGGTCTCCGCCGCTGAACCCTCGACATCGAGAAGATCGTCGGCGATCTGAAAGGCGAGGCCCAGATCGTGAGCGTAGCCGCGCAAGGCGGTGCGCAGCTCGTAGGGCGCCTTAGCTAGAATCGCCCCGGCCTCACACGAAAAGGCGATCAGCGCGCCGGTTTTCATGCGCTGCAGTCGGGTGATTGCACCGATGTCCAAGGTCTGATGCTCGGCAATCAAGTCGATCATCTGACCGCCGACCATGCCGGCGGCACCGGCTGCACCGGCGAGTGCCGCGACGAGTTCGCAGCGCACGGCGGGATCGCCATGCGTATCGGGATCGGCCAGCACCCCGAATGCGGCAGTCAATAGACCGTCCCCCGCCAACACCGCCGTCGCCTCGTCGAATTCCTTGTGGCAAGTGGGCCGGCCGCGGCGCAAATCGCTGTTGTCCATCGCCGGCAGATCATCGTGCACCAGAGAGTATGCATGAACCATTTCGCCCGCCACCGCCACCTGCAGCGCGCAACGCCGCGCAACCCCGAACAGCCGAGCGCTCGCCAGCACGAGAAATGGCCGCAGCCGCTTGCCCGGTGCGAGCGCCGAATAGCGCATCGCCTGGTAGACGCGCGCCTCGAGGCCTGGCGGCACGACAAGCAGCTTGTCGAGCGCGATATCGGTCATCTGCGCCGCCTGCGCCAACGCGGCGGGAAAGGAGATCGCCTCGGACCACAGCGTCTCAGTCAAGTTTCGCCGGCTCCGCGGTGATGGCGCCATCCCCACCGACAACGATACGGTCGACCCGCTGCTGCGCCTCGTCGAGCTTCCGCTCGCAATGCCGTTTCAGCAGCGCTCCCCGCTCGTAGAAAAGGATTGCTTCATCCAGCCTGACCTGTCCGCCTTCGAGCCGCCGCACGATCTGCTCGAGTTCGGCAAGCGCCTCCTCGAAGTTCATCGCCGCTATATCGGCGGGAACGTCCACGTCACCCATCTGCACTCTTCTTAGCAAAATACGCGAGCAAGATGCGGTGCGCGAGCCGAAAACGAGAGTGCGAAACTCGGCGAATGTTGCATAGCCGCAACAGTGCAAAGGCCGATCTGTTCTGTTTCACACCGACATCAGCACGCGGATATGCGCCGCGGCGCTCGCGCCGAGCGCGGCCAGATCATAACCTCCTTCGAGCGCCGAGACGAGCCGGCCGCCGGCATGGCGATAGGCGATTTCGATCAGCTTCTCGGTGATCCAAATATAGTCTTCTTCGTCGAGCAGCAGCTGCGCAAGCGGGTCGCATCTATGCGCGTCGAAGCCAGCAGAGATCAGCAACAGCTCGGGACGGAATGCCTCGAGTGCCGGCAGGATGCGCTGTGTCATCCCGGCGCGAAACTGGCTCGAGCCCGCCATCGGCCGGAGCGGCACGTTGACGATGTTGCCGACGCCGGTTTCGCTTGCCGACCCGGTGCCGGGGTAGAGCGGGGATTGGTGCGTCGATGCGTAGAGGAGCCCGTCGTCGGCCTCGAAAGCCGCCTGAGTGCCGTTGCCGTGATGGACGTCGAAATCGATGACGGCGATCCGTTGAAGCTGGTGCGCCACGCGCGCCCGCAATGCGCCAACCGCGATGTTGTTGAATAGGCAGAACCCCATCGCGCGCTCGGGTTCGGCATGATGCCCCGGCGGGCGTACGGCGCAGAAGGCATTGTCCGCCTCCCGCGCGATCACCGCATCGACCGCTGCAACCACCGCGCCTGCCGCGCGCAGCGCGGCCGCTCCCGAAGCCGGCGACAGGATCGTGTCGGCGTCGATCCCGACATGACCGGACTTTGGAACGGCGCGCAGCAAGCGCTCGACGTGCGGGCGCGGATGAACCCGCAGGAGATCTTCGAGCGCGGCTTCGGGTGCCTCGCGGCGCTCCAGTCGGGCAAATTCCGGATCGGCAAGTGCATCGAACACGGCGCGCAGCCGCGCCGGCCCTTCCGGATGATGTCGGCCAGGGTCGTGCTCGAGACAGTCCGGATGGGTGAAGAGCAACGTCGTCATCAGAGACCTCACAATCGCCCGTGGCGCGGGCTAGCGTGGAATTGCTACTTGGCGCTCGCCGACCCCCATCAGCGCGTTGAGACGCTCCGGAGCGTCGAGCAATTCCCGGCTCGTTCCGGCGAACACGATCGCCCCACGATCAAGCACGATCGCAATCTGTGCGAGTTCAAGCGCCAGCTTCGCATGCTGCTCGACGAGAAGGAGCGCCAGCTCGTCCTCGCGCTTCAGTCGATCGAGCCCGGCAAGCAAGGTGTCGACGATCACGGGGGCCAGGCCTTCGAGCGGCTCGTCCATCAACAGCAAGGTCGGGTTGCCCATCAATGCGCGCCCGATCGCAAGCATCTGCTGCTCGCCGCCCGAAAGCTGATTGCCGTGATTGCGGCGGCGTTCGGCCAGCGAGGGGAAGAAATCATAGACGCGCGCAAGCGTCCATTGGCCCGGACGCTCGGCAACGGTCAAATTCTCTTCGACCGTCAGCGAAGGAAAGATCTCGCGCTCCTGGGGCACAAAGCCGATGCCGAGCCGGGCGCGCCGGTAAGGGGGCAGCGCCGCGATTTCCCCGCCGGCAAAGCGGATGCCGCCTCCGTGCAAGCGGGTATGACCCATAATGGTGGCGAGCAAGGTTGTCTTGCCGACCCCATTTCGTCCGAGCACCGCCAATGTCTGGCCCGGTGACAAGGCGAGGCAGATACCCTCAATCACAACGGTTTCGCCATATCCGGCCGAAACCTCCTTGACTATGAGCCCGGCTGCCCCGTTCATGCCGGCGCGCGCTCCCCGAGGTAGACGCGGCGGACCTCAGGATCACGAGCGATCTCCTCCGGCAGCCCTTCCACCAAAACGCTGCCTTGGACCAGGACTGTGATCCGCTGTGCCACGCGAAAAACCAGATCCATATCGTGTTCGATGATCAACACCGCGATGTTCTGTGGCAGGCGCTCGATCACCTCGATGATCCTGCCGCTCTCGCCGGACGGCACCCCAGCCGCCGGTTCGTCGAGCAGCAGAACCTTGGGCGACAAGGCGAGCGCGATGGCAATCTCGACCAGCCTCTGGCGGCCGTAAGCCAGCATGTTGACCGGGCGCAGCGCTTCCTCTTCGAGCCCCAGCCGTTGGAGCAACGCATGGGCTTCCTCGACTGCCGCGCGATGATGACCGGCCGGGCGGACCAGGTCGCCGGCGATCCCTTGCCGCTCACAGATCGCCAGGGTCACGTTTTCGAGGATACTCAGACGGCGGAACAGAGCGGTGATTTGAAAGGTGCGGACGAGGCCGCGCTTGACCCGCGCGGCTTGCGCCAACTGAGTGACATCCGCACCGTCGAGCCGGATTTGCCCAGCATTCGGCCGCAGCGCTCCCGTCACCAGCTCTACAAAAGTCGTCTTGCCAGCGCCGTTCGGACCGATCAGCGCGTGGCGCGCGCCGCGCTCCAGGCGAAAATCAATCGCATTGGCCACGGTCAGCGCACCGAAGCTCTTCTGCAGCCCACCGGTCTCGAGCGCCGGCGTATTCACCTCGTCCATCGCCAGAAACGCTCGAAGAGCCCGAGCACACCGCCGCGGGCGAAAACAACGACAACAACCATCAATAGCCCGATCCAGAAGTACCAGTAGACCGGGTCGATTTCGGAGAAGCGGTCCTGTGCGATCATGTAGAGAGGCACGCCGATGAAGGCGCCATAGAGCCGCCCGACCCCACCGATAATCAGCATGATCAGCACGGTGCCGGAGCGTTCGAGCGAGAGGAAGCTGAGGCTGGCGAATTGCGTCGTCTGTGCGATCAGAGCGCCGGAGATGCCGGCCAGCACCGCCGAGATCGTGTAAATCACGAGTCGGCGGCGGGCAACCGGGGCGCCGATTGCATGCATCCGACGGACATTCTCGCGAATGCCGGTCAACGACCGGCCGAACGGCGAATGAACGATCTGCCGTGCCATCAGCCAGCATAGAAAGAGCACGGCCAGGCAGTAAAAATAGGCCGTGCGGCCGAACAGGTCGAAACGAAACCAGCCAAAGATCGGCCAGACCTCCATACCCTGCAACCCGTCGTCGCCACCGGTGATCGAGGAGGCCTTGTTCGCCGCCTCGTGCAACAGGGTAGCGACGACCAAGGTCTGCATCAGCAAGGTTAGGCCGGTGGTGCGCAGTACCACCAGCCCCGACAAGAACCCGACCAGTCCCGCAGCCAGTGCGCCGGCAAGCAGTCCGGTGAGCGGCTCGCCCCAACCGTTGGCGGCGAGGATCCCGGCGATATAGGCGCCGGTACCGAAAAACGCGGCATGACCTAATGTGACGATGCCGGCGTAGCCCAGCACCAGATCGGCCGACAGCGCGAACAGGATCGTCGCCAGGACCTGCGAGCAGAGCGGCAGATAGCTAGGGAAGAGGGCGAACGCGGCGATCGCCGCGGCCCAGGGCAGCGCCTCGAGCGGGTGGAAGCGATGGCGCCGAGCGAAGGCATCGATCGCGCCGTTGCCCGCCCTCAGGCCCGTCCGAACAAGCCCCTCGGTCGCCATAGGAGCATCGCCATCGTCAAGGCATAGATAAAAAAGGCGCCGAGTTCCGGCAGCAGATATTTGAAGCCGGTGTCGGCGATCCCGATCAGGAGCGCGGCGACAAACGGCCCGCGGATGCTGCCGAGACCGCCGACCGCGACGACGATCAGAAAGTAGACCAGATTGTCGAGCGCATAGCTCGGGTTGATTGACAAGAGATCCGCGCCCAAGCCGCCGCCGAGCCCCGCCAGCCCGCTGCCGAGCGCAAAGGTCAGCATGAACAGCCGCGAGGTGTTGATGCCGACCGATTGCGCCATGCGCAAATTGTCGACCGACGCGCGCACCCTGGCGCCAAACCGAGTGCGTTCGAGGCCGAGCCAAAGCAGCGTTA
>Ga0318509_10000920_pt1 | contig 9438 bp, 6 predicted proteins | sample GRESIP084b2f22_FD_203477 | JGI IMG/M metagenome (GOLD analysis project Ga0318509, IMG submission 203477) | Tropical soil microbial communities from Luquillo Experimental Forest, Puerto Rico - GRE.SIPMG.084b2f22 | ecosystem: Environmental > Terrestrial > Soil > Tropical forest > Bulk soil | place...
CCGTCGGCGACGACGACGCATTGGTGCGCGTGCTGGCCTGCGGGCTGTGCGGGACCGACCACGAGCAATACACGGGTGAACTCGCCGGTGGATTCGCGTTTATCCCCGGACACGAGACGATCGGCACGATCGACGCCTTAGGGCCCCGCGCGGCACGGCGGTGGGGCGTATCCGTCGGCGACCGGGTGGCCGTCGAGGTGTTCCAGTCGTGCCGCCAGTGCGCCAACTGCCGCCGCGGCGACTACCGGCGCTGCGAACGTCACGGGCTCGCGGACATGTACGGCTTCATTCCAGTCGACCGCAAGCCCGCGCTGTGGGGTGGCTACGCCGAATACCAATATCTGGCGCCCGACTCGATGGTCTTGCCCGTGCCGAGCGGGCTCGACCCCGTGGTGGCTACTTTGTTCAATCCGCTGGGTGCTGGAATACGTTGGGGTGTAACGGTTCCGGGTACCCAGCCGGGCGACGTCGTCGCCGTGCTCGGCCCGGGAATCCGGGGGCTGTGCGCCGCCGCGGCGGCAAAAGAGGCGGGTGCCGGGTTCGTGATGGTGACCGGCTTAGGCCCGCGCGATGCCGGCCGGTTAACGCTCGCAGCCCAATTCGGTGCGGACCTGGCCGTCGACGTCGCCGCCGAGGATCCCGTCGCCGCCCTGGCAAAGCGGACCGGCGGATTGGCGGATGTGGTCATCGACGTAACCGCAAAGGCACCAACGGCTTTCACACAGGCGATCGCGCTGGCCCGTCCGGCCGGAACCGTCGTTGTAGCCGGCACCCGAGGTTTCGGCACCGGCGCTCCAGGGTTTTCGCCCGACACGATCGTATTCAAGGAGCTGCGCGTTGTCGGCGCCCTGGGCGTGGATGTCACCGCCTACCGGGCCGCGCTCGATCTACTGATGTCCGGTCGCTACCCGTTCGAAGGCCTGCCGCGGCGCTGCGCGCGCCTCGAAGACGCCGGGGAACTGCTGGCTACCATGGCGGGTGAACGCGATGGTGTCCCGCCAGTACACGGAGTGCTAACGCCATGAAAACCGCCCGGGTGCCCAAACTGCCGCTCGACGAGGCCAAAGCCGCCGCCGACGAAGCCGCCGTGCCCGACTACATGGCCGAACTCAGCATCTTTCAAGTTCTGCTGCACCACCCGCAGCTGGCGCGGGCCATCAATGACCTGCTCGCCACCATGCTGTGGCACGGTTCCCTCGACCCGCGGTTGCGCGAGCTGGTGATCATGCGAATCGGCTGGCTCACGGCTTGCGACTACGAGTGGACCCAGCACTGGCGGGTCGCGTCGGGGCTGGGCGTGACGGCCGACGATCTGCTCGCGGTGCGCGATTGGCAGGGATATGACGGGTTCGGGCCCACCGAGCGGGCGGTGTTGGCGGCCACGGACGACGTGGTGCGCGACGGCGCGGTGAGTGGCGAGAGTTGGGCCGCCTGCGCACGCGAATTAGATGGCGACGCAACGGTTCTCCTTGAGCTCGTTACCGCCATCGGCGCGTGGCGGATGGTCGCGTCGATCCTGCAGAGCCTCAAGGTCCCGTTGGAAGAGGGCGTGTCCAGCTGGCCGCCGGACGGCCGGTCGCCGTAGGCCTCAGGCGATCCGGTAGGTCTGCACCGCGTGCGCGACCACGTTGCCGTCGGCATCGGTAGCGGTGATCTCGGTGAAGGTGAGTTCCTTGCGACGCCGGGTGGTGCGGGCACGGCACACCAGGTCGCAGCGCTTTGCCGCGCCGGTGTACTGGATGCTCAGCGCGACGGTGGAGGCGCGCATGCCCTTGTCGAAATCGTGATTCGACCACGCCGCGGCCGCACCGGCGGTGTCCATCACCGAGGCGATCACCCCGCCGTGAAAGTAGGTGCCGTCGTTGGTGAGGTCTTGTCGGAATGGGAGCCGAATCCTGACGTCATCGGGCTGGTAGCGCTCAAAGACGATCCCGAGCCCGCCGATGAACGGTGTTGTCAGCATCAGGTCGCGCACGGCTTGGCGGCGCTCGTTTTGCTGCTGGTCGGTCAACGGCTCGGGCATGAGTCGCAGACTACAGTAATCGATTGACATATCAATCAATAACTCTTAACGTCGGGCAATGCGAACCAGAGTCGCCGAGATGCTCGGTGTCGAGTTTCCGATATGCGCCTTCAGCCACTGCCGCGACGTCGTGGCCGCGGTGACCAATGCCGGCGGCTTCGGGATTCTCGGCGCCGTCGCGCACAGCCCCCAACGGCTACAGAACGAGCTGACCTGGATCGAGGAGCAGACCGGCGGCAAGCCCTATGGGGTCGACTTGCTGCTGCCGCCCAAATACGTCGGGGCCGAGCAGGGCGGGATCGACGCCAAACAGGCCCGGGCGCTGCTGCCCGAGGAACACCGCGCGTTCGTCGACGACATACTGGCCCGCTATGGCGTCGTGGCGCCCGCCGACGAGCCGCGTGCGTCTTCGGGCGGCCTCAACATCTCACCCAAGGGCTTCGAGCCGCTGCTCGACGTGGCCTTCGCACATCGGATTCGGCTGATCGCCAGCGCCCTCGGGCCGCCCCCGGCGGACCTCGTCGAGCGCGCTCACGACAGCGACGTGCTGGTGGCCGCGCTGGCCGGCACCACGCAACACGCGCGCCGGCACGCCGCCGCGGGCGTCGACCTGATCGTCGCGCAGGGCACCGAGGCCGGCGGACATACCGGCGAGGTGGCCACCATGGTGCTGGTCCCCGAAGTAGTAGATGCCGTGTCGCCGACGCCCGTTCTCGCCGCCGGTGGGATCGCCCGCGGTCGCCAGGTCGCGGCGGCCTTGGCCCTTGGGGCGGAGGGCGTGTGGTGCGGGTCGGTGTGGCTGACCACCGAAGAGGCCGAGACGGGCCCCATAGTTAAGGAAAAGTTCTTGGCCGCCAGTTCCTCGGACACGGTGCGGTCGCGGTCGATGACCGGCAAGCCGGCGCGGATGCTGCATACGGCCTGGACCGACGAGTGGGAGCGGCCGGACAGCCCCGGTCCGCTGGGTATGCCGCTGCAGACCGCGCTGGTCGCCGAAGCGCAGATGCGCATCAACCAGGCTGCGGCTCACCCGGGCGCCAAGGCTCGCGAGCTGGCGACCTATTTTGTCGGTCAGGTGGTCGGCTCGCTCGATCGGGTCAGGCCGGCGCGCTCGGTGGTGCTTGACATGGTCGAGGAGTTCATCGACACCGTCGAACAGCTCGAGAGCCTGGTCGACAAGTGACCACCTCGACCCGCCGGCGCCGCGCGGTCAGTGACGAGGACAAGTCGCAGCGGCGCGACGAAATCATGGCCGCTGCCAAAGAAGTGTTCGCGCGCAAGGGTTTTCATGAGACGACGATCGCCGACATCGCCAAGGAGGCCGGCCTGGCGTACGGCTCGGTCTATTGGTACTTCGACTCGAAGGACGAGCTGTTCCACGCGTTGATGGCCGTCGAGGAGAGCGCGCTGCGAAATCATGTCGCGGCGGCGCTGGCCGCGCTCGGCGTGCCGGCGGAAAACGTCGGGCAAGAGGCCCCGCTTCGCGCCGCCGTGGAGGCGACACTGGAGTACTTCGAATCCGACAAGGCCACCGTCAAGCTGCTGCTCGGCGACCGGTACGCGCTTGGGGAGCGGTTCGAAAAGCACCTGGGCGGGATCTACGAGCGGTTCATCGACGACATCGAATCCTTCATCGTCGCCGCCCAGGAGCGCGGCGAGGTGGTGGCCGCGCCGCCCCGAATGGTGGCGTACACGCTGGCGGCGCTGGTCGGGCAGCTGGCGCACCGGCGGCTGAGCACAGACGACGACGTTACCGCGGCTCAGGTCGCCGACTTCGTCGTCGCGCTGGTGCTTGACGGCCTGCGTCCGCGGGCGACCGAAGCCGGTTAATAGCTGTGCGCACACGTAGTGATTGCTGACCGCCTCCCAACCGGTCATGCACCATCGGTCGCGTATGCACCTCGTTAGGTGAGGCGTCTACACGAATACAGGCCACTGACCCCGAACGTCCAAAGACGCCCCGGGTCAGGACAGCTCCTCCCGGCTTAAGGGTTGAGCCCAGGTGGCTTCCGGGATACCGGACACGTCGTGTAGCGCCAAAGCTCTGACGAGAGGGGTGCGGATTTCCGACGGTCGTCGGTTCCTGTACTCCTCCTGGTGCGCACGGACCGTGCGGGCAACCGCATGCGTCGTGACCGTTGAGGAGGTGAGGGATGTATGAGTTCCAGCGATAGTCCGGACCGAAGTCCGAACTATGTCTCGTCCCGATCCGGTCTCCGGCACGACGTCCGCGGCTAAGTCGGCGTAACGCCAATTTGCTTAGCGGCCAAGCGTTCTGGGATCGGAACCAGCACGGGACGGGACACGTCAGTCCATTCAGTGCTCGTTTGGGATTCCGTCCAGGAGGCGATCATGACCGCAATTCTGTACGACGAAGTGGTGACCCAGCGCCCGCCCGCAAGCTGACGGTGGTGCGTGACTTGGAGACTGCTCGGGCCACGACCCGGGCCCCCGCGAAGAAGGTGACCCGCCAGGTTGACGCCCACGCCTTATGCGCCGGCGGCGACCCGCTGGTTGACGGCGCTGCGCGTTTGTTGACCGTCAGCGTGCGTCACGTGTACGCGGCGCTATGGCGGGTTGGTGTGCTCGACATCCAGGCTTAGTTCGATGGACGGCGAGCAATCATTGGTCCTTGGAGCCCGCGGCGTTGCGAGCCCGCCGGAGTCGTTGCGACAGGTGCCGCCTGACGCAGTAGCTTTGACATACGACTACTGCCCGATCCCGTGCGGCATAACGCCTTCGCCCAGCAGTGGCCCGGATGGTCGAATGCCGGGATTGGGGCGTGAGTGGCCCGAAGGGACGGTGTCATGGCAACTGATCTGACGCTCTATCTCGACGACGAGCCCGGCGCGCTGGCACATGTCGGCGATGTGCTCGGCAGGGCGGGCGTCAACATCGCCGGCCTGTGCACGCTTACCACCGGTGGAGGGCAGGCGGAGCTGCACGTGCTGGTGCAGGACCCCACCCCGGCGTTCGAAGCCCTCGAGGGGGCTGGAATCAAGGTCGCGGAAGAGCAGGAGGTAATCGTTCTCGACATGGAGGACCGACCGGGCGCGCTCGCCGAGGTCGTCCACAAGCTGGGCCGCGCCAAGGTCAACCTGGCCACTGTGTACCTTGCCACCAACACCCGGCTCGTTCTGGGGGCAGACAACCTGGCTGATGCCAAGGCCGCGCTGGTTGATTTGCCCGCGTCCGTAGAATCGACGTAATGGCATCGATCCGGCGATCACCGGGGAGCCTTCGGAAGAACGGCCAACCTGGCCCAGTAGAACCGAACGGGTAGGCCCGTCACAGCCTTCAATGAGCGGCCGCGCGTCAGCGCGGCAAGCGGGGTGGTACCGCGGCGCTCGCGCAGGCAGCGCGTCGTCGTCCCCACAGGCGCGTAGTGCCGAACGGCACTAAGGCACAGGAGACGACGCACATCGTGACCGATAACGCTGACGTCAAGGCTTATCCGAAGCTGGCCGGCGGGGCGCCCGACTTCCCGGCGCTCGAGGTCGAGGTTCTCGACTACTGGGCCCGCGACGACACCTTCCGGGCCAGCATCGCCCGCCGCGACGGCGCCCCGGAGTACGTGTTCTACGACGGGCCGCCGTTCGCCAACGGGCTGCCACATTATGGGCACCTGCTCACCGGCTACGTGAAGGACATCGTCCCGCGGTACCGCACCATGCGCGGCTACAAGGTGGAGCGCCGTTTCGGTTGGGACACCCACGGGCTGCCCGCCGAACTGGAAGTCGAGCGTCAGCTCGGCATCACCGACAAATCCCAGATCGACGCCATGGGGATCGCCGCATTCAACGAAGCCTGCCGCGAATCGGTGTTGCGCTACACCGACGAATGGCAGGCGTACGTGACCCGCCAGGCGCGCTGGGTCGACTTCGACAACGACTACAAGACGCTCGATCCCAGCTACATGGAGTCGGTGATCTGGGCATTCAAGCAGTTGTGGGACAAGGGCCTGGCGTACGAGGGCTACCGGGTGCTGCCTTACTGCTGGCGTGACGAAACCCCGCTTTCCAATCACGAACTGCGGATGGACGACGACATCTACCAAAGCCGCCAGGACCCGGCTATCACCGTGGGCTTCAAGGTGGTGGGCGGCGAGCTGGATGGCGCGTATCTGTTGGTGTGGACGACGACACCGTGGACCCTGCCGTCGAACCTAGCGGTTGCCGTGAACCCAGAGGTGACCTACGTGGTGGTGCGCGCCGGTGATCATCGTTTCGTGCTGGCGCAGCCGCGGCTGGCCGCCTACGCCCGCGAGCTGGGTGAAGAGCCCGAGGTACTCGGCACCTATCGCGGCGCCGACCTGCTGGGCACGCATTACCTGCCGCCGTTCCCGTATTTCATGGACTCGCCCAAGGCTTTTCGGGTGCTTCCGGGCGACTTCGTGACCACCGAGGACGGCACCGGGATCGTGCACATGGCGCCGGCCTACGGCGAGGACGACATGGCGGTCTCCGAGGCGGCCGGCATCGCGCCGGTCACCCCCGTCGATTCCAAGGGCCGCTTCGACGCCACCGTTCCGGATTACCGGGGGCAGCGCGTATTTGACGCCAACGCGCAGATCATCCGCGACCTGAAGAACGGCAGCGGTCCGGCGGCGGCCAACGGCGCGGTGTTGGTGCGCCACGAAACCTACGAGCACCCCTACCCGCACTGCTGGCGGTGCCGCAATCCACTGATCTATCGGGCGGTGTCGTCGTGGTTCGTCGCGGTCACCGAATTCCGCGATCGCATGGTGGAACTCAACCAGCAGATCACGTGGTATCCCGAACACGTCAAGGACGGCCAGTTCGGTAAGTGGCTGCAGGGCGCCCGCGACTGGTCGATCTCGCGAAACCGCTACTGGGGCACGCCTATTCCGGTCTGGAAGTCCGACGATCCGGCCTACCCGCGCATCGACGTGTACGGCAGCCTCGACGAGCTGGAGCGCGACTTCGAGGTGCGGCCAACCAATTTGCACCGGCCCTACATCGACGAGCTCACCCGGCCCAACCCCGACGACCCGACCGGTCGCAGCACGATGCGGCGCATCCCCGACGTGCTCGACGTCTGGTTCGACTCGGGCTCGATGCCGTACGCGCAGGTGCACTATCCGTTCGAGAACGGGGAATGGTTCGACGGCCATTACCCGGGCGACTTCATCGTCGAATACATCGGGCAGACCCGCGGCTGGTTCTACACCCTGCACGTGTTGGCCACCGCGCTGTTTGATCGTCCGGCGTTCAAAACGTGTGTGGCGCACGGGATTGTGCTGGGCTCCGACGGTCAGAAGATGAGCAAGTCGCTGCGCAACTACCCGGACGTTTCCGAGGTGTTCGACCGCGACGGCTCCGATGCCATGCGCTGGTTCCTGATGGCCTCGCCGATCCTGCGCGGCGGCAATCTGATCGTCACCGAGCCGGGCATCCGCGAAGGCGTGCGCCAGGTACAGCTGCCCTTGTGGAACGCCTACAGCTTCTTGGCCCTCTATGCGCCGAAAGTCGGTACCTGGCGAACCGATTCGGCGCACGTGCTGGACCGCTACATCCTGGCCAAGCTGGCGACGCTACGCGACGACCTCACCGGATCGATGGAGATCTGCGATATCTCCGGGGCCTGCGAGCAGCTTCGCCAGTTCACCGAGGCGTTGACGAACTGGTATGTGCGACGGTCGCGTTCGCGATTCTGGCAGGAAGACGTCGATGCCATCGACACCCTGCACACCGTGCTGGAGGTGACCGCGAGGCTGGCCGCTCCACTGCTGCCGTCGGTCACCGAGATCATCTGGCGGGGTCTGACCGGCGAGCGGTCGGTGCACCTGACCGACTGGCCTGACACGGAAGCGCTGCCGGCGGACCCCGACCTGGTCGCCGCGATGGACCAGGTCCGCGAAGTGTGCTCGGCGGCGTCATCGCTGCGCAAGGCCAAGAAACTGCGGGTTCGCCTGCCGCTACCGAAACTGACTGTGGCAGTGGAAAATCCAGAGCGACTGGAGCCATTCACCGAATTGATCGCCGACGAGCTCAACGTCAAGCGCATCGAACTGACCGACGCGATTGACACCTACGGCCGGTTCGAGCTCACCGTCGACGCGCGAGTGGCCGGGCCGCGGCTGGGCAAGGACGTGCAGGCCGCCATCAAGGCGGTCAAGGCCGGCGAAGGCGTCGTCAACCCGGATGGCACCCTGACCGCGGGCTCCGCGGTGCTGCAACCCGATGAGTACAGCTCGCGATTGGTGGCCGCCGACCCGGATTACACCGCGGCGCTGCCCGATGGGACCGGGCTGGTCGTCTTGGACGGCACGGTGACCCCGGAGCTGGAGGCCGAGGGTTGGGCCAAGGACCGGATCCGCGAGCTGCAGGAATTGCGCAAGTCGACCGGGCTGGACGTCTCCGATCGCATCAGCGTGGTGATGGCGGTGCCCGCCGAGCGGGCCGACTGGGCGCAGACGCACCGCGATCTCATCGCCGGGGAAATCCTCGCCACCAGCTTCGAGTTCGGCGAGCCCGCCGACGCGGCGGAGATCGGCGACGGCGTCCGGGTGAGTATCGCGAAGGCCTGACTCCGCGATGGGCGATATGCAGCTCGGAAAAATTCTCCAAAAAAGTGTCCGAGCCGGAGCAGTTGGCTGCTCCTACCTGTGACGGCGGCTCAACAGGGGTCGCGACCACAGTAAAAGGAACAACCAATGAGCACCATCGAACGCTTCCAGTCGGCTACATTCGCTGCCATCCCGCACGAGGACCTGACGGTCGCCGAGGCCTGGGCGTCGAGCCCGCTGGGCGACCCGGCGATCGAAGACGGATTCCTGTCCAAGCCCGCGAAGTCTAAGGACAACGGGCCCGCCGAGGGCCCCGCGCGGCCGCGATCGAGGGGAACGAATGCCCTGCTGGTCGCTGGTGTGGTCGCTGGGATCGGGGTGGTCGCCGGGCTCGGTCTGATGCTCGTCTCCGGCACCGGGTCGGATCAGCAGAAGTCGGCCGTCGTGGTGCCAAACTCCAGTGTCGGTTCCGTGACACCGCAGGCGCCCAGCGCGGTTCCGCAGCCGCCCGTGGTTCCGCAGCCGCCCGTGGTTCCGCAGCCGCCCGCGGCGCCAGCGCCGGTGGTCGCTCCTCCCGGCGCCGGGCAGAGCTTGCCGGTTGTGACTGGACCCGGCGGCGGTGGGAACGTGCCGGTGTGGAGCGTTCCCACGCCGGCGCTTCCACCGGCCCCCGTGGCGCCCCCAGCCGATCCCGGTCCGCCGGCCGATCCGGGTACGCCACCGTCGGGGCCTTCCGTGACCATCAACGTCCCGCCGGTTCTGGTGCCGGTACCCGTGCCGATACCCGTTCCGGTGGAGCCGGGCAGTGGCACCCCGGGCAGTGGGAACCCCGGTGGTGGCAACCCCGGTGGTGGGAACCCCGGTGGTGGGAACCCCGGTGGTGGGA
>Ga0318509_10000924_pt1 | contig 9422 bp, 17 predicted proteins | sample GRESIP084b2f22_FD_203477 | JGI IMG/M metagenome (GOLD analysis project Ga0318509, IMG submission 203477) | Tropical soil microbial communities from Luquillo Experimental Forest, Puerto Rico - GRE.SIPMG.084b2f22 | ecosystem: Environmental > Terrestrial > Soil > Tropical forest > Bulk soil...
CGACGCTTGTGAGGGCGAGCGGGTACCCGAGCGGTTTGACCTCAGCCCAAAAAACAGCGGGCCCGACCACGCCGTCCCAGTGATCTTCCGCGCGATCGCCGATAGCGAGCGGTAGTGCGTGCCCTGCCACGAGAAACCGTCATCGAGCACCTGCACCTCGTGGCTTCGACCCCGCCACTCGCGCATCAACCGGGTTCCCGGTTTTAGCCGAGGATATATCCTGACTCGTCCGGTTTGCTGCAGTTCCAGCGCGATCTGGCGGAGTTGGCGCTGCAAACTCCAGACGCGGCCCACCCGAGGCGACTTCCTGCATCCGGTAGGCCACGGCACGCATCAGCAGCTCACGGCTGAGGCGCGGCGCGGTCTCGGTTTTGTAGAGCTGGTACCACAGCTCACGAAGCTCGGCGAGGTCGAGGTGGGGGAGGCGCGACAGCGCCTCCGTGCTGCGTTCGTGGTGTCGACCCGACATAATCGATCACCGGTGGCTGGCTGGCTCAACGGGAGCAAGCCGATAGACCGACCGGTCATCAGCGTCCTTGCCGCGCGTCACCTCGCGACCGGCCTGGCGCAATCCGGTAATCGCGGCCCGCACGGTATGCGGCAGCCAACCGAGCAGCGGCCCGATCTCGGCAACCGAAGCGCCCTCGGGTCGCTCGAGCATGGCGATCAGCTTGGCGCGCTTTGTGCTGGCCGGTGGCTGATTGGCACCGCTCACACGACCCGCTCCCACATCGGCGCGCGCCGCAGTGGGTTTTGAACCTGAGTGAGTCCGCTCGGGTTTGTCGTGAACGACCGCACCGTCAGCCGCTGCCGCCGTTGCCCCGGCTCGACCGTTCGCGACCGCTGCAGAGCGTGACCGTGCCCGCGGGTTGCGACGTTCCGGTTCCCGCTCGCTGTTGCGGACTGGCTTATTGATGACCCTGGTATTGGCCTTTGCTGCTGCCTTCGTCTTCGCTTGTTTGCTGGTTTGCCTAGTGGCCATGGCCTCGTTCTCCATCTCCGCACCGCGCCTGTCGCGATGCTTGCACCACCACAAGCCCGGCGGTTTGCGGCCAGGCGGGGAGGCGACCAAGAAGGAGGCCGTCTACACCGACAGCAATGCTCGCTTTGGCCGCGAAGTCGAGTGGAATGTGAGCGGGAACGACTGTTTTTTGCGCCGTCTGTAAAGCCGGTCCATGGTGACGCAGTTTTGCGAGCTATACCCGCAACACCGAACTGCGGTCTCAGCCAGTCCGGTGACTGTCGGCGCTCTCGACCATGTCCGCTATCCGGAGCAATCCGGAGGACATATGCTTACTGAGAGTTTTACCGCCCGTGACCCAACTCGGACGTAGGAAGGACCGGTTGGGAGCTGTGGCGATTCGATCCTCAAAAGCTGCCCCTTGCCGTGCCGCAACGCCGCCCTCTTAAAGCGCGTACGCTCGCTAACAAAAACGTTTACGGATATGGTGCAGCGCTTGTTCGTCAAGCTGGTCGGCGGACTTCGTCGCGACGAACTTCATTTGAGGTGCAGTACCGCTCAACCGGACGCTTAACGCGCTTGGCCATGATGCTAGTTTAATGCCCCCAAACACGTCCGGCCTACTGGAGGGGTAGAAGAACGACTTTCCCCACGCGGAGACAATTGCAGAGGCTCGGCAGGGTGGGATTGGCGCTGGTTCACGACCGCGGCGCCAAGCCGCGCCGGCCTCACCCGCAAATCTCTGAAACTCGCTATTTGCGACGCAGAGCTTGACGAGGTCGGTGCGCCCAAACCCCTTGCGATAATCGAGAACGGAAACGACCTCGGGGGTGACCCGGATCAGGAAGAGACCTTTTTTCCGGCCAATGCGTATTCGCAGGATTTGGGGAAACTTCCGGAGCATAAGCTCGCTCACGCGATTGATCTCATTGGTTCAGTCACTGGCTTCGCCGTGCCACCTATGGACAAACCACGGATTTCCTCCCAGTTGAAATAGGGCATTGTAACCGTGAGCGAGACCTTGTCGTTGTACGCTATGTTCTGCGCCTTCTGGGATGCAGCCGCGCACCCGAAATACATAGTAAGGCCGTCGCTCACGTAGCTCACCGTCGTCGCCTGCGGATAGCCATCCGGGCGGATAGTCGCGATGGTCATATCGCTTGCACCGTTAAGAACCGAGAGGATCTCCTCTCTCAAGGCGGGGTCCATTCTTTCACCTCCAAACCGAATTCATAGGGGATATCCGATTGGGTTTGCCGGGCATCGACGCGGTTGATGGGCGACACGCGGCAGCAAGAAAGCCACGTTCCGGCCGGTTGCGGTAACATCCGCCGGTCTCTTGGACGCCCACGTGATCGATCCAGCGTTCCAAGACGTCGGGTTGCTGCTGGTTGCCAGAGCCTCACGCCGCTGCCTCAACTTGCCGGGAAGAGCGGCGTCAAGTAGCGCGATCCCAAGATCGTATGATCCTCGATGCCGCGGACGCCTGGAATGTTCTCGGCGACGACGCGGAGCGCCCTTCTTTCCTGCTCCGATCCAACGGTCCCCCAGAAATGCACGATGCCGTCCAAGACGACGACATTGATTCGCCCGGGCTCGCCCATTCCTGCCGGCGCAGCTCGGCGAGCAATCGATCGCGGATGAAGCGGTCGTTATCTTCGCTGGCGCTCGCGGCTCCGCTGCTGGCCAACACCTGCAGCAGGTCGGCGCGGCTCACAATGGCGACGATCTTTCCGTCATGCACGACTGGACCCGCTTGATCCGCTTGGTTTCCATCAGCTCGGCAATCTCGCCCAAGCTGGCCAACTCCCCTACGCTGACGACCTTACGGGTCATGACGTCCTCCACGCGCCGGGCATGGGACTTGATGTATTCCGCAGCCATTCGGGAATTTGCAGAGAACCATTCGCTCCAGGGCGAGCGCCGGCGCTCGGTCCCGGCCTCCGCTCGGCGCAGTAAGTCACCTTCGGTAATGATCCCGACGAGCTGCCCATTCTTGTCGAGAACGGGAACCCCGCTGACGCGAAGGTTGATCATGAGCCTAGCAACTTCTTCGACTGTCGTTTCGGGCGTCGTGGTTGCCACGGCCCTGTACATGACATCCCTCACTCTCATCCGTCTCTCCTCTCGTGACTGGGGTAAAGGCTATACGCGCCGACGACAGTGGCCTTGATGTGGATCACCGCAACATTTCTCGAGCACGTAGTCTCGTAGATTTCAAGCCCAGCGTAATTTGTGCCAATAAGCTTGCTTTGAATTTTCTGTCTGCGTTTCTCAACATGCGGGGCGTCCGGGACCGAACCGACACGTGCTGCGATTTCCAAACGAACTTCCCGAGGTTGCCGGGACGGCCCTTTTTGTTCGCTGGGCGCACAGCGAGACGAGATGACAATTACAAGCGTTTGTCGAACACAGAGGCGTCCAAAAAATCAAAACCCCCTGAAAGGGGCTCGACCGGATCGCACGGCGGCGCTAGGGGCGGCGTTTTACTAGGGAAGCGCCGCCTCGACCACTTCGTGGGGGCTAGACGCACTGAGGTTCGCGGAAGGTGGCACTGGCCGCGAGCGAGCTCGGCCGCATGACCTACAGATCGAGGCGCGACGCACTGCCCCGCTCGCGTCGCCGCAAAAATCCAGTCAACTCGATCGCGTCGGCTCAAGGACGAGACGAGCTATCAGCAGAAGCTGCGCAAGCTTCAGACTGCGATGCTCGAACTCGAGCAGATCTATCGGGTCGAGTGGCACGTGCGAGCCACCCGCACTGATCGCTGCGAGGCTGTCGATCGTCAGCATGATCAGGACGATCGACATTACAGTGATCGTGCTGATGGCACCGGCACGCCAGAATGCGGGATCGCTAAAAACCATATCCATCTTCTCCCGCACGATTCTTCTTGAACAGGTCTCGCCTGGGGTGAGAAGTGGTTACTAGCGCCCGCTGCCCGCAGATCCGCTCAGAACCCCTCGGCGATTTCTCGCAATGTGGACATCTTGGAAAGTCGAATCCGCTTGTCGTCGATCAGCTCGATCAGCTCTTGCTTTCTAAGCAGAGTCACGGTTCGACTTACGGTTTCTGTGGTAAGGCCGAGATAATCGGCGATATCGCTGCGGCTCATTGGCAGAAACACCAGGTCGCCCGGCCGTCCATGTCGTATCGCCGAGTTGGACAACATCAAGATAAAGGAGACGACGCGTTCGCGCGCTGACTTGCGCCCGAGAAGCACCATCTGGTCCTGCGCCGCCGCCAGCTCATGCGACGCCATAACAAGAAGCCGCTGCTCGAGGTGGGGTATTTCGACGAGCAGAGCCTCGAGCCTTCGGCGGGGGAAGCGGCAGAGCTTAGTGGGCACCAGTGCTTCGGCGCTGTAGGCGTAAGCCTCGTTATGGGTCAATCCGAGAAAGTCTCCGGCAAAAAGAAATCCGGTGATCTGCCGCCGGCCATCGCCGAGGAGCTTATAGACCTTCACTGCGCCCGCAGTGATGTTGAAGACGTATTCGGCGGGGTCAGCTTCATCGAATATCGGAGAATGCGGCTCGACATTGAGGGTGCGCATGATTGCTGCGAGGCGCTTTTGTTCCTCGCCGGTCAGCGGGGCACACGCCGAAAACTCGCGTGCTCGGCAAGTGTCGCAAGGAGCAACGAGATGCAGCGGATGGGCACCGGCTCGAGCAACCAAGCTGAATCTCGACATGGCGCCGTTCGTGTCATCTCGGAAGGCAGAGCTATGCATCGTATAACCCTCACGCTGAGCGCGTTACCCCGTCGCCGCCATCGCCGGCGCGGCCGGATTTCACCTCCAGCCTCTTGAAGTGCCGTACACCTGCCGGAGCATACCCCGACCTCTCGAGCGACGTCAGAAGATCTGTGTCCGAGCGTTCCGCGCCGCCTCGGAACTCGGCCCAGATCGCGCGGCAACCGTTCATCTCCGCCAGCCGTTCGGCAGCGCCCATTGTAGAGGCCCAAAGCGTCCCGCGGCCGGGCAAATTGGGGATCATGATGTGATCCATGTGGAAGATGCGGCTTTCATGGAGGTCGGCTCGAACCTCGAATGCAAACAAGGAGAGAATATAACCGGCCGCATTTTGGATCGTCATGACGCCACGTGGCCAGTCCGGCGAGCGGGGCACTAGGTGAGGACGAACAAACTGCGTCCAGCGAGCGGCAGTCATCCCCGGCACGATATTGCGTACGAGAGGATAGGCCTTGTCGATTGTCCTCCGGTCTAGAAAGCGGGGCGTCAAGGTGACGACCATGGCTGGGACTTTTGATGTTTCAAAAACAAATTCTGCCCTGAGCCGATTCCGGCTGCCTTGATCCAGATCAACGGGAACCGCTCAGATATGAGAAAAATACAACATCGCCTGGTAGGCCGAGGAGAAGATCGAGCACTCCAGGGAGCCACGATACGTTTGAAAACAAAGCCGGCCGGTTGCGGTCGTGCGCGGCGCGCTTACCCGATGATCAGCATCCCGTAGCTGCCGAGAAAGTCGATTCCGGCCGGGAGTTGGCGCGAACGCGCAGCCATCGATGGAGGAACAGCGGCTCAGCGACAAACAGCACCAAGGTGAACAGCAGCCACACTGCCACCATTGCGTTCATCCACCAGTATGCCACCAAAAGAAAACGGTCCCAGAAATCGAGCCGAACGACCATGTAGAAGCCGGAAGCCCCGGTAAGCACCGTTGTGACGCGAGCCTGCCTGCCAAACGCCGCTCGACAGTCTCGAAGAAGACGACCCTTTCCGTTGGGGCGTGGAGATCACGCACTGCCGGCAGTAAGACCGTCGTCACGAAGACCGCGCCGCCGATCCACAGGACGACGGCGAGGACGTGAAGAGCTCGGGCGAGCGTTACGTCATCCACCAGGCTCTATCGCGCTCGATTGGGCGCAACGCACGGCCGAGAAGATTGGTCACCTCGTCATCGCTCATTTGGTGGAAATCGCGATAGCAAAAGCCGATTGCCCCGAGACTAATCGGCTCCCGGGGCAGATGGCCTCGCCGTTTTCTCGCGCCAAGCCGCGAGCGTGTCCGGCACCGCAAGGACGAACCAAACGGGGTCACGGCGGTACGGCCGGCAGCGCGACCCGCATCGTGGTGTCGGCGCCAACGCTGGCATCGACGACGATAGCCTTACACCTGCCGATTTCCGCTGCTCTTGCAATAGCTCATCGGTAGCCATCGCCGGCTCGCGGGCCTCCTCTTCGGCAGTGTTGGGCAAGGTAGTTGGCCTCACTTCCGGGTCCGCCGTCCTCGTGCGTTGATGTCGGCCATCAGATCCTCTCCCACAGACCGGTCTCTTCGTCCAGGCGATCCAGTTCGATGCCGCTGAAATCGAAGCGGGAAACGATGCCCACGACCCTGCCCCAGTCGACGACCGGCACGTGGCGGTAGCGCCCATCCTCCATCAGCCGCAACGCTTCGATCGCCGTCTTGCCGGACGGCATTGTGTCGGGTTCGCGTGTCATGACCTCGGCCAGCCTCGTCCTCGCCGCGCTTTTTCCTTCTGCCAGCACGCGGTGAACAGCATCGCGTCCCGTGAAAATGCCCAACAGGCGGTGATCGCCCTCGGTCACCAGGATGGCGCCGACGCGTCGGTCGCGCATATGTCGGCAGGCCTCTCTTACCGTGGCACTCGGGGGGAGCGTAACCGGTTTCTGGTTCCTGACGATGTCCAACATGTTTCTCATTATCAGGCCCTATGCTGGCGGAGCGCGTTTTTTGGCGCGTATCACCTTGGCGTCAGCGTATACGGCGGCCTCTCCGGTTTCGCTTAGTAATCTTGAAATTCTATCTCGATCAGAACGGCACGAATTGATCTGAGTCAATGCGGGAAGCGGCCCAGTATTCTGTGACTTGCCCAAACGGTCCGAGGCGATCCGATGCACGCTATCGACGTGATGACGCGCGAAGTGATCTCCGTTGACGAGAATGCGACTGTACCGGCAGTTGCGAGACTGCTGGCCGAGCGCGGCATCAGTGCGGTCCCGGTTGTCAATGAGGCCAACCAAGTAATCGGCATGGTCAGCGAGGGTGATCTCTTGCATCGCTGAAACCGGAACCGAGCGCCGCCGATCGTGGTGGCTCGACATGATGGCATCGACGAACAAGCTCGCTAGAGACTACATCAAGTCGCATAGCGGCAAGGTCAAAGATGTCATGATGCGCAATGTCCTTTCCGTCACCGAGACGACTTCTGTCGCCGACATCGCACTTCTGCTGGAGACGAACCGGATCAAGCGCGTCCCGGTCGTGCGCGACGGCAAGCTCGTGGGGATCGTCAGCCGGGCGAACCTCGTGCAGGCTCTCGCCATGACAATCGACGAGCCATTGAACCGCGCCGACGCCGATGACGGTACCATCCGGGAGAAGCTACTGGCCGAGCTGAAGGCGCAGAGATGGGCTGAGGAATGAGGGGAAACGAAGTGAAGCATCTTTGACCTGACCTGTATGTTTGAAAACCAGCTTGCTCAAAAAGAGTCCGCAGATATCGGTCCGGTTAGGCTTTTCCCGGCACCAACGCGGTCGGTGGCCGGCACGCCGCACGGAGCAATTCACACCGCGTTCCGACTGGTTGCGGCAGCACTCGCTGGTCCCTTGGCAGCCCACGTGAGATCCCATATGGATCATGTCGAGGTCTTACTGGGCGAGCACAACGTAGGTTTCCCGCCGGGGTCATGGTCCCGCTAGCCGCCGAGATCGACCACCAGGATCGCTACCACCCGGCGCTCGACGCGTTCTCCATCGCCGAACTCATCCACATGATCCTAGCGCTTGTAGAACACGCCGTCCTTCATGATGTGGGTCAGGTGCTCGCCCTGGCCGTCGAGCAATGAGATGTCGGCGAGCGGGTCGGCATCGACGGCGATCAGGTCGGCACGCGCGCCTGGAGCGACGATCCCGAGCTCGCCTGAACGGTTCAACAGCTCGGCGTTGACGATCGTCGCCGAGCGGATAATGTCGAACGGCGCCATCGCCTCGGCGCGGATCACAAATTCGCGCGACTGGTAGCGGTGCATCGGGCCCAAGAGGTCGGTGCCAGAGCCGATCTTGACGCCGGCTCTTCGCAGGATCTCCAGCGACTGCAGACCGGCTTCGCGCACCTCGCCGAGCTTGGCGAGGCTGACCTTGGGAAAGCCCAGCTCCGGGCCGAAACGATGCAGCGCGTCATAGCTGACGAGCGTCGGCGCCGGTGACATGCTCAGCGGTGGCGCGGTCGATCAGGTTGCCGTGCTCGATCGAGCGCAGCCCAAAATCGATCAAGCGGCGGATCGCCTCGGGCGAATAGGCATGCCCATTACATAGGTGTGCCAGGCCTGCGCCTCCTCGACGATCGCGCGCACCTCCTCTTCGCTGTATTGCAGGTTCCAGATCGGGTCGTGGGGCGAGGCGACGCCGCCCGAGGCCAGGATCTTGGTCTGAGTGGCGCCTTTGCGCAGCTCGTCGCGCGCCGCGCGGCGGCATTCGGCCACACCGTCGGCAATGCGCGAGAGAGCGATGCCCCTTTCGCAGCAAGCGCAAGCGACGACGGATTGGGTTCGGGGTCTGACATCGCCGTGCCCGCCGGTTTGGCTCAATGCCATCCCTGAGGGAAAGATACGCGGTCCGCGGACGAGCCCGTCCTCGACCGCTTCGGCGAGCCCGCCATCGGCGTCCCCCGCATCGCGGATCGTCGTGAATCCGCGTTGCAGCATTCTCTCGAGCGCCTTTGCCGCCTGCAAGGTCAGCAGAGTGACGGGCCGATCCGACAGCCGGGCGAGCGGCGCATCGACGGCTAGAACATGGACGTGCGCGTCGATCAGCCCCGGCATCAAGATGCCGCCCGCCAGATCGATCGTCTCGGCAATCGCACTCTTGATCGGCCGGTCCGATATCTCGCGGATGTGCCCTCCCTCGACGAGCACATGGCGGTCCTCGCGCCGTTCCCGGCTGGTGCCGTCGAGCACCGCGCAACCGGGTAAAAGCAAACGCGGCCATGAAAACCTGCCTCTCGCCGCTCCTTCTCTGCTGATCGGGAATTAGGCCGGATTGCCCGATCGGCGGAAGCGGACTACGTCGGATCGGGCAACCCAGCCATCTCTAGTTAATCGCGATCCGCCTTAGGAGGGCTTCCTTCGCTTTCTTCAGGGTTAGAGTTAGTACGCCATCATCCAGTTGCGCCTGAATCTGTTGCTGGTCAATTTTATTCGATATGGTGAAGGACCGCGCGAAATAGCCGATATTGTATTCAGTATAAAGCGGTTCGAGACCTTCGTACTTAGAAAAGTTGATGCGCGCCTCCACTCGCAGGACATCGTTCTCGATGTTGACGTCAACCGCCTCTTTATCGACCCCAGGTATCTCCATGACGAGGGTCAACGCGTCTTCAGTCTCGTAGATATCGGTAGTGGGGACGTAGTAACGGGCCGGAACCGTTTTCTCCTCCTTAGAAACCAATTCCTTCTTTTCCTGCACCTCGAGCGC
>Ga0318509_10000931_pt1 | contig 9405 bp, 10 predicted proteins | sample GRESIP084b2f22_FD_203477 | JGI IMG/M metagenome (GOLD analysis project Ga0318509, IMG submission 203477) | Tropical soil microbial communities from Luquillo Experimental Forest, Puerto Rico - GRE.SIPMG.084b2f22 | ecosystem: Environmental > Terrestrial > Soil > Tropical forest > Bulk soil...
GTCACTTATGGGTTCGGCGAGCTGGACATGCTGATGCCGGCCTACGCGGTGACCATTCACAAGAGCCAAGGATCCGAATATCCCGCAGTGATAATCCCGATGCTTACCCAACATTACGCCATGTTGCAGCGGAATCTTCTCTACACCGGCGTCACCAGAGGCAAGTGGCTGGTCGTTCTTGTCGGACAGAAGAAGGCGGTCGCCATCGCGGTGCGTAACGCCTCGGGCCGGCGGCGGTGGTCGAAGTTGGTGGAGTGGCTGCGCCCTTGCTCACCCGTCTCACGGCGAATTGGCGTGGCGTGCTGAGCCATGGTGGGTGAGGACTTTTTACAGGATCCGCAGATTCGGGGCTGGCTAGACGGGGTCGAGCCGGCCTGGACGTTGCTCACATTCGAAAGTCTGCGCGCACTGCGGCGCGAGCCGTCCGCCGCTCAGACCACGATCCGGATCGCCAACGACCTCAGTGTCGGCGAGATCGCCGCCTCGCCGGTGGCAGCAATACCCTGATCCTGCTGCGGCAGGCGATTGAACGCAGCGGCCTTTCGCTAACGGCAACCGCCAACCTGTCGAGGGCCGTGGTGGCCGAGATGCGTAAGCTCATTGAATGGCCGAACTACGATCAAGCCGATGCGTTCAGATTCAACAAGGTAATCAATGAACCAGACTTCCTGCCGCTGCATGTCGTTCGCCAGCTCGCTCAAGCAGCAACTTTGGTGCGCGCCCAGCGCGGGAAGCTGGTGGCAACGCCGTTGGGCAAGTCCATGCTGAGCGAGCAAGGGAGCTTACTAGCGATTCTATTTCATCTCGCATTCTGGCACATGGACCTGGGCTACTTCGGACGCGGGTTACTCGGGTCTTGGCCACAGGCGGACGTCGGGGTCGTGCTTTGGTCGCTGTCGATTTGCGCCAATGACTGGCAAACCACCGAGAAACTGACCCGGCTTTGCACCATCCCCGAGCCGGCGATGTTTTCGGAGACGTGGGATAGGACGCCCTACGCGATGGAGGCCAAAATCCTCCGACCGCTGCTCTGGTTTGGATTACTCGAGCACCGCAGCGAAAAGATTCCGAGCGGCCGGTTTGGCGAGCATCATTTTTATCGCAAGGCCGAGCTGTTCGAGCGATTGCTCGCCTTTGACGTCCAGGTAGGCCTGTCGGAAGGGGCCCGGCATTGAAGGCTGCGGCCTGACTCTCCACGGGGCCAACGAGGCATTTGCAGGTGCGAGGCTTAGTTGAAAGCACCGCACTCGAAATTTGTTGGCGGCCGTTTCAATCCGTTTCGTTCTATCCTGACGAGTATTAATTTGTATATTGTGAAAATCGCCGTTGTGTCCCATTCAATATCGACGCGAGGTCGATGAGCACAGAGTTCTCGAGGAACAGCGAGTGCTTCTCGTTGATGTCAGGCAATATCCAGTTGATCGCCAGCGTCTTGCCCTCTGCCTTTTTGGCATCCAGCTGCACGCCCATGTAACCAAACAGTAATTCCGGCGACATGCTGGCGACAATGTCAGCACTCGCGGCGTTGGGTGTCGCCAGTTTCTTGACGCCGTGTCGCAGTTCATCGGCGCCAGTCAGATAGAAGCCGCGCCAGGGGCCAGATTCCGCCTGATATCCCATCTGTTCCAGAATATCTGCTTGCAGATTCTTCGCTCCCTGATTGTCAGGCTGGGCAAATACCAAATGGTTCACCAGCTCGGCGCCCCATCGGTAGTCGCCTTTTTGGAATGCCTCGCGTCCGAGCTTCATGATAGCGTCGGGACCGCCCATGGCCGCGACATACTTGGCTGCGACTTCAACGGGTGGCAGCGGGTTCAGGGTCGCCGGGTTACCGTCGAAGTATCCCAGATAGTAATTGTAAACCGCACGCACGTTGTGGCTTTGGCTGCCATAGTAACCCTGGCTCGGCCACTGATTTGCGAGCGATTGAGGAAGGGCGACGAGGTCCGGCAACTCTTTCATGGTATAACCCATGTTGGCGTAGTGCAGGGTCTGGTCGTGCATGAATTTGTAGGTATCGCGCTGGACCTTGATCAACTGGGTAATCTCGGCGTTCCCCCAAGTCGGCCAATGGTGCATCGTGATCTGCACTTCATAGCGATCTCCCCACATTTGCAGGGCCTGGTTCAAGTACATCGGCCACAGGCGCGCGTCTCGCGTTTTAGCGCCGCGCAGCGTATAGAGATTGTGCATCGTGTGGGTGGCATCCTCGGCCGTGTTGATCAGCTTGAACTTCGGCAGATACCACATCATCTCCGACGGAGCCTCCGACCCAGGCGCATCCTAGTCTACGCAATAACGTTGCATCGCCGCTGATCTCCTAATGGCCGCCCGACAAGCGGCACGCATTCGGGTTGCTAGCGTACTTCGAATGCGTCCGAAGCGCCCATCACCAACTTCCTGCGTTCTCAGCCTATTGGGCGCGCGGGCGCAAGACTATGCAAGTTCGGCAAATCGCCCGACAACGGCGTCCGAGTTGCGGTCGTCGTAAGATGCGGTAGCTGTAATTCGCTGATCTTGCTAACCATTGCAGGCGACTCGATAGGCCGCCACTTGTGCACCTATCGCCGTCTTAGCAAACATCTCTCCATTAGTTTCCCCCGCATTTTGGGTCTGAGCAGTTGACGTTCGCCAAAGTCCTCGACAATTTGCGACATGATTTAAGACTCCGATATTTGCGAGATGCGGAGTTGCCAATTTCGACGATCGCGTGGCTCCTCGGTTACCAGGAAGTCACCGACGTGAATGAGCCATTTCGGACTTTGGCAAGGCTAGCCGGCCAGGCTGTTCAACCTCAGGCCAGCCATTGGCGCGCACTGATTTGAGTCGCTACGATGCGAGGTTCTAAAGGGCTTCGGGACAATGCGTTGTCTCGAAGGCATCAACGAGACCTTCGGCACCTTGATCTGATCCTTTGGATGCTCGTATGACATCTGTCCGATAATGAACGAGCGCGCAGACACGAATCGTCCTTCATCGAGGGAGCAAATGCAGAGAGTGTCGGCCTGGCTCTGCTTGTCGCTGGGCGTCGGATTGCTAGTCACGATCGCGGATGCCGCTCAAACTGAGCGTCTGATCTTTCTGTCAACGCAATTGCGGCCAATCGAGGAGGCGCAGAAGATGCGCAACTTAATCCTCAAGGATTTTTCGCAGGAGGTGGACTACATCACTGAACCGCCGCAGCGATTTCCGATGCGCGTAGAGGCAGCGCGACGGACCGGCATGCACACGCTAGACGTTGTCGGCGCGCTGCACGGCGAACTGCAGCAGTTGGTCCCGCTCGACGCATTGGTCCCGCTTGATGACCTCGCCGGCAAGCTCACCACCCGCGGCATCCCGAGTCCGCTGCTGACGCTCGGCAAATTCGGCACCGCGCACCAGCTCTATATCCCCTGGATGCAGGCGAGCTTCGTCATGGTCGCCAACAAAAGAGCGCTGCCCTATTTGCCGAGTGGGGCGGACATCAACGCGCTTAGCTACGACCAACTCGCGACCTGGGCGAGCACGCTCCAGCAGCAGACTGGCAAGCGGCTGCTAGGCTTCCCAGCAGGCCCGCAAGGGCTGATGCATCGCTTCTTCGAGGGGTTCCTTTACCCGTCCTACACCGGCGGGGTCGTGGTTCCTTTCCGCTCGGAGGCGGCCGAAGCGATGTGGACTCAGTTCGCGTCATTATGGAGGAGCGTCAACCCGAGCTCGACTGGATACAATTTCATGGGGCAGCCGTTGCTTTCCGGCGACGTCTGGATCGGATTCGACCACATTGCTCGCTTGCTCGACGCGCTGCGCGAGAAGCCGGGCGAATTTGTCGCTTTCCCCGCCCCCGCCGGGCCCGAGGGGCGCGCCTACATGACGGTGCTCGCCGGCCTAGGGGTGATGAAGGGCACGTCCGACGTAGGTAAGGCGATGGCGCTGATCGACTATCTGACCCAGCCTGCAACGCAGATCGTCACGGCCCGTGCCGTCGGCTTTTTCCCGGTGGTGAATGCGAATCTGCCACCGGATCTCGACCCTGGCCTGAAGATGGGCGCCGCTGCAATTGCTAGCATGCAGTCGTCGAATGACGCACTGCCTGTGCTCCCGCCGAGCGGCTTCGGCCCACGCGACGCCGAGTTCGACAAGGTGTTTTTGGACACGTTCCAGCTGATCATTCTGCGTGGCCAGAAGCCGCACGCTGTGCTCGACCGCGAAGCCGAGCGGCTGAACCGCCTGATGACCGAGGCCGGTGTGCCATGCTGGCGACCCGATCCTCCCAGCACGGGCGCGTGCCAAGTCCACTAGCGGGAGCGCGTGACAGGGCCCGCTCAAGTCCAACCGAAAGCTCCCGGCACGCCCCGCAGCCATAGGCGGTTCTTACGCAACTGCTTCGACCAACTCATAGACGCGAGTTTCCGTCGTCATCCCCTTGGCCGTAACCGAGGCAATGGATTTGAATCGAAAGCTGCGCTCAACGCGTTCGCGCACAGCCTCGCTGACGAGGATCGTCGTCCCGTACCCCTTGTTCAGCCCTTCGAGGCGAGCGGCAAGATTCACGCTATTACCGAGTACCGTGTAGTTCATGCGTTCAGTCGATCCCACATTTCCCACCACGGCATCTCCGAAATGAACGCCAATGCGAACGGCGAAAGGAGGCAGCCTCTCGGCTTCAAATTGAGTATTGAGCGCGTCGCTTGCCGCCTTGGCCGAAAGGGCGGCCCGACAGGCCCGCTCGACATGATCCGGCTGCAAATGGGGAGCGTTCCAAAACACCATCACCGAGTCCCCTATGAACTTGTCCACAGTCCCGCGCTCGGCAAGGAATGCTTCCGTCAGCGCTGCAAAATGACGCGACGTCTGGCGCATCAAACTGTCGGGGTCGGCTGCTTCGGCGATGCCGGTAAAGTTCGAGACGTCGGTAAATAGGATGGTGACCTCTCGCCTTATTCCGCCAAGCTCAGTGGAAATCGAGCCATCAACGATTCCCCGAACGATATCCTTCGGGACAAAACGAGCGAAGGACGAGATACTGTGTCGGGCGACCCCCACCGTCCTGCCGAGTTCGTTGATCTCCTTGATACCCGAGGTGACTGGCGCTTCGTCGGGCGCAGTTAACGTCTCGAGTCCGCTCGCCTGGGCGGTTATCCGTTTTAGTCGAGTCGACATCCGGCCGCCGAAGATCCAGGCGGCGGGTATGAAGCAGGCGCCGACGATCAGGGCAATAACTATTCCTCTGATCTGTAACTTCCGCACGTTCTGCGCAAAATCGTCCTCAGCCGCAAACAACAGAGAGTAGCCGCCGTATTCATCTCCTTGAGAAAACTTCTGCAAGCGAAAGAGGTAATCTCGGCCATCTTCGCTCCGTATACTACCCTCAAAGCGCTCACGGCCATTCCACCTCCGCATGACCGCGCCAACCAGTCCGGTCCGGATTTCAGAAATTTCGGGGAGCTCCGGATGCGCGGGATTCGTTCTCGCCTCCTCCATGAGCCGGGCGTAGTCGGGGTGTGCGATGATTACGCCGAACGAGTCGAAGATGATGGCTGTTCCGTGCTCCCCGGGGCGCTGGGCATGGACTAACTCGCTGAACTTATCAAGCTTAAGATCGGCGGCGATGACACCGTGGACATGTCCATGCAGGGGTGCGCTCAAGGTGATCATCGGTGTGCCGATGCTGAATGAAGCATAGGGTGACGAAACGAGAGTCCTGTCCGTCTGCATCGTATCGCCATACCAAACTCGCGTTCATAGGTCATAACCGGAGTTGGGCAGATCGAACTGATCAGTCTTATTGCCTTTTTCGTCTTCGAAGATCCGCCGCATCGGTAGTGCTCCGCCGGAGGTCGGGCGGACCAAATTGATATCGTAGACGGCCCCCGGGGGTGCGCCCAGGTTTTGGCGCTCCACCGGGCCCAGGACATCGAGGCGCCGGACTTGAAGCCAGCATCCGTTTTCGTACCCGACATAGAAGCTATCCGCCTGCGGCAGTTTGTGTAGCGCAGCTTTGAAGAGGACGATTGCACTATCTTCCTCGTTCCTGTCATCGGAGTCGGCGAGAGAGGGGTTGGATGACAGCACGTCAACGACGGAACTCAGCTCCGAGACCTCAGTCTCGAGGCGGCTGAGGGTGTTCGCACTGGCGGCGTCCATGGCGGCAGACGCCGCTGCTCTCGCTGCCGCGTGAAAGGTTTCGAGCTGGATGAATACCAAACATGCAGTGAGGGCTACAATGAAAGCTATCACGGCCGTTGTTATCGCGATCCTGAACGTGAGCATCTCAATTCGTCCACTCCTGCGATATTGTCGCGATTGTCGTCAGCGTGCGCCGCTCCGCTGCAAGCAGCAGCTGCCAGCGATGCTATAGCAATGTTTGCGGCCTCACCATGTCGGTATGGCGTTGCGTCCGTGAATGTAGCGGCGCGTCTCGAAAGCATGAATAAGGCATTCGGCACTAGAATCTGCATCAGCGACAATATGTTTGATGCAGTGGCAAAGGGACATCGTTGCCAGTCCCATGCGGCGTGTTGAGGTCAAGGGTCGCAAGCATAAACACGGCTACAGTGACTTTCTGCCCTACCAATGTCGCCGTTCCGGCCCGCGACCGACGGCCCGTTCCCGATCGTGTGTGGCATGTCCTGTGCGCAGTGTGGTTGCGCTCATGCGATGCCATGCTTACAAGCTGGAAGCCAAGCGTGTGGCGTATCGTAGATTTCCCTCGTCGGGCCGAAGTCTTATCTTCAGGAGCCAGCTGAAGCTCCGTAACGCACTCGTTCCCGTCGTGCGTTCGTCGAATCGAAAACGTCTCCTATTGGCAAGTCGCGACAGATTGCTGTTACGCATCAATTCGGCAGCAATCAAGAGGACAGCGGACATGTCGCGGGCGTGCCGATGCGACGCGGATGACCCGAAGCGGCCATTCGGTTCCATGCCAGCCGAGCGGGCAATCCGACCGGCTCAAGACTATTGGTCCGAAACCGTTGTGCGGGGCGTATGCGGCGATGAAGTTAGGTAGCTCCGCCGGTCACGACGCGCGCGCTCTCAGGCATTCAACTAGCCGCTGCGCGTGCGCGGGAAGCGACTTGAAACTGCGGATGCAGATGGCGTGGCGACGCCGCGCCCACGGGTCGGTTAGCGCAATAACGCGGATCGCCATCGAGCGTTGCGCCCGCTGCGCCGCGGTCCGGGGCAGCACGGCGAGGCCGATGCCGCCCTCAACCATGCGACAGACCGGGTCGAAGCCGTTCAGGCGGACGCGCAGCTTCAGGCGTCGGCCGGCGCGCGCGGCGTGCTGCTCGAGATAGTCCTGCAGCGCGCTGCCGGCGGGCAGGCCGACCAGATCGTGATCGAGGATGTCGCGAAACGCGACCCCGCGCCGCCGGCTCAGCAAGCATCGCCGCCGGGCGGCTCTGATCTTCGCGTTATGAGGTCGGGGGCTTCGTCCGTCAGGATGGGCGCGGTCGTAACGTTAAGTCCGTTGACGAAATCAGCACTAGTCGGGCGTGACACTCGTAATAGCAGGAGAGGCCGTCGTAGTAACGGTCGTTCCACTAGTCAAAAAATTATTTGCTGTAGGCTCGGTCACGCCCGTCACGACTGTCGTGTCTGTCGTTGTGCCGTTCAGGAACGGTACAGTCAGCAAGGGCCCAATTTGGCCGGGGTTGTTAACGTTAGTAAATACTATCAGTCCACTATTGTTAGTAAGTGGTGCTGCCGCTGGAATTGAAAGCAAACCGGGCCGCCGGAGGGGCGTTGTTCGGGATCGAATGCGTCAATTGCGATGGTCCGTAAGGAAGGATTGGACGATCCAGGGGTGATACCAGTGACGGTCCCGGTGGTCGTAGTCACACCGGTTACTGCGGTTCCGGTGACCGGAGCGAGAGCCGCACTGGTTAAGAACGTCCCTTGATTGGCCGTCACATTCGTCAAAGCGGTAGCCATTGTCGGCGTTACGGCCGTCACCACAGTCGCCCCCGGCTGCCCGCTGACGTCGTTTATGACGTTGGCGAAGGTCGACGTCACGCCCGTGACACAGGTCGCTGCCGACGCCGAGGACAACAGTGCGGTGTTAAGGCTGCCGACGGTGAGTGCTGCGAGAAGTGTTTGGTTCGAGGCAGACGCCAATAGCCCCAACAGAACCGCCGCTCGGCGCGGCACCGAACCAGAAGTCATCATTTTTGCCCCCTCCGCAAAGAAGACTGACCCCTAAAAAGCGTGTAGCAGAGTTGCGTATAGGCCTCCCGTCGCGGGGTACGGGCGATCTTTTTTTCTGGACCATTGCAACTGAGTGACGGCCGTTCCTTCCAGTTCGGCCGCACGTCGACGCGCTTGCCGCTGCGCTCACGTTACGTCGGGCAGCTCGTGCTGCCAATGGCTCACTGCGCCGGCAATCACTGCGCCGAGGATGGGGGCGACCCAGAACAGCCATAGCTGAGCAATATAGGGGCCTCCGGCAAACAACGCCGGTCCCGTGCTTCGTGCCGGATTGACCGAGGCATTCGTGACCGGGATGAGGAAGAGGTGAATGAGTGTCAGGCAAAGTCCGATGGGGATGCCGGCAAAGCCGACAGCGGCGCCCTTCGAGGTGGTGCCAATGATTACGTACAAGAAAAAGAAGGTAGCGAGGACTTCGATCAGGAAACAAGACCCGAGGCCATATTTGCCGGGGCTAAGATCGCCGTAACCGTTGGAAGCAAACCCGCCGGGCTCCCATCCGGGCTTGCCCGAGGCGATCGCATAAAGGATTGCCGCCGCCACGATTGCCCCGAGCACCTGAGCGATCAGGTATGGAACCACATCAGCCGCCTTAAAGCGGTTGGCGGCCCAGAGCCCAATCGTCACCGCGCAGTTGAAATGTCCGCCGGAGATGTGGCCAACCGCATAAGCCATGGTCAGCACGGTCAGCCCGAAGGCGAAGCTGACCCCGAGGAATCCGATGCCCAGCGTCGGGAAACCCGCGGCGAGCACGGCACTGCCACAGCCGGCAAATGTCAGCCAGAAAGTGCCGAAGAATTCGGCCCCAAGACGTCGCGGCATATCCATGATTCCTCCCGGTTGGTGATTGAAGAAGTTGCCTTTTGAGCGCGCCCGGTCATTCAGCCCATTCAATAGTCTTTAAATTTTTTACGGACGACTGGCTACTCTTCGCGTGGCAGCAGCGGCGGATGGCGGTCGTCACGTTTACAATTATAGACGGAGACGACCGTCACTTCGGCGCACGCCACACCGTTCAATCTGCCGACCAAGACACAGCCAACTTCGCTCTAAATAATGCGGTAATCCTTCAACTCCTTGAACAAGGTTTCCACGGCGGTCTTTACCACCACGACCGTTGGAATGGCAAATACCATGCCCCATAAACCCATGATCAGAGAGCCGCCGATAATCGCGACGACGACCACGAGCGGATGAATGTTCACAGCGCTACCGAGAACA
>Ga0318509_10000937_pt1 | contig 9387 bp, 7 predicted proteins | sample GRESIP084b2f22_FD_203477 | JGI IMG/M metagenome (GOLD analysis project Ga0318509, IMG submission 203477) | Tropical soil microbial communities from Luquillo Experimental Forest, Puerto Rico - GRE.SIPMG.084b2f22 | ecosystem: Environmental > Terrestrial > Soil > Tropical forest > Bulk soil | place...
CCGAAGCCTACACCACCGGTCGCGGGTCGTTCCGCGTGCGGGCGCGCTGGCACAAGGAAGACACCGGTCGCGGCACCTATCTCGTCGTCGTCACCGAAATTCCCTGGCTGGTGCAGAAGGGCCGGCTGGTCGAAAGGCTGGCCGAGCTCATCAACGAGAAGAAGCTGCCGTTGGTCGCCGACGTGCGCGATGAATCGGCCGGAGACATCCGGCTCGTGATCGAGCCGCGCTCGCGCACGGTCGACGCCGGCCTGCTGATGGAATCGCTGTTCAAGCTCAGCGAGCTCGAGAGCCGCATTCCTCTCAATATGAACGTGTTGGTGAAAGGGCGCATCCCCAGGGTCGTCGGCCTCGCGGAGGCGCTCACCGAGTGGCTTGCGCATCGCCGCGAGGTGCTGCTGCGGCGCTCGCAATTCCGCCTCGGCCAAATCGAGCATCGGCTCGTGGTGCTGGGCGGCTATCTCGTCGCCTACCTCAACCTCGACAAGGTCATCAAGATCATCCGCAACGAGGACGAGCCCAAGCCGGTCTTGATGAAGACCTTCAAGCTCTCCGACGTGCAGGCCGACGCCATCCTCAACATGCGGCTGCGCAACCTGCGCAAGCTCGAGGAAATCGAGATCAAGCGGGAGGACAAGGAGCTGCGCGCGGAGCGCAAGTCGCTCAAGGAGCTCATCGGCTCCGAAAAGGAACAGTGGAAAAAGGTCGCCGAGGAGATCAAATCGGTACGCACGAAGTTCGGACCCAAGACGGCGCTGGGCAAGCGCCGCACCTCCTTCGCGGAGGCGCCGGAACACGACGAGGCGGCGATCGAGGAGGCGCTCGTCGAGCGCGAGCCGATCACCGTGGTCGTGTCGGAGAAGGGCTGGATCCGCGCGTTGCGGGGCACGGTCAGCGATTTGTCGAGCATCGCGTTCAAGGCCGACGACGGGCCGAAATTCGCATTCCCGGCCGAGACCACGTCGCGGTGCCTGGTGTTCGCCAGCAACGGGCGCTTCTACACCCTCGATGCGGCGAAGCTTCCGGGCGGCCGCGGTCACGGCGAGCCGATCCGTCTTTTCATCGACCTGGAGCAGGAGGCCGATGTGGTAGCTGCTTTCCGCCACCAGGGCGGGCGCAAGTTCCTCCTCGCAAGCGCGCAAGGCCGCGGCTTCGTCGTCCCCGAGGACGAATGCCTCGCCAATACCCGCAAGGGCAAACAGGTGCTCAACGTCACGCCACCCGACGCGGCGCGTGCGATCGCGGTGGTGGAGGGCGAACTCGTCGCGTCGATCGGCGAGAACCGCAAGATGGTGATTTTCTCGCTCGATCAGGTCCCGGAGATGACGCGCGGACGCGGCGTGCGGCTGCAGCGCTACAAGGATGGCGGGCTGTGCGACCTCAAGACCTTCAAGGCGGAGGAGGGGCTCTCGTGGACCGACGCCGCCGGCCGCGCCTTCTCGCTCACGCTCAAGGAGCTTGCCGATTGGCGCGGCAATCGCGCCGATGCCGGACGGTTGGCGCCGAAGGGATTTCCGCGCACCAACACGTTCAACCAGCCGTGGGCGAACGGCAAGGGCCGGGAGGAGAGGGGATCGAAGGCGTAGGCGGCGCTGCGCCGCTGGTCCCATCCCGCGGGAAGGCTCTTCATCCACCTAGCGGAACCAAGGCATTGCCCGTATCGTTTTACAACTCGGCCGCAAAACCGCAGGTGAAGAGAAGGCATCGATGGATAAAATCGTAAAACTTAATCATCGCCTCAAAAGACGATCGTCTCGACAAACGTCCGTCGTTCGACCCTCGCGCGCGGATGCCGAAGACGCGGTGCGCACCCTCATTCGGTGGGCTGGCGATGATCCCGATCGCGAAGGGCTCGTCGGAACACCGGCTCGCGTTGCTCGTGCATACGAAGAGTGGTTTGCGGGTTATTTCGAGGACCCTCGCGAGTATTTGAGGCGGACCTTTGAAGAAGTCGCCGGCTACGATGAGATTGTTTTGCTGCGCGACATCAGGTTCGAATCGCATTGCGAGCACCACATGGCGCCGATCATCGGCCGTGTTCACATCGGCTATCTTCCGCGCCAGCGGATTGTGGGAATATCGAAGCTCGTTCGGCTGGTCGACGTCTTCTCGAAGCGGCTTCAAGTGCAGGAGAAAATGACGGCGGAGATCGCCGCGTGTCTGGACAGCGTGCTCAAGCCGTTCGGGGTCGGCGTGGTGGTCGAGGCCGCGCATGAATGCATGACCACCAGAGGCGTCCACAAATCCGACGTCACGATGGTGACGAGCTGCATGCTGGGAACATTTCGGACCAAGGCCGCAACTCGCCAGGAGTTTTTGTCGGCGATCAACCTCAAAGGCGGCGCTCCCAGCGGCAATGCCATCCGCTGAGAAAAGTGCCCCCACGATCTAGGTGTCCGTGCAGACGGACCTGCTAGCTCGCAACGAATACGATCGATGCCGGCGACTTTTCGAGCACGGCCGCGGCGGTGTCGCCGAAGAACAGCTTGTCGCCCGGGCGGCGGCTCACCCCCATGACGATCAGGTCGTGCCCGCGTTGCTTCACCTCGGCGAGGATCGCCTCGTGTGGCGCCACGTCGGTGTGCACGGCGGTTCGCGTCGTCACGTCGTGGCGGTCGGCCATTTCGACGACGTCCCTCATGATCGCCTGCTCCCGCCGGCGGGCGCGAAAGCCGCGACGCTTGCGTCCGTTACTTGTGCCGGTGGTGGCGACGTAGAGCGCCGTGATCGGACGGTCGCTGGCGCGCGCGATGGCGATTGCGACGTCGGCGGCCCGGCGCGACACCTCGTTTCCGGTCACCGGCACGAGGATGTGCAACGGACTTTGCTGCGGGTGCTTAAGATGATCGTCGCTCCCGGCCACGATTGCGAGCGGCCCTTCGAGGGCTGAAGCGATGTGGCTGACGTCCTGATGAAAGCCGTTCTTGACGCGCGTGTTTTCGACGCCCACGACGAGAAGGTCGTATCCCTTTTTTGCCTCTTTCGCGACGGCCTCCCCGGTCGGAGCGTGATGCTTGCGTATCGTGACGTCGACCGGCGCGGGCTCGTCGTCGCCGCCCTGCGCAAGCGTGGTGTCCTCGGCGGCCGCCTTGACGGCTTCCTCGACGCGATCTTCCTTCGTCTTTTCTTGTTTGCCGCCGGTCTTGTCGCCGTCCGACAGCGGCAGGACCGTGATCGCGATGCCGCCCGTTCCGGCCAAGAGCCCCGCAAGGCGCCCCGCGAACTTACCGTTCGGACTCTGGTCGACTGCGAGCAGCAGGCGTTCGAGATTGGAAACGAAGCCACGGGCCTCGTGCTCCTCGCGCTCCAACCGCTGCTTCTCCGCCTTGCTCAGCGGCACGCGCCCCAAGGCCCAGCGCAGCATCGGCGGCATGGCCATGGTGGTCGCAACCGCCATGGTAACGATCATGGTGAAGAGGTCTTGCGTGAGCGCGCCCATCGACAATCCGATCGTGGCGACGATCACCTCGGTCGAGCCGCGTGCGTTCATGCCGCAAGCGAGCGCGAAGGCCTCGCGCCGGGTCAGCCCGCCGAATTCGCCGCCGATGAACGCGCCGGCAAATTTGCCGAAGCTCGCAATCGCGATCAGGCCCAGCGTCATGAGGAAGAGGGTCGCATCCTTCAGGACGGTGAGATCGGCAGATAGTCCGGCGATGCCGAAGAAGACCGGCATGAAGAACGCCAGGATGAGGCCGCGCAGCTGCTCATCGATGTGCTTGCTGAGAATCGGCGATTCCCCGACCAGTACCCCCGCGACGAAGGCGCCGAGCACTGTGTGCACGCCGATGAAATGCGTGGTCAACGCCATGATTCCCATGATCACCAGAATCATCGTGATCACGGGGAAGTCGCTTTCGAAATTGTCGTTGGTCCAGCGGATCAGGAAATAGACGATCCGGCGGCCGAAGGTGAAGCTCGCGATCAGGAACACGGCGGTCCCCAAGACGCTCTTGGCAACGCTCATGGGGTCGATCGTGCCTGCTTGCGCGAGGCCGAAGATGATCGCGATGATCACCCAGCCGATCGAATCTTCGCAGATCGCCGAGGCGACGATGATTTGGCCGAGGTTGCGCCGGGTAAAGCCCATTTCGCGCACGACCGCCGCCACGATCTTGATCGAGGAAATCGACAAGGCGGTGCCCAGGAAGAGCGAGGTGAGCAGACGCTGATCGGGATGCGGCAGCAGCGATTGCGGCATGAGCTGGCCGAGCGCGAAGCCGCAAATGAACGGCACTGCCACGCCTGCGACCGAGATGCTCAGCGCCGCTTTGCCGACGGTTCGCACGAGCTTGAGGTCGGTCTCCATCCCGGTCAGCAGCAGCAGCAGGAGAATGCCGAACTGCGCGACGCCATCGAGCATGGCTTTCTGCTCGGGCGCGCTCGGGAAGATGGCGTGTTGCAAGGCGGGCCACACCACGCCCAGCACCGAGGGGCCAAGGACGATGCCGCCGAGCAGCATTCCCATGACCGACGGCTGGCCGATGCGGTTCATGACCTCACCCAGGAGGCGCCCGACCAGCATCAGCGTGATGAGTTGCGCGAGGAAGATGACGTCCGACGCCCCGGCCTGGGAGCCTTCGGCTGCGCAAGCCGTTGCCGCGCTCAGCCCCAGCGTGGCGACCGCGCACGGCCCGGCGCGCAAGCACGCGCGCGGCAAGCTGAGGAGGACGGTCGGGCGGGTCATGGACTTGAGGTACCCGCGCCCTCAATCCGCCCGGGCAAGCGAATGTTCCCGTTCGCCCCAAGTGCTTCAGTATGCGGGGATTTTTCTGAACCGCCAGGCGATGCGGCGCATTGACGGCCATGCAATTGCAAATTATTTGCAACAAGGTTATGGAGGGGGCGAAGGATTGTCAGCATGGCTGTCTCATCCGTGCCGGAAGGGCGATCATCCTCCGCTCCCGCGCATTCCGAAACCGGCTGGCGGCACAGCCGCAGCACGCCCTCGCTCTCCGAAGTCTTCGGCTCGGTCGCCACGCGGCCCAAGGGGCCGCTGTGGAAGAAGCTCATGGCCTTTCTCGGGCCGGGCTATCTCGTCGCGGTCGGCTACATGGATCCGGGCAATTGGGCGACCTCGCTCGCCGGCGGATCAAAGTTCGGCTACGCGCTGCTCACGATCGCGCTGCTTTCGAACCTCATGGCGATTCTGCTGCAGGCGCTGTGCGCGCGGCTGGGCATCGGCGCCGGCCGCGATCTCGCGCAGGCCTGCCGCGATGCGTTTCCTCGCGCGGTGGCGTGGCCGCTCTGGGTGTTGGCGGAGATCGCCATCTGCGCGACCGACCTCGCCGAAGTGATCGGCACCGCCATCGGCCTCAATCTCCTGTTCAAGATTCCGCTGGAAATCGGCGTCATCATCACCGCGCTCGACGTGTTCCTCATCCTGGCCATGCAGCGCCTCGGGTTCCGCTGGATCGAATCCTTCGTGGTGGCCTTGCTCGGCGTTATCGCCGCCTGCTTTGCCGTGCAGATTGCGCTCGCCCACCCCGACTGGCGCAAGGTGATCCTCGGTTTCGCGCCCACGACCGAAATCGTGACCAATCCCGAAATGCTTTACCTCGCCATCGGCATCATGGGAGCGACGGTGATGCCGCATAACCTCTATCTGCACTCCGGCGTGGTGCAAACCCGCCGGTTCGGCGATACGGTCGAGGACAAACGCGAGGCGATCAAGCTCGCAACGCTCGATTCCACGATCGCGCTGATGTTTGCGCTGCTCATCAACGCCTCGATCCTCATCCTGGCGGCCGCCACCTTCAACAAGGCGGGCAAGACCGACATCGCCGAACTCGACCAAGCGCACGCGTTTTTGGCGCCGTTGCTCGGCTCCGCGATCGCGCCCACGCTGTTCGGGATCGCGCTCTTGTGTTGCGGCATGAATTCGACCGTGACCGCGACGCTCTCCGGCCAAATCGTGATGGAGGGCTTCATCGACATTCGCTTGCCAGCCTGGGCGCGTCGGCTCACGACCCGTGCGCTCGCCATCGTCCCGGCCGCCATGGTCACGATCTGGTACGGCGAGGCCGGCACGGCGAAGCTCCTGATCCTCAGCCAGGTGGTGTTGGGCCTGGCCTTGCCGTTCTCCGTCGTGCCACTGGTGATGTTCACGGCCGACCGCAGGAAGATGAAGGCGCTGGTTTCGCCGCGCTGGTTCACGGCGCTGGCGGCGCTCGTGGCCGCGATCATCATCGCGCTCAACGTGAAACTGATCGCCGATCAGGTCTTGGGCTAGAGCGTGTACTGATTCAGACGCGCAGATCGGATGTCCGCTTTTTGGGGGCAAAGCGGACGTCATTTGCTCATTCTGAGCTTTTCCACTTTGACCCAAACCCTCATTTTGCCGAGGAGCCAGCGTTTTCAATGTAGCCGATCGAGAACACCGCTCTGTGTCGCTCGGTGGCCTACTTGGCGTGTTTGATTCCCCAGCCGCGCAACGCTTTGAGGATCGGCCCAAGCTCACGACCCTTGGCGGTGAGGATGTATTCGGCGCGAGGCGGATGCTCCGCGTAAAACCGTCGCTCGATAACGCCTGCTTCCTCCAATCGCTTGAGCCGGGCGGACAGCGTGTTTGGGCTAATCCCCTTCAGCGAGACTTCGAAATCCTGAAACCTGCGCGGACCCTGCAGGAACAGATCGCGCAGCACGAGTAGCGTCCAACGCTCCCCCACAATATCGAGCGTGCGTGCCACTGGGCAGTGTTGGCCATAACCATCCGTCATGGTTCCAATTCCCGAGTTCCCCATTCTCCCAAAGCCATAATGCAAAGGCTAGCAGAAGGCTATAGACTATGACAAATATAGTACCTATTTTCTATGAAACAACCGATCTGCGGAGAATCACCATGAACGAATCCCTGACCACCTATTTGTCCTTCTATGCTGCGTTGGTCGCCATTGTGCGGCCAGCTATTGTCGGTGTGATCCTGCTAGGCCTGTGGGCTGCGCTGCGGCGCACGAAAATGGACGCCGACGCACAAAAGACCACGTGGTTTGCCGTCGCTATTCCTCTCGCGGGGTGGCTTACCGCTATCTGGATTGTCGCCGCATCCGGCGCGTTGCAGGCGCGCGCGGGTGCAGTACCGCTCTTGCCAATAGCGCTCGTGCTGCCGATCATGATCGGCCTCTTCGCGCTGATGCGGTCTGAAAGGATCGCGGCCGCAATCGACCTCGCCTCGCCCGGATGGCTCATCGGACTGCAGGTCTACCGTGTGCTTGGCATCAATTTCGTCATCCTGTGGGGGCTAGGCGGGGCCATTCCGCCTGTTTTTGCCTTGCCGGCGGGGCTCGGTGACGTCCTTGTCGGCGCGCTTGCACTGCCGGTGGCGTTCTATGCTGCCTCTGGCGCAGCAGGCGGCTACGTGGCGGGAATTGCCTGGAACATTCTTGGGATCGTCGATCTTGTGCAAGCCGTTTCGCTTGGCTTCCTTAGTTCGCCCGGCCCACTGCACCTGATGGCGCTGGATAATCCGAACCTGTTGGCAACGTCCTATCCGACGGTGATGACGCCAACCTTCGCGGTGCCGCTGTCGATCATTTTGCACACGCTGTCGATCTGGCAATTACATCGCCAAGCGAGACAATCCACGCGACCGAAGCTGACTCTAACCAGTTGAATAGGCGAAGCAGACCAGAGAGGCCGCCCTGGGCGGCCTTTCTGATGTACGTAGCATGAAAATCCGCTATTTAGCGCGCGCAATAGCGAAGCGTATCGCGCCATTTGATTTAAGGACTGGCGCGTTTACGCCTGCGGCTAACGCGGCTGCAAAACGTCGCAATTGGCACAAAGCGGACATGCCGACACTGTTTGCTATTTGTCCGCTTTCGGGGATAAAGCAGACATCAGCCGGCGATTGGCTACAATCACCATTTATGAGTACACGCCCTAGACGGCTCAATGCCGAGCCGTCAACCGGACGGAGCGCTCTAGCGTTCGACCCGCTTCCAGCCGTCGGGCGTGAGCCGCTGCTGCGGCAGGAAACGGCCTTTGTAGTCCATTTTGCGCGAGCCCTCGACCCAGTAGCCGAGGTAGACGTAGGGAAGCCGCATCTCGCGCGCGCGCGCGATGTGGTCGAGAATCATGAAGGTGCCGAGCGAGCGCGACGCCTCGTCGGAATCGAAAAACGAGTAGACCATGGAGAGCCCGTCGCTGAGCACGTCGGTGAGCGCGACCGCGAGCAGTTCTCCGCTGCCGCGGGCGTTGATGGCGGTGTCAGGACCGCGCCGGCGGTATTCCACCACACGGGTCTCGACGTGGCTGTCCTCCACCATGATGGCGTAATCGAGCACCGTCATATCCGCCATGCCGCCGTCGCGGTGGCGCGCGTCGAGATAGGAGCGGAACACCGAATATTGCTCGGAGGTCGGCACCGAGGCCCGCATTTCGCCGACGAGATCGCGGTTGCGGTCGAGAATGCGCCGCATGCTCCGCGTCGGTCGAAAGTCATCGGCCACCACTCTCACCGAGACGCAGGCGCGGCAGTTCTCGCAGGCCGGCCGATAGGCGATCGACTGGCTGCGGCGGAAGCCGCCGTGGGTCAGGAGATCGTTAAGCTCGGCGGCGCGCTCGCCGACGAGATGCGTGAACACCTTGCGCTCCTCCTGGCCCGGCAGATAGGGGCACGGCGAGGGCGCGGTGAGGTAGAACTGCGGTGTGTTGCGTGAGTGCTGGGTCACGGCCGTCTCGAACCGGCACCATTCGGTTTGCCGACTCTCTTAAGATCGCGCGCGCGGCGCGTTTCGTCAAATCCCTTGTTCTCAGCGGTGCGCGCGGCGCAATGCGTCGGCGCGCAGGCGATTGTTGATGACGATCGTGCCGACCAGCATGTCGTGCAGCAGCCGGCGGCGGTCGTTGAAGAAGGCGACCAGAAGGATCAGCGGCGCCAGGAACGAGATCGTGAACCAGTAGGCGATGGCATGCACCGCGCCCAGCAGGAAATAGGCGGGCGCCCCGTACCAGGTGCGCATTTCGATATCCATCACCCGCATCCCGATGGTCGCCGACGCCGGGCTGCCGAAGGTCAGGCCGTAATAGCAGATCGCCCAGATCACGGTCGCGGGTGACAACAGCCAGAACAGGACCCAGCCGAGCCCGAGCGTGACGAGACCGAAGATGAAAATGAACACCGCCGCGAACAGCACGGGAATGGCGATGATGATGACATCGATCACGAGCGCGATACAGCGGCGCGCCAACACGCCTTCGAACAGCTCCGGGTTGGCGGCCGGGTCGTAGGCATGGGGCTTGACGTCAATCGACACGCCGATCTTTCTCGGTCCGCCGTCGGTCATGACCAAATGTCCTCGCGGGCTATCCTTGCTATGCTCGATTCCACCAGCGGACGCAGCATAGATGGTCTTTGCGCGAGAGGCACGGCCATTTGCGAGATGACGC
>Ga0318509_10000939_pt1 | contig 9384 bp, 7 predicted proteins | sample GRESIP084b2f22_FD_203477 | JGI IMG/M metagenome (GOLD analysis project Ga0318509, IMG submission 203477) | Tropical soil microbial communities from Luquillo Experimental Forest, Puerto Rico - GRE.SIPMG.084b2f22 | ecosystem: Environmental > Terrestrial > Soil > Tropical forest > Bulk soil | place...
GCCCTGGAAGTGCCCGCCCAGCGAGTAGCCCTTGATGGTCTTGGCCAGGATTACCGTCGGCTGCCCCTTGTGGTCGACGGCGGCGCGGTAGGCGGCGTAGACCTTGCGGTAGTCGTGACCGCCACGCTTCAGGTTCCAGATCTCGGCGTCGGTCATGTCCTCGACGAGCGCCTTGGTGCGCGGATCGCGACCGAAGAAGTGGTCCCGCACGTACGCCCCGTCGTTGGCCTTGTACGTCTGGTAGTCGCCGTCGGGCGTGGTGTTCATCAAGTTGACCAGAGCGCCGTCCTTGTCGGCGTGCAGCAGCGCGTCCCACTCGCGGCCCCACACCACCTTGATGACGTTCCAGCCTGCACCCCGGAAGTACGACTCCAGTTCCTGGATGATCTTGCCGTTGCCGCGCACCGGCCCGTCGAGGCGTTGCAGGTTGCAGTTGATGACGAAGGTCAGGTTGTCCAGCCCCTCGAGCGCCCCGACGTGCGCCAGCCCGCGGCTCTCGGGCTCATCCATCTCACCGTCGCCAAGGAAGCACCACACGTGCTGGTCGGAGGTGTCCTTGATGCCCCGGTCGTGCAGGTAGTGGTTGAACCGCGCCTGGTAGATGGCGTTCAGTGGGCCCAGGCCCATCGACACGGTGGGGAATTCCCAGAAGTCGGGCATCAGCCGCGGGTGCGGATAGGACGGCAACCCGCCGCCGAAATGGCTTTGCTCCTGCCGGAAGCCGTCAAGCCGGTCCGCGCTGAGCCGACCCTCTAGGAAGGCGCGCGCGTAAATCCCCGGGGAGGCGTGGCCCTGAATGAACACCTGGTCGCCGCCGCCGGGATGCGACTTGCCGCGGAAGAAGTGGTTGAAGCCGACTTCATACAGCGCCGCGGACGACGCGTAGGTCGAAATGTGGCCGCCCACGCCGATTCCCGGGCGCTGGGCGCGGTGCACCATGATGGCGGCGTTCCATCTGATCCACGCCCGGAAGCGACGTTCGACGTCCTCGTCACCGGGGAACCACGGTTCCAGCTCGGTCGGGATGGTGTTGACGTAGTCGGTCGATGTCAGGGCCGGGATGGCCACGCGCTGCTCGCCGGAACGTTCCAGCAGCCGCAGCATCAGATAGCGCGCCCGCGCCGGGCCCGAGCGCTCCAGCAGTTCGTCGAAGGACTCGAGCCACTCCGACGTTTCCTCGGGGTCGATGTCGGGCAGGTAGGACGCCACACCTTCGCGGATCACCCGGACCCGGTCGGGTTCGCTTGCGTTGCTTGGGGTTATCGCCAGATCGTGACGCGCGAACTCGGTGGTCAACTTCCGCTCCTGTGCTTGGCGGGTTATCTGTTTGTGTTGTGTCTCCCTATCGTGCCGCACAGAGGTTCTGTGCGGGTAGCCGCCGCCAACTGGGTGCGTACCGGGCGCGGGGAGAATCGGCACCCGGTAACGTCAGCAACCGTGCTCATCGGATGGCGTGCCGTTGCTCGCACGCATGGGGGGGACATGCCCAGGCGGGGCGCGCTGGCGCTCGGCTGTGTCGCGGCCGTGGTCATGGGCATCGTCGGGTGTACCACCGTCACCAACGGCACTGCCAAGCCCGATACGAACGTCGCGCCGGCCTACCGGCAGTCGGTGTCCGCGTCGGTGTCGGCCTCGTCGGTGACGTCGCGAGTCCACGAGTCCCAGCGCCAACAATCGCTGACGACCAAGGCGGTGCACGCCTCGTGCGACTCGCTGGCTACCACCGCGAGCGCCGCAATCGACAAGGTGAACGCCTTTGTCTCGGCGTTCAACCAGGGCCGCAGCACCGCCCCGATGGAGGGCCCCGCCATCGACGCGCTGAACGACAGTGCGACCACGGTCGCCAATAGCTTCAGCGATGCCCTGTCGCAGCAGCTGAAGGACGCATTCAACGCTTACGTCGACGCGGCGCGCGGAGTGGCCAACGCCATCGGCACGCACGCGTCGACGGGGGAATTCAACCAGCGGGTCGATCAGCTCAACGACACCAAGACGAAGGCGCTGAAACTCTGCGTGGCGTCCTTCTGAGGCGCGTCTTGAGGGACGGGTATGGACCGCGTTCCGGCTGTGCGACGATAATCCGAATCGCACTGTGCGCGGATGGTTAAAGGAGGCTCCACGGTGGTCGCGGCGGATCACGCCCCGGGCTACGCCCGCAAACTGGGCATCCAACGAGACCAAGTTGTCCAGGAATGGGGCTGGGACGAGGACACCGACGACGACATCCGCGCTGCGGTCGAGGAAGCGTGCGGCGGTGACCTGCTCGACGAGGACAGCGACGAGGTGATCGACGTCGTGCTGCTGTGGTGGCGCGACGGGGACGGCGACCTGGTGGACACCTTGATGGACGCGATCGGCCCGCTGGCCGAGGACGGCGTGATCTGGGTGCTGACGCCCAAGACCGGCAAGCCCGGTCACGTCCTGCCCGCCGAGATCGCCGAGGCCGCGCCCACCGCCGGCCTGATGCCGACCTCGTCGGTCAACCTGGGCGACTGGAGCGCCAGCCGGTTGGTACAGCCGAAGTCGCGGGCCGGGAAGCGTTGATGCTGCCCGTCGGCACGACCGCCCCGGACTTCACCTTGCGCGACCAAAACCAGCAGCCTGTCACCCTGAGCTCCTATCGCGATGCCAAGAACGTCCTGTTGGTGTTCTTCCCGCTGGCGTTCACCGGGATCTGCCAGGGCGAGCTGGATCGGTTGCGTGACCACCTGCCCGACTTCGAAAACGACGACAGCGCGACGCTGGCGATCTCGGTGGGCCCGCCGCCCACGCACAAGATCTGGTCTCTCGAGAGCGGGTTCACGTTCCCGGTCCTGTCGGATTTCTGGCCGCACGGCGAGGTCAGCCAGGCCTACGGCGTGTTCAACGACGACGCCGGCTACTCCAATCGGGGTACCTTCGTCGTGGATCGGTCCGGGGTCATCCGGTTCGCTGAGATGAAGGGGCCCGGTGAGGCCCGCGATCAGCGGTTGTGGACGGACGCGCTGGCGGCTTTGCGGGCCTGAGCGTTTTGGGTGCTTAGGCTGTTGGCGTGTAGCCTGCCCGGCGGGCATGGGGCGCGTAGCTCAGTGGTAGAGCTCTGGTTTTACACACCAGCGGTCGGCGGTTCGATACCGTCCGCGCCCACCACTGTTCATGCAGGTCAGCGCCATACGCGACCTAATTTGGCTTGACGGGCGGACCCCCGTTGTGCCAAGAGTGTGCCAGCTGGGTCGCACACCCGGTCGAGTCTGTACTACGGGCGCGCTGGGCGCTGCCACCACTGGCCGGTCAAAGTGCGTTTCACGTCAAATTTGTGACCGCCGACACACCACCTTAAAAACGCAACACCATTGGTCTCGCTTTATCCTGTGTCCATGGGTCGGCTCCCTATGTCTATCAATGCTTCTCAGCCCAGGGTGGCTGACATAAACGATTACATTCGCGCCGACGGCACAATTTTCTTGCCTGACGGCCTAACGGTGACTTCGTTTTTCGAAGGAAACCGGGCAGCGTTCGGCGACCTCCCGGCATACCGGTTCATCGACTACGCCAAAGAACAAGACGGACGGGGCGTAGACCTCAGCTGGAATGGGCTGTGGTCGCAGGTCCGCGCGATCGGGGCACGTCTCCAGCAGGTCACCGAGCCCGGGGATCGGGTAGCGATCCTGGCGCCACAGGGCGTTGACTATGTGGCCGGCTTCTTCGCCGCGGTCCATGCAGGCCGGATCGCTGTCCCGCTGTTTGCCCCGACGCTGTCCGGGCACGCGGAACGGTTGACCACCGTACTGGCCGATGCCCGGCCCGCCGCGGTGATGACCACCACCGCGGCGGCCGAAACGGTTCGGCAATTTCTGCGGGCGGACCGGGTACCCGGGCGGCCACGGCTGATCGCCGTCGACGCGATCCCCACGACACTCTCTTCGATGTTCGTCGAGCCGATCGTCGACACCGACGATGTCGCCTATTTGCAGTACACCTCGGGCTCGACGCGCATGCCGGCCGGTGTGGAGATCACCCATCGCGCCGTGTGCACCAACGTGCTGCAGATGATCCTGGCCGACGGGCTCGACCGGGGAATCCGCAGCGTGAGCTGGCTACCGCTGTACCACGACATGGGATTGATCATGCTCATGTTCCCGGCATTGTGCGGTGGATACCTCGTGCTGCTGGATCCCATGGCATTCGTCCGTCGGCCTTACAGATGGATCAAGCAGCTCAGCGTGGAAGCGGCCCATGGCCGGACGATTGCGGCCGCGCCGAATTTCGCCTACGAGTTGGCGGCAGAACGGGGACTGCCCCCGCAGGGCGAAACCGTTGACTTGACGAACGTCGTCGGCTTGCTCAACGGCTCCGAGCCGGTGACCATTGCGGCGATCGAGAAATTCACCAAAGCGTTTGCGCCCTATGGTCTTCCTGCGACGGCCGTCAAGCCGTCCTACGGGATGGCCGAAGCCACGCTGGGGGCAGCCACCATCGCCGCGGATGCCGCGGCCAGCGCCGTTATTATCGACCGTGCTCAGCTGGCTGCCGGGCGCGCAGTGGTCGTCACACCAGAAACAGAAGGTGCAGTCAGCTACGTCTCGTGTGGCAGCCCGCTCCCGCAGCTGTGGGCGGTGATCACCAACCCCGACGGTGCCGAGATCCCTGACGGCACCGTCGGCGAAATCTGGCTGCACGGCGACAACATCGGCCGCGGATACTTCGGACGCGATGAAGACACACAACGCACGTTCGGCAACAAACTGCAGTCCCGGCTCGAGCTGGGCAGCCACGCCGAGGGTGCTCCCGACAACGGCCGATGGTTGGCTACCGGTGATCTCGGCTTCTACATCGACGGCGAGCTGTATCTGACGGAAAGGATCAAGGACCTCATCATCATCGACGGCCGTAACCACTACCCGCACGACGTCGAGACCACCATCGGTCGTGCATCGCCGGCCATCCGGACCGGTTATGTGGCCGCGTTTTCCGTTCCGGCTGAGGCTCTTGACTCGCCGAACGGCAATGCCGCAGAGCAGCTCGTCATCGTCGCCGAACGTGCCGCGGGCGTGGGGCGTGTTGACCCCGGCCCGATCGCGACGGTAGTGGGGGCCGCGGTCTCGCGCGAGCATCACATCCGGGTCGCCGACCTGCGGCTCGTCGCCGCCGGCACCATTCCCCGCACCACCAGCGGCAAACTCGCCCGTAGGGCCTGCCGAGCCGACTACCTCGCCGGGCGGTTCAGCCGATAACCAGCGATAACCAGACGGCGGCTCAGCCCATCAGTTCCAAGGTTCTCAGATTGTCGTCAGTCCTGCCTCAGGCTGCCTTCACGCGCGCACTGGTGTTGATTGTCATGCCATGCAGAACCACGACGCTCGCCGCGCTGTCCAAAGGTTGGCGGCTGAATCAGCGCTCCCCGTTGGCCCGGGACATCCCGCCGAATAGCACGTCACCCGCCGACGCCAGCGCGTCGTCGTACACATGGCCGTACACCCGAAGCGTCATCGCCGGATCGTGGCCCAGCCATTTCGCCGTCGCAGACACCGTGGTGCCGCTGTCGAGAATCCGCGTTGCGGCGGTGTGCCTGGCGTCGTGCAACCGGATCACCGGCACGCCCGCTGCTGTGCAGTGGCCGCGGAAGGCCTTGGAGTAGGTCTCGGGCCGAATCGGGGAGCCGTCCTTGTTGATCGCGATCAGCCCCGTGTCTATCCATGTCGGGCCGAGCGCCAGCCTTTCTCGCTTCTGCTGTGCGTTCAGCGTTTGCAAAGCGGCCATGACATCGGCGGGCATCGGCAGCGTGCGCCGGGAGCGTTCAGACTGCGGCCCGCCGGTCGTGGTGCCGGCACCGCGCACGATGACGCGGCCCTGGGCGACGCTGACGGTCCCGGCGTCGAAGTCCACCGCTGACCACGCCAGGCCGAGCACTTCGGAGCGTCGCCAGCCGGCAAGCGTTAGTAGCCAGCACGCATACAGGCGGTCGCTGCGCACATGCTCGCGGAACCGTTCGACCTGCTGCGGCGTCCACGTGGACATCTCGCAATGCTCGATGGCCGGGCGGTCGACAAGTTGGGCGACGTTGCGGGCGACAAGACCGCGTTTCATTGCGGAGGTGAGCGCCGTCGACAGGACGGTCAGCATTGCGCAGACGGTCCGGTTACTCACGCCGCCAGGCACTTTCGGACGCTCGGGTTCGGTCGGCAGTACAGCGACGTATCGAGCGCGCCGCGGCCGCAGCACATCGCCTGATGACACCAGACGGTCCAGTGCTTTGATGCCGGGCTCGCCGAATGTGGTCAGCAGCTCAGAATACGCGGCCCCTTCGGGCGCGCCCGAAGGTAGGCCAGCACCTCGGCGGAACGGCGTCCGCGCTTGGCGCGCTGGGGAATTGGCTCACCGGCCAAGCGCAGTGTCACCAGCTCGTCGAGATGCGGGGTGTCGAGATGCTGTAACGGCAATGTGCCAAGGTGGTCGATAACCGGCTTGAGGGCTGCGCGGTAGCCGTCGAGCGTGTTGGGTCGCACGCGGCGGCTGTCGAGCCACTCGGTCAGAAAGGCGCCCAAGGTCACCTTGTCGCGCCGGACCAGCGTGCCCGCGGCCGCCTCCGTCACAATACGGGCGTATTCACGTTTGGCCTCGGCCAGCGTTGGGTAGGTGTAGCGCCGCCGGTCGCGGGAGCCATCCGGCTTTACGCCCGCGTCGATCTGGAATGTGTAGCTGACTTTCCCATTGCGGGCGATGCGCTTGGTGATTGGCAGTGCGCGACGGGTGCGCTTTGTTGTTTCGAGATCGGCGGGCGTTGAGTTAGCGACGGTTTCGGTGCTCATCAGTAGGCCTCCTCGGCTCTGGTGCTCCGGTGACGCGGCAACCACTTGGGACCCCCGCTGGTACACAAAGCCCTTACGAGGCTAGCTCACGAAGGCCGGCTGTCACCACGTAGACGCGACCACCGAGCCGGCGGACCGGCAGGTCTCCGGAGGCCGCCAGTCGGTAGGCCGCAGCCCGGCTGATTCCCAGTAGCTGCGCGGCTCGAGGCACCGCGATCAGAAGAGGAAGGTCGTTGAACACGTTGTCTTCCAATTTCATTCACCACCCTTCAAAGAGTCGGGCAGGACAAGGGGCTGTCGACCCGCCTGCCGTGTGTGAGGTTGTCGCCCAGTCGGCTTCGCGCCTCGAAGGGCCATTGATCGCTTTGGTCTCACCAAAGCTCCCAACACCACTGTAATTCCCTGCAGTGACGCCTCATGCAGAACTTTTGCGCCCCGGTTCATGGGTTGCCTCGGCAGCCGTTTCGTCGAAATGGGGGCGCGTAATTTTGGCCGGCCTGGACGCTGTTCACACCGAGTGATCGCAGATAGCGGTCTTTGATGGCGTTTCGCCGCCCCTCAACCGTGTAAGGCGCTGGCAGATTCATGCTGCATACGAGCCGGACGTCATCGTGGATCAAGCAAACCAACTCCGCGTACCTCCTCAGCGACACGGGTCACCCACCCCTGCGGCAAACATGCAGTTTCATCCGCGGCTTATCCGCCGCGGTGTAAGTTCACCGACGACGTCCCTCTCCGTCCCAAACGATCGGTCCAACCGCCCAGCGGGAATCTGCTGCTGCGCAAACTTAATGTCCAAGACGCCCCCATCGAGGCGCAGCCGTCAGCGGTGCGCAAGTGGTTGATGAATAACGAGCCTGGCCCGACGCTCGAGCGCAGCATGCGGCGAAACGGCTTCGGCCCGGTGCTTGATGCGCGCGCCTTTGTCTAACCCTCACGCGGCCTGAAGCGGTGCTGCTACTGATCGGGTGGGGCTTTCCGGCTTCGTGCGTTCCGGCGGACGAGCAGGTGGATCGCGGCACCGACGATGACGTGGAGCAGGAGGAAGCCGATGATCAAAGCTGCTGAGGAAGACAGCCGCACGCCCGACGACATCGTCGAGACGATGAGCAGCACAACCGCGGCCATCACCACCAGCACTGCGACGCCGATCGACACCCTCATACGGGTGGCAATGCGTCGAAAATTCCTGACTCGCAACGCGATAGGAATCACCCCAGACGACTGAACCCGGCGTGGCGAAACAGCCGAGATGCGCAGTGACCGGATCGGCGAGATTATTTCGCTTGCCGCAGACATCTTCACTCCTTCCGATGAAGGTGAGCGCGAACGCGCACGTCAACGATCCTCACGACCTACCGACGGGCCGCATAGCGTAGTCGACTACTCCAGTTGGCCGGCACCACCGAAACGTGGCATGAGCTGTGGGCCGCACGACACCGGTCAAGGAACGTCACTCACAAGCGATCATCAACCAGTGGGCTACCCGGCACCGCCATCTGGCGGCCGGCTACCCGGCGGCGCGAGCGGCCGTTCCCCTGGCCGCCGACCGCCCCAACCGTCACCGTGAAATGGCCTTCTACTTGGCGCCGGGCTGGCCGAACGGCACAGACTCATCGTGCGGCTGATCGGCGATGGCGCCGCACAGTTCACCGTTCAGGAACTGGGAACGTTGGCGCGCGAGCGACTGACACCGATCGTCGTCGTGGCGGACAACGACGGCTACACAGTCGAACGGGTGATCCACGGGCCGACGCCTTTTACAACGACATCGTCGGCTGGCGCTGGCTCGACGTTCCTCGGGCGTTGGGCGTGGACAACGTGCTCGCGTTTCGGGCGCGCACCTACGGCGAACTCGACAACGCGTTCACCGCCACGGCGGCCGCGCAGGATCGGATGGACTAACTCCACGACGGACAGCGGAAATGCATCGATGCCCGCAGGGCCGTCGTCGATCACCAGCGAGCCGTTCGGTCAGGTGGGTGGGACCCCGGTGAGCCGCTACACGCTCACCAGCGGGCACGGCATGCGCGTGCGAATCCTGACCTTCGGCGGCATAGTCCAGTCGATCGCGGTCCCCGATCGCAGCGCACATGTCGCCGATGTGGTGCTCGGATTCCCGACCCTCGACGGCTACCTGAACAACACCGGATCCGCCAAAACCTATTTCGGCGCGATCATCGGCCGCTACGGCAACCGGATCGCCCAGGGAACCTTCTCGCTGAACGGCACCGAGTATCACGTGCCGATCAACAACAACGGCAACAGCCTGCACGGCGGCACCGCGGGCTTCGATACGAAGGTGTGGCAGGCCAGTCAGCAAAACGGTAGCGACGGCGTGGGCCTGAAGCTCCAATATGTCAGTCCCGCAGGCGAAATGGGCTATCCCGGGACGCTGACGACCACGGTCACCTACACCCTGGACCAGAAAAACGAACTGCGCATCAACTACCACGCGACCACCGACGGGCCGACCGTGATCAACCTGACCGATCACAGCTACTTCAACCTGGCCGGTGAGGACGCGCTCGACGTCTACAACCAGCAAGTCACCATCTACGCCGACAACTACACCCCGACCGACCCCACCCAGATC
>Ga0318509_10000942_pt1 | contig 9376 bp, 11 predicted proteins | sample GRESIP084b2f22_FD_203477 | JGI IMG/M metagenome (GOLD analysis project Ga0318509, IMG submission 203477) | Tropical soil microbial communities from Luquillo Experimental Forest, Puerto Rico - GRE.SIPMG.084b2f22 | ecosystem: Environmental > Terrestrial > Soil > Tropical forest > Bulk soil...
GTAGCGTCGTGATGTCGGGTGGCCGCCTCAGCCGCCGAGTACGCCCGCTGGAACGCCGAACGGCAGCCGATGGAGTTCGGGGTCGAGATCGGCGAGTATCGCGGGGTGGTTCAATTTGCTGCGGTGCGTCGAACCTCCCTACCAGCCGGAAGGAAAAGCGATGGCAGGCTTTGACGGCCTAAATGTTCTGGTTACGGGCGCGGCTACTGGATTGGGCGCCGCTACCGCCGTGAGCGTCGCCCGCCAGGGTGCGCGGGTGATCATCAACTATGCCTCGAGCCGGATCGAAGCGGAGGCGACCGCCGATGCCTGTCGTAGCGCGGGCGCCGAGGTCCGGGTCGTGCAAGGCAACGTCGCCGATGATGCCGATTGCCGCCGAATAGTCGCGGCCGCTTCCGATTGGGGGCGGCTGGATGCGCTGATCAACAACGCGGGCGCCACCAAGCACGTCCCGCATGGTGATCTCGACGCGCGCTCTCGGTCGATGATTTTCACTTTTTATTTGGCGTCAACACTGTGGGTCCGTTCCAGATGGTGCGCGCGACGCGCGCGTTGCTGGAGGCGGGGGCACGCGTCTCGGGCCGTGCATCCGCGGTGGTCAACATATCATCTTCCAGCGTCTTTGATGGTCGCGGCTCCTCGATCGCCTACACCGCCAGTAAGGCAGCGCTTCACAGCGTGACCCTGTCGCTGGCGCGAGCGCTCGCACCTCTAATCCGCGTCAACGCCGTTTGCCCTGGTTACATGGATACGCCTTGGTGGACGAGGACGGGTCAGGAGGCCGCCAACAAGTTGCGCGAGGCGGTGCGCACGATGGTGCCGTTGCAGATCGCGTCGACGGCGGAAGATGTCGCCGAGGTGGTCATGTTCCTTGCCGGCCCGACATCGCGAAATATAACGGGCGAGATCACCGTGGCCGACGCGGGCCTTCGCCTCGCAGGTAGGTAGCGCGAGCGCCCTCCGGCCGGTGGGAGCCCCAAAGTGTCGAACCTATGAAGATTGTTCCTCCGAGAAGGCCGGGTCAGGCTGCGAGTATCACACTCGCCTAATCCGGTCGTCTGGCTTGGTCCAAGCGATAGGCTCAATTCGACCCCAATGTTGCCGTTCGTTTCGCTGGCCGACCCGAATATCGCGTCTGCGGGCCCCAGGACCCCCCGCAAGCGCCCTACCAGCGCCTCGGACAACCCGTCCCGCCCGATCAGGGTTTCACTGCGCCCTACGGTATCTCATACGCGGTATGAAACTTCCCGGGGTTTCTGCGGCTCTGGGGCGCTTGGACTTGCGGTGCGGGGCCGGTTTACCGCGGGTGGCCCCCCTTCGCGGGGACTTTGGTCGGCGAGCAGGCCCCGGGGGTCTGGCCCTATCGATGTTCGCTCGGCACGAATGCCGAGTTGGGGCTGGTAACAAATGGGCTGTTCGAGGTGCCGCTCGACGGCGGTGCAGAAAACTGCAGCATCAGGTGACCGCCGGGTACTCCGAAAGTAGTTCCGCCGGATTGCCCCTTCGACGTCTTGTCCGGGAGTTGGTCCGGGTCCGCCAGGCGGTTGCTCATCGTGTCGGAGGTGACCGGCTGCGTCGTAAATGCCCAGGTGTCTGGTGCCCCCGAGACAAAGGCGACCAGTCCGGCGACCGCAAGCAGCATCCTATTCATCGACCCCCCCTTTGCCGAATTGATTGTAGGCTTTCCTGCGGGTCTGTCATCCCCCAACCTCTAATGACGCTCACCGGGCCGTGGGTCTCGGGGATGGGCTGCGGGGTTGAGACGGACGGGACCTGCGCCAGTTCCGGCGGGCTCCCGCGCATGAATATCCTCGGGGGACCACCTTTAGCACCGCCGCGATTGCCGGCCGCGGTTCAGCGCCGCCGCGACACCCGGGCGGGGGTGCGGCTGATGCGCAAGCTCCTCAAGAAGCAAGGGTTCGCGCCCAAATTGCTGGTCACCGACAAGCTGCGCTCTTACGCCTCCGCGTTCCGGCGTCTGCGGCTGCCCTGCCCGCATGAGCAGGGGCTGCCGAAGAATAATCGAACCGAAAACTCGCACCAGGTGGTGCGACGACGAGGGCGCAAAATGCAGCGGTTCAAGTCGGCTCGCTCCGCACAGTGCCTTCTCAGCATGCACGCCGCCGTTCACAATACCTTCAACCTTCGGCGCCATCTCGTCTCGCGCACGACGCTCTGGATCTTCCGAGCCGAGGCGGCGGCTCAATGCAGATGCCAGCGGCTCCTGGTTCGGCATCGGGGGTTGCCCAGCAATCTCGTTGATGCTGCTCAGGGCGCGAAGACGGTGAAGACGTAGGTCGCCAGCAGCACCAAGTGGACGATGCCGGACAGCAGGTTCGTCCGTCCAGTGCCGTAGGTGATGATGGCGACGACGAAACCAAGGGCCATCAGCACGCTCGCGCCTGCGGATATTCCCAGCTCGAGCGGTTGTCCAATCCAGAACGATGCGAGAGCAACCACCGGCACGGAGAGCCCGATGGAGGCCACCGCGCTGCCGAGTGCGAGGTTGATGCTGGCCTGCAGCTGACGACGCGCCGCAGCACGTACCGCCGCGGCCGTCTCTGGCAATAACACGATCGCGGCGATGATCACCCCCACGATCGCGAGCGGCGCACCGGCGGCCTGCACCCCGGCTTCTAGGGCTGGCGCCAAGCTCTTCGCCAGCAGCACGACAGACAAGAGTGCCACAAACAGCATGCCGACGGATGCGAGCGCGATCCGCCCGCTCGGCCTCGCATGCTCCATGGCGCCTCCCTCGTATATCGGAAGGAAATAGGCGCGGTGCCAACCTGTCTGGATGAACAGGAAGGCGATGTAGAGGCCGAGGCACACTGCCGAAACGAAAGCGAGTTGCAGCGGCGAATAATAGGGTCCGGGAGCAGAAACGAGGTAGTTCGGCAGGACCATCACCAGCGTCGCCATCGGGATCAGCACCGCCAGGAAAGCCTTGGCCCCTTCCACTTGGAACTCGGATTCCCGGTCGCGGAAGGCACCGACGACAATGCAGATACCGGAGAGACCATGCAATACGAGCATGACGACGGCATGCACGGAATCTCGCAGCAGGGTCAGGTTGGGCTCGCCGCTTAGCATGATCGAGATGATCAGCCCCACCTCGATGACCGTGACGGCGAGCGCCAGCACCAGTGTTCCATAGGGCTCGCCTACCCGGAGCGCTACTATTTCGGCGTGGTGCACGGCAGCTATTACATTGCCGAGCAGCACTGCGGCGAGCACCAGCGCAAGCAGCCCCAGACCCACCTTGCCAACCGCGAGCCAGGCCGCGACGCCGAGCACGGGCAGGATCGCGACATGCAACGGAATGCGATCGATAGGTGTGCCGGCCATGCGGCCTTGTAGCCTGAGGGGAGCCGTGGCTCAATCAGGTGCTACTCACCACGTTATCGCTCTGATCCCGGAGCCGCCGTCAATCAGTGGGTTCAGCGCTGCGACGCCGCGAATGACGGGTCCGCGCCGCCGAGAACAGCCGCGACCGGGTTTGGACCGGCTGCTTTCCCAGCTGGGCTAGCCTTTGACGACCAGCAGCGTTGAGCAAGAGAAGCGACGGCTTCCGGCCAACAGCGTCTTGTGGCGCCCGATCGACTATCTGCCGAATCGCCCAGTCGGACGGCCGCCGCATGAGGTGCGCCGCTACTACGCCAGCTTCCGCTGTGGTTGTCCCCGACCCTCGCTGCGAAAAAGTTGATCCGCCGCGCTCGACTCGCTTTCGCGGCGGTTACTGGTAAGGCTACAGGCCAACCGCTGCGCTGGTCCGGCAGCTCGGTGGCTCAATCGCAGGTATGATCGGCGGTTCTTGCCTCGCCCTGCCAAACTCTTGAGAATGCCGTCTGCGCGATAATAAGTCGGGAGAGTGGGGTGGAGATCGGCGAGAGACGCCAGGCCGACATCCTCGTTTTGCGGCCGGTCGGACGCATCGACAATCTCACCAGCGCCGAGTTTCAGGCGCGGCTGCTCGCGGCCGTTAATTCCACCACCGACGACATCGTCGTCGATTTTTCGTCGGTCGAATACATTTCGAGCGCCGGTCTGCGGGCGCTGATGGCGGCCTCGCGGCTGAAGCCGAAAGAGCGGCTGCTCGCCGTCGCCTGTCCCAACGCGATCGTCAGCGAAATCTTTGCGATTAGCAGGTTCGCGCATGTGGTGCCGATCTTCACCACAATCGAGGAGGCGAGCGCCGCCCGGCAGGCCCCGCCGTTACCGGCGGTGGCAATTTCGCATCAAGAGACCCAGCCGGCGGGACCGTTACGCATCCGTTTCTGGGGCACCCGCGGCTCGCTGCCCGCCCCTTTGCGCGAAAGCGCGGTGCGCGCCAAGATCCGCGATGCGCTCCTTGCCGCGCGCGGGCAGCCGCTCGATACCGAGGCGGCGATCGACACTTTCATAGACAGCAGGCTGCCATTTTCGGCGCGTGGTACCTTCGGCGGCAACACCAGCTGTGTGGAGATCGTTACCGGCGGTGACGAATACGTCATCTGCGACCTCGGCACGGGTGTGCGCGAATTCGGCAACCGTGTGGTGACCGAGCACGGCCCCGCCGCCAAGAAGTGCTTCAATGTGTTCCTGTCCCACTTGCATTGGGACCACATCATGGGGTTTCCGTTTTTTCGCCCGGCCTACATGACCGGCAACGTCATTCGCATTCATAGCTGCCATCCGGCGGTGGGTGAGGCGCTGTACAAACAACAGTCGGCCCCTTGCTTCCCCGTCGATCTTCACGCGCTACCGGCGACCATCGAGTTCGTCATCCTCGAGCCGGGCCGGACCTATGAGATCGCCGGCTTATCCGTCACCTCCCTTAAGCAATTCCACGCCGGCGACTCCTATGGATACCGCTTTTCACGCGGTGACAAGACGATCGTCTATTCAACCGATTGCGAGCACAAATATTCGAACCTCGACCAGTCTTACCCATTCATCGCGTTCTACCGGGATGCCGATGTGCTGATTTTTGACGCGATGTACTCGCTCGCCGACACAATCTCCGTCAAAGAGGATTGGGGTCATTCGAGCAATGTTGTCGCGGTCGAACTGGCGCAGGCGGCGCGGGTCAAGCGACTCGTATTGTTTCACCACGAGCCGGCATATGACGACCCCATGATCGAGGAAGTCTTCACCGAAACCGTCCGCTTCGAGAAGATCAGCCGGCCCGGCCACAAAGTCGAGGTGATCTCGGCCTATGACGGGCTAGAACTAGAATTGTGATCCGGGTGGACTGGGGCATCGCTCTACTGCGAGGTCCCGGCCGTGCGGCCGCACTCGTGCTGATTGCTGGCAGCTTGGCGCTGCGCATCATTGACCCTGGGATTGTCACCGAATTGCGGGTGCGCGGCTTCGACCTGGTAGAGCGGCTCTGGCCGCGCGCGGCCGATTCGGCTCGAGTGGCGATCGTTGACATCGACGAGAAGAGCCTCGCCCAATACGGGCAGTGGCCGTGGCCGCGGCACCTGGTTGCAGAACTCGTCCAACGCATCGCCCAAGGGCATCCGCGCGTTGTTGGCATCGACATCGTCTTTAGCGAACCAGATCGGCTTTCCCCGACCGAGATCGCGCGAGAACTACCCGGCCTGCCTCCGGCTTTGGCCGACGCGTTAGCGCGGCTGCCGGCCAGCGACCGGGACCTCGCCGAAGCGATGGCGACGGTCCCGACGGTGCTTGCGCTCACCCCCAGCCGAGAAGAGAAAACGCGATCTTCCGACCCCCTTCGCCTCGCCCCGATCCGCCAGGCGGGGGGCGATCCGATGCCGTTTCTGAAAAGTTACAAGTCGCTGGTGCAAAGCCGACCCGACCTCAGGGCTGCGGCGTTGGCCACCGGGGCCAGCGCGGCCGAGCCGGACACCGACGGCGTCGTCCGACGGCTCGCTCTCGCCGTCGCCTTTCAACAAACGATCGTCCCGAGCTTCGCACTCGAGGTCGTCCGTATTGGTGGTGGCGAGCGCTCGATAGTGATCAATACCGGCGCGCTCGGGATCGAAAACATCAGAATCGGCGACACCATCATCCTGACCGACAGACGGGGTCGTGCGGTCGTCCACTTCGCGCCGCCGCTAGCACGGTACATCTCTGCGGCAGATGTCCTCGATCCGGCATTCGATCCAGGCGAGCTGCAGGGGCAGGTGATATTGCTCGGGGTTGCCGGCGTTGACGTTGCCGGATTGCGTGAAACGCCGCTAGGCCTCGTCCGCGCGGTCGACCTCCATGCCCAGCTGATCGAGTCGATCCTCCTCGGCGATCTGCTCCGCCGTCCACCATATATGTCGATTGGCTCGAGCTCGCTGCTGCGCTCTCGGCCGGGCTCGTGGTCGTGTGGTTGCTGGGCTACGAGAGGCCAGTACGTGCGGTCACAATCGCTCTGGCGATCGCGGCAGCTCTTTTTGGCTTCGAACTGGCACTGTTCCGCTTTGCAGATCTCCTCTTCGACAGCACCTTCCCGGCTCTGACCCTGCTTTTGGCATTGGGCGTCATGCTGGTCGCCGGCCTGCGCGCTGCCGAAGCCGAACTCGTCCATGAACGCGAGGCGAAGCAGCGGATCGAGGGGGAGCTTACTGCCGCGCAGGCAATCCAAATGGGGCTTCTGCCGCGGCGCTTCCCCGCCTTTCCCGATCACCCCGAAATCGATGTTTACGCACGCATCGAGCCGGCGCGAATGGTTGGCGGCGACCTCTACGACTATTTGATGATCGGGGGAAGCAGTCGCCTGTTCTTTCTGATCGCTGACGTGTCGGGCAAAGGCATTCCGGCGGCTCTGTTGATGGCTGTGACCAAGGAGATCGTCCGTGACGCCGTGCTGACATTCGAGCCGGCGCTCGATCGTATCCTCGCAGAGGCGAACCGGAAGCTCGCAGCGGCGAGTGCCGAGCTGCAAAGCGAAGGCGGCGTCTTCGTGACCGCCTTCGCCGGGATTCTCGATCTTGGCTCGGGCGCGATCGACTACGCCAGTGCGGGTCACGACTCGCCCTTTCTTCTCGGCGGCAGTACTGGATTGCGGCGGCTGATCACCGAAGGTGGTCCTCCGCTCGGTACGATCGACGAGTTCCGCTATCCGATCGATCACGACCGGATTGAGCTTGGTGAGGTTTTGCTGTTGTTTACCGACGGAGTCACCGAAGCGGAGAACGGCGAACGCACACTCTATTCCTCCGAGAGGCTGGCCAAGGCTCTAGCGACAGTGCAAACGTTCGATGCCCGACGTGTCGTCGCAGCGGTAATCGATGACGTCAGCCGCTTTATCGGAGGCGCCGAGCAAGCGGACGACATGACGCTGCTGGCCGTGCGCCGGGTGGCCCATGCGGCTACCTGACGGTGATCTCGACACGGCGATTTCGGGGCTCGGGGGCTTGATCGGCAGTCGGCACGAGCAGGTCGTGCTTACCCCTCCCGGCGATAGAGATCGCGTCCCGATCGAGCCCGTCGCGGACGAGCGTGTCGCGGATCGCCGCCGCACGGGCGAGCGACAGCGATTGATTGTAGGCGGGATCGCCAAGCGTGTCGGCGAAACCGATCACTTCGATTTCATAAACCAAACGTTGCTTTACATCATCGAACACAGCCCGATAGGCGATCTTGGATTCGGGGGTCAGCTCGTCGCTTCCGAGGATGAAGTAGAGGCGAAAGTGATGCGGGAGGATTGGCTGCGCCGCGATCGCATGCCGGAAAATCACATTGATATTCTCCCGGCTTTCCTCGATCCGCGCGGTGCTCCCGGCGCGCGATTCTGCGGCCGCGTAAGGCTGCTCGAGGGTCGTCGCCGTCTCGCCTTCCTCGACAGTAATGGCTCCGACGCCGCCGTCTCCGGCGTTGGGCAGCACGACAAACAAAGCTTGCCGGGGGCAGCCCGTGAGGAGGATCATCGAGCCGAGGGCCAGAATTTCCCGGCGCATCATAGATGCTCGCCATAGACCTGAACCGCAAAGGTCGTACCGCGCACCCCAATGACCGCGGTCGGCGTCTTGATCTTCATCGCCCCAGGGGTGGTGCGCGTGATATCGCCGGAGACGACCGCCAGCGTTCCCCGTCGCATATCCGCCAGCATCGCACCCTGGAAGTTGTTCGAATCGAACCTGAATGCGTCGAGCGCGATTTCGCTGTTGGGGCCCGCCGAAAATACAGTGTTGTCGATGAAGGTGATACCGATACCGCCATCCGTGCCGGTTTGGACGAGATCCTTTTCGAACAACGGATCCCCGATTTTGGCTGGCAGACGCTCGCCTGCGCGCAGGATCGTCACCTGCCCAGTCAGCTTTTTTATTTGCGCGATCCGCGGAGTTTCCGCGGCAACCACGGTACCCCCGGTTGCGAGCAACAGGAAGGCGGCCAACGCTAGCGCCAAGCCCATTCTCTTTTCCCCCGGGGTCAGTTCCGGTGTGGTCGCGATGCAATCCTAACTCGCACCTGCAACCAATGCCACGGCGGCATGCACCACGAGGAAGCCGATCGAGGATGATCCCGGCGAAAACCGCCCGTCGCGGCCACACCCCGTCATCCCGGCGAAAGCAGGAATCCGGGGGCTGCAATAACTTGCGCCGCAGGTCTTGGACCTCCGTATACCCCGCCTTCGCGGGGGTGGCTACGGCACTAGGCGAGGTAACTGCACTGACTCTTCGTCCTCACTGCGATTTGCACGGCGTCAGACCGCCATGAAGGCTTCGATCGTCCTACGCAGCGAGGCTTCTGAGCTCACTAGGCTCCAAGCCTTTGCCGAGGCATTCGCCCGCGATTGTGGCCTCGCCGATGATGAACGGGCGCGGCTTCTTATCATCCTCGAAGAGCTTTTTATCAACGTTGTTTCACACGGCTACGGTGCGAGACGTTCGGCGGGCAGTGTCGCCGTCGCGCTCGATTGGAGGCGCAGCCGGCTGACGATTGATTTCGTCGATGACGGGCTGCCCTTCGATCCGCTTGCCTATTCTGGGCCCGATTTGGATGCTCCGCCAGAACAACGCCAGATGGGAGGGCTCGGCATCGCCATCGTGCGCGCGCTGGTCGATCAAGCGCGCTACTGTCGGGAAAGCCACCGCAACCACCTTTATCTGGTACGACGCCTCGCGCCAGCGATGAGAAACGTGCCGCCGCGCTGATGAGAACTAGAGCACGATCCTGTTAAGCTGAAGCATAACCGGCGTTGACGAGGTAGTTGGCGCATTCCTCGGGTTTGAAACGATCGAGGAGTATGCCGATGCCGCGCCAGGTGGTCTCGGTGGTGCGCGGATCGGTTTTGCGCAGCAGGGTCTTGAGCTTGGCGAAGACCTGATCGATCGGGTTGAGGTCGGGCGAGTAACGCGGCAGGAAGAACAGCTTGGCGCCCACGCTGCGGATCAGTTGGCGAACCGCTTGGCTCTTGTGGCTGCCGAGGTTGTCC